>Ga0307507_10000038_pt1 | contig 184517 bp, 154 predicted proteins | sample 7_EM_MG_FD_207223 | JGI IMG/M metagenome (GOLD analysis project Ga0307507, IMG submission 207223) | Populus trichocarpa ectomycorrhiza microbial communities from riparian zone in the Pacific Northwest, United States - 7_EM | ecosystem: Host-associated > Plants > Roots > Unclassified | place... | reverse complement strand
CCCGCGCATACTCCAACGCATACTCATACGCCGCGCGCGCGATCCCCAACGCCTGCGCACCCACCGCCGGACGGCTCAACTCGAAGGTCGCCATCGCCGCCTGACCCGCCGACCTCACCCCCTCCCGCGCCCGCGCCAACCGCTCATCCAGCTTCTCCTTACCACCCAACACGAACCCCGCCGGCACCCGCACCTCATCCAGGAACACATCCGCGGTATGCGAGGCGCGCAACCCCAACTTCTTGATCGTGCGACTGCTCTCCAACCCCTTGGCCCCCGGCGGGATGATGAACCCGGCCTGACCGCGCGCCCCCAACCCCGGCTCCACCGACGCCACCACCACATGCACGTTCGCGATCCCCCCGTTCGTGATCCACGCCTTCTGCCCGCTGATCACCCACTCCCCCGCCGCCTCATCGAAGCGCGCCCGGGTACGCAGGGACGCCACGTCCGAGCCCGCATCCGGCTCCGAGACACAGAACGCCCCCACCTTCGGCGCGTCCCGATCCCCGAAACACTGCGGAATCCACTCCACCACCTGCTCCGCCGTCCCCGTCGCAAAAATCCCCGCCACCGCCAGCGTCGTACCCAAGATCGCCATCGCGATCCCACCATCCCCCCAGAACAACTCCTCATTCAGGATCGGAATCGACAACCCCGTCGGATCCGCAAACAACGTCGCCAAAGTCTCGAAACTGTACAACCCCACCTTCGCCGCCTCCTGAATCACCGGCCACGGCGTCTCCTCCCGCTCATCCCACTCCGACGCCACCGGACGCACCACCCCCACCGCAAAACCATGCACCCAGTCGCGAAGCTCCGACTGCTCATCACTGAGATCCAGATTGAAGGTCATCGCGTGTTGCGCCCTCTCAAGCCTTGGGGATGTCGAAGTAGCGGGTGAGCGCGCTGGCCAGGTCCAGCTCGGGGGCGGGCATAATGCTCCTCAGGCGGGTTCCGGTCAGAGCTTATTTGTCACCTCGGTAATATTACTCACGAGTAATATGCCCGGCAAGCCCGAACCCAGAGCCAATCGCTCATCATGACCTGAACGTGACCCTGCCGTCCAGGTGCACACAGCCACCACCGCCGGGGCACAGTATTCATCGCCATGGCGGATCGGCCATGAACGAACCCTCACTACCCTCTGATAACTTTACCAATCGGTAAATAGCATGGCGGCCGTTCGCCGTGCTCGCGGAGCTGACACCGTCTCAGCGTCCGCATTCCGGCCCGCGCAGCGAAAAGCCCGCACGGGCTGGACGCCGGCGGGCTGTCGCTGAAGCTGGAGGACGGGCCGCTCCGGGCACCGTACCTACTCGAAGACCATACCTATTCGAACACCGAACCTATTCGAACCTTGCCGCGGGACTCGACCCGCGGTGACCTGCTAACCCACCTGGGCTCCGACCGCCTGGCCGACCAGGAAGGTCATCCCGGTGGCCAGCGCGCCCAGGGCGAGCTGGCGCAGCCCGCCGTTCAGGCCGGGGCGGTTGGCGGCCCTGGCCACGAGCGCGCCGCCGCTCAGGGCGAAGGCCCCGGCCAGCGCGAGCGAGAGGGCGAAGTTCGAGATCCCGAGCAGATAGGGCATCAGCGGCGTGAGCGCTCCGCCCGTGAACGCCGCGAACGAGGCGGTGGCGGCGGTCCACGGCGAGGGCAGGTCGTCCGGGTCGATGCCCAGCTCTTCCCGGGCGTGCACGTTCAGCGCCTGCTTCGGGTTCTCCGACAGCTGCCGGGCCACCTCAAGGGCGAGGGTCGGCTCCAGCCCCTTGTCCATGTACACCTCGGCCAGCTCCGCCAGCTCGCGCCCCGGGTTCTCCTCCAGCTCCACCCGCTCGGACTCGACCTCGGCGTTGGTCACCTCGTTCTGCGAGGTCACCGAGATGTACTCGCCGGTGGCCATGGAGAACGCGCCGGCCACCAGGCCCGCCAGCCCGGTCAGGATGATGGTGTGGTTCGAGGAGTGGGCACCGGTGGCGCCGGCGATCAGCGAGGCGTTGGTGACCACCCCGTCCATCGCGCCGAACACCGCCGCGCGCAGCGAGCCGCCGGTCACGTCGCGGTGCTCGACCGTCTGACGGCTGTTGCGCGGCCCCGGCGCCGGCAGGCGGCGCAGCAGCGCCGCCGTCGCCGGGGAGATGTAGTTGATCTCCTTGGGCTGCTGCGGCTGCGGGGCCGGCTGCGGCGGATATCCCGGCGGCAGGTAGGCGGGGACCATCGTGGGAACCGAGCCGGGGGGCCACGCTCCGGCCGGAGCCTGCCCCGGAGGCATGGGCGGCGCGACGGGCCACCCGGCGTTCGACCGCATGATCTGTTCAGGCGTCATCTGCGCCCCGGCCCAGCCGCCACTGGAACCCAACGCCCCGTCCGGGGCCGGTGGCATGACCGGCCAACCGCCACTCGAGCGCATTAGCTCCTCGTAGCTCGGCACAGGGTAGGGGCCGTCGGCTTCGTACGTCGGCGTGGCCATTGATCATCCCCAGGTAGTCGGTGGTCCAAGGTCCAAGGCAAGGCGTCCAGCTGCCAGTCGCCTGCACGCGTGCGGCGCCAGTTCGGTTCACCGGAGACGCCCGGGGATCCGGCCGGACCGCGTGAACCGATCCGGCGCGGTGCGCGTGCAGCAGGCCAAGCGCGCGGACACTCCGGGTCGACGGACCCTGACAAGTACGGCGGCCGATCCCGCGATCGGCGTGAACGCCGTGCTCAGCGAACTGTGACTCCCCGGGAGGCCTCCGCAGTGACCACGGCACCGACGCACCACAACGCCCCGCCGGACTTCGCACTGCCCGACCCTCAGCGCACGATGAGGCACTACCCGGCCGCCACCGCTTCGCCGGGATTCCTGGCGGACTCGCTCGTGGTGACGGATCCCAGCGGCTGGACCGCCGCCGACGACCTGGTGAGCGGCGAGCGGATCGCGTCGCTGTTCGAGCTGCCGCAGCGGCTCTGGAACACGCCGGAGCACGCGGCCGCCGTGCTGGCCTGGAGGTTCTACACCTACCGGCTCGCCCAGCCGCTGGCCACCGCCTGGGCCACGGCCCGCGAACTCCCCCTGCTGTCGGCGGACAACGTGCTGGTCCAGCTCCTGCCCGCAGCGCCGTACATCGCCGTCGGACTGCGCCGGGGCACCTCCGCGGTCCTCCCGACGAGCCCCGCGTCCCGTGCCCCCGGCGCGATCGTGCTGCGCGACGAGGGGGCCCAACTCGACTTCTTCCGCAGCACACTGATCGACGGGCATCTGCGGCCCCTGGTGGAGCGCACCCGGGAGATCCAGCGGGTCGGCGAGCGGATGCTGTGGGGACAGGCCGCGGCCGCGATCGCCTACGCCTTCGCCGACGTCTCCGCCTCCGCGATGCTGGACACCGCGCTGTTCACCGGCGCCCTGCCGTTCCCGGACCTGGCCGGGGTGGGCGAGGACGAAACGGTATGGCGCATCACCTGCTGCCTGTCCTTCGCCAGCCCCGGCCTGACGGCCTGCCGCGACTGCGTCACCCGCAAACACCAGCGCGCGATCAAGCTCCCCAACCCCATGGCCCGGCTGCGCCGACGCGGCGAGTCGAGCCCCGGCCACTCGTAATACGCGTCACCTGGTCGGCTGGTACCGCGGGCGCCCGTTGGGCCGGAAGACCTGGATCGCTACACCCTTTGAGTCGATGCGCGAGTCGACCAGGTCGAACGCCAAGTCCGGGCCGGCGTCGGGGAACAGCCGCCTGCCCTGACCGAGGACTACGGGGATGACGAGCAGGGTCATCTCGTCGACCAGGCCCTTTTCGAGCAGCGATCGGACCAGAATGCCGCTGCCATGCACCTGAAGTTCGCCTCCGGGGCCGGCTTTCAGCGCCTGGACGGCCGCCACGAAGTCACCGGACAGAACGGTCGTGTTCTTCCACTCCGGTTCGGTGAGCGTGGTTGATGCGACGTACTTGGGGGCGCTGTTCAACGCCGCGCCGATGGGGTGTGCGCCAAATTCCGGGGCTGTTCCCCAGCTGCCGGCGAACAGTTCGTAGGTCCGCCGGCCGAACAGGAACGCGTCGGCGCGCTGGTAGGTCCGGGTGATGAACGCCCTCGTCTCGTCGTCGCCCGCCCCACGGGCCCATCCGCCGCGCACGAAGCCTTCCCTGCGCTCCTCGTCCGTCGCTTCACCGTTTCCCTGGGTCACTCCATGCAGGGTGATTTGCGTCATGGTCGTCAGCTTCACGGTTGTGCTCTCCTTCTCCGCGCGGCGCTCCGTATCGGCGGCCGTTCACTCCTACTACGAAGACGCCCGCCTCGATCCGACACCGCCTCGCGGATTTCTTTCGAAAACTCTCTGCCCCGTCGGGTGGGTCTCTCGGTAGGGCAAGCGTCTGGTGAGGGTCAGCCTCGTGAGCGCAGCATCCGGCGTACCACGTCGGCCTGCTCGGCCAGGGTCTTGCGCACGACCGGGGCGCACTGCTGTGCCGCGGCCTGCGCCTTCTCCAGGAACGCCGCGTCGATCCCGTAGAGCGGGAAGAGACGGGTGGTGAACACCATCGCCGAGATCATCCCGCCGCGCTCGAAGCCGGGCAGCAGTTCGACGTACCGCTCGGCGTACGGCGCCAGCAGCGCGTCCTGGTCGGGGCGCCAGAACGCCGGCGCGACCTGGCCGATGGAGCCGACCGGCACCGTGCGCTCGACGACCAGCGCCTGCCACACCGCCTGCTTCTCCCCCGCGTCGGGCGCGGCCGCACGCACCGTCAACGCACGCACCCAGGCCTCGGGGTCGGGGTCGCGCTCCAACAGCACCTTGGACTCGGAACTGGTCGGCCCGCCGAGCTCGGCGATACGCACGAGTGCGCGCCACTGCAGGTCGACGTCGTCGCCGGCCTGCTGCTGCAACCAGTCCACCTCGCCCAGGTCGCCCGCGGTGCTGGCGAAGGTGCGCAGCGCCACCCGGCGACGCTCGGGATCCTGCGCGAGCTCGCGGCACGCGGCGGCTACGGCCGCGGTCAGTTCGGCCCGCTCACTGTCCGGCGCCCACAGCTGCGCGACGTCGGCGGCCAGGGCAAGGTAGGGCTCGATCACCGAATCCGAGCTCTCACGCGCCAACACACCGGTCAGGCAGCGCACCACCTCGGCCGCGGTGGCCTCGCCGTTCACCAGCATGTCCCACGCCGCAGCCACCGCGACGCCCCGGGAGATCGCGCTGGGCAGCAGCCCGGCGGCCGCCAGCAGCCCGTCCCCGCTCCCCGCACCCGCCCTGGTGGTGGCAAAGGTCAGATCCTCGTCGTTGACGAGGTAGACCTGCTCGTCGGACGGCAGGTCGACCGGCGTCCTGCGCCCCTCGACCTGAACGTTCGCGAGTGCGGTGCGCTCCAAGCCGTCCGAGCCGCCGCGATACGCGCCCACCGCCAGCGCGTGCGGTCGAGGCGTGCCGCCGCCTGGCCCGTCGGCCACCAGCACCAGCCCGTCACCGTCCCGCTCCAGCGTGAGCCGATCCGTGCCAGCCGTCTCCAGCCACCCCGCGCGCCAGGCGTCCAGGTCGCGCCCGCTGGCAGCGGCGAGTGCGTCCATCAGGTCCTGCAGCGTGGTGTTGCCCCAGGCGTGCCGGGCGAAGTAAGCAGCCATACCGGCCGAGAAGTTCTCCTCGCCGACGTAGACCATCAGCTGCCGCAGCACCGAGGCGCCCTTGGGATAGGTAATCGCGTCGAAGATCGACGCGGCCTCGGCAACATCGTGGATCGGCTGGCGGATCGGGTGCGAGGTCGGCCCCTGGTCGGCGAGGTACGCCGTCAGCTTGCCGTCGGCCAGGTGCCCCGCCCACACGTCGGTGTACCGCGTCGCCCGCGACGCGGCCCAGTTGCAGGCCAACTCGGCGAAGGCCTCGTTGAGCCACAGATCATCCCACCAGCGCATCGTGACGATGTTGCCGAACCACATGTGCGCCATCTCGTGCAGCAGGATGAGGGCCAGCAGCTCCCGCTCGGCCGGAGTGGGCGCGCTTCGCCGAAGGAACACGTCCGCCCAGGTCACGCAGCCGTAGTTCTCCATCGCACCGCCGAACTCGGGCATGAAGACCTGATCGTACTTACGCTGCGGAAACGGCATCCCGAACACGCCCGCGTAGAAGCCGAGCCCCTGCTCGGTCAGCGTGAAGATCTCCTCCGCGTCGCGTTCCAGGACCGCGGCCAGTGACCGGCGCGCGTACAGGCCCAGATCGTGGCCGCCCGCTTCGCGCCGCAGCTCGTGGAGAGGTCCGGCGTTGATGACTGTGTTGTACGTGGCGAGCGGCGGGGTCGCCGGGAACGTCCAGCGCCGAGCCTCACCCGCCGGCTCGATCGTCGGGTCGCCACTGTTGCTCAGGACCGTCCAGGCAGCGGGCGCGGTCACCGTGAACACGTGTGGGGCCTTCAGGTCCGGCTGATCGAAGCACGCCCAGACATGCCGCGCCTCGTCGGGCTCGAAGGTCGTCCACAGGTAGATCTCGCCGTCCGCGGGATCGACGGCCTTGTGCACGCCTCCGCCGTCCGCGGTGTTCTCCTGCACGCTTTCCACCCGCAGCACGTTGTGCTCGGCCAGCCCGGTCAGCGCGATTCGGCCCTGCTCCGGTGGCGGCAGCGCGACACCGTTGAGCGTGGCGGCCAGCACCTGCGCAGCGCAGTCCACGAACGACTCCGCACCCGGCTCACGACATGTGAACGTCACCGTGGACACACACGCCACCTGCGGCCCGGCCAGCAGACCAGTCAGGTCCACGGCCACGTCATACCGCTCAACAGCCAGCAGCGCGGCCCGCTGCTCCGCTTCGCCCTGGGTCAGACTACGCACACTCATAGCTCCTCCTCGGCGCCCCGCCTGATCCTAGGCATAGGCGGTCACAGTGCGCACCGCGATAACGAGCAACGCGAACACCGCCGCCCGGCAAGACCTCCTGCCGGTCATCGACCTCAGCCCGTGGCAACCAGGACGATCCAGGTGCGGCCGGGCGTCAGGGGCATCGGGACGCCGCCGACCGTGTAGGCGGTGGCGGAGGTGTCAGTGGCCTTGGACCACTGCCCGTGCCAGACCTCGCCGTCACGGTAGAAGTCGGCCGCGCCCGCGCCGGTGGTTTGCGAGAAGACCTCGTTATCGGGATGCCCGGCGTTGTGGTCGGTGTATTTGCCCGGCACGACGCGGACGTGCTGCACGATCACGTTGTCGGCGCTCGCGCGGCCCTGATCGGTGGTCGTGACCGCGTGGCCGTCGACGGACACGAGCCACCGGGCCCCCGCCGCGGTGAAGGTGAACGAGGCGGAGGGCATCGAGGCCGTCACGGATTTGGCCGCCTTTCCGCCGGCGGGCGCTGCGCCGAAGCGGAAGCCGACGTCCTTCGCCTGGGCGAGGTTCGGATAGGCGGTAAAGATGTGCGCGGGGGTGACGTAGGTCGGGTCGCTTCCCCCGTTGCTGAACTGACCCGACGCGTCGGCGGGGGTGATGTTCTGCAGGTTGGCCGCCGCCAGGTCCGGCAGCAGCCCCGAGATGGCCCCGGAGTAGGCCAGCCCGACGCGGCCGTAGGCGGCCAGCAGCGGGAGGTCGCTCTGCCGGGCGCTGCGGACGGGTCCGACGCGGGCCGGGGCGTGCGCACTGTCGAAGACGGCGAGGTAGCGGCTCAGCCCGCCTTCGACCTGGATGACGTAGACCAGGTCGGCGGAGTTCAGGCCGGTCTGCACGTATTGCGCCGCGCCGACGTTATCGATCTTGACGGCCAGGACGCGGCCCGCAGTGCCCACGCCAGTCAGCGGGCTGACCACGGGCGCCGTCGATCGGGATGGGGTCGGCGCAGCGGACGGTGTGCCGCTTGAGCAGCCTGACACCCCGAAGACGCCTGCACCGACCAGCGCGAGCACTGCGACGCCCGCGTAGCCGTGCATCGCCCGTCGATGCTGCGCCGCACCGACCCGTGTGCCTCTGGTGCGTGGATCCGGATTGATCTGGTTCGCCATAAGCAATCACCGCCGACTCCACTGTCTCACGTCTGCCCGTCGCGAACGCTTGAACCGTGGCGTGCACCGCGAACCCGCACGCTACCAAATCAAGCAAGATAAACAGTTATCTAATATAAATTTAGTTATAGTGACTAACCCGCCCTGAACAGCGAACTCCTGTGCGATCCGGCGAGCTCGAAGTAGCCGCAGGTGATCGCAGAATGCATAGTCCTTTCGATCCAAACCGGCGGTCCGGGCGGTGCGCCTTGTTAGGCTGCGACGAGTAAGTGATCGATGATGCTAGAGAGGACTAGCCTCTGGGACTGGAACACCAGCGACTTCGGCTTCGGATTCACCGAGGCGCACTCGGTGATCACCATCACGCCGTGCTGGACCGCCGGAACGGGCGATATCGCGACCGCCTACGCGTCCATCAACACCACCAAGACCACGAGCGGGAACCTGTGCAGCAGCGACCAGTTCGTCGACAGGAGCTACCAGGTCACCCAGCTGGCGCCGCAGCTGCTCCAGATCCAGGCCGTGGAGGAGGAGACCAACGACCCGGCGTTGGTCGCACGCAACACCGCCGGGCCGCCGGACGACTACGAGCAGTTCGTGCAGCCTCCCGCCTGATGACGCCTGCTAATGCCCACTAACGCCTACTAACGCGTAATAAGCCGGTTCTTGCCGCGACCGGAACCAGGTCGTCACGGCTGCCCCGGACCCGCTGGTGAGGACGGGTTCGCCCCACTCGGGCAGTGCGTCGAGCGCCGGGTCCGGATCGGCCTCCTGACGGTCCACGGCGTAGTCGGCGAACCACGTCCGCGCCACCGAAGCCGTCCAACGCGTTGAAGCCGACGACCTTGCCGGAGGTGTCGGTCATCGCGCCCCAGTTGCCCATCTGGGGCTGGTGCCTCGGCGGGCCGGACTCAGTCGATGCGGACGGGGCCGTGGGCAGTACGGAAGTCCACCGCGACCAGACCTGCCTCGTCGTAGGAGTTGGCGACGTCGGCCGGTTCGAGCCAGTTCACGTGCACGTGCGGCAGCGGGTCGATCTCTGGGGTGCCGAGCCAGTCCAGGATCGCGGCGCGCTCGCCGGAGATCTCCAGGCGGTCGATGCCCACCGCGCCGTCCGCCCCGGCCGAGGGGTGCTCGCTGCGGGAGCAGTCCCATTCGATCAGGTACGGGATCTGCGGGTCCTCGATGAGTTCGAGCAGGCCGATCTGCCGCCACTCCAGCAGCACCCCGTCCGGGCGGCGCCGGTGCCCCTCCGCGCTCGGGCGGCCAAGCCGCTTCTCGAACGGGGCGAGGTCTTCGACCGAGACCACCCAGCCGAGCCAGCCGCCGCCGAGCGCCGCGCGGCGGCGGACCGCCTGGCCGAAGGGGGCGGAGTCGGTGGCCGGGTGGTCCAGCGGCGTGACGACCTCGACATAGCAGCCGCCGTCCAGCGGCAGTACCGCGTTGCGCGTGCCGTAGCGCGGGTGTACCCCGCCGTCGGTGAACGGCTGGCCGAGCAGCGCGCCGAGGCGGGAGACGGTCGACGGGAACGCGTCGACGTCACAGGCATAGGAGACATGGTCTAGTTGCACGGGGGCGCACCTACCCATCCACGCGCCGGTTCATGACTGGTGCAGCGTTAACCTACCTTCGCCCGCTCGTGGGACCGCCCGGTCGGCGCTCGAGGACCGGGGCATACAGTTGGATCAGTCGTCGGCTTGTTGAGACAGATGGCATTTGGAGATCTGATGAGCGCACCCCACATCGGCTACGCGGCCATGCTCGAGCAGTTCGGCCCGATCGAGGTGACCGAGTACAGTGCGGCGGCCGAGGCGGCCGGGTTCACCGGCGTGATGGCCGCGGACCACTACCAGCCATGGGTGCCGCAGCAGGGCAGCGCGCCGTTCGTCTGGAACGTGCTCACCGCGATCGGGGAGCGCACGCTCGGCGACATGGGCCCCGGGGTGACCTGCCCGTCGTTCAAGATGCACCCGGCGATGGTGGCGCAGGCCTCGGCCACGCTGGCCGCGATGTACCCGGGCCGGCACTGGCTGGGCCTGGGCGCGGGCGAGGCGCTCAACGAGCACATCACCGGGGGCTACTGGCCGGAGGCCGCGGAGCGCAGCACCCGGATGTGGGAGGCGCTGGAGGTCATCAAGAAGCTGTTCGCCAGCGGGCTGGAGCACAAGGACGTCAAGCACTCCGGCAAGTACTTCACCCTCGAGTCCACCCGGCTGTGGACGATGCCCGAGACGGCCCCGGAGATCTACATCGCCACCGCCGGGCCGATCAACGCCAAGCGCACCGGCAAGCTGGCCGACGGCATCATCACCCCGGGCGCGGCCCCCTCGAAGATCGAGATGGTGCTGGGCAAGTTCGCCGAGGGCGCGCGCGAGGCGGGCAAGGACCCGGAGACGATGCCCAAGATCCTGCAGCTGCACCTGTCCTGGGCCGAGAGCGACGAGCAGGCCATGGCCAACGCGATGACGGAGTGGCCGAACGGCGGGATGAAGTTCGACAAGGGCGACGTGCGCTCCCCGTTCCACTTCGAGCAGATGGCCAAGCTGGTGCGCGCCGAGGACTTCGCGGGCCGGATGGTGATCTCGGCCGACCCGGACGTGCACCGCGCCGAGGTGCAGCGCTACCTGGACCTGGGCTTCGACCGGATCTACCTGCACAACGTGGGCCGCAACCAGGCCGAGTGGATCGAGGTGTTCGGCCGCGACGTGCTGCCGAAGCTGCACCGCTGAGGCGGCGTCCAGCAGGAGGTATGCCGTCGGCGGGCCGATCGGAGCGATAAGACGGCTGATACGACTGGCGTGTAATGCTCTATTCGGGCGAATCAGTGCTTTTGGATCGGTATCCTCCGTAACCGGTCCGCCGAATCCTCGTTGCCCCTGTGCGAAGGGGAGCTGACACGGTGCCCTCGGGCAGTGCGCTCCCGTCCCGTCTAGAGCAACAGAGGTCAAACAGATGCATGGGTTTGCCAAGCGGGGGCTGGCGCTCGCCGCCGCCACGTCCGGCCTGGTCCTGGGGACGGCGGGCATCGCCGCTGCTGACGCCACGGCGACCGGCGAGTCGTCGCACTCCGGCGGTATCGCCGCGGGCAATGTCGCGAACGTGCCGGTCGCCATCCCGGTCAACTTCTGCGGGAACCAGGCCCTGGTCATCGCGCTGAAGAACGTCGACGAGGGCCAGATGTGCACCATCGGAGCGGGCGAGGGCGCCAGCGCCACCGGCAGCTCCGACAAGTCCGGGGGCATCGGCTCGGGCAACGTGGCCAACGTCGCGGCCAGCGTTCCGGCCAACGTCTGCGGCAACCAGATCGGCGTCGGCGCGGTCAAGACCATCACCAAGCCGTCCACCTGCACCGTGGGCACCAACGGCAGCGACCCGGGCGCCTCGGCGACCGGTGCGTCGGACCACTCCGGCGGCATCCTGTCCGGCAACGTGGCCAACGTCGCCGCCTCGGTTCCGCTGAACATCTGCGGCAACCAGGTCGAGGGCGTCGCCGCCTCGGACACCGTCGAGGGCTCCACCTGCAGCATCGGCTAGGACCGACCCCTGCGGTCGGTGTAGTACACAAGGGCACATCAGGCCCCGCCCCTCGCATCCGGGCGGGGCCTGATGCTTTCTGCGCGCCGGGCCGGGCGCCGGCCGGAAATCCGCTGGCGGCCCGCACGCCGGGCGGGCAGGCTGGCCCGATGGGCACCGAGGAACTGTCGATCAGGGACGCGCGCGACGAGGACTGGCCTGCCGTCTGGCCGTTCTTCCGGCAGATCGTCGCCGCCGGGGAGACGTATTGCTACGACCCGGACACCGACGAGCAGCGCGGCCGGGAGATCTGGATGCAGGCGCCGCCGGGACGCACCGTCGTCGCCGTGGACGAGCAGGGCGCCGTGCTCGGCTCGGCGAAGATGGGGCCGAACCAGATGGGCGGCGGCGCGCACGTGGCCACCGCCGGCTTCATGGTCGACGCGCAGCACGGGCGACGCGGGGTCGGGCGGGCGCTGGGCGGGCACGCCCTGGCCTGGGCACGGGCGGCGGGCTACCGGTCGATGCAGTTCAACGCGGTGGTGGAGTGCAACACCCGGGCGGTGGCGCTGTGGCGCTCGCTCGGCTTCGAGGTGATCGGCACGGTGCCCGAGGCCTTCCACCATCCGACGCAGGGCTACGTCGGGCTGCACGTGATGTACCGCCGTCTGGACTGATCCGCAGCCCCTGCCCCAGCCCCAATTCGCACGTCCGAGCGACCTGAAGCACTCCCGCACCACCAGCGCGCCGGGGGCGCGGGTCCGCCGATAGTCCGCCGCAAGTCCGCCCGTTCGCCTCCGTGCGCGCCCCGGGATGGGCGACGATGGGGACGTTACGTGGTATCACTCGAACGGGTGAAGGCAACCGTCCCGTGCGAGGCGGTCCGGTTGCCCGGCAGAAGACGGCGGACGGATCGGCGCTGCGGCCGATGCGGGCGAAGGGCGGCTGCAGGTGGCAGGGGCGGATGACGCCCGGGAGCGGGACGCGCAGGCGGGTCCCGGCGCGGGTGCCGAGGGCGGAATCGGCACGGGCGCTGGCGAGAGCGGTGCCGCTACGGGCCAGGCGCACGAAGCGGGCCAGGCGCGAATACGCACCGCCAGCGGAGCAGACGGCGCTCCGGCCGCACGAACGTTCCCCCGTACGGGAGGCAGTTCCAGCCGCTCGGGCGGTTCCGCCAGCACCGCGCCTACGGGCAACCGGACGGCGAGCGGCACCCCAAGCCACCACCGGCGTCAGGCTGGACCAGTCCGTAAGACCGCCGAGGTGCTGCTCTCCGGTGCGATCGGCATGGCGGTCGTCGGCATCGTGCTCACTCTGCTGCACGTCGGAACCGCTCCCCCGGCCGTGGCCACGGTCACCGCGACGCCGGTGCCGCCGGTCGGGATGACCACGCTGGCCCCGGCGACCGATCCGCTCGGTTCGGCCGACGGCGCGGGGGGCGCAGCCGGCGGAGATGGCATGACCAGCACTCAGGCAGGGTCGGGCCGGGGCGCTGCGGCCGCCGCGAGCACAGCGATCCCGTCCACGACTGCGGCCGGAGCCCCGTCGGCGTCCACGAGTACGTCGGCACGCGCGAGCGCGTCCCCGAGCGCATCGGCCACGGGCGCCGGTCTGCTCGGCGGCGTCGTAGGCGGTGTGGTCGGCAGCGTGGCGGGCGTCGTAGGCGGAGTGACCGGGCTGCTGTGAGGCAGGGTGTTCTCTAAGGGCACGGCGTTCTAAGGACGCAGCGTCTAAGGGCGCTGCACCACGCGTTAGCCGCTCCCGCACGACCCGGCGCACGAAGGTTTCGCAGCAAACTGCGATGTTCTCCGCACGCCCCGCGCACGTCGCATTCGCTTCCGGAGCAGGGACGGCGCCCAGCCACCACGCTGCCCACCGCCCCCACGAGGCGTCACGCCACCCGTTGTTTGCGCCACATCGCCGAAATCAGGGTTGACAGGGCCGCCCGCGCACGGGAATCTTGGTCTCGCTTGTGAGAGCGCTCTCACCCCTCGGGGCCGAGCGTACCGACCCGGCCGCCCGAAGGGGACCCCTGCGCCATGACGCTGACCGACCCGACCCCGCCGCCCGCGCACTCCGCGACGGACTCGCGTCCCGACCCGGCCGCGGCGCCGGCCTCGGCCCCGCAGCCGGGAACGACGGACGAGGCGGCCCGCCGCTTCCCCGCCGGCTTCTGGTGGGGCGCGGCCACCGCCGCATACCAGATCGAAGGGGCCTGGGACGAGGACGGGCGCACCCCGTGCATCTGGGACACCTTCGCGCGCACGCCCGGCAAGGTGCGCAACGGCGACAACGGCGACGTGGCAGCCGACCACTACCACCGCTACCGCGAGGACGTGGCGCTGATCAGCGACCTCGGCCTGAGCGCGTACCGCTTCTCCACCGCCTGGCCCCGGATCCAGCCGGGCGGACACGGACCGGCGAACGCGCGCGGCCTGGACTTCTACTCGCGCCTCGTGGACGAACTGCTGGCCGCGGGCGTCTCCCCGGCGCTGACGCTGTACCACTGGGACCTTCCGCAGGAGCTCGAGGACGCCGGGGGCTGGACGAACCGGGACACCGCCTACCGCTTCGCCGAGTACGCCGGATTCGTCGCGGACAGGCTCGGCGACCGTGTCGCGCTGTGGACGACGCTGAACGAGCCGTGGTGCTCGGCGTACCTGGGCTACGCCTCCGGGGACCACGCTCCGGGGCGCACCGATCCGGCCGCGTCGCTCGCCGCCGTGCACCACCTCAACCTCGCGCACGGCCTGGCGATCGAGGCCGTACGTGCCGCTGTGCCGCTGGCGCGCACCTCGGTCACGCTGAACCTGAGCGCGGTGCGCGGGCTGTCGCAGAGCCCGGAGGACCTGGCCGCGGTGCGGCAGGTGGACGGGATCGCCAACCGGGTGTTCCTGGAGCCGATGCTGCGCGGCGAGTACCCGCGGGATGTGCTGGCCGACACCGCGCACCTGAGCGACTGGGCCTTCGTGCAGGACGGCGACCTGAAGATCATCAACGCGCCGCTGGACGTGCTCGGCGTCAACTACTACGCCCCGACCGTGGTGGGCGCGGCGACCGAGCGCTCGACCCGCGAGGCGCGCGCGAAGGCGTTCCCGGGCTGCGAGGGGCTCAACTTCGTGCTGCCGGAGGGTCCGCGCACCGCGATGGACTGGCCGATCGACGCCGACGCGCTGCACGCGCTGCTGGTGCGGATGCACCGCGAGTACGACGCGATCCCGATGATGATCACCGAGAACGGGATGGCGAACGACGACTACGCCGACCCGGCCGGCGAGGTGAACGACCCGGAGCGCATCGCGTACGTGTCCGGCCACCTGGACGCCGCGGCGCGCGCCGTCGCCGAGGGGGTGGACCTGCGCGGCTACTTCCAGTGGTCGCTGCTGGACAACTTCGAGTGGGCGTACGGCTACGCCAAGCGCTTCGGTCTGGTCTACGTGGACTACCCCTCGCAGAAGCGCATCTGGAAGGCCTCGGCGTCCTGGTACCGTGACGTGGTCGCCGCCGAGCGCGGGTAGACGGCCCGTCCGGCCCCGCGCCGGCGAACAGATCGACGGACGCTGCGACGCGAGCGAGGGCAGGGACAGGACGCGGATGGCCATGACGACGGGCGGCGCCGCCCCGACGCTGGAGACGGTGGCGGCGTACGCCGGGGTGTCCCGGGCCACCGTCTCGCGGGTGATCAACCACTCGCCGAAGGTCTCCCCCGAGGTGCGCGAGGCGGTCGAGGCGGCGATCGACGAGCTCGGCTACGTGCCGAACCGGGCCGCGCGCACCCTGGTGACCCGGCGCACCGACTCCCTCGCGATGATCATCCCGGAGCCGGACGCGTTCTTCTTCGCCGACCCGTACCTGACCACGATGGTGACCGAGGTCAACCGGGCGCTGGACACGACCGAGCTGCAGCTCGTGCTGGTGATGCAGGGCCAGAGCGGGGCGACCCCGGCGCGCGGGCGGATGGAGCGGTACGTGACCTCGGGGCACGTGGACGGGGTCATCCTGGTCTCCGTGCACGAGGCGAACCCGCTGCCCGCAATCCTGGTCGCGGCCGGGGTGCCGGTCATACACGGTGGACGTCCGGCGACGACGCAGGTGGCCATACCGTACGTGGACGTGGACAACGTGTACGGGGCACGGCAGGCCACCGAGCACCTGCTCTCGGTCGGCCGCCGAAGGATCGCGACGATCGCCGGGCCGCTGGACATGACGGCGGGTCAGGACCGGCTGGCCGGCTACCGCGAGGCCCTGGACGCGGCGGGCGCACCGGCGCGGGCGGCGCACGGCGACTTCACCGAGCGCTCCGGCTTCGAGGCGGCGCAGCGGCTGCTGGCCGAGGATCCGAACCTGGACGCGATGTTCGGCGCGTCGGACCTGATGGCCCGCGGCGCGCTGCGAGCCCTGCGCGAGGCGGGCAGGCGGGTCCCGGACGACGTGGCCGTGGTCGGCTTCGACGACCTGGGCGTGGCCGAGGCGGCCGACCCCCCGCTCAGCTCGGTGCGCCAGCCGATCGAGCAGGTCGCCCACGACCTGGTGCGGCTACTGCTGGCAAGGATCGACGGCGCCGACGTGCAGTCGCTCACCCTGCCGACGACGCTGACCCTGCGCGCCTCCGCCTAGCAAGGCGCTACTGGAACAGCACTAGCTCTCTCAACAGCCCTATCGCCCCGCTGGCCGGTCGAGCGCGTACACGGTGACCGGTTCGTCGAACAGCGCGTCCTGGCGCCGCACGCTGAACCCGAGCCGCTCGGCGACCTTGACCGACGGAGTATTGCCGGGCCTGATCATCGCGATGACGTAGGGCACATCGAGGGTCTCGAAACCCCAGTCCAGGAAGGCGCGCGCGGCCTCGGTCGCGTATCCGTGCCCCCAGGCCTCGGGCCGCAGCGTCCAGCCCGCCTCGACCTCGTCGAACGGCTGCCAGTAGAACAGGCCGCCCCGGCCGAGGAACTCCCCGCTCTCCTTCAGTTCGACCGCGAACAGGCCGTGTCCGCGCGTGGACCACTGCATCTCGATCCCCGCGAGCCGGTCCAGGGCAGCCTGCCGGGTGTACGAACCGGTGTAGCGGTTGACCCGCTCGTCGGCGTGCAGGGCGACCCAAAGGTCCACGTCGGCCAGTGTCAGCGGGCGCAGCCGGAGCCGCGCCGTCTCAAGAACGATCACGTCCCCCACCGTATCCGCGCCCTCCGACAGCGGCCTGCGATCCGCAGGGTGTCGGCCGGCTACCGGTCGCCGCGGCCGGTGTAGGAGTGCAGCTCGACGAGGGAGCGCAGGTCGGCCACGGCCTGGCGGGCCGACTGCGGGCCGTTGGAGGGCTGGATGCCCATCGCGGCGAGGGTGTCGCCGGAGTCCAGGTCGAGCAGCACCCACGGGTCGCCGGGGCGCAGGTTGACCCGCACGATCTGCGGCCACTCCAGCCGGTGCGTTCGCAGCATGTTGACGATGGTGACCCCCCGGTCGTCGGCGACGACCTTGGGGCGGGCCAGCACGCACAGCACGGCGGCCCCGATGAAGCCGATCGCGCCGAAGGCGATGCGGTCGGGCAGCGGCCAGGGGGCGCCGCCGTCGCTGGGCAGCAGGGCGGCGACCAGGCTCATCGACGAGGCCATCAGCACCGCGACGACGAACACGATGACCCGGGTGCGCGAGGGGCGCCAGGTGATCGGCAGTACCGGCAGGCCGTCCTCGCCGGGTGAGCCGACGGCGCCGTCGCTCAGCTCGCTGTTCGGTGCCATCGGTCCCGTCTCGTCAGGTACGGCTTACAGCCGACACGCCCGGATGTCGGTCACGAGGATAGCGCGCGCCCCCAGCTCCCAGAGATCGTCCATGATGCGCTGCGCGTCCTCCCGAACGACCATCGCGCGCACCGCGACCCAGCCCTCGGTGTGCAGCGGGGAGACGGTCGGGGACTCCAGCCCCGGGGTGACCGCGACGGCCTCCTTCAGCCGCTCGGCGCGGATGTCGTAGTCCATCAGCACGTAGCGGCGGGCCACCAGGACGCCCTGCATCCGGCGCAGGAACTGCTCGACGGCCGGGTCCGGCTCGGCGCCGCGGCGGCGTACCAGCACGGCCTCGGACTGCAGGATCGGCGCGCCGATCAGCTCCAGGCCCATCTGACGCAGCGTCGTGCCGGTCTCGACCACGTCGGCGATCACGTCGGCGACGCCGAGCTCGATCGCGATCTCCACCGCGCCGTCGAGCTTGACCACCTCGGCCTCCACGCCCGCCTCGGCCAGGTGCGCGCGCACCACGCCGGTGTACGAGCTGGCGATCCGCAGGCCCTTGAGGTCCTCGACCCCGGAGCCGGTGCCGGGGCGGCCTGCGAAGCGGAAGGTGGAGCGGGCGAAGCCGAGCTGCATGATCTCCTCGGCGCTCGCCCCGGAGTCCAGCAGCAGATCACGGCCGGTGATGCCGACGTCGAGGCGGCCGGAGCCGACGTAGGTCGCGATGTCGCGCGGGCGCAGGAAGAACAGCTCGGTGCCGGAGGCCGGGTCGGCCACCAGCAGCTCGCGGTCCTTGCGCTGGCGGTATCCGGCCTCGTGCAGCATCTCGCAGGCCGCCTCGGAGAGCGATCCCTTGTTGGGCACGGCGATGCGCAGCATGGCGGGTGGCCTTTCTCGGGGCGCGGTTCGCCCCGGCGGTCGGTTGCGCGGGCTCGGGCGGGGCTGGCTTACAGGTGGGTGTAGACGTCGGCGAGGGTGATGCCGCGGGCGACCATGAGCACCTGCAGGTGGTAGAGCAGCTGGCTGATCTCCTCGGCCGCCCGGTCCGCGCCCTCGTGCTCGGCGGCCATCCACACCTCGGCCGCCTCCTCGACGATCTTCTTGCCGATGGCGTGCACCCCGGCCTGCACCAGCTCGACGGTGCGCGAGCCGGGGGTCCCGGCGGCGGCCTTGGCGGTCAGCTCGGCGAACAGCTCCTCGAAGCTCTTGGAGCGCGCGGCGGTGTCGATCCCCGCCCCGTTCTCAGTCTCGATGCCGCTCACTGCTCGGCCAGTCCCTTGAGCGTCAGCGCGGTGGCCACCGCACTGAGGGCGGCCTCGCGGCCCTTGTCCTCGGCCGAGCCGGGCAGTCCGGCCCGGTCCAGCGCCTGCTGCTCGGTGTCGCAGGTCAGCACGCCGAAGCCGACCGGAATGCCGGACTCGACGGCGACCTTGGTCAGCCCGTCGGTGGCCGCGGCGCACACGTAGTCGAAGTGCGGGGTGCCGCCGCGCACGACCACGCCGAGGGCGACGATCGCGTCGTAGCGGTGCTTGGCCAGCGCGTGCGCGGCGACGGGCAGCTCGAAGCAGCCGGGCACCCGCACCAGCGTCGGCTCGTCGATTCCGAGATCGGCCAGGGCCTTTCGGGCGTTGTCCACCAGGGCGTCCATCACCTCGGTATGCCACTGGGCGGCGACGATGCCGACGCGCAGGTGCGCGCACTTCTTCAGGTCCGCCGGGTTGACGGCCAGTTCGGGTGCTCCGGTGCCGGACACGCGGGCTCTCCAGTTCCAGTGGTTCGGTTCAGCGGGTAGTACATAGGGCTTTGTACAAAGCCTTCTCCGACGGTATCGCGAACGGCGCTAGGCCACGCGGGCCGTCCGATAGGCGATCAGGTCGGCGATCGAGATGATCGCCAGCCGATGCTGCGCGGCGAAGCCGAGCAGGTCGGGCAGCCGGGCCATGGTGCCGTCGTCGTTGACGACCTCGACCAGGACGCCGATCGGGGGCAGCCCGGCCAGGCGGGCGAGGTCGACGGCGGCCTCGGTGTGTCCGGGGCGCTCCAGCACGCCGCCGGGGCGGGCGCGCAGCGGGAAGACGTGCCCGGGTCGGGTCAGGTCGCCGGCCCCGGTGTCCGCGGCGGCCAGCAGTCGGATGGTGTGGGCGCGGTCGGCGGCGGAGATGCCGGTGCTCACGCCCTCGCGCGCGTCGACCGAAACGGTGAACGCGGTGCCCTTGCGGTCCTCGTTGACGGCGGTCATCGGGGGCAGCTCGAGGTGGTCGGCGCGCTCATCCCCCATCGGCGCGCAGATCACGCCGCTGGAGTAGCGCACCGTGAAGGCGAGCAGCTGCGGCGTGGCGTGCACGGCGGCGAAGATGATGTCGCCCTCGTTCTCCCGGTCCTCGTCGTCGACGACGACCACGGGGCGACCGGCGGCGATCTCGCCGATCGCGGTCTCGACGGTGTCCAGCAGTGCGGCGCGCTCCAGCGTCTCGGCGCTCATACGGCTACTCCTTGGGCGTGGGCTTCGGCGGCAGTGGCTTCGACTGCGATGGCTTCGACGGATGTTGCTTCGGCCGGTGCGGCTTCGACCTGTGTGGCTTCGACGGCAGTGCGGGTGCGGGCCAGGACGATCCACTGGCGCAGCCCGGCCAGCACGAGCGCGAAGTAGACGACGTACGTGAAGCCGGAGACCGGCAGGCCGCTGCTGAAGGCCAGCGGCACGCCCACCACGTCCACGGCGGTCCACACGAACCAGAACTCGACCCACCCGCGGCCCTGCGCGATCATCGCGGCGAGGGTGCCGACGAAGATGTACGCGTCCGGCAGCGGGTTCCAGGAGCTGTGGGTGGCGCTGAGCAGCCAGGCGAAGCCGGCCGTGCCGAGCGCGAGGAAGCCGAGCAGGCCGGCCCGCTCGGCCCAGGAGGCCCAGCGGATCTCGACGCCGCCGGGGTGCCCGGCGCCGCGCTGGCGCTGCCAGCGCCACCAGCCGTAGCCGGCCAGCACGATCACGGCCAGCTGCCGGGCCGCGGTCCCGCCGAGGTGCACGGCGAGGTTCGCGCCGAGCAGCAGGATCGCGCCGGTGATCTGCACCGGCCAGGTCCACAGCGAGCGGCGCAGCGCGAGGGCGACGGTGGCCAGGCCGAGCAGGTTGCCCAGCAGGTCGGACCAGCGCACCCGTTCGCCGTCTATCTGGAAGGCGAGGGCGTTCGCCCAGCCGAACAGGTGGTTCACGATCCGGCCCCCGCGGTGCTGAACCGGGCGTCGCCGACACCGTGGGCGCCCTCGGGGTCGCCGGCCTGGGCCGGGCGGGCCAGCAGCCGCTCGGTGTACTTGGCGATGACGTCGACCTCGAGGTTGACGCGCGCGCCGGGCTGCTTGATGCCCAGCGTGGTCTGCGCGAGCGTGGCCGGGATGAGCGAGACGGTGAAGTCGCCGCCGCCGTCGGGGGCGTCGGTCAGTGCGGAGACGGTCAGGCTGATGCCGTCCACGGTGATCGAGCCCTTGTGCACGACGTAGCGGGCCAGTTCGGCGGGCAGCGAGATGCGCACGAGTTCCCAGTGCTCGCTGGGGGTGCGGGCCAGGACGGTGCCGGTGCCGTCGACGTGGCCCTGCACGATGTGGCCGCCGAAGCGGCCGTTGGCGACCATGGGGCGCTCGAGGTTGACCCGGTCGCCGGGCTCGAGGTCGGCCAGGCTGGAGCGGTTGAGCGACTCGGCCATGACGTCGGCGGTGAACTCGCCGCGGGCCAGCGACTCGGCGCCGGTCGCGTCGACGACGGTCAGACACACGCCGTTGACGGCGATGGAGGCGCCGTGGGCGGCGTCGGCGGTGACGGCCGGCCCGCGCAGGGTGAAGCGGGCCGCGTCGGACAGGGTTTCGACGGCGACGACCTCGCCGAGTTCCTCGATGATTCCGGTGAACACCGCTTCGCTTCTCCCTCTGCCGGTCCGGACCGCGGTGCGGTCTCCGGAGCGGGGCGCGGGAGGCGGGCAGAAACGTGCGGCGGGTCGCTGAACGGCCGCTGCCCGGCCGCCATCGGACCGGGGCGGCCGCACGTGCGAACACGCGCCGACGCTCCCGCGTGCTGCCTCCCATCCGGACTTTCACCGTCGGTCCCGGAATTCCACCGGATCAACCGTCCAGGAGCACGAAGGCCGTCATGGCCCTTCGCGCTGCCCTCGCGGGTCGCGGACTGTCACCGCCGGTTCGGAATTACACCGACCCCGGAGCACGCTTGTTGCTGTCTACTTGAAGAGTGTGCCACGCCGGGCTATTCCCGATCACCCCTGTTCGGCATCCGCTCTCGTGTGAGGTGCCGCACACCCGCTCGAAACAACGCCCGGAACAACGCTTGAAACAAGCCTGACCCAAGCTCGCCGCAGGCCCGGGGCCGCCCGCCCCGCGACGGTCCGCAGGTCGTATCGTGCTCGGGTGGACAGCGAGAGCAACGCGCCCGCGCCTGTGCGCCGCCTGGGACGGCGTCCCGCGCTCGACGGCCTGCGCGGGCTGGCCGTGCTGCTGGTGATCTGCGACCACGCGCACCTGCCGCTGCGTGCCGCGTGGATCGGGGTGGACCTGTTCTTCGTACTGTCCGGCTTCCTGATCACCTCGCTGCTGCTCGACGAGCGGGCCCGGCACGGGCGGATCTCGCTGCGGGCGTTCTATCTGCGCCGGGCCCGCCGGATCCTGCCCGCGCTCGCGGTGCTCACGCTCGCCGTCGCGGTCGTCTCGGTGACGCTGCATCAGCTGCAGGACCGCTGGCCGCTGTGGGAGCAGATCGCCACGACGTGGACGTTCACCTCGAACGCGACGGTGTGGCTGGCCGGAGCGCCGATCGGGGCGTTCACGGCGACCTGGTCGCTGGCCTGCGAGGAGCAGTTCTACCTGCTCTGGCCGCTGGCCCTGATCGCGATGGCGGCGCGCGGCTGGTCGGCCCGGCGGATGCTGGCCGCGCTCGGCGCCGCGGTGGGCGCGCTGGCCCTGGCCGCCTGGGTCGCGAGCGCGACCGTGCACTCCTCGCAGGCGTTCTTCTCCCCGCTCGGGCGTGGCGCGGAGTTGCTGCTCGGCTGCGCGCTGGCCGTCGCGTGGCGGCACCGTCTGCTGCCGACCTGGTTCGAATCCCCCCGCACGACGCTGGCCGCACTCGCCGTCGTCACACTGCTGATCGTGCGCACTCCGCTGGACGATGAGAGCACGTATCTGCTGGCGGCTGGGTGCACCGCACTCGTGCTGCTGGGCCTGCTCGCCGAGCGCTCCCCCGCACTGACCGGCGCGTTCAGCCTCCGTCCGCTGCGGTATACCGGCCGGATCAGCTACGGGCTCTACCTGTTCAACGACCCGGTCTCCCGGATGCTGCACCACAACCTGCCCGGACGCCCGTGGCAGGAGATCGCGCCGCTGCTGCTGATCGGCTCGTTCGCATGCGCGGTGCCCTCGTACCACCTCATCGAAGCCCGCTTCCTACGTCGCAAGCCGAGCGTGACGGCGCGTCAGGAAGCGCTGGCGGCCGCCTGACCCGCGCCGCCCTGCCCCGAGGCCGACGCAGTGACCGACGATGCCGAAGCAGAAGCTGAAGACGACGCACCGGCGGACGCGGCAGCACGCACCACCAGCCGACTACCTGCGATCGCCGCGGCAACCTCCGTAAGCCGGGACAGGCGCAGCACCTCGAACCGGTGGAATGGCGGGTCGCCGATCCGGCAGACCACCGCGAGCACCCCGGTCTCGCCCACGGGCACGGCGGCGTAGCGGCTGGTGCCCACCGACACGGTGGCGGCGCGCGACGGCAGTTCCGGCAGGACCAACTCGCGCGGGGCGTCCCAGCTGCGGGCCAGCACGGCGGAGGCGGGCAGCGGTCCGGCCGATCCGATGCGCACGGCCACCGCCCAGTCGGCGGCCAGTATGCGCGGCAGCGCGTCGGCGAGGATGTTCAGCGAGGCGCGCGGGTCGGCCGCGACCCGGCCGAGCAGGTCGAGGTCGGGGAAGGCGCCGGGCACCTCGCCGGACGCGCGGATGCCCTCGACCGCAACGGTGCTCAGCGAGCGCAGCGAGCGTTCGAGGCGGTCGCGCTGGTCCTCCTCGGGCAGGAACACGGTGATCTCGTCCAGGGCGCGGCCCAGCTCCCGGCTCAGGACGCTGACCTGCACGATGTCGGCGCCGCAGGCCCCCAGCTCGCGGGTCACCTGCCCGAGCGCCCCTGGCCGGTCCGCCACCCAGATCCGCAGCCGCAGCAGCACGTCGCTCCCTCTTCCCGCTCGATTTCCGCCCCCGTCGATCGGCTCGCGCCGGTTCCGCCAGTGTCGCCAGCCGCGGTTTCCTGACCGTTGCACCCGTGTCACGGGCGTGCGCGGTTCCTGGCCAGCACCGTGCAGGCGGCCAGCGCGGCCGCGAACACGGCGCCGCCGCGTAGTTCATGACTGTAGAACCGGCCTGGGGCCTCGTCCTGGATGCGGCCGTGAAAAGCGTCCCAACGGCGGGGGAACGGGGAACGCCCGAAGAACAGCCGGGCGGGCTTGTCCAGGTCGGGCAGCGCCGCCCCGACCATCCCCGCCACCACCGAGGCCCGCCGTGCGGGCGTGGTCAGCGCGGCGATGCCCGCCATGACGCCGAGCCCGACCAGCCCGTCCACCACCGCGACCCGCAGGAAGGACTCCGAACTGTCCCACCGCCCCCAGTGCGGCGACGCGTCCAGCGCGAAGTGCGAAGCGACCCCGAGCGGCAGCGCCACCGCCGGATCCTCGGCCAGCGCGCCGACGAGCGCCCCGGACAGCACGTGGTTGGTGACCAGCATCGGGCCTCCTGAAGCGGGATCGACATGGAACGGAATCGGCTTCTTGTCCACCCTAGGAGATCACCCGAACGTGTGATCGTCCTGAGAATCACGACGACATGCGGTGGCGCGCTGCCATCCTGGCCCCGCCGGGCGCATACGGGGCGCTGCGGCTGTCAAGGACAGCGAGGAGGTGGGACGATGACGATCGTGATGCCCGACCGAGACCATGACCTGCTCGAAGTGGTGCACTCGATCCACGACGCTCTCGAACTCCCCGAGGGATATCGGGCAGAGGTCATCGGGGGTCAGATCACTGTAGCTGCGTCACCGTTCGGTATGCACGCGTTCATCATCGCGGAGATCCGCAAGGCGGTGCACGGCAACCTGCCGGTCGGCTACGGCCTGTTCGAGAACATCACGGTGCAGGAGCCGGACGGCGACCGCTACATCCCTGACGCCGGCGCGTGGCCGGAGGAGCTGATCAGAACGCCGACGAAGTGGGTCTTTCCGGCCGGCGGGTGCGTGCTCGCGGTCGAGGTCACCTCGCCCGGCCAGGAGGATCGCGACTACGCCAAGGCGGCGGGTTATGCACGCAGCGGAACGCCGGTCTACCTGATCGTCGATCAGAAGGCGCGCCAGTGCGTCGTGCACAGCGAGCCGGAGAACGGCAGTTACCAGGAGATCCACGTCGCCGCGTTCGGCAAGGACGTGGTCCTGCCGCTGGAGACTCCGGTCACCGTCGACACCTCCCGGTTCTGATCCCCGGAGCTCGACCCCGTCTCCGGACCGGGTGAGAGGCGGTCCGGAGACGGGCCGCTCAGCCGAGGCGGGCGAAGTCCAGGACGCGCAGGACGGCGCGGCCGGCGGAGTCGCTGGCGGCGAGGTCGACTTCGCCGCGCAGGATCCAGTCGCGGTTGCCGGCCGGGTCGTCGAGGACCTGGCGCACCTTCCAGACCTTGTCCTGGTTGGAGTTGAGCTCCTCCTCCTCGACGAACAGCAGCTTGGGGCCGCGGGCGTCGGGGCCGGTGCGGATCTCGTCGTGCTCCTCGTAGTAGTCGCCGAGGGCCTCGTCCCAGTCGGCCTCGGTCCAGGGGCCGTCCCACTCGTCGGTGGGCGGCAGGCCCAGCTCCTGGAGGACGAGAGCATCCTCGGCATCGAGCTCGACCAGGGCGTCCACGTCGTCCTTCGCCGCCAGTTCGACCCTGCGGAACAGGGCGTTGCGCACCAGGACCTTGAATGCGCGTCGATTGGCGGTGACCGGGGGCGGGGTGTCGTCGTCCGGCTGGAGCTCGATGATCGCATCCGGGTTGGCGAGGGCCTCCCACTCGTCCACCAGGCTGGAGTCGACCTGGCGCACGATCTCGCCGAGCCATTCGATCAGGTCGTGCAGGTCCTCGCTCTTGGTGTTCTCCGGGACGGTGTGGCGCAGCGCCTTGAACGCGTCGGCCAGGTAGCGCAGTACGATGCCCTCGACGCGGGCGAGCTCGTAGTACGCGACGTAGTCGGAGAAGGTCATGGCCTGCTCGTACATCTCACGCACCACGGACTTGGGGCTGACCGGGTGGTCGCCGATCCACGGGTGCACACGCCGGTACAGCTCGTAGGCGTGGGCGAGCAGCTCGGCCAGCGGCTTTTGGTAGCTGATCTCGGCGAGGCGCTCCATCCGCTCCTCGTACTCGATGCCGTCTGCCTTCATCTCGGCCACGGCCGCGCCCTTGGCCTTGTTCTCCTGGGCGGCCAGGATCTGGCGGGGGTCGTCGAGGGTGGACTCGACGACGGAGAGCACGTCGAGCGCGTACGTCGCCGCCTCCGGGTCGATCAGGTCGAAGGCGGCCAGCGCGAACGTGGACAGCGCCTGGTTGAGCGCGAAGTCGTGCTGCAGGTCGACGGTCAGGCGCACGGTGCGGCCCTCGGCGTCGGGCTCGTCGAGGCGTTCGACGACGCCAGCGTCCAGCAGCGAGCGGTAGATGGCGATGGCGCGGTGGATGTGCTTGCGCTGGGCCGACTTGGGCTCGTGGTTGTCGGTCAGCAGCGTGCGCATGGCCTCGAAGGGGTCGCCGGGGCGGGCGATGACCGCGAGCAGCATGGCGTGGGTGACCTGGAACCGGGAGACCAGCGGCTCGGGCTCGGCCTCGATGAGCCTCTCGAAGGTCTGCTCGCTCCAGGCCACGAAGCCCTCGGGGGCCTTCTTGCGGGTGTAGCCGCGCCGCCGCTTGGGGTCGTCGCCGATCTTGGCGAGGGCGCGCTCGTTCTCGATGACGTGGTCGGGGGCCTGGGCCGCGACGTAGCCGATGGTGTCGAACCCGGCCCGCCCTGCCCGCCCGGCGATCTGGTGGAACTCGCGCGCCCGCAGCATGCGCACCCTGCGTCCGTCGTACTTGGACAGGGCAGTGAACAGCACGGTGCGGATCGGCACGTTGACCCCGACGCCGAGCGTGTCGGTACCGCAGATGACCTTCAGAAGCCCGGCCTGCGCCAGACGCTCGACGAGGCGCCGGTACTTGGGCAGCATCCCGGCGTGGTGCACGCCGATGCCGTGGCGCACGAACCGGGACAGGGTCTTGCCGAACCGCGTGGTGAAGCGGAAGCCGCCGATCAGCTCGGCGATGGCGTCCTTCTCGGCTTTGGTGCAGACGTTCACGCTCATCAGCGACTGGGCACGCTCGATCGCGGCGGCTTGAGTGAAGTGCACGACGTACACCGGGGCCTGCCCGCCCTTGAGCAGCTCCTCGACGGTCTCGTGCAGCGGCGTCATCCGGTAGGAGTAGCTCAGCGGCACGGGGCGCTCGGCGGACCGTACGGTCGTGGTGACCCGGCCGGTGCGGCGGGTCAGGTCGGTCTCGAAGCGGGCGACGTCGCCGAGGGTGGCCGACATCAGCAGGAACTGGCTCTGCGGCAGTTCCAGGATGGGCACCTGCCAGGCCCAGCCGCGGTCGGAGTCGGCGTAGAAGTGGAACTCGTCCATCACGACCAGGCCGGCGTCGGCCCGGCGCCCGTCGCGCAGCGCGATGTTGGCCAGCACCTCGGCGGTGCAGCAGATGATCGGGGCGGTCGGGTTGACCGAGGCGTCGCCGGTGAGCATGCCGACGTTGCTGGACCCGAAGGCCTTGCACAGGTCGAAGAACTTCTCCGACACCAGGGCCTTGATGGGCGCGGTGTAGTAGGAGCGCTGCCCCTGCGCGAACGCGGCGAAATGGCCCCCGGCGGCGACCAGGGACTTCCCGGAGCCGGTGGGGGTGGCCAGGATCACGTTGTTGCCGGAGACCAGCTCGATCAGGGCCTCCTCCTGCGCCGGGTACAGCGCGAGGCCGCGATCGTCGGTCCAGCCGGTGAACGCCGCGAACAGCGCGTCGGGGTCGGTGGTGTCGGGCAGCCGTTCGAAGAGGTCCACGTCCAGTATTCTCGCAGGCCCCCGCGCGCCTGTACGCATCGTGGACTACCGCTTCCACGGGTTCATCGCGGACCGCTACGCTGTGCGCCCATGGCTTCGATACGGCTGTTCGGACGGGGTAGGAACGCGGCGGCGCCGTCTACCTCGGGGGTGGGCGCCGCACAGATCGCCGAGGTGCTCTCCGGCCTGGAGTCGGCGGCGCTGTCGGCGACCTGGCGCTGCCGGCACGGGGCCGGAGTGAGCCTCGGGGAGGGCGCGGTGGACTTCGCCGGGCGGCGCTCCCGGGCGAGCGTGATCCGCGGCAAATCCACGTTCGACTACGTGCGGGTGGGCGCGAACGTGTACCGGACGGCAGTGCCCGTAGACCCCGAGGTCGACGCTTATGCCGAGCCCGATGAGGACGAGGACGAGGCGGAGGACGTCGCGCGGGCCTGGGAGTCCTTCAGCGAGCACGACGCCTGCGGTGTGCACGCCTACGCGGAGCCGGCGGTGCTGGCGGCGGGGGTGCGCGCGGTCGGGTCGGTGCAGCCGAGGGAGGCCGAGGAGTTCGACGGAGAGCTGTTGTCGGCGTACTCGGTCACGCTCAAGCCGAAGCCGGCCGACCCGGACAAGCTGCTGGCGCGCCTGGCCCGCCAGCTGCGCGACCACGGGGCGAACACGGTCATCGTGACGGCGTTCGCGGACGAGTCCGGCTGGGACGAGGACTCCGACGAGCCGCGGGAGGACGAGGACGGGTCGAGCGGTGTCCGGATCGTGCGGGTGCGCATCGAGCTGCCGCACTGGACCCCGGCGGACGATCCGACGGCGGACCATGCGGTGAGCGTGGACCTGTTCGAGCTGGGCGAGCCGGTGGAGATCGAGGTCCCTGATGCGGACGCCGCGACCCGCCGCACCACGCGCTCGTGCGCTGACCTGGGCCTGTTCTAAGTTCTCACGCTTATCACCGACCCTGCCCCAGGGCTTATCATTTGCCTGATTATCTAGATAGATAATCAGACAAGTGTGGGTGGTGGAGGCGGAGTGGGACCCGGCGCGGGAACGAGTTTTCGTGACGACGGCCATGACGCAGGGTCCGGCGCGGGGCAGGTTTTGGGAACGACGGCGATAGAGCAGGATCCGGTGCCAGGCAGGTTTCCGTAACAGCGGAGATCATCACGGACGGTAGGCTGTGCGCCGCGGCGGGTTCGGCCGTCGCGGCGGCGAACGCGAGCGGAGAGGCACCGGGTGAGTACGGCGGTGGCAGCGGACAGCGGGCAGACGGGCGACCTCCCGGCGCGGGCGAGGGTCGCGGTGGCCGCCGGGAAGGTGACCGGCGCGGTCTCCCGGGCGGCCGGGCGCGGCTCCGGGGCGGTGATCGGCGGGCGGGTCGCGTTGCGCCTGGATCCCGAGCTGCTGGCGCGGCTGACCGCGGGGCGCGAGTGCGTGCTGGTGTCCGCAACCAACGGCAAGACCACCACGACCCGGCTGATCGCGGAGGCGCTGCGCGCGGTCGGGCAGGTGGCCTCGAACGCGCTGGGCGCCAACATGCCGGCCGGGATCACGGCCGCGATGGCGCAGGACCGCGAAGCGCAGTACGCGGTGATCGAGGTGGACGAGAAGTACCTGCCGGGCGTGGCCCGCCAGACCAAGCCGAAGGCGATCGCGCTGCTGAACCTCTCGCGCGACCAGCTGGACCGGGCGGCCGAGACCCGGATGATGGCGCAGCGCTGGCGGGACGGGCTGGCCGGGACCGAGGCGACGGTGGTCGCCAACGCCGACGACCCGCTGGTGGTGTGGGCGGCGGGCCTGGCGCCGAACGTGGTGTGGGTGGCGGCCGGGCAGGCGTGGCAGGAGGACGCCTGGTCCTGTCCGCAGTGCGGCGGCGTGCTCAAGCGGCCGGGGCAGGACTGGATGTGCGCGTCCTGCGACTTCAGGCGGCCGACCCCGACCTGGCTGCTGGAGGGCGAGGCGCTGCGTGACCCGTTCGGAGTACGCATAGGGCTGACCGGGCTGAAGCTGCCGGGCCGCGCGAACCGGGCGAATGCGACGACCGCCGCGGCGGTGGCTGCGATCTTCGGGGTGGACCCGCAGGTCGCGGTGCATCGGATGGAGCAGGTGACGGCGGTCGCGGGCCGCTACGACACGGTGCAGTACCGGGGCCGGGCGCTGCGGCTGCTGCTGGCGAAGAACCCGGCAGGTTGGCTGGAGACCTTCGATCTGGTGACCGGCGGCGCGGACCATCCGGTGCTGCTGTCGGTCAACGCGCTGGGCGCGGACGGCACGGACACCTCGTGGCTCTGGGACGTGGACTACACCCGCCTGGCCGGGCGGCCGGTGCTGGTGATCGGACAACGGCGGTTGGACCTGGCGGTACGCCTGCAGGTGGCCGGAGTTGAGTTCAGCGTGTACGACGACGTGGACGCGGCGGTCGACGCGGCGCCCGAGGGCCTGATCGACGTCATTGCGAACTACACGGCGTTCCAGCAGGTGCGGCAGAGGGTGGGTGCATGACGGTGGCCACGGCCAGGCGATTGGGCGAGAGCGCGCTGCGGATCGTGTGGATCTACCCGGATCTGCTCTCCACGTACGGGGATCAGGGCAATGCACTGATCCTGGCGTACCGGGCGGCGGCGCGCGGGCACCGGGTGGAGCGCATCGATGTACGCAGCGACCAGACAGTGCCCATGGACGCTGACATCTACCTGATCGGCGGCGGCGAGGACCGGCCGCAGCGGCTGGCGGCCGAGCGGCTGCGCCGGGACCCGGGGCTGGGCCGGGCGGCGGACCGCGGAGCGGCGATCCTGGCGGTGTGCGCCGGGTTCCAGTTGCTGGGGCACACCTTCTACGACGAGCAGGAGGGCGTGCTGCCGGGCCTGGGCCTGATCGACGCGACCTCGCATCGCGGCACGGTGCGCTGCGTGGGCGAGGTGGTGGCCGATCCGGATCCGGGGTTGACCGTGGGTGGGGCGAGCCTGCCGACGCTGACCGGCTTCGAGAACCACATGGGCACGACGCTGCTGGGACCGGGTGTGCGCGCGCTGGGCACGGTGCGGGTCGGCAATGGCAACGGTGCGGGAGCGGGCACGGACGGCGCGTACGTCGGCAAGATCGCCGGGACGTATCTGCACGGGCCGGTGCTGGCGCGCAATCCGGCGCTGGCGGATCTGCTGTTGGGCTGGGCGGACGGGAACTCGGGGCGCTCCCCCGTGGACGACGACTGGCATCTGAAGCTGCGCGCGGAGCGTCTGGCAGCGGTCGGCCCGTAGCGGCGTGCGGGCGTGCGGGCGTGCGGGCGTAGGGGCATAGGCGTGTAGCTCGCGGCGCGCCGCGGCAGAGAGCGTCACGGCGCGCGCGGCACGCTCCCGGCCTGGACTGGGAGCAGCGACGCGTCACAATGGGCTGGTGAGTCAGGATTCTCCTCCGCTGGTGCCGGTGCCCTCGCCGGTGCCCGCCGGGTCGGTGCGCGTGGCGGCGGCGTGGTGGGGCGCGGCGGCGGTGTTCGCCGCGATCGCGGGCCGGTTCGCACCGCTGACGGCTCCGGCGGAGTTCGCGGCGCTGCTGGCCGGGGGCGCGATCATGGCGTGGGCGTTGGGCGTGGCGTTCACCCGTCCGGTACCGCTGCCGGTACCCATGCTGCAGCGACGCGAGGCGCCGGAGTCGCTGAGCGGGCGCGGCTGGCTGGCGTGGGTCGCGGTGCTGGTGGCCTTCGGGGTGCTGGAGGTGCATTCGCTGGCCAGCCCCACGCCGCTGGATCATCCGACGCTCTCGGCAATTTCACGTCCGCTGCTGGCGCCGAGCGATCACCGGTCGCTGGGCTATCTGCTGTGGCTGGCCTCGGGCGTGTGGGTGGCGCGGCGGTGAGCGCGTGGGCGCTGACGACGGCAGGCTTCGCGGCGGTGGGCGTGGCGCTGGTCCTGCTCAACTACTACGGCAAGCGCCCGGGGGCGCGGGTCCCGTCCTTCGGGGCGCTGTGCGGGTTCCTGATGCGGGATCCGTGGGGACGCGTCGGGGTGCTGCTGGCCTGGTGGTGGCTCGGGTGGCACTTCTTGGCGAGGTCCTGAGCCAAGCATTGACACAGTTTGGCGAGGTCCTGCAAGCATTGACACAGTTTGGCAAGGTCTTGAGCCAAGCGCTCGCGGCGTGCAACTTTCTGCCACAGCTGCTCTGCTCACCGCGCGACATATGTAACTCGCGCTGATCAGTGGGCCTCACCTCGCCGCGTGATCACGCTAGTGCGCGTACCGGCGTTGACACCCGGACCGCGACTCGTACTCTCACGGCGTCATCGTCACAGCGTCCGCGCGAGCGAGACACAGTCACCATGTCCGCACCAGCGAGACACCGTGACCACGTCCGCACCAGCGAGACACCGTGACCACGTCCGCGTCAGCGAGACACTGTCACCACGCGCCGGAGGAATCATGCGACTGCGAATGCGAGTACGAACCCTTGCCGCCGCGGTGGCCGGTGCGCTCGCCGCCGCCACGCTGACGGCCACGGCCCTGGCCCCCTCGGCGCACGCCCTCTCGACCTCCGGCGAGTTCGACTACGCCGAGGCGTTGCAGGGCTCGATGCTCTTCTACGACATCCAGCGCTCCGGGCAGCTGCCGCCGGACAACCCGGTGGACTGGCGCGGCGACTCGGACCTGTCCGACGGCTCCGACCACGGCGTGAACCTGACCGGCGGCTACCACGACGCGGGCGACCTGGTGAAGTTCGGGCTGCCCGAGGCCTACTCGATGACGATGCTCGCCTGGGGCCTGGCCGACTACGGCCAGGGCTACACGGCGGCCGGGCAGACCCAGGCAGCCCTGTCGAACCTGCGTTGGGGCGACGACTACATCCTGTCCGCGTTCACCGCGCCGACCACCTTCTACGGCCAGGTCGGCGACGCGAGCACCGACCACTCGTACTGGGGCCCGGCCGAGACCAACCCGAACACCCGCCCCTCCTCCGCGATCACCACCTCGTGCACCGGGGCCGACCTGGCCGGGCAGGCCGCGTCCGCGCTGGCCGCCTCCGCCGTGGTGTTCAAGACCGCCGACGCGAAGTACGCCGCCCGGCTGAGCACCCAGGCGCAGGCGCTGTGGAACTTCGCCAACAGCTACCGGGGCAACTACAGCAACTGCATCACCGGCGCGCAGGGCTACTACACCTCGGTCAGCGGCTACTGGGACGAGTTGGTGCAGGGCGCGATCTGGCTGTACCGGGCCACCGGCACGGCCAGCTGGCTGACCACCGCGCAGACCGACTACGCGAACCTGCCGCTGGCCAGCCAGTCCACCCTGCACGAATACAGCTGGACGATCAGCTGGGACGACGTGAGCTACGCCGACTACATCCTGATGGCGCAGATCACCGGACAGTCGCAGTACATCACCGACGCCGAGCGGTTCCTGGACTGGTGGACCACCGGCGTGAACGGCGCGAAGGTGAGCTACTCGCCCGGCGGCGAGGCCTTCCTGAACCAGTGGGGCTCGCTGCGGTACGCGGCCAACACCGCCTTCGCAGCCCTCGAATTCAGCGACTATCTGACCGCCAACAGCCTGGACGCGACCCGCGCCGCGACGTACCACTCCTTCGCCGTCGGGCAGATCAACTACATGCTCGGCGACAACCCCGGCCACGAGAGCTACGAGGTCGGATTCACCAACGCCGGGGTGAACAGTGCTTGGCCGCAGTTCCCGCACCACTCCACCGCGCACGACGCCTGGAGCAACAACCTGAGCACCCCGGCGGCCACCCGGCACCTCGCCTACGGCCTGTTGGTGGGCGGTCCGACCAGCGCGAACGACACGTTCACGGACGACCGCACCCAGTATCAGTACACGGAGGGCGCGCTCGACTACAACGCCCTGTTCTCCGGGGCGCTGGCCCGGCTGACCCAGCAGTACGGCGGGACCTCGGCGGCCGCGTTCCCGAAGGCCGAGCTGCCCGACGGGCCACAGCAGTACGTGCAGGCCGCGATCAACAATCAGGGCGCGAACTTCATCGAGATCAAGGCTCTGATCAACAACCAGTCGGCCTGGCCGGCCCGCGCGATGCCGAACGCCGGCTTCCGCTACTACTTCACCCTCGACGCGGGCGAGAGCGCGTCGCAGGTGACACTCAGTTCGTCGTACAACCAGTGCCAGGCGCCGTCCGCACCGACGCAGTATGCGGGCAGCACGTACTTCATCACGGTCTCCTGCTCGAATCTGAACCTCGAGCCTGACGGCGAGGCGGACTATCCGAACATTGACTACCAGGCGCAGGTGCAGTTCCGGCTGACCTTCCCGTCCGCGCACAACCCCGCCGAGGACTGGTCGTTCCAGGGCATCCCGGCCACGGTCAACGCGACCCCGGCCACTGTCGCCGATATCCCGCTGTACTCGGGCAACACCCTCGTCTGGGGCAGCGCGCCGAGCAGCGCCGCGCGCCCGGGAACGCCCGGTGCGCTGACCGCGAGCGCCGTGACCGCGACCGGCGCGACGCTGTCCTGGACGGCGTCCGCCGCGGGCGGAAACGCGCTGGCCGGATACGACGTGTACACGTCGGCGGGCACGCTCGTAGCCACGGTGGGTCCGTCGACGACCTCGTACACGGTCACCGGCCTGAACGCGAACCGGACCTCGCCGTACGGCTACTTCGTCACGGCCGTGGACACGCAGGGCCTAGCCTCAGCCGCGTCGAACACGGCGCAATTCATCACCTCGTCGAACACCTCGCTGACCGCCACGGCGACTACGGCCCCGTCGATGCCCGGCACGCTGCTGGCCTCGGCTGTCGGCAGCAGTGGCGCGACGCTGACGTGGGCGGCTTCCACCGCCGGCACCAACCCGGTGTCCGGCTACCAGGTGTATCAGCTCTCGCCGACCCCGAAGCTGGTGGCCACGACCGCGGCGTCGGCGACCTCGTACGCGCTGACCGGCCTCGCGGCGGGGAGCGCATACGGGTACGAAGTCGCCGCGCTCGACTCGGCAGGCCGGATCTCGCCAGTGATGCAGGCCGCTGCGTTCACCACGCTCGCTTCTGGTGCCAGCCCGTCGCCCAGCGCCTCCGCGTCGGCGTCGGCGTCGGCGTCCGCTTCGGCCAGCCCGAGCCCGTCCGCTTCCCCGTCCCCGTCGACGAGCCCGTCCGCCTCGCCCTCGCCCAGTGCGAGTGCGAGCGGGGCTAGCGGCGGCTGCGTCGCGACGTACACGCTCACCAACAGTTGGAGCGGCGGATTCCAGGGCTCGATCACGATCGCCAACCAGGGCACCGCGACCATCAACGGCTGGACGATCAAGTGGACCTTCCCCGGCGACCAGAAGATCACCCAGCTGTGGAACGCGACCTTCACCCAGACCGGGGAGCAGGTCGCCGCGACCAACCTGTCCTACAACGCCGCCATCGCCCCCGGCGGCTCGGTGAACTTCGGCTTCACCGGAACCTTCACCACCAGCGACGCCTCGCCCGGCTCGTTCACCGTGAACGGCGCGGGATGCCCGTGAACGTCACCGTCGGCAGGACTTAACCGGGACGCAAGCAGCCGTAACGGAATCCCCATTCCGGATCATGCTAGGCTCCTGCGGAATCAAGATTCCGCTTTTGGAGGTCCACCCGTGCCCGCCGCCGGCCGACGTACCCACCACCAGGTCACTTTCGCGGTCCTCGCCGCCGGAGTCGCCGCGTACGCACTGCTCCAGTCGCTGGTCATCCCGGTGCTCACCACGGTGCAGGAGCAACTGCACACGACGCAGAGCACCGCGACATGGACGCTGACCGGATACCTGCTGTCCGCCTCGGTTTTCACCCCGATCATGGGCCGGATCGGCGACATGGCCGGCAAGAAGCGGGTCTTCGTGGCGACCCTGGCCGCGCTCGCGCTCGGCTCGCTGCTGGCCGCGCTGGCCACCAACATCGGCCTGATGATCGTGGCCCGGGTCATCCAGGGCGTCGGCGGCGGCGCGATGCCACTCGCCTTCGGGATCATCCGGGACGAGTTCCCGCGCGAGAAGGTCGCCGGCGCGGTCGGCATGATCGCCTCGCTGACGGCGGTCGGCGCAGGCCTGGGCATCGTGCTGGCCGGTCCGATCGTGACTTCGCTCGGCTACGCCTGGCTGTTCTGGCTGCCGATGATCATGACGGTGGCGGCTGCTATCGCGGCCGTCGTCTTCGTCCCGGAGTCCCCGATCCGCACGCCGGGCCGGCTCAGCTGGACTCCCGCCGTGCTGCTGTCGGCCTGGCTGGTCGCGCTGCTCGTCCCGCTGAGCGAGGCGACCTCCTGGGGCTGGGGCTCCGGCCGGGTGATCGGGCTGCTGGTCGCGGCCGTGGTGCTGGCGGGCGCGTGGATCCTGGCGGAGAGGCGGGCGGCCACCCCGCTGATCGACCTGAAGATGATGCGCCTGCCCGCCGTGTGGACCACCAACCTGGTCGCGGTGCTGATCGGCCTCGGGATGTACGCGACCTTCGCCTTCCTGCCCGAGTTCGTGCAGACCCCGCGGACGGCCGGCTACGGCTTCGGCGCGAGCATCACCGAGTCCGGGCTGCTCCTGCTGCCCTCCAGCGTCACCATGTTCGCCGTCGGCATGTTCGCCGGCCGGCTGACCGCGCGGCTCGGCGGCAAGGCCCTGATCGTCGCGGGCAGCCTGATCGGCGCGCTCTCGATGGGCGTGCTGGCCTTCGCGCACGACCAGAAGTGGGAGCTGTTCCTGTCCACCTCGATCATGGGGGTCGGCTTCGGGCTGGCCTTCTCGGCGATGTCGGCGCTGATCGTGGGCGCCGTCCCGGCCGAGCAGACCGGCGTGGCCAGCGGCATGAACGCCAACATCCGCACCATCGGCGGCAGCATCGGCTCGGCGCTGATGGCCAGCATCGTCACCGCGAAGATCGGTCCGACCGGGCTGCCGAAGGAGTCCGGGTACACGACCGGCTTCGCGCTGCTGGCCGGCGGCCTGGTCCTGGCGGCGCTGGCCGGGCTGCTCATCCCCGTGCTGCGCTCCCCGCGGCCGTCCCCCGAGGACGAGCCCGAACACGCCGAGCTCGCCGTCCTGGCCGCGGGCACCGTCGTCGGGGACAAGAGCGAGTAGCCTGCCTCATGCCCTCCACTGGCACACCGACCCTGACCGGCACGCCGGCCCGGCGACCGCGGCGCGACGCGGCGCGCAACCACCAGCTGGTGATCGAGGCCGCCCGCGAGCTGCTCGGCGAGTACGGCCCCGACGCGAGCATGGAGCAGATCGCCGCGCGCGCGGGCGTCGGGGTCGGCACCGTCTACCGGCGCTTCCCCGGCAAGGAGTCGCTGGTGGCGGAGCTCGTCACGCTGGTGACCGCCGAACTCGTCGAGGTGGGCCGGCAACTGCTCGCGCATGACGACGGCACCGGCCTGGAGGAGTTCCTGCGGGTGATCGGGCAGTCCTTCGAGGACCACCGCCGCTGGGCCGGACTACTGCTGCCGTGCGCGCCCCCCGCACGCAGCAGCGGCTCGGAGGTGCGTGCCCAGTTGGCACTGCTGCTGGACAACGCCCACCGGGCCGGGACTATCGCTGCCGAGGTCCGTCTCGGCGACGTGATGGTCCTGATCTGGGGTCTGCGCGGCCTGCTCGAGTCCTCCGGAGAGGTGGCCCCGAACGCATGGCGGCGTTACCTGGACATCCACTTGGCCGGCCTGCGCTCCACCGAGCCGCTCAGTTCCATGCCGCCGATCACGGCCGCACAGCTCAAACAGCTGCCGGTCCCGCGTCCGGTCACGCACGCCGCGCATACTGGGTCAAGCCATCAGGCGGTCAGGGCGTAGCAGGCAATGGCGGCCGCGGCGGCGACGTTGAGCGAGTCCACCCCGGCGGCCATCGGGATGCGCACGCGCAGGTCGCAAGCGGCCAGCGCGCGCGGGGACAGGCCGTCGCCCTCGGAGCCGAGCAACAACGCGATCTTCTCCTGCGGCTCGGGGCGCAGCTCACGCAGGTCGAGCGCGTCCGGGGCCGGAGTCAGGGCCATGCGCCGGTAGCCGAGTTCGGCCAGCAGTTCCAGGGCGTGCGGCCACGGCCGGTCCGGGTCGGCTCCAAGCCGCGCGTACGGGACCGCGAACACGGTGCCCATCGACACGCGCACGGCGCGCCGATACAGCGGATCGGCGCAGTCAGGAGCGAGCAGTACGGCGTCCATGCCGAGGGCGGCGGCGCTGCGGAAGATCGCGCCGATGTTGGTGTGGTTGTTGACGGTCTCCAGCACCACCACGCGACGCGCGACGCCCAGCAGCGTGGCAGGGTCGGGCAGCGGCAGCCGCTCCATCGCGGCCAGCGCGCCGCGGTGCACATGGAAGCCGGTGACCTGTTCGAGCACGTCGGGGCTGCCGACGTAGGCCGGGGCGCCGGAGCTGGCGATCAGCGGGGCCATCAGGTCGAGCCACTTGTCGGACAGCAACATGGACCGCATCGGATGACCGGCCCGCAGGGCGCGTGCGATGACCTTCTCGCCCTCGGCGATGAACAGCCCCAGTTCGGGTTCGGTACGTGTGCGCAGCTGCATGTCCGTCAAGCCCACGTAGTCGGCCAGCCGCGGGTCGTCGGCCCGCTCGATCCGGATCAGGGGCAGGTCGCTGAGGTCGGACGCGGAGATGGACATAGGCACAGGCACGGACACTGATCCTAGTGTCGCGGCACGTGCACCCCGACGTGCGCGAGCCCCGCGCCTTCCCCCTTGGACGGAGGCGCGGGGCTCGCGGGATGCGCGTCGGACGGATTCAGTGGGTGGTCGGCCGTCCGGCGGCGTTCGGGGGTCAGCCCAGTTCGGCCGCGATGAAGTTCGCGCCGTTGTACGAGCCCCAGCCGGTGACCTTGTCGTAGCCGGTCGCCGCGCTGTACGCGCCGTTGCTGCCGCTGGTCACGTCGTGGAACGCCGAGCTGTACGACGAGGACGACGCCAGGGCGTAGATGGAGGAGTTGGCGTAGCCGAGCGCGGAGCCGCCGTTGTTCGCGGCGTAGTCGTCGTAGATCGCGGTGAACGCGGCCCAGTTGGGGGCGGCGGCGCTGGTGCCGCCGAACTCCTGCCAGGAGCCGGCCTCGTAGATCGCCCAGCCGGTGTTCGGGTCGGCGACCGCGGACACGTCCGGCACGTCGCGGTAGCTGCCGGAGTTGACCGAGGACTGGAACGAGGGGGTGGCGAAGTAGGAGGAGATCCCGCCACCCGAGCCGCTCCACGCGGACTCGCTCTTGTAGGCGCCGGTGGAGGAGGTGTAGCTCAGGGTGGTGCCGCCGGTGCCGGTGACGTAGGTGTCCGAGGCCGGGAAGTCGACGGAGGTGCCGCCGTCGCCCGCGTCGTCGGAGCCGGAGTCGCCGGAGGCCGCGTACACGGACTCGCCCTGGGCGGCGGCCTGCTTGAAGTCGGTGTCCAGCGCGGTGCGGTTGCTGCTGGTCTCGCCGGCCTCGTAGGTGCCCCAGCTGATCGAGATGACCGGCACGTCGGCGGAGACGATCGCGGAGTACATCGCGACCTCGCCGGCGTCGCTGTTCGGCGCCTCGTACACCTTGATCGCGGCGCCGGGGGCGAGGGCCTGGATGACCTCGATGTCGAGCTCGACCTCGTCCTTGCCGGAGGTGTCGGTGGTGCCGCCGTCGGCCTTGACCACGGTGGGCGTGGAGGGGCTCAGCGAGAAGTTGCTGTCGTACTTGGTGACGTCGGACTGGGTGTAGGCGGAGAACTCGATCAGGCCGATGGTCTCGCCGGTGCCGTCGTAGCCGGCGCTGATCTCGGAGGTCAGGTTGTAGGCCTTGCGTGCCTTGGCCGGGGTCAGGCCGGTGACCGCCTTGGAGGTGGCGTTCGGGGTGGCGGTGGCGGGCTGCGAGTAGTGCACGCTGCGCGCGTAGGTCGACAGGCCGGCCACGTCCACGACGTTCGCGGCGACTGCGGCGGGCAGGCTCGGGGCGGTCGCGTTGGCGTAGTAGTCGCGCTTCGTCGTCGCGTCGTGGTACGTGGCCAGCGAGGTGCCGAAGGCCTTGGCGACCTGCGCGGCGGAGCCGGTCGCGTTGACGGTGAGCCGGTTGGCGTTGACCGAGGAGACCTTCAGTCCCTGCGAGGTGAGGTAGTCGGTGACCTGCTTGACGGCGGCGGGGCTGGCGCCGAAGCGGTCGGCGAACTGGGCCACCGTCAGGTAGTGCTTGTAGAGCGCCGACTTGGGGTTGCCGACCTGGGCGAGGAACGCGTCCAGGCCGGCCGCGTCGCGCGGGGCGAGGCTGACGGCCACGGATATGGATGCGTTCGCGGCCACGGCCCCGGTGCGGGTGGAGTGGCTCAGGGCCGAGACGACGTCCCCGTGCAGGACGGCGCGCGGGGCGGGGGTGGCGCTGGCACTGGGCGCGTAGAACGCCAGGGCCAGGACCGGCAGCGGTGCGATGATCGCGCCGAGTATCTTGCGGCGGGCTTTCACTGCGTGTCCTCCTGAAGCGGTGGGTGTTCGAGAGGCGGAGCGTGGGGTGCGGGTGCAGCGTGCGGTGCTGTACAGCGGGCGCGGGGCCGGGGGCAGTGTCCGACCCGCATCCGAGTGATCGTTCGCGGGACTAACGGTAGGCAGCACGCCCGATATGCATGAGCGGGGAATCCCTCGCGGTGACCCTCTATGTGGGTGTTAACCGGGGCGTCACACAGCGCTGCCCCACCGTGAGCGCAACGGCCGATGAAGGGCAGATATAGGGTGCGGTAAGGGTTTCTAGAGCGTGGGGCCGGGCTCGGCCGGGATGTCCGCGGCGTCCCCTGGATCCTCGCCATGCACGACGTCGACGACGTCCTCAGCGAGCTGCGGCGCGGGCAGCAGCAGGTTGGCCAGTTCGGTGCGCGAACGCACGGCGAGCTTGCGGTAGACCCGCGAGAGGGTTGCCTCGACGGTCTTGACGCTCAGGTAGCAGGAGGCCGCGATCTCCCGGTTGGTTGCGCCGGAGCCGGCCAGTTCGGCGACCCGCCGCTCGGCCGGGGTCAGCGCGTGCACGCCCTGTTCGCCGACCGCGCCGCGCTCCCCCGCCGGGGCGCCGACCCGGGTGAGGCGCTCCTGTACGCGGTCGAGCCAGGCCCCGGCCCCGACGGCCTCGCATACCGTGCGGGCCTCGTCCAGGGCGGCGCGCTCGGCGGCCCGGCGACGGCGGCGACGCTCCAGGTCTGCGGCTGCGAGCAGGGCGCGTACCAGGTCGAGCGGCTCGTTGTCGCCGCGCAGCGCCTCGGTGGCGGAGTGCAGCAGCGCGGCCGCGACGGCGGTGTCCCCGAGCGCCATCTGGCGCAGCGCGGCGGCGCGCTGCATCGCGGCCAGGATGCTGGAGCGCCCGAGCCGCCGTGCGGTCTCGGACACCGCGGTGATCACCTGCTGCGCTTCGTCCAGCGCGCCCTGCGCGATCAGGGCCTCGGCCAGGTCGGCGTGCCAGCGGCCGATCGCCGGGTCCACGATGCCCATCTCGCGCTCGATCCGCCAGACCTCGCGCAGCACCTCGGCGGCGCGCGCGGGCTCGCCCAGCAGCAGCCGGGCCCGGCCGAGCACGGTCAGGTTCCACAGCAGCCAGAACCGGTCACCCTCGCGCTGGGCGGCGCGCGCCCCGGCCTCGGCGACCTCGGCGGCACGGGCGAGGGTGCCGCCGACGGACTCGGCGACGGCCATGGCGTAGAGCGCGGGACCGCGCGAGTCGTCGGTGTCCTCGAACAGCTCAGCGGCGTGGCGCGCGGCGCGCAGGGCCCCGGGGCCGTCGCCTGCTCGGGCGCGCACGTCGGTCAGGGCGAGCTGGGCGGCGAAGTGCTCTTCGACGCCGACCAGGTCGCCGAAGCGGGCCAGCATGCCGTCGATGCGCTCCTCGGCGGCGGCGAACCGGCCGGCGTGCTGGTCCAGGATGGCGCGGGTGAGCAGCGGTTCCCACATGCGGGTGTCGTCGATGCCGTGCGCCCGCGCGGTGTCGAAGGCCTCCTGCAGGGTGGGCTCTGCCTCGGGGCTGCCGTTGAGCTGGTGGATGTAGGCCAGGTCGGTCAGCGCCTCGACCCGGGTGGCGGCCTGCCCGGCCCCGGCCCGTCCGGCCAGGTCGGCGGCCCGGCGCACCTCGACGGCCGCCTCGCCCAACCGACCCGCGAGCAGGTGGCGGGTGGAGGACCACAGCCGCAGCCGGGCCTCCAGCGCGGGGTCGCCGACGGCCTCGGCGATGGCGGCCTCCAGGTTCGCCTTCTCGCCCTCCAGCGCCTGCCCGGCGCTCTTGAGCAGCACGATGCGGGCGCGCACCGTGAACTCGGCGCCCAGCCCGCCCGTATCCGTGCCGCCGACGCCGCTGCTGACACTGCCGCTACTGACACTGCTGCTGACACTGCCGCTACCCATCCCGCCGCCCGCGTCCGCTATCACGGCGGCGATCAGATCGGCAGCCTCGCGCCGGGCCCGGTCCCACTGGCCGGCGTCGGCGGCGTACTCGGCGGCGGCCAGCGCACGCTCGGCCCGGTCGCGGGAGGCCGGGGCGGGGGTGCGTGAGGCGGCAAGAGCGGCCAGGTCGGCGGCTGCGGCCGGGGCTCCGCGGCGGCGGGCTGCGGCCGCGGCGGCCATCAGGTCGCGGGCGACCTCCTCGTCCTGGGAGGGGTCGGCCAGGGCGCGGTGCCGGGCGCGTTCGACCGGTTCGGCGCTGGCAGAGGCGATGGCAGCGTGCGCGGCGCGCCGCTCCTGCCCGGCGGCCTCGGCGTAGATGACCGTGCGCACCAGCGGGTGTTCGAACTCCAGGTGCCCGTCGGCTCCGATCCGCACGACGCCGAGCGCCTCGGCGGCCTCCAGGTCGCCGGGCACGCCCGGTCCACCGGCCGTGGCCAAAAGGGTGAGGTCGGGGCGGGAGGCGGCGGAAGCGAGCACGAGGGTGGCGCGCACCGGCTCGGGCAGCGCACGCAGCCGGGCCAGCAGCAGGGCGCGCAGCCGTGGCGGGACGGGCAGCGGCTCGCCCTGGGCGGGTCGGGCGCGGTGCAGCTCGATCGCGTAGAGCGGGTTGCCGCGGGCGGCCTGGTGGATCTCGCGGGCGAGCGCGGCGGGCACCGGAGCCGTGGAGCGGGTCTCCAGCAGCGTACGCAGATCCGTGACGCTCAGCGCCGGAACCGGCAGGTGCACCGTGCCGGGCGGCAGCAGGGCGGCGCGCTGCGGAGCGCGGCCGGAGGCGACACGCTCGGTCGCCAGGACCCGCAGCGGCAGCCCGGAGGCGCGGCGGGAGACGAAGGCGAGGATCTCCGCGGTGGGCTCGTCCATCCACTGCAGGTCGTCGGCGACCAGCCACACCGGCCGTTCGGTGCCGAGCGCGCGCAGCAGGGTGAGCACGGCCAGGCGCACCTGTACCCCGCCGGGGGCCGGTTCGGCGTCCTGGCCGCGCAGCAGGGCGGCGCGCAGCACGGCACGCTGGCCCAGCGGCAGTTTCTCCAGCACCTCGTCGCCGACCGGGGCGAGCAGGTCGATGAGGCTGACGAACGGCAGCTGCAGCTCGGCCTCGGCGGGCGTGCAGCTCAGGACCAGGGCGCCCTCGGCGCGGGCGCGGGCGGTGAGCGCCGCGACCAGGTGGGACTTGCCGATGCCCGCCGGGCCGGTCAGCAGTGCGCCGGGGCCGGCGGCGAGGGCGCGCGCGGCGGCGCGGAAGACCTCGCGCTGGGATATCGGCAGCGCTGCGTCGTCGCTCACACTCCTCCGATCCGCCGCTGGCCGTCGTCCTGCGAAGTTCCCGCCCTGCGCCCCGGACACCCGAAGTTACTGACGGGTATGGCGGGGAGTCAAACCCTTGGGTCGCCGCCCGGCGCGCCGCTAGGCGCTGCCCGGACCTGGTGGCTGGGTCTCCGGAGGCTGTGCCTCTAGGAACTGCAGCTGCGCGAGTCCGACAACCGGGCCGAGCACCACGATCGCCGGGGGCCGCACACCCGCGGCGGCCACGTCGCGGGCGGCGGCGCCCAGGGTCGTGTAGAGCGCGCGCTGGCCGGGCAGCGAGCCGTCCTGCACGATCGCGGCCGGGGTCGCCGGGTCCTTGCCGTGGCCGATCAGCGTGCGCGCGATCGCCTCGATGCGTTCCACCGCCATCAGCAGCACCAGGGTGCCGCGCAGCTGCGCCAGCGCCGCCCAGTCGACCAGCGAGTCGGGGTGGTCGGGCGCGGCGTGCCCGGACACGACGGTGAACTCGTGGGCCATGGCGCGGTGGGTGACCGGGATGCCGGCCAGTGCGGGGACGCTCACGGCGCTGGTGACCCCGGGTACCACGGTGACCGGGATCCCGGCCTCGGTGCAGGCGAGCAGCTCTTCGTAGCCGCGGCCGAACACGTATGGGTCCCCGCCCTTGAGCCGCACCACGAACTGCCCGGCCTTGGCCCGCTCGACCAGGATCCGGTTGATCTCCTGTTGGGCCATCGCCCGCCCGTACGGGATCTTCGAGGCGTCGATCAGCTCGACGTCGGCGGCCAGTTCGTCCAGCAGCCCCTGCGGGGCGAGGTGGTCGGCGACCACCACGTCGGCCTCGGCCAGCAGCCGGCGGCCGCGCACGGTGATCAGGTCGGCCTCGCCGGGTCCGCCTCCGACCAGGGCGACCCCGGCGGGGCGCTCGCGGAACCGGGGGGCGTTCAGGGTGCCCTCGCGCAGTCCTTCCACGACCGCGTCGCGCACCTTCTGGGAGCGGCGCGGGTCGCCGCCGTGCATCACCCCGGGGCTCAGGATGGCGACCTCGACTCCGGCGTGCCGGCCGACCGCGGGGGTCCACACGGTGGAGGACGCGGCGTCGTCGGCCCGGGAGCAGAACACCCGCTCGCCCTCGGCCTCGGCGGCCACCGCGGCGTTGGCGGCGGGGTCGTTGGTCGCGGCCACGGCGTACCAGGCGTCGCGCAGGTCGCCTGGCTGGTAGGCGCGCCGGTGCCACACGATGCGCCCGGCGCCGGCGAGGGCGTCTAGCGCGGGGGTGGCGTGCGGGCAGACCAGCTCGACGAGGGCCCCGGCGTCCAGCAGCCCGGCAACGCGCCGGGACGCTACTGGTCCGCCGCCTACCACGACGACCCGGCGTCCGGTCAGCCGGAGCCCGGCTATGTAAGGGTACAGATTTACGTTGGGCTGCGGTTCGGCGGCCGCGGGCGGGCCGCCGGGGCCGCTGGTCACGTGCGTTCCCGCTCGGTGGGCGGCACGACCACGGCGTCGGAGGCGTCGGCGACCCCGGCGTCGTCGAAGGTGGCGACCTCGCGCAGGGCGCGCACGGCGGCGCCGACCAGCGGCAGCGCCAGGGCGGCGCCGGAGCCCTCGCCCAGGCGCAGCTCCAGGTCGATCAGCGGGCTGATGCCCAGGGCCTCGAGGGCGAGGGCGTGCCCGGGTTCGGCGGAGCGGTGCCCGGCGACGCAGGCGGCGGTGACCTCGGGGCTCAGGGCCTGGGCCACCAGGGCGGCGGCTCCGGCGATCACCCCGTCGAGCACGACCGGGATGCGCAGCGCGGAGGCGCCGAGGATGAACCCGGCCAGAGCCGCGTGCTCCAGGCCGCCGAACGCGGCGAGCACGCCGATCGGGTCCTGCGGGTCGGGCTGGTGCAGCGCCAGGGCGCGGCCGACGACCTCGACCTTGTGCGCATAGGTCTGCTCGTCGATGCCGGTGCCGTAGCCGGTGACCTGCGCCGGGGAGGCCCCGGTGAAGGCCGCGATCAGCGCGGCGGAGGCGGTGGTGTTCGCGATGCCCATGTCGCCGGTGAGCAGGCAGCGGTTGCCTGCGGCGACCAGGTCGCGGGCCGTCTCGATGCCGGCCTCCAGGGCGAGGACGACCTCCTCGCGGGTGAGCGCGGGGCCCTCGGTCATGTCCCCGGTGCCGTAGCGCACCTTGCGCGGGATCAGCCCGGACTGGGTCTTGAGGTCCGCGTTGACCCCGACGTCCACGACGCAGACCTCCGCGCCGACCTGCTTGGCAAAGGCGTTGACCACCGCGCCGCCGGCCAGGAAGTTGGCCACCATCTGCGCGGTGACCTCCTGCGGCCAGGGGGTGACGCCCTGGGCGTGCACGCCGTGGTCTCCGGCGAACACCGCGAGCGCGGCGGGCTCGGGCAGCGGCGGCGGGCAGATGCCGGCCAGCCCGGACAGCTGCTCGGAGACGGCCTCGAGCGCGCCGAGGGAGCCGGGCGGCTTGGTCATCCGGGCCTGCCGGTCGCGGGCCGCGGCGACCGCCTCGGGGTCCAGGCCGCGGATCGCGTCCACGGTCTCGTTGAGCAGCGAGATGGGCTCGGCGCCGGGCAGCGCGCGGTGGCCGAACCGCTCCTCGTGAACGGCCCAGGAGAGCGGGCGGCGCTTGGCCCAGCCGGCTCCGGCCAGTTCGGGCTCCTGGGGGAAGGACGCGACGTATCCGACGCACAGGTAGGCGACGACCTGGAGGTGGTCGGGAAGGTCCAGGACGGCTGCCAGTTCCCGCTCGTCGAAGAAGGAGACCCAGCCTACGCCCAGTCCCTCGGCGCGGGCGGCCAGCCACAGGTTCTCCACCGCCAGGCAGGAGGAGAACGGGGCCATCAGCGGCTGGGTGTACCGGCCCAGGGTGTACCGGCCGCCGCGGGTCGGGTCGCAGGTCACCACGATGTTGACCGGGGTGTCCAGGATCGCCTCGGTCTTGAGGGCGGCGAAGGCGCGGGCCCGGGCCTTGGGCAGCGAGGCGGCGTAGGCGCGGCGCTGGCGGGCGGCCAGGTCGTGCACGCTCTGGCGCATCGCCTCGTCGCGGATGACCAGGAAGTCCCAGGGCTGGGAGAAGCCGACGGACGGGGCGGTGTGCGCGGCGTCCAGGATCCGGGTGAGGGTCTCGGTGGGCACCTCGTCGGGCAGGAAGTCGTTGCGCACGTCGCGCCGCTCGTGGATGACGCGGTAGACGGCGGCCAGGGCGTCGTCTTCGTAGGCGGGCGCGCGCAGCCGGCTGTCCGGGTTGGGGCCGCCGGACGAGACGGGCAGGTTGGGTCCGCCGCCGGAGCCGATCCCGGCACCGGGGTGCTGGTAGGAGCGGGCGTGCGGGGGCTCGGCCTGCATCGTCGCGGATCCGGAGGCGGCAGTTCCAGAGGCCGCGGTGCGGCGCACGCCGGCGACCGGTCGGGACGCGACAGTGCGCGAGCCCGCCACGACGGGGGTACGGCCCTGCGCCGCCTCCGGCATCGCGGAGGCCATGGCGGAGACCGGGGCGGATGCGGATTCCGACACTGCGGAACGTCCGGGACCGCCCTGGGCTACGGCGCCGGCGGCCTCGGCAACGCGGCGGCGGGTCCCGCGCGGCGCGGGCACGGCGGCGGCAGGCACGGAAGATGAGGGCGCAGGAGACGTGGGCACGGCAGAAGTAGGGGCAACGGGCGCAGAAACCGGGGACGCAGCGACGGCGGACGCGGGCACGTTGGGCACGACTGCAGCAGCGGCGGGAGCCTGCTCCTGCGCAACGGGCTGCACGGGGGCCTGCGCCTGTGCCGGAGCACGGAACGGGACCTGCTGCGGCTGAACCGGGGCCTGCTGCACTGAGGGCTGCGCCTGGACCGGGGCCTGCACTTGCTCTTGAGCGGGGGCCTGGGTCTGAGCTTGCGCCGGGGCCGGAGCCTGGACCTGGGCTTGGGTCTGGGCAGCAGCCTGAGTCTGGACCGGCTGCTGCGCCTCCGCCCGCGGCGGCCCCTGTACAGGCGCTACTGCCTGGGTCCGCGCAGTCTGCGGCGTCTCCGCGATCGCGGCCGCCTCGGCTGCCACCGCTTCGGCGATCGCCTGCTCCTGGTCGGCGGCGGACCACGGGACGATCAGCTCGTCCACGTCGCCCTCGGCTCCGGCCTCCTCCAGCTCGGGCTCGTCGAGCAGGGCGTCGAAGGAGCCGGACCGGTTCGGCCGCGGTGCGGGCACGGTGGGCTGGGCTACAGGGGGCTGCGCAACGGTGGGCTGGGCCACGGGCGCCGGTGTCTGAGCCGAAGGTTCCGCCGCGGCGGCACGCGGCGCGGGGACCGGAGCGACGGAACGCAGCCGCTCACTGCTCAGGTCGTTGGACGACTGCTCTTGCACTGGCTGGCCTTGCACGTGCTGACTCTGCCCTGCCTGTCGCGGTGAAGATGGGGGTTGCGCAGCCTGCTGCGGTGTCGGTTCCTGTTGCTGCGGCGGCTGTGGCTGTTGTGTCTGTGACTGCTGTGGCTGCTGCTGCGGGACCGGGGGCTGTTCCGGCGGGGGCGCGGCGGCGGTTCGACGCGGCGGGGTGAGGGACTCCCGCATTGCCGACGACGCGGCGGACGGAATGCCCTGCGCCTGGCGTTCGGCGCGCGGCGGACGGGTCGGCAGCGGCTGCGGGCCGGGCAACGGCTCGTCGGGCAGCGGCGCACGCGGCGGAATCGGTGCTCCGGCGTAGCCGTCCGGACGACGCGGGGAGTCGCCGCGAACCGGACCGGGGGCGCTGCCGGGGTTCGCTGCTGCGGCGGGCCCGGCGGGCGGCTGCGCGGCGAGGGACTGCGAACTCGCGGACGGCGACGGGGACGGCACCCGTGGGATGCCGGACACGGAAGGAGTGGGCTGCGTCGCGGCGGGCTGCTGCCCGGGGTGTGGCTGGCCCGGAGCCTGCTGCGGCTGCGCGGGAGGCGTGGCCGGTGCGGCGGTCCACGTGCCGGGGCCGGGCGCCGTCGGACGCTGCGGGCCGCCCAGGCCCTGGCCCGGTCCCTGCTGTCCCTGACTCTGCTGGCTCTGACCCTGGCCCTGAGCCGACGCGCCGGGCTGAGAACCACGGTCACCCTCGCCGCCGGCATTGGCGCGCGGGGTGAAGACCGAGGGCTGCGGGTGGCCGTTGAGCCCGCCCGGCACTGAGGAATTCACGCCCTGCGGGGGCACGCCCTGCACACCCTGCGCAGGCTGCTGCGGGGGGAGCGGGCCAGCGGCGGGGGCTCCGGGGCGCACGGTCGGCTCGTCGAACATCGGCCCGGGGCGGAATTCCGTGGTCGGCTCGTCGAACACCGGGTACGGGGCCTGCTCGTACTGGCCGGACCCGAACTGCTGCTCTTCGAAGCCTGCGTCGTACCGCGGGGCCGGCTGCTGGTAGCCGCTCTGGTCGAACGGGTCGCGCGGGTCGAACTGACCGGACTGTCCGAGCCGACCGGGCTGCGGGCGCTCGGTGAACCCGGAGTCGCCGAATCCCTGCTCCTGCGCCGCGGGATCGTAGGGCGTTGAGTCGTAGCGCTGCTGGGGCACCGGTCCGCGTCCCTCGACGCCCTGGCCCTGGGCCGGAACCTGGCCTTGACCCTGACCCTGGCCGCGCCCCTGACCGTGTCCGTAGCCGTTGACGTAGCCCTCCGGCCCGTAACCCTCGGCGTAGCCCTGGCCGCCCTGCGCCATCACACGGGCCTGCTGCGCGTGCGGCTGCTGCTGCGGGTCCGGGGCGTTGCGCCGACCCGGGCGTACGGGGCCCGGCGCGCCGCCCTGGCCCTGCCCGCCCCCACCGAAGACCGCCTCCGCGTACGGCACCGCGCCGCCCGCCAGCCACGGCGCATCGTTGAGAGGGTTCTGATTCACGCCCTGGCCCTGGCCGGGCACCTGCCCGTGGCCCTGGCCCTGGTTCTGCCCCTGGCCCTGGCCGCGGGCGGGAGAGGCCGGGTTGCGGTGGGGCGCGCCCGGGACGGACTCGGCCCCGGCACGGTCGAAGTCACCCGTGCCGTAGCCGCCGGTCCCAAACTCGTCGGTGCCGCTCATCGTGCCTCCTGGTTCCCTGTCAGCCGCGCCGCCCGGCGGCGCACCCGCCGCCCCCGCTCCGGGTCCGGCCCGGCGCCGGACGGAAACGGGCCGCCCCAGCCGCCGGTGAGGCGATCACGTACCCTACCGGGATTCGCCGACCGCCGGGAAAGGCCGCTCGCCGCCGCTCGCGCTTCCGAGCCAGTATTGGCCACACCACGCCGGGGCGGGAACCACTCGGCGGGCCGAGTGAGTGACGCCATCCACTCGTTAGACTGACGCGCCGCCGCCGCCCGCCGGTTCTCGGCGGAGCCGGACGGCCCGTACAGCGGCCGCACCGTCACGGTCGCTCACCCCAGAGCACGAACACCGGGTTGACGGCGGCGAAGCGGTGCGCGTCCCCCGGCAGCGCCGCCAGTCGCGAGGACTGCAGCAGCACGCCGTCCACCTTGCGCCCGGAAGCCTTGAGCGCCTGCTTCGCCTCGGCGATCCCGTCGATCGCCGCAAGGGTCACCACGACGATCCGCGGGTCGCGGTTCACCGCCGCGCGGATGACCTCGACCCCTCCCCCGCCGACCATCACCATGTCCGGCTGCGGCAGGTCCAACAGCGCCGCAGGAGCCTGCCCGCGCACCACCCGTACCTCCACCCCGTGCATGGTCGCGTTCAAATCGATACGTTCGCAGGAGTCTGCGTCCCGCTCCACCGCGATCACGGCCGCGCCGAGCCGGGCGCACTCGATCCCGACCGCCCCGGAGCCCGCGCCCACGTCCCACATCAGCGCCCCCGGCCGCGGCGCCAGCCGGGCCAGCGCCAGGGCGCGCACCTCGGAGGTGGCGATCCGCGCGGTACGGTGCACGAACGCGTTCTCCGGCAGCGCCCAGCCGCCCGGCGGGCCGCCCCAGCCGGCCAGCAGCGGCGGACGCGGCGGCGCGGCCCGGTCCTCGTCGATGCACAGCACGATGCTCGGCTCGCCCCAGTGGTGCCGGTCGGCCGCCTCCTCGAGGCTGAGCCACTCCACCGACTCCTCGGCCTCGCCGAGGCGCTGCGCGACCACCAGGGTGCGCTCCAGGCCGTGCTTGTCCGGGCCGAGCAGCTCGGCGGCCAGCTCCCGCGGCCCCGCCCCGGGACCGGTCAGCACGGCGACCTTCGGATGCGAGCGGCACAGGTTCGCGGCGGTCCGCAGCGTCGAGCCGGGCCGGCCCAGCGCCGTGTCGAACACCGAGCGCCCGCCCGAGCGGCTCTCACCCGGGTCCACCCCGTCGCCTCCGGCGTCCACCGCGACGACCAGGGCGTCCTCCCAGGCCATGCCGATCCGCCCGAACGCTGCCGCCACCGACGAGACCCCGGGCAGCGTGCGCACCCGGATGTCCTGGTCGCGCAGGGCCCGCACCACCCCGAAGAAGCCCGGGTCCCCGGACGCGACCACGACGGCCGCGCCGTCATGCAGCGCGAGGTGGGTGAGCGCCGAGCCCAGGCCGCCCATGTAGATGCGCCGCGCCGACTCGGGGATCGGCAGCGCGTCCAGGTGCCGTATGTTGCCGATGACGAGCGTGGCCTCGGCGAGCGCCCGGCGTGCCTCCGGTGAAGGGGGGTATCCGTCGAACCCGAGGACGGTAACCCGCACGCTGCGCCCACTCATCTGCTGCGATCCCATGGCGGTCCGATCATCGCACGGATGGGGCCCCGGCGTGGCCCGGTAGACGCGAATCATTGCTCTGATCGGAGCGCTCCGGCTCCGGCCGGACGACGGGCGCGCGTCCCGGACCGGCGGCGGTTTCGTGCGCGTGTTCGTGCGCATGCTCGTGGCTGTGCCGGTGGATGTGGCCCGCCTCGGACTCGTCGTGTTGCGGATGATGCGGGTGGGTGAGTTGGTGCGCCGGATCGTCCGGATGATCATGCGGTCGCTGCACGGCTCCGACCCGCTGCTCGAAGCCCGGCAGCGCGATCCGGTACACGCAGGCGTCGCAGTTCACGGCCACCGGCCCGCGCGCGGCCTCGGCGTAACGCTCCAGCACGAGGTCCGCCAGGGCGTCACAGTCCCCGATCAGGCCCGCCACCACCGCGTCGATGCCCAGCTCGGCCGCCGTGTCGGCGCTCTGCTCGACGATCCGGTCGGGCAGGATTCCCGGGAACAGGAAGTAGGGCAGCACGGTGATTCGGCGCGCGCCGAGTCGGTGCAGACGTTCGAGCGCCTCGCGCACCGAGGGGCGCGCCAGCGAGACGAACGCGGGTTCGACGAAATCAATCCCGGCTTCCCGGGTGGTCTCCCACAGCAGCCGGGCCGCGCGGTACAGGTCGGCATTGGCATCCGGGTCGGTGGTGCCGCGACCGACCAGCAGCACGGCGTCCGGGCGCGGTTGCGGACAGGCGGCGAGACGCTCGCGCAGCAGGCTCAGGATCACCGGATGCACCCCGAGCGGACGCGCGTAACGGGTGCGCAGGCCCGGATGGCGGTCACGCTCGCGGGCGAGCGCGGCGGGGATGTCGCCCTTGGCATGCCCGGCGGCGAGCAGGATCAGCGGCACCGCGACCATTTCGCGCGTCCCGGTGGCGACGAGTCCGGCCACCGCCTCCTTGATCGGCGGCGGGGACAGCTCGATGAAGCCGCCCGCCACCGCGCGTACCGAGAGTTCCGGCCGCTCGGCGGCGCGCCGCCCCACCCGCTCGGCGAAGCGCCGGAACTCCTGCGCCCCCGCCTCGTCCCGGGTTCCGTGCCCGATGATCAACAGAGCGGTCACGGGGCGGCCACCTTCGTCTCGGCGCCGGGCGCCTCGTGGTACAGCAGGGCGTTGAGGGCCGCGGCGGCGACGGCCGAGCCGCCCTTGCCACTGCGGTTGGAGATTCCGAGCGGCGCGAGCGCGGCGTGCTCGCGCAGCGCAGCCTTCGACTCGCGCGCGCCGACGAACCCGACCGGCAGCCCGATCACCAGCCGCGGCCGGTAGTCGGGGGCATGCTCGAGCAGTTCGAACAGCGCGGTGGGCGCGCAGCCGATCACGTAGACCGCCCCGGGTCCGGCCTCCTGTGCGGCCAGCCGCAGCGCCGCCGCCGAGCGGGTGCGGCCGCTCGCGGCGGCCAGTTCGGCGGCGCGCGGGTCGGTGATGCGGCACAGGGCGCTGCGTCTGGTGATCCCGGCCGCGACCATCGCGACATCGGCGACGATCGGCGCCCCATCCCGCAGCGCGGCGATCGCGTCGGCGAGAACTCGCTCCTCGGGCAGTACGAGGTCGTCCGCGTAGTCGAGGTCGGCGCTGGCGTGCACGACCCGCTCCAGCACGGCGCGCGCGAGCGGCGGCCATGCGTCGGCAGCCGGGTGGACTGCGGAGAGCTGCGAGCGCAGGATCGCGTACGACTCCTGCTCGATAGCGTGCACGGTCCGCTTCACGACAGCTGGTCTGGTCACAGTGGGTCTGGTCACAGTTGTCCACCCCCCGCGGACACAGTGGCCGCAGACACACCGACCTCGACCAGATCAATCGCATCCACCGGGCACACTTCGACGCACTCCCCGCAGCCGGTGCACCGCTCCGCAGACACGATCAGTTCCCGGCCACGCGGCGTGATCGCATGCTCGGGACACGTGAGCAGACACGCGCCGCACCCCTGACACCCGTGCACCGACGCGACGGACACTGCCGTCGCTGACGCCGCCGTCGTCACTGCGCCCATGTGTACCCCCGTGGCGTAACGAACCGTCCGGCGACGATACGTGACTGCGAACAGCCCACCGTCACCACCGTGTACATGTCCACCACGCCCGGATCGAACTCGGCCAACGTCGTCAGGCCGTGCGTCTCGTCGGGCCGCGAGGCGTTGCGCACCCAGCCGACCGGCGTCGAGGCGGGCCGGTGGGCGGACAGCAGGTCCAGCGCCTTGGCCAGCTGCCAGTCCCGCTGCCGGGAGCGCGGGTTGTAGAAGGAGACCACGAAGTCGCCCTCGGCCGCCGCGCGCACCCGCCGCTCGATCGCGGCCCAGGGCGTGTGCAGGTCGGACAGCGAGATCGAGCAGTGGTCGTGGCCCAGCGGCGCGCCGAGCACGTTCGACGCGGCGGCCGCCGCCGTGATCCCGGGCACGCAGACCACGTCGATGTCGTCGGCGTCGGCGTAGTCCAGCGCGGGCGAGGCCATGGCGTAGATCCCGGCGTCGCCCGAACCGATCAGCGCCACGGCACGGCCGGTGCGGGCCAGCTCGACCGCGCTGCGGGCGCGCTCCTCCTCGGCGCCCAGGCCGGTCGCGTGGATCTCCGCACCCGGGCGTAGCAGATCCCTAATCTGCTGCACATACTGGTCGAGCCCGACGATCACACTGGCCCGCCGCAACTCGGCCACCGCCCGTGGAGCGACCAGATCGCGCGCGCCAGGCCCCAGCCCGATAACCGCCAACCGACCGCGCGGGCGCAGCCGGGCGACCGCGACCGTCACCATCGAAGCAGCCGGCGCCGACGCAGCACCCCCGACCCTGGCATCCTCCGGAGACCGTGTCTTCTCCACGACGACATCGGCGAGCGGGCGCCCCGGTCCGTCATAGCGCGCGGCGGCCTCGGCGACCGACGGCGTGCCGGTCTCGGCGGCCACAACCGCCGACGGATTCGGCACCTCAATCGAGGCGAGCTCGGCCGCCGCGTGGAACACCAGCGGCCACCCGCGCTCCTCGGCGGCCTGCAGCAGCCCGGTCTCCCCGGCCTTCAGGTCGACCGAGGCGAGCCGGGCCACGGATCGCCGGGACAAGCCGCCGGCCGCGAGCGCGGCGTCGATCGTCGCCAGGACCTCCTGCGCGCTCACCCCGCGCGACGCCCCGACCCCGACGACCAGCGACGGCGGATGGTAGACGAGCGCCGTCTCGATCTCGCGCGGAGTCTCGTCCGTGATCAGGATGTCGGCGCCGGAACGGCCGTCGACCACCGCATCAGTCGCGGCCACGTTCGGCGGCAGCGCGGGCAGCGGCCAACGCTCGGTGCCGCACACGGTGACCGACTCGCCGGACAGGATGCGCGCGCCGAGCAGCGGCAGCAGCTGCGGGTTGTGCAGCGTCAGCCCCAGTTCCGCACCGAAGGAGTCCAGCGCCGTCACGCCGGTCGCGTCCGAGGCGGTGGTGACGACCGGCGTGCAGCCGAGCGCGTCGGCCACCGCGTACGCCAGCTCGTTCGCGCCGTGATGCCCGCCGAGGACGGCGATCGCGAACTGCCGCGACTCGTCCACGCACACCACGGCCGGATCAGTGGTCTTATGCCGAAGCAGCGGGGCCAGCACGCGCACCGTCGCGCCGAGCGCGAGGAACGAGACGACCGCGCCGCACTCGGCGAACGCGTCGCGCAGTGCGATGGCGACGGATTCGCGTTCGTACACGCGTACCCATTCGCCCCAGGCCGTGGCGAGCGCGGCGGACGCGGCGCGGCCCGAGGCCGTGGCGGCCACCACTCCTATAAAGGGGCGTGGCGTCGACTGAGCGCTGGACGGTGGATCGATCGGTGCATCGGTCATGCGGCGTCCCCCCACAGGACGTAGACGGGATTGAGCGCGGAGAAGCGGTGGGTGCCGTCCGGCAGCGGGGCCAGCCGTGAGGACTGGCTCAGCACGCCGCCGACCGTACGGCCGTCCGCCTCCAACAGCCGTATCACCTTGCCGACCCGTTCGACGCTCGCCAGGGTGACGACGATGCGGGCGGGCTCGGCCTCGAGCGCGGCGCGCACGACGTCCAGCCCTCCCCCTCCGACGAACACCGCGTCCGGGCGCGGCAGGTCGGCCAGCACGGCGGGAGCGCGGCCAGGCACAACGGCCACGTTCACGCCGTGCGCCTCGGCGTTCGCGCGGATGCGGTCGCGCGACTCGGGGTCCTGTTCCACGGCGACGACTGCGGCGCCGAAGCGGGCGCACTCGACGCCGACCGAGCCGGAGCCCGCACCGAGATCCCAGACCAGCTCGCCGAGGGCCGGGGCGAGCCGGGCCAGCACCTGCGCCCTGACCTCGGCCTTGGTGATCTGGCCGGCCCGGTGCTCGAAGGCCGCCTCCGGCAGCGCCCACGGAGCGGCGGGTCCGGTCCACCCGGCCAGCCAGCGCTTCGGGACGCTCTCGGCGTACGGATCGACGCAGAGCACGACGTTCGGTTCGGCGAAGTCCGTCCGAGCAGCCGCCTGCGCCAGGGTCAGGAACTCCACCCGCTCGGCGGTCCCCCCGTTGCCAGTGCCGTTGCCGTTGTTGCTGCCATTGCCGTTGTAGTTGCCGCTGCCGCTGCCGTTGCTGCTTTCGACTCTTGCCGCGGTTGACCCCACCACTCCGGTGGGCCTGTTAATAACCGTGGCCTGGCTGATCCGCTGCGCGACGACCAGCAAGCGTCCGATGAACGGCAAGGCCCCGGCGCCACTACCACCCGTGCCGAGCAGCTCACGGGCCAGTTCCGCCGCTCCGGCATTCGGCCCGGTGAGCAGGGCGACCTTGGGGTGCGCACGACACACGTTCGCCGCACGCCGCAGGTCACGTCCGTCTCCGGCGCCGTGTGCGCTCACGATCAGCGCGTCGTCCCACGGGATCCCGGCCCGCGCGAAGGCCGTCGCGACCGACGAGACCGCCGGGATGACCTGCCCAGGTTCGAGCCCTGCGTCGTTGAGAGCGCGCAGCACGCCGAAGAACCCCGGGTCCCCGGAGGCCAGGACGACCGCCGGCCCGTCGTGGGCAGCGAGCGCTTCGAGCGCGGGAACGAGCGGCCCGAGGGTGATGGTGCGCACGTCGCGCGGATCATCGCTGTCCGCCAGATCCAGACTCGCCGTGGCCAGGTGCCGTGCGCCGCCGATGACCAGCGTCGCCTTGTGCAAGGCCTCGTGCGCGGCCGGGGACAGCGGCGCGCCGTCGCAGCCGATGACGGTGATGTTCACGTTGTCGTTCACGCGGCGGCCCACCCTGCGCTCGCGCCGATCAGGTTCGTGCCGGTGAAGTCGACCAGGGCGACGCGCGCGGTGATCCGGCCGTCCACGAACCGCTCCAGGATTCCGGCGGCCTGCTCGCACAGGGCGTCGGCGCAGGCCGCGAGCGTCCCCGCGTCGGCCCAGACCTCGTAGGCGTGTCGGGCGGTGTTCGCGGCGCTCACCTGCCCGGCCAGCTTGTCGTCGCCGGTGACGCGCCGGGTGAGCTCGGCGAGCACCTCGGTGTCCACGGCAGAGCGGGTGTAATGCGTCATCAGGATGCCTGAGGCGAGCTTGGTGAGCTTGCCGATCATTCCGACGAACGCGACCTGCGGTACACCGTGCTCGACGGCCTTACGCAGTGCCGCGCCGGTGAAATCGCCGACCTCGACGAAACTCACCTCGGGCAGGCCGGGTAACAGCGCCATGGCGCCTTTCTCGGTACGTCCGCCGGTGCACAGCACCAGCGGAGGTGGCGGGGTTGCGGGGTACTCGGCCCGGGACTGGGCGGCCAGGACGGCGACGGCCTGCTCGACGGAGGCGCGCCAGGAGGCGGTGGAGAAGGGCCGCACGACGCCGGTGGTGCCGAGGATGGAGATGCCGCCGATGATGCCGAGCCGGCGGTTGGTGGTCTTTCGGGCCATGATCTCGCCGCCGGGCACGGAGATGACGACGCGTAAGGTCCGGCGTTCCGAGGCAGGATCGATATCGGCGTCGATAGCTGCGTCATCTGCGTCGATGTCAGCATCGCTACCGGTCTCGGCATCGGCCGCCGCGCCGAGGGCCCCGAGGCCCTCGATCGCCTCACCGACCGCGCGCTCGATCATCGCGCGCGGTACCGGGTTGATCGCCGGGCCGCCGATCTCCAGGCCCAGGCCCGGTTTCGTGACGACGCCGACTCCCTCGCCGCCTTCGAGCTCGATGCCGCCGCCGGTACTGCTGCCGCTACCGCCCCCGCTACCGCCCTGTGCACTCCAGGAGACGGTCGCGGTCAGGTGCGCGCCGTGCGTCACGTCGGGGTCGTCGCCGGCGTCTTTGACGATCACGGCCTGCCAGGTCCCGGGCTTGACCGCCTCGCAGCGCTCGACCGGGAACGTGACCCGGTGCACCCAGCGGCCGTCCTTGCCGGGCAGCGCGACCTCGACGTGCGCGACAGGCGCGTCGGCGAGCAGGGCCAGGGTGGCGGCCTTCGCCGCCGCCGAGGCGCAGGTGCCGGTGGTCCAGCCGGTGCGCAGGGCCTTGCCGCCGCGCGCCTTCATGGTGCGCGGCAGGTCGGGTTCGCGGAGTTCGCCCACGTCAGGAGCCTACTTCGGGTCCCGGGCCGGGGCCTGCCGAGCGTCGGCGGCGCGCAGTGCGGCGCGGGCGGCCCGGTCGGCGCGGCGGTGCCCGTGGAAGTGTCCGGGGTGGTACAGGTGCGAGCGGGTGCCGTGCGCGCCGAGGGCCGGGCCGACCAGGAACAGGGTGTGCTTCCAGAGCTTGCGGGCCTTGACGGTCTCCTCGAGCGTCGCGACCGTGCAGTACGCCAGCTCCTCTTCGGGCCAGGTCGCCCGGGAGGCGACGATGACGGGCGTGTGCGGCGGGTAGCCCCCGGCCAGCAGTTCCGCGGCGAGTTGCCCGGAGCGGGCGGCGGACAGGAAGACGGCCATGGTGGTGCCGTGCGCGGCGAAGGCGCGGATCGACTCGCCCGGCGGCATCGGGGTCTTGCCGCCTTCCAGCCGGGTGAGGATGACCGACTGGGCGACCTCGGGGATGGTCAGCTCGCGCTGGGCGATAGCAGCCACGGCGGAGAACGCCGAGACTCCCGGCACGATCTCGACCTCGAGGCCGAGTTCGTACGCGCGCTCCAGCTGCTCCTGGATCGCGCCCCAGAGGGCGGGATCGCCGGAGTGCACCCGGGCGACGTGCAGTCCCTCGGCCGCGGCGCGTTCGTAGTACGGCAGTACGCCCTCGATCGGCAGCGCGGCGGAGTCCACCAGCTGCGCGCCGGGGCGGGCGTGCTGCAGGAGCTCCTCCTGCACCAGGCTGGAGGCCCAGATCACGATGTCGGCCGCGCCGATCGCGCGGGCGCCGCGCAGGGTGATCAGGTCGGCCGCGCCGGGTCCCGCACCGATGAAGGTGACCTTGCCGGACGCCACCGTCGTTTGTTGCTCTTCGTGTTCCTGTTCCTGCCCCAGCTCCTGCGTCACAGCGCACCTCCACGTTCTCCGCGCGGCGGCGGGGCGATCAGGGTCGTGAAATACGGCGCCGGGGCGCTTTTGTCCGTTTCGGCGAGACAAGTGAGCGGCACGATGCGCTCGCTGGGCAGGCCGAGGTCGGTACCGAGCACCGCTCCCCCGGTGCGTCCAGCGCGGTCGACCGCCGCGATCAGCTCCTCGCTGCGGCGTCCGCCCTTGTAGACGACCACGGTTCCCGGGCCGGCCAGCGCCGCCTCGATCGCGTCGAGAGCCCGGCCGGGATCCGGTCCGGCGGCGGGCAGCAGGGTGAGCGGTTCGCCGCCCTCGGCCAGCGGCAGGGCCAGCCGGGCGGCCAGGTCCTGCATCGCGGTGATGCCGGGCACGGTGCGTACCGCGACGCGCGGTTCGGCCGCAGCAACGGTGCGCGCGAGGTAGGCGAAGGTGGAGTAGAGGTTGGGGTCGCCGAGGGTGGCGAAGGCGAGGCGGCGGGCGCCGTCGCGGAACGCCTGCAGCACGGTGCGTCCGGCCTCGTCCCAGGCCGCGGTGCGGGCCGGGGTCAGCCCGCCGGTGTCGTCGAGGGCGAAGACGAGGCGGCAGACCTCGACGCCGGTGGCCTCGAATACGATCCGCTCCGCGCGCGAGGGTTTGTCGAGTGCGGTCGTCGGGGCGAACACGACGTCGGCCTCCCGCAGTATGCGCGCGGCCTTGAGCGTGAGCAGTTCCGGATCGCCGGGCCCGACGCCGACACCGGTCAACAGCCACTCGGGCGCGGCAGTGTCTGGAATGCCGGTACTCACGGGGTCCATGCGGCCGCCTCCACAATCCGGCGGGCGATCGGCGGCGTGCCGGCCCAGTGCAGGTGCAGATAGGACGCATGCACCCGGCCGGTGACGAATCCGTCGCTGTAGGGCTGCGTACCGGGTCCGGTCTCGGCTCTCCAGAGCCAGGCGGCGCGCTGGCCGCTCGTTGGCGTGATCCGGGTACGGTGGAATTCGTGGCCTGCGACGCGGGTGCCGGTGCCGCACAGCACGCTGTCGGTCGGCGCGACGGACTCGCGGTAGCCGAGGGTCAGCTGCTCGGTCATCGCGGCCTTCGCGGGCAGAACCCCGCACATCGGCGCGTCGTCGAGGGATTCCGCCAGGTAGAGCAGGCCCGCGCATTCCGCCGCGATCACGCCGCCGTCCCGGGCCAGCTGGCGCACCGCGTCGCGCAACGGCCTGTTTGCGGACAGCTCTGGCGCGTAGACCTCGGGGAAGCCGCCGCCGATGACCACGGCGCGGGTGCCGGTGGGCAGCTTCTCGTCGTGCAGCGGGTCGAACGGGACGACCTGCGCCCCGGCTGCCGCGAGCAGCTCGGCGTGCTCGGCGTAGCTGAAGGTGAAGGCCGCGCCGGAGGCGATGGCGACCACCGGGCCGGCCGGGACCGGTTCGCCGACGGCGGACTGCGGGCTCCACTCGTTCGGCGGCAACGGGGCGAGGTCACGGGCGATGCGTTCGACGGCGGCCAGGTCGACGGAGGTACCGACCAGGGTGGCCAGCGCGTCCACGGTCGCGACGGACTCGGGGGCGCGTTCGGCGACCGGCACCAGACCGAGGTGGCGGGAGGGCGCGGAAACGGCGGCGCTGCGGTGCAGGCTGCCGAGCACCGGGATGCCGATCGCGTCCAGGGCCTCGGTCAGGATCGTGCGGTGCCGCGCGGAGCCGACGCGGTTGAGGATCACCCCGGCCAGGCGCACGTTCGGGTCGAAGGAGCGGAAGCCGTGCACGAGCGCGGCGACCGAGCGGCCCTGCGCGGCGGCGTCCACGACGAGGATGACGGGCGCGCCGATCAGCTGGGCGACGTGCGCGGTGGAGGCGAACTCGCCGCGGCCGACCGCGCCGTCGTACAGGCCCATCACGCCCTCGACCACGGCCAGGTCCGCCCCGCGCGAGCCGTGCGCGAACAGGTCGCGGACCCGCTCCTCGCCGACCAGGAAGGGGTCGAGGTTGCGGCCGGGCCGGCCGCGGGCGGCGAGGGCGTGGTAGCCGGGGTCGATGTAGTCCGGGCCGACCTTGAACGGGGCGACCCGGCGCCCGGCCCGGGTGAACGCGGCGATCAGCCCGGTCGCGACGGTGGTCTTGCCGTGTCCGGAGGCGGGGGCCGCGATGACGATGCGCGGGATGGGCCCCGAGGCGCTGGCGCCCCTACTCGTACCCGCGCCGGCGACCACTACCACTCGATCCCCCGCTGGCCCTTCTGCCCGACGTCCATCGGGTGCTTGACCTTGGTCATCTCGGTCACCAGGTCCGCGGCCTCGAGCAGTTCCGGCGCGGCGTCGCGGCCGGTGACGATGACGTGCTGGTTGCCGGGGCGCTCGCGTAGCACCTCCACGACCTCCTTGGCGTCGATCCAGCCCCATTTGAGGGGGTAGGTGAACTCGTCGAGCAGGTAGAGGCGGTAGGCCTCGGCGGCCAGATCCTGCTTGATCCGCTCCCAGCCGGCCCGCGCGTTGTCCGCCTGCATCTCAGGGTCCGTATGCATGTCCTTCGCAGTGTCTGATCCCGGGGGGCGACCCCCGTTCCCCCGAAGCCACGACCAGCCCTCGCCCATCTTGTGCCAGGCGACCGGCGCGCCCTGGCCGGTCTCCTCGTGCAGCGCGCCGAGGGTCTTGAACACCGGCTCCTCGCCGATCTTCCACTTGGCGGACTTGACGAACTGGAAGACCCCGATCGGCCAGCCGGCGTTCCAGGCGCGCAGGGCCAGGCCGAAGGCGGCGGTGGTCTTGCCCTTGCCGTGGCCGGTGTGCACGATCAGCAGCGGGCGGGTACGGCGCTGACGCGTGGTCAGGCCGTCCTCGGGTACGTAGAGCGGCTGTCCCTGGGGCATGTCGTCAAGCCGCCTTTCGCAGCGGGTCGAGGGTGGCGCGCACGGTTGCGGCGAGTGCCTGCGACGGCGCGTCGGCGGACGGTGACGCAGGCGAGGACGCAGCCCGGGAGGCCGACGGATGCACGCGGGCCGACGCGGCCAGGTCGCTCATCGGCACGTGCTCGCCGCCGAGCGCCAGCGCCAACTCGGCGGCCAGGCCGAGTCGAACGGGTCCGGCCTCGCAGTCCACGACGATCGAGGCGATCCCGGTACCGGCCAGGTGAGCGGCGACCCGGCGGACCTCCGCTTGAGCCCCACGCGCCCCACTCCCGACAACGCCCGCACCCGCTCTAACTCCAGTCGCACGACCATCCGTGACGATCACCAGCAACGGACGCCGACGAGGATCACGCAGCCGCTCACGGCGCACGACCTCGGCGGCAGCGAGCAACCCGGCGGCCAACGGAGTGCGCCCGCCAGTGGGCAAGGTATGCAGGCGGGCCGCGGCAGCCTCAACCGAGCCAGTGGGTGGTAGCGCGACCTGCGCGCCATCGCCCCGGAAAGTGATCAGGCCGACCTTGTCGCGGCGCTGATACGCGTCGAGCAGCAGCGAGAGCACTGCGCCCTTGACCGCCGCCATCCGGGCGCGGGCCGCCATCGATCCGGAAGCGTCGACAACGAAAAGCACCAGGTTGCCTTCGCGATCACGACGGATCGGGGCACGCAGGTCCGAGGCCTGTAGCAGCAGCCGACCGGCCACACGTCCGCGCTCGGCCTGATGCGCAGCGGCGGCGCGTACGGTCGCCGGGACGTGCAGGGACGATGCGGTACGCCGCGGGACCTCCGCGCCCACGGTGCGTCCACGTCCAACGGAGCGTCCGGCGGAGCGACGTCCGGGAACGCCCTCCCCCACGCCGGGCACCGCGTACAGCTTGGTGCGGTACGTCTCGGACGCAGCAACCGCCGCCTGCTCCCGCCCACGCGGCCCGGAGTTCCTGTCCGAGCCGTCATTCTCGCCCGATCTCCCCGTCTCCCTCAAGCCGGCATCCTCCGACCGACCAGCCTCAGCCGCCCCGCCCCGCTCTTCTCGCTGCTCCCCACTCTGCCCCGATATCTCCTCCATCTCGTCCCGCCCTCCTCCGTTGGGCCTGTTAATTGACGCCCCATCAGGCGGCGCGGACGGTACCTCCGCTCCCGCACCCGGCCCACCGTCATCCTCCGGCCCCGGGTCCGGCCCGTCACCCGGATCAGACTCCTGACCGGACGGGCCTTCCTGCTCGTCCTCATCCCGCAGCGCCTCGTCGAGCTTCTCCTGGTCCAGGCCCGGTGCGTCGAACGGGTTGCGCCTGCGCCGGTGCGGCAGCGCCAGCCGGGCCGCGTCCCGCACCTCAGCCGCGGTCACCGCGGGCAGGCCGCGCCAGGCGGCCAGCGCAATGGCGGCCCGGGCAGTGACCAGGTCGGCCCGCATCCCATCCACCTCGAACGCGGCGCAGACCCGCGCGATCCGCTCCAACTCCGCGTCAGGCAGCAGCACGGAGCCCAGCGCCGCGCGCGCACGCGCGATCCGCTCCCCCACCTCACGATCCGCCTCGGCCCACGCAGCGGCGAACCCGGCAGGATCGGCCTCGTACGCAAGTCTGCGACGCACCACCTCGGCCCGCTTCTTCGGCTCACGACTCGCGGCGACCTCCACCGTCAGCCCGAAGCGGTCGAGCAACTGCGGGCGCAGCTCGCCCTCCTCCGGGTTCATCGTGCCGACCAGGATGAAGCGGGCGGCGTGCCGCACCGAGACCCCGTCCCGCTCGACATGCGCGACGCCCATCGCGGCGGCATCCAGCAGCACGTCCACCAGGTGGTCCGGCAGCAGGTTGACCTCGTCCACGTAGAGCATGCCCCGATGCGCGGCGGCCAGCAGGCCGGGCTGGAAGGCGGCGACCCCGTGCCCAAGCGCGCGTTCCAGGTCGAGCGAGCCGGTCAGCCGGTCCTCCGAGGCGCCCACCGGCAGCTCGACCAGCCGCGCCCGCCGCACGTCCGCCGCGGCGCCCGCCGAATGCGGGCCGTCGGGACAGCCCGGGTCCGGCGCGGCCGGGTCGCAGGCGAAGCGGCAGCCGGGCACGGCCTCGACCCACGGCAGCACGGCGGCCAGCGCGCGCACGAGCGTGGACTTCGCAGTGCCCTTCTCTCCGCGCGCCAGCACTCCGCCGACGCCCGGATGGATCGCGTTCAGGATGAGTCCGAGCCGCAGGTCCTCCTGGCCGAGAACGGCCGAGAACGGGAAATGCGAGTCGGACGCATGCGCGGAAACCGCCGCGAACGGCGCGGCAACAGCCACAGTGAGGTGCCTTCCTTCTCCCGGGAGCCCACGCCCGTCGAGCAAAGCGATGAATGTACGGCGAGGAGTTCCTGACTCGCGGGACGTGCGCACCCGGGATGGGTGGCGCACCTCTCGCCCACAGTGGCGGGACCGCTCCGGACTGGACCCGTCGGCGTCACGCTGCGAGTTTGCGGCTCGTCGCACCCCACCGGGGGCCGGCACCGGATTCCTCCGTGACCGTCGTCTAGAGCATAGCTGTGCCCCCTAGCCTCGCCGACAGGGCTACTCGTCCCATGGCTGCCACCCCTCCGTCGGGATCTCGATCCCGAAGGGCTCGGGCAACACCACCGTCTCGCCGAACCGCCAGCGCTTCTCAGCGCGGAAGATGCCCCGTGGCCGGTTGGGGTTGGAGAACAAGGTCACCATCGGTTCATCCGGTGCACGATCAACCAGGAGGTAGAACCCGACACCTTCATTCGCGTACCCGGTCCACTTCGTCCGTCGAGTGCGCTTCGGACCGGGTTCTCGATCCTCTGCAGCAGTCGATTTGGAGGTGATCTCGATCGCCATGCCGATCTGCCCAGCGGTCAGATTGAGAGCGTTCGCCGCGCCCGCCGTGTCGAAGTCGGTCTGGCTGAGCACGACAAGGTCGGGGATATACCCGTCCCGGATGTCCTTGAGATTGAAGTTGATGGTCTGTACGGCACGCCACGGGAAGTCGGACCTTTCCAGCCTCGGCCAGACGAACGCCTCCTGAATCTGTGTGGCTATGGCGGCATGACGGAAGTACGGCACGGGAGACACGACGATCTCGCCCCCAATGATCTCGACGCGAGTTCGTCTGTCATCCGGGAAGCCAAGTTCCTCGAGCAGTCGCCCCTCCACCCACAGGTCGTAGGCGGGCTCGGTCAACTCGAAGTAGCTGTGCATCTTCACCGGAACTCCCACGGCGCGCCTCCTTTGGACCGAGCGCGAGCCCCGTGGCCGGGGGCTCTCGCTCAGCGTAGTTGGATGAGCAGTCATCGTGGTCATGACAACTACCCTAGAGAGCTTCTCCCTAGAGTAGCAATGATCACTCCAATAATCACCGGATTGAGTGAACGTACGCTGATTGCGCCACCCATGATCACGCGGTATGTACGGTTACTCCCCCTCTAGATCACCTTCCAGGTCGAGGTAGACCTCGCGCAGGCGGTCGAGGGTGTCGGGGTCGGGGGCGGACCACAGCTTGCGGTCGGCTGCTTCGAGGAGGCGTTCGGCGACGCCGCGCAGGGCCCAGGGGTTCGAGCGGCGCATGAACTCGGCGTTGGTCTCGTCGAAGACGTAGGCGTCGGCGAGCTTTTCGTACATCCAGTCGTCCACGACGCCGGCCGTCGCGTCGTAGCCGAAGAGGTAGTCCACCGTGGCGGCCAGTTCGAAGGCGCCCTTATAGCCGTGGCGCTGCATGGCGGCGATCCACTTGGGGTTGACCACGCGGGAGCGGAAGACCCGGCGGATCTCCTCGGACAGGGTGCGGGTGTGCACGGTGTCGGGGACCGCCGAGTCGCCGACGTACGCGGCGGGGGACGTGCCCGTCAGTGCCCTGACGTAGGCGACCATGCCGCCGTGGTACTGGAAGTAGTCGTCGGAGTCGACGATGTCGTGCTCGCGGGTGTCCTGGTTCTTCGCGGCGGCCTCGATCCGGCGGAACGCGGCGTCCATGTCGGCGCGGGCCTCGCGGCCGTCCAGTCCCTGGCCGTAGGCGTAGCCGCCCCAGACCGCAAAGACCTCGGCCAGGTCGGCGTCGCTGCTCCAGTTGCGCGCATCGATCAGCGGCAGCAGGCCCGCGCCGTACGCGCCGGGCTTTGAGCCGAAGATGCGGGTGGTGGCACGGCGGCGGTCGCCGTGCGCGGCCTCGTCGGTGTCGGCGTGTGCCTTGACGTAGTTGGCCTCGGCCGGTTCGTCGAGCTGGGCGATGGCGCGCACGGCGTCGTCGACGAGGGTGACTACGTGCGGGAAGGCGTCGCGGAAGAAGCCTGAGATGCGCACGGTCACGTCGATGCGCGGACGGCCGAGTTGTTCGGACGGGATGATCTGGAAGCCGGTGACCCGGCGGGAGGCGTCGTCCCAGACCGGTTCGACGCCGAGCAGCGCCAGGATCTCGGCGATGTCGTCACCCTGGGTGCGCATGGCGCTGGTGCCCCACACGGTGATGCCGACGGAGCGCGGGTACGCACCGGTGTCGGCGAGGTGCCGGGCGAGCAGGGACTCGGCAAGGGCGCGGCCCACGTCGTAGGCGTTGCGCGAGGGGATCGCCTTGGGGTCCACGGAGTAGAAGTTGCGGCCGGTCGGCAGGACGCTGACCAGGCCGCGGGTGGGCGATCCGGAGGGACCGGCCGGGACGTAGCGCCCGTCTAGGGCGCGCAGCACGTGCGTGATCTCGTCGGTAGTGCGGAGCAGGCGCGGGACGACTTCTTGGGCGGCGAAGCGGAGGACGGCGGCGACGTCGGGTGCGAGGGGACGGGAGAGCGGGGTTGTCTCGGGAGTGGCGGTGAGTTCGCTCTCGTCGATGGGGCTGGGCTCGGACGGGTCGCGGTCCGGGGCATCGGCCGGCACGACATCGGCCAGCAGGACATCGACATCCCAGTCGGCGGCGGCCAGGGCCTCGATCAGGGTTCTGGCCTCGGCTTCGAGCTCGTCGACGTGCGCGGGGTCGGTCTCGGCGTCCTCGGGCAGGCCACGGGCGGCGGCCAGGGCGCGGCGCAGGCCGGGCAGTGCTCCGCCGCGGCCTTCGAACCCGGCCGCTCCGCCGAAGATCTGCTTGGCGCGCACGATCGCGAGCACGTCGTTGACCAGTTCGGCGCCCTCGGGCGCGCGGCCGAGGATGTGCAGGCCGTCGCGGATCTGCACGTCCTTGATCTCACACAGGTAGCCGTCGACGTGCAGCACGAAGTCGTCGAACGCCTCCTCGCCGGGCATCGCGTCCTGGTGCAGGTCGTGGTGCAGTTGGGCGGCCGTGACCAGTTCCCAGATCTGGGCGCGCACGACCGGGGTCTTCGCCGGGTCGAGGGCCTGGACCGTGGCGTACTCGTCGAGGAGCCGTTCGAGCTTCGCGAGGTCCCCGTAGCTGTCCGCGCGGGCCATCGGCGGGATGAGGTGGTCCACGACGGTGGCGTGGGCGCGGCGCTTGGCCTGGGTGCCCTCACCGGGGTCGTTGACGATGAACGGGTAGACCAGCGGCAGGTCGCCGAGCACGGCGTCGGGCGCGCAGGACGCCGACAGGCCCAGGCCCTTGCCGGGCAGCCACTCCAGGGTGCCGTGCTTGCCGAGGTGGATCAGGGCGTCCGCGCCATAGCCGCCCTGACCTGCCGGGGCGGCGAGCCACCGGTACGCGGCGAGGTAGTGGTGGCTGGGCGGCAGGTCGGGGTCGTGGTAGATCGCGATCGGGTTCTCGCCGAAGCCGCGCGGGGGCTGGATCATCAGGATCGCGTTGCCGAAGGAGAGCGTGGCCAGCACGATCTCGGGGCCGCCGGGGGCCGAGTCGTCGACATAGAGCGAGCCGGGGGGCTCGCCCCAGTGCTCGCGGATCCGTTCGCGCAGCTGCGTCGGGAGCGCGGCGAACCAGGCCTCGTAGTCGGCCAGCGGGACCCGCGCGGTGGCGGCGGCCAACTGCTCCGAGGTGAGCCACTCGACGTCGTGGCCGCCGGCGGCGATCAGCGAGTGGATGAGCGTGTCGCCGTCCTCGGGGAACTCGCCGATGACGTATCCGGCCTCGCGCATCGCGGCAAGCAGGCGCACGGCGGACGCGGGGGTGTCCAGACCGACCGCGTTGCCGATCCGGGCGTGCTTGGTCGGGTAGGAGGAGAGCAGGATGCCGATCCGCTTGTCGGCGTTGGCCTTGCGGGAGAGGGCGGCGTGGCGGGCTGCGATCCCGGCGACGCGCGCGGCCCGCTCCGGGTCGGCCGCGTAGACCGCGATGCCGTCCGTGTCGTGCTCCTTGAAGGAGAACGGGACGCTGATCAGCCGGCCGTCGAACTCGGGGATGGCGACCTGCATCGCGGCGTCCATCGGGGACAGCGCCGCGTTCGAGTCCTGCCATTGGGCGTGCGAGGTGGTCAGGCACAGGCCCTGGATCATCGGGATGTCGAGGGCGGCCAGGGCTCCGACGTCCCAGGCGTCCTCGTCGCCGCCTGCCGACGCGTCGGCCGCGACAGCTCCGCCGCCTGCCAGCACGGTGACCACGAGGGCGTCGCAGGAGGCGAGCAGGGTCGTCAGGCCGAGGCTGTCGGCATCGGCGAGGGAACGCAGCGAACCGCAGTACACGGGCAGGGCGTCGGCCCCGGCGGCCTCGATCGCGTCGCAGAGGGTTTCGACGAAGGCGGTGTTGCCGGAGAGCTCGTGCGCCCGGTAGTAGATGACGCCGACGGTCGGACGGTCGAGATGCTCGGCGCGCGTGCGTCCGGCAGGGTCGGCGTGGACTCCGTACTGCGGGGTCGGCAGCGGTTCCTGATAGGCGGGGGGCTGATCGTCGCGGGGAGCGGGGACGCTCAGGAGCGCGGCGTCGAGGAATCCGGCGAGGCGGCCAAGGTTCTCCGGTCCCCCGGCCAACAGGTAGGCCGAGGCTGCGGCCGCGACGCCGAGCGGGACCGAGGACAGCGCCATCAGGTCCGCGTCCGGGGTGGCCTCGCCGCCGAGTGCGACGGTGGGGACGCCCGCGTGGGCCAGCGCCGCCAGTCCGTCCTCCCAGACTCGCGCGCCGCCGAGCAGCCGCACCACCGCGACGTGCACGCCGTCGAGCAGCGCGGGCAGGTCCCGCGAGTCCACCCGGGCCGGGTTGGCGACGCGGTAGTTCGCGGCCGGGTGCACGGCGGACGCGGCGCGGGCGGCCAGCAGGTCGGTGTCGGCGGTGGAGACCAGCAGGATCACGGGGGACGCGGCGGCCGGGTGCGCGAAAGGTGCCGAGGATGGGGATGCTGCGGACGCAGGGGGTACCGAAGACACTGGGCGGTCGCTGCCTTTCGGGTCGGTGCGGGCGGCCCGGCACGATCAGAACACTGATGCGCGGGCGCGGGGCGGCCGGTCTCGGCGGCGGTCTGCCAGCCTACCGCTCCGGGTCCGTTATCCGATCGTCACCTTTCGGTCGCCAGCTGGTCACCGGGCAATACGGTGAAAGCATGATCGTTGGTGTTAGGTTCGCACTGTGGCTATCCACCACGCCGCAGAGGTCGGCTACCAGCGCGCCGCGGCGGACTACGAACGCGTCCGCCCGTCCTACCCGACACGGTCCCTCGCCGTGCTCGCGGACGCACTGGACCTCGGTCCCGGCAAGCGGGTCGCGGAGGTGGGCGCGGGCACCGGCAAGTTCACCCGGCTGCTGGCGCTGACCGGGGCCCGGGTGACGGCCCTGGAGCCGGTGGCGGCGATGCGCGCGCGCCTGTCCGAGCTGCTGCCGCAGGTCGAGGTGGTCGACGGGATGGCCGAGTCCACCGGTCTGGCCACCGGCGAGGTGGACGCGGTGGTCGCGGCGCAGGCCTGGCACTGGTTCGACCCGGCGGCGGCGCTGGCCGAGGTGGAGCGGGTCACCAAGCCGCGCGGACGGCTCGGACTGGTGTGGAACACCCTGGACGAGACGGTGCCCTGGGTCGCGGAGTACTCGAAGATCTACCGGCAGTGGCGCACCGACGCGGTGCCCGGTCACCGGGACGGGACCTGGCGGCGGTTCTTCGACGAGGTGCCCGGCTGGACGCCGCTGGCCGGGGAGCACGTGCCGAACCCGTATGTGACGGACCGCGAGGGCGTGCTGGGGCAGGCACTGACCTCCAGCGTCATCAGCACCCTGGACTCGGCCAGCCGGACGCAGGTGCGCCGGGAGCTCGAGGCGGTGCTCGACCGGCACGAGGAGAGCCGCGGCGCGCGGATCGAGATCCCCTACGTGACCGACCTGTACTGGACCGCCCGTATCTGACCGAACCGTGACCGGCGCGAGGCTTCAGTGTCACGCCGATCGGGAAAGCAGAAGTCAACGGTGCGCGCGGCCCCGGCGGCCCTTTTCGCGGCGGTGCCGCGCCAAAGCACGATTCTTTGGGGGGACGTGCCGTGAGCTATCCTCCGGGCGGTCCGGGCGGGAACGAGCAGCAGCAACCACCATCCCAGGGGCAGCCACAGCCCCAGGATCAGGGTCCGCCGCGGCAGGGCGGCTGGCCGGGCTACGACCCGGCGGCGACGCAGCCGACGAACCCGCCGACCGCCGAGTATCCGGCCGCGGGGCCGCCCGGTCCCGAGCCGTACAACCCCGGGCCGGTCGGCCCCCCGCCTGTCAACCCTGCGCCGGTCAACCCCGGGCCCTTCGGTCCGCCGCCGCCCGACCCGGCATATCAGCAGCCGTACTACCAGGGCCCGCAGCAGAACCCGTACCCCCAGCAGCAGTATCCGTACGGACAGGATCCTTACGCGCAAGGCCAGCAGCCCTCCCAGTACCCGTACCAGTACGACCCGAACGCGGTCGGCGGCTACGGCCAGCCGTTGCCGGGCCAGGGGACGGGCAACCGGTCGAGGAACTCGATGACCGCGCTGCTGGTCGCGGTGGCCGTGGTCACGGTGGGCGTGTCCGTGTACTGGTTCGGCTTCCACCAGCAATCCACCAACGGGACGCCGGTCGGGCTCGGCTCGACGTTGAGCAGCGCCACCGCATCCGGGTCGGGACAGGCCAGCGCCAGCGCGTCGCCGAGCGACAGCCCGACGCCGGACGTGCTCGGCACCGACGACCAGGTCGGCCAGCTGCAGGCGCTGATGGCGACGATGACCGACCCCGGCTGCCGGGCCGCGTTCCAATCCCTGATCGCCTTCGAGCAGGACTCGGCGACGGACGCGGACGACGACCTCGCCCTGGTCTCCGACTACGACCAGGCGATCGCCAGCCTCACCTCGGCGCAGGAGCTGTCCGAGAACGCGACGGCCTCCGCGGCGATCGGGCAGGTGATCACCGACTGGAAGTCGTACACCGCGGCGCTCGCGGGCGGCCAGACCCCGCCGGACGACACGCTGACCAGTGACGGGGAGCAGCTCACCTCGGCCTGCCTGGCTTCCTGATCGGACAGGACCATGGAGCCTAGGCGAGAAGTTTGACCAGCGCGGCTACGCCCACGCAGACGATCAGGATGCGCAGCGCGGCGGGCGGCAGCTTGCGGCCGACCCGGGCGCCGAGTTGGCCGCCGAGAATGGAGCCGGCGGCGATCAGCCCGGCCGCGCCCCAGGCGATGTGCGTCACGCAGATGAAGATGATCCCGGCTACGCCGTTGACGAGCGCCGCCAGCACGTTCTTGGCGGCGTTCAGCCGTTGCAGGGTGTCGGTGAACGCGATGCCCAGCAGGCCGATCAGCAGCACGCCCTGGGCCGCGCCGAAGTAGCCGCCGTAGACCCCGGTGCCGAAGATCAGGGCCCAGAGCACCGGCCCCCCGGACGCGTCGGCCCGTCCGGCCCCGCCGCGTCCGCCGCGCGCCGCCTGCCGCCGGGCCACCCAGGCCGCCAGCCTCGGCTGCACGACGACCAGGACCAGGGCCAGCAGAATCAGGGCCGGGACGATCGCCTTGAACGCGTTGGCGGGCAGGGTCAGCAGCAGCACCGCTCCGGTCGCGCCGCCGAGCAGCGAGGCCGTGCCGAGCAGCATCAACCTGCGCCGCTGGCCCTTGAGCTCCCGGCGGTAGCCGTGGATGCCGCTGATCACGCCGGGCACCAGGCCGACCGTGTTGGAGACGTTGGCCAGCACCGGCGGGTAGCCGAAGGCGAGCAGCGTCGGGAAGGTGATCAGCGTGCCGGAACCGACCACGGTGTTGATCGTCCCCGCAGCCGCTCCGGCAGCGAACAGCGCCACTGCCTCCGCTATCCCATGGCTCACCCGATCAAGGGTAGCGGGCACGGTCTACCGGTAGTGCGCCGCGTGCCCCTTACCGCGTCGTGGCGTTGACAACAGCTGCCGCTGTCGACCGATGCGCTGCCTGCCTACTCGTCCTCGGCGCCGTAGAGCACGTCGGCGGGCGAGAGGCGGCGCGGGCGGGAGGGCGCCGCGGTGGGCGGACGGTCCACCGGCTCACGACTGCTGCTGGCCGCCGGGCTGGCGCTCGGAGCGGCCGTGGGCCGCGGGCCAAGCGGACGGGCCGGATCGCCGCCGTCCGCACCGCCGGGGGCGTCGGGCTCGCTGTCCGGGCCGCCGGAGCCGGGCCGGCTCATACTGCTGAACGCCCCGCCGATGCCCTCGACCGCCTTGCCCAGTTCGCTGGGCACGATCCACACCTTGTTCGCCTCGCCCTGGGCGAGCTTGGGCAGCATCTGCAGGTACTGGTAGCTGAGCAGCTTGGAGTCGGCGTCGCCCTCGTGGATGGCCTCGAAGACCTTCTTGATCGCCTGCGCCTCGCCGCCGGCGCGCAGCTCCGCGGCCTTCGCCTCGCCCTCGGCCTTGAGGATCAGCGACTGCCGGTCGCCCTCGGCGCGCAGGATCTCGGCCTGCTTGACGCCCTCGGCCTGCAGCACGGTGGCGCGCCGCTCGCGCTCGGCCCGCACCTGCTTCTCCATCGCCTCGGTGATGTCGCGGTTGGGCTGGATGGTGCGCAGCTCGACCCGGTTGACCCGGATGCCCCACGGGCCGGTGGCCGAGTCCAGCGCGTCGCGCAGGTCCGTGTTGACCTCGTCGCGGCTGGTCAGCGTGCGCTCCAGGTCCATGCCGCCGACGATGTTGCGCAGCGTGGTGGACACCAGGTACTCGATGGCCTGCACGTAGTTCTGGATCTCGTAGGTGGCCCGGCGCGGGTCGGTGACCTGGTAGTAGACGACCCAGTCGATGTAGACCAGCAGGTTGTCCTCGGTGATGACCTCCTGCGGCGGGAACGGCACGACCTGCTCGCGCATGTCCACCGTCGCGCGGATCGTGTCGGCCACCGGGACCAGGAAGCGCAGGCCCGGCTCCAGCGTGCGCCGGTAGCGGCCGAAGCGCTCGACGACCTGCGCGCTGGCCTGCGGGACTATCTGCACGGACCGGTACAGGAAGAAGGTGACGGCCCCCACCACGATCAGTACCACGAGAATCGCGGCAACCACGCTCATCCCATACCTCCCCAGTCGCGCTGCAGACACGTGCGATGAGCCGCGAAAACGTTAAAGCACTGACGAGCCCACACGATACTGTGATTATGCCCGCCCTGTCAGCGGATCAGGCCCCCGGCAGACCTACTATTCCGGGCAGTTGCCGGGCCGTCGGCCTCAGTGCACCAGGGCGGTCGCGCCGTCGATCTCCAGCACGTGCACCATGGTCCCCGGCTCGAAGACCGCTTCGGGATCGTAGGAGCGCGCCGTCCAGACCTGCCCGCTCAGCTTGATCCGGCCGGTGTGCGCGTCGACCCGGCTGGTGACCAGGGCGTCGCTGCCGACCAGGGCGGCCACGCCGGTGCGCAGTCCGGGCAGGGACTGATGGCGCATCACCGCCGGGCGCAGGAACGCGATCAGCCCCACGCTGACCGCCACGAAGGCGGGCAGCTGCCCCGCCAGCGGCACCCCGAGCACGCCGAGCCCCGCCGCCACCGCGGCCCCGATCGCGGCCATCAGCAGGGCCAGCGTTCCCGTCGCGCTCTCGGCGAGCAGCAGCAAGACAGCTGTGACGACCCACCACACCCATCCCATGCACGTATGGTACTGACAGCGATCGACTTTGCGCACTGAGCGACAGGATCTTCGGCCGATTCGCGACCTCTTCGGGACGTGAGGACCCGACCGGTGACTCAGACCTCTGCTTCGGCCGTCACAGCTACTTCGGCCGTCAGAGCCCGCGGGCGTAGTAGCGCCCGGCGGTGCTCTCCACCGTCAGCGGGATGTTGAAGCAGGCCGTCAGATTCTCCGCGGTCAGGGTCAGCGGCACCGGTCCGGAGGCGACCACCCCGCCCTGGCGCAGCATCAGCACGTGCGTGAAGCCCGGCGGGATCTCCTCGACGTGGTGGGTGACCAGTATCGTCACCGGCGAGCTCGGGTCCGCGGCGTGGTTGGCCAGCCGGCGCACCAGGTCCTCGCGCCCGGCCAGGTCGAGCCCGGCGGCGGGCTCGTCCAGCAGCAGCAGCTCGGGGTCGGTCATCAGCGCCCTGGCGATCAGGGTCCGCTTGCGCTCGCCGGAGGACAGCGTGCGGTACGTCCGCTCGGCGAAGCCCTCCATGCCCCACCACGCCAGCAGATCGTCGGCGCGCGCGGTGTCCATTTCGTCGTAGCGCTCGCGCCAGCGGCCGAGCTGCCCGTAGCTTGCGGTCAGCACCGCGTCGCGGACCACCGCGTCGCGCCCGATCCGCTGGTCCACCGCGGCCGAGGTCAGCCCGATCCGCGGGCGCAGCTCGAAGACGTCCACCCGGCCCAGCGTCTCGCCCAGGATGGTGGCGGTGCCGCTGCTCGGGTGCAGGTTCCCGGCGGCGATCTGCAGCAGGGTGGTCTTCCCGGCCCCGTTGGGCCCGACCACCACCCAGCGTTCACCCTCGGCGACCCGCCAGGTGATTCCGCTCAGCAGCTTCTTGCCGTCCCGCACCAGGGAGACGTCGACCAGGTCGAGCACGTCCGTCATGTGGCCAAACTTATCGGGTGCGCATGACGGGCCGGTAGCGTGGGGCCATGCATTCGGAGATCACCGGGCCGCCCGAGGTGTCCGGCGGGGCGCTGCCGGACGACGCGCCCACCCTGCTGGTCACCGTGTTCGGCGCGGACCGCCCCGGGGTGACCGCGGCGCTGTTCGAGCAGATCACAGCGTACGAGTCGGAGACCGGTTACGCCGCCCGGGTCGCGGACGTGGAGCAGATCGTGCTGCGCGGCCGGCTGGTGCTCGGCGTGCTGGTCACCGCCCCGCAGGACCCGGCCGAGTTCCGGATCGCGCTGCACCGCTGGGCGGCGGCCTGGAAGCTGGACGTGGAGATCACCGAGGGGCGCGGCGACAACCGGCAGCGGCGGGCCGGGCGCAGCCGGGTGACCGTGCTCGGCGCCCCGCTCACGGCCACCGCGCTGGGCACCGTGTCCGGTCTGATCGCCGAGGCGGGCGGCAACATCGACCGCATCGTGCGACTGGCCAAGTACCCGGTCACCGCGATCGAGCTGGACGTGTCCGGGGCGGATCCGGCCGAGCTGCGCAGCACGCTGACCGCGGCGGCGGCCGAGGCCGGGGTGGACATCGCGGTGCAGCGGGCCGGGCTGGCCCGGCGGGCCAAGCACCTGGTGGTGATGGACGTGGACTCGACCCTCATCCAGGACGAGGTGATCGAGCTGCTGGCCCGGCACGCGGGCTGCCTGGACGAGGTCGAACGGGTCACCGAGGCGGCGATGCGCGGGGAGCTGGACTTCGCCGGCTCGCTGCACGCGCGGGTGGCCCTGCTGGCGGGGCTGTCCGAGGAGGTCTTCGACAAGGTGCGCGCCGAGGTGCGCTACACCCCGGGGGCCAGGACCCTGGTGCGCACGCTCAAGCGGCTCGGCTACCAGGTCGGCGTCGTGTCCGGCGGCTTCACCCAGATCACCGACACCCTGGTCGGGCAGCTCGGGCTGGACTTCGCCGCGGCCAACACCCTGGAGGTGGTGGACGGCCGGCTGACCGGCCGGGTGCTGGGCGAGGTGGTGGACCGGCCGGGCAAGGCGGCCGCGCTGCGCCGGTTCGCGGCCACGGCCGGGGTCGCGCTGTCCGAGACGGTGGCGATCGGCGACGGCGCGAACGACCTGGACATGCTGGCGGCCGCGGGCCTCGGCGTCGCGTTCAACGCCAAGCCGATGGTGCGCGCGCAGGCGGACACGGCGGTGAACGTGCCGTTCCTGGACACGATCCTGTTCCTGCTGGGCATCCCGCGCGAAGAGGTCGAGGAGATCGACGAGGTCGAGAAGGTGGAGCGGTCCTAGCGCCGCGACCCTGGTCTGCCGCCGGGCAAATCCGCTCGACGCCGTGTGACCTGCGCTGCGAGGATGACGCGGTGTCAATGCAAGCCGAGTCAACCCAAGCCGAGTCAAAGCGAGCCGGGCTCCCGGCGGTCATGAACCTGGTCGACATCACGACGGAGCAGCCGAACGAGGGCCTGCCGCCGTGGCGCGAGCCGGAATGGCTGAACGAGGTGTCCGCCTGGATCGACGAGCAGCTGGCTGCGGCGGGGCTGGTACGCGCCGGGGCGCCCGCGCTGCGCGCGCGGACCTGGTCGGTGGTCGTGCGCGTCCCGGTCGAGGAGGGCAACGTCTGGTTCAAGGCGAATCCGCCCGGCTCGGCCTTCGAACCCGGGCTGCTCGCCGCGCTCGCCCGCTGGGCGCCCGACATGATCCCGACGCCGCTGGCCGTGGACACCGCACGTGCCTGGACGTTGTCCAAGGACGCCGGGACGCTCCTACGCGACCTCTTGCTGCGTGACCCGGACCCGCAGCATCTACGTCCTCTGCTGCGGCGATACGCACAGTTGCAGCGTGCGCTGGTTCCGCGTAAGCAGGAGCTGCTCGCGCTCGGGCTGCCGGACCTGCGGCCGCAGGTGCTGCCCAACCGGTTCGAGGCGCTCCTCGCCCAGCCGCTGCTGCGCGCGAGCCTCGACGAGGCCCGGTACGAGGAGCTGGTCGCGTTCACGCCGCGGCTGCGCGAATACTGCCGCGAACTGGCCGGCCTCGGCATTCCGGCCTCGCTCGATCACGGCGACCTGCATCCGAACAACGCCTTCGGGCAGGGCGAAGACGCGTTGGCGTTCGACTGGGGCGACGGCTCGCTGGCGCATCCGTTCTGCACGCTGCTGATCCTGCTGCGCTCCGCGACCGAGTTCTTCGACGCGGACGGCCTGGCGACGCTGCGTGCGGCCTACCTCGAGCCCTGGCTGGAGGACGGGTACCGCGCCGCGGACGTGGAGCGCGCGGCCGACCTGGCGATGCGGGTCGCGCCGATCTCGAGGGCGGTGGCGTGGCGCCGCGTCTTCGCCTGCTTCGCCGACACGGTCCAGCCGAACGAGAACGCGGCCCGCTGGCTGGGCCGGCTGCTCGACGAGGACCCGCTGAACGTGGGCGTGGTCGAGGGCTGATCCGCCCGCGGTCAGCCCTGGTGCGAGCCCCAGGTGTTGACCAGCACCAGCACCACGAAGATCACGACCATCCCGAGGGAGATGTACAGCGCCTGGCGGTGCCCGGCGGACCGGGTCGTCTCACGCCACGCGCGCGGCGGCCACTCCTCCACCGCCTCGCCCGTCTCGTCCGGCCGGCGCTGCTCCGGCACCGCGTCGGCCGGGGTCTCTGTCTCGCTCATGCGGACAGTTTCCCACCGGCCCCGCGCCGGCCGGGACTCGGGGTGCGGCCGGCAGCGGGCCGACGACGGTGCCGCCGGCGGCGTCGACCGTCCCGGTCAGCCGTCACTCCTCGGCGAGCTGTTCGAGCACCGGCAGCGCCGCCACCAGCGTCGCGTACTGCTCGGCGGTCAGCCGCGCGGCCCGTTCGGTCAGCATCGCGGCGCGCTCGGTGCGCACCTTGTCCAGCAGGGTCCGCGCGGCCGGGGTCACCACGATGTGGCAGGAGCGCCCGTCGTCCGGGTCCGGGATCTTCTCGACCAGCCCCGCCTCGATCAGGCCGCTGACGGTCCGGGTCATCGACGGGGCGGCCACCTTCTCCCGGGCGGCCAGCTCACCCTGCCGGATCGGCCCGTGCTTCTCCACCATGACCAGCGCCGAGATCTGGGCGAAGGTGAGCTCGCTGGTGGAGCGTTGGGCCAGCCGCCGGTGCAGGCGGCCGACCGCGACCCGCAGGCGGGTGATGTCCTGCGGATCCGGGAGCGCCGTGGTCATCGTCACACCTTACTTGCCGTGCGCGGGGCGCGGATCAGCGAGGCCAGCGCGCCGACCAGGCTCATCGCGATGGCGAGCCAGAACACGACGATCAGTCCGTCGTGGAACGGGCCGGCGATCAGGTGCGGGAAGAACTCGCGCCCGGTGAGCGTCGCGGCGTTGTGCGCCGGCAGCGAGCTGAGCACCTGGTGGCCGAGCAGCTGCTGGATCGGGTTGTAGCCGAGGAACGCGGCGAACAGCACGCCCACCGGCGGCAGCGCGGCGACGGCGTGCGCGGCCTGCAGCGGGACGCCCTGCGCGGTCAGCCCTGCGGTCAGCGTGGTCGGCAGGCTGGAGGCCAGCCCGATGACCATCAGCGAGAAGAACACCCCGATGGACAGCACCATCCCGGAGTTCTGGAAGGTCGCGCGCATCCCGGAGGCCGCGCCGCGCTGGTGGGCCGGGACGCTGGACATGATCGAGGAGGTGTTCGGCGCGGCGAACAGCCCGGCGCCCAGGCCGTTGACCAGGATCAGCGCGGCGAAGACCGGGTAGCTGAAGTCGGTGGGCAGCAGCAGCATCCCGCCGAAGGTGACGGCCATCACCACCAGGCCGGCGGCGGCGAAGGCGTGGTGCCCGAAGCGGTCGGACAGCCGCCCGGCGGTCGGGCCCGCGATCAGGAACCCGATGGTCAGCGGAACCAGGTAGATGCCGGCCCACAGCGGGGTCTGCGAGTAGTCGTAGCCATGCAGGGGCAGCCAGATGCCCTGCAGCCAGATGATCAGCATGAACTGCAGGCCGCCGCGGGCGATGGCCGTCAGCAGCCCGGCGGCGTTGCCCCCGGCGAAGACGTGCGAGCGGAACAACTCGAGCGGGAACATCGGCTCGGCGGTGTGCCGCTCGATGAACACGAAGCCGACCAGGATCGCGACGCCGCCGATCAGTCCGGCCAGGATCAGCGGGTTGGTCCAGCCCATGTTGTGGCCGCCGTAGGGCTGGATGCCGTAGACGATGGCGGCGAGCAGCGCGGTCAGGCCGATGCCGAAGCTCACGTTGCCCCACCAGTCGATCCGGCCGGGGCGGCGGACGGAGTTGTCGTGCAGGGACTTGTACGCCCAGATGGTGCCGATGATCCCGACCGGGACGTTGACCCAGAAGACGGAGCGCCAGTCCCAGGCGGCCAGCACCCCGCCGAGCACCAGGCCGATGAACTGACCGGCCAGCGCGGCGACGATGTTGATGCCGAGGGCGGTGCCGCGCTGGTCGGCCGGGAAGGCGTCGGTGATGATCGCGGTGGAGTTCGCCATCAGCATCGCGCCGCCGATCGCCTGCACGACACGCCAGCCGATCAGCCAGAGCGCGCCGTGGGCGCCGGTGAACGGGTCGAGGGACAGGATGATCGAGCAGACGGTGAAGACGGCGAAGCCGAGGTTGTAGATCTTCACCCGGCCGAACATGTCGCCGAGCCGGCCGAGGGTGACCACCAGGACCGCGGTGACGAGCATGTAGCCCATCAGCATCCAGAGCAGGTACGAGACGTTCCCGGCCTGCAGCGGGTCGAGCCGGACGCCGTTGAAGATGGCGGGCAGCGAGATCAGCACGATGGACGCGTTGATCGTGGCCAGCAGCATGCCGAGGGTGGTGTTGGACAGGGCCACCCACTTGTAGTGCGGATGGTCCGGCCCCGAGGTCAGCGCGCCGCGGAAGCCGCGCTGGGGCGGAAGCGCAGCGCCGACCGCACCTGCCCCATTCGACGCTGCGCCGTTCACGACTGCCGCGCCCGCGCCTGTATTCGCGTCCGCGTCTGTATTTGCAGTGCTGTGGTCTGCGGTCATCCGGGCGGCTCCACACAATAGTTAGCTTATGTTAACTAACCTTACCCGGCGGGCCTGAACCCCGGCAAGAGCGGGGCCTGAACCCGCCCCGAAGTCAATGAACCGTCAAGAAGCTACCAACGTGCCACTAACTCGGGGCTGAAGCCGCCGAGAACCGATGACAGGTCCACTCATCGTCTTATACGGTCATCGGCTAATGCCAAGACTGCTGACACAGGGCTGCATACAGAGGGAGGTCGGATCCGTCCGTGGGCTCGCACAGTAAGCCGAAGGGACGCGGCGACTACCAGCACAGCAAAGTCCTGACGAACGCCGGGACCGAGCGGCCGTGGATGCGCCGTTACCCCGCGATCACGTTGGCGGCGCTGGCCGGCACGGTCGTCGGCGGTCCGGGGGGCGTCGCGGCCGCGATGGCCTTCGACGGGGCGCACCCGGCCGCGACGGCGAGCGATGCAGGCATCGTGGTCACCGCGACCCCGACGCTGACCGCAATACCGACCCCGTCGGCCAGCACGTCGCCGTCCGCGAGCGCATCCCCCTCCCCCACGCCCACGAAGACCGCGCCGCCCAACCCGTACGCGCACACCACGCTCGGGCAGCTCGAGCCCACCGCGCTGTATGGAACGCAGAGCATGTTCACCGCGTCCGCCGACGAGTGGGCGAACGCGCGGATCATCGTGAAAGTCGCCGAGGAGCGCAAGATGCCGCTGTACGCGGCGGTGATCGCTATCGCGACGGCCACCCAGGAATCGCGCCTGCTCAACCTCACCACCGCGACGAACGCCGACTCGCTCGGCCTCTTCCAGCAGCGCCCGTCGCAGGGCTGGGGCACAGCGGCGCAGATCACGGACCCGTACCACTCGACGAACTCGTTCCTGGCCGCGCTCGAGGTCTACGCCCCGCACTACATGACGACGTATCTGTGGGAGTCCGCACAGGCAGTCCAGCGCTCCGGATTCCCGACCGCGTACGCGCAGTGGGAGTCACAGGCCGCGAACATGGTGCTCGCGATCGTCAACGGCACCGCGCCCAAGTAGCAGGCGCGGTGCCGTCTCAGTCCCCCAGCTGATCCCCCAGCCGACCGAACGCTCTCCTCAGCCCGTCGGGAACGACTGCGCTGCGGCCCAGCTCGCCAGTTCCGACTGCACCGCCGCGCGCTGCGCCGCCGTCGTGCTGGTCGCACCGTTCGTGATCAGCGCATAGTGCAGCGCTCCGGCCGTCGAGGCGCCGGAGAGCACCAGCCGCTCCGCACCGCCCCCACCCGGCAGCGGTGCATACGCGATCGCGGAGCTCGCCGTCTGGCCGCTCGCGGAATACGCCGGCAGCCCGGTCACCGTCCCCAGGTCCGATATGACCGTCGTACCGGCCGGGGTGAACGCGGCGGGCAGGTTCAGCTCGGTCGGGGCCGCCCCCGCGTTCGAGCGCCACACGAGCACGCCGTACTGCCCGCTGCCGACGAGGCTCGCCGTGTTGGGCAGGCTCGACGGGACGGGGTTCCAGGTCAGCGTGGTCGACCCGTCGCGCGAACGGTCCTCGTAGGTGAACGCCAGCGTTTGCCCGGCGACGGCGAGCGGGTAGAGCCGGTCCAGTATGCGCGCGTCCTGACGCAGCGTCACCGTCCCCGACGAATTCATGTCCACGACGGAGAAGTCCTCGCCGTTCCACGCGTCGCCGCTCGTCTCGACCTTGCTCGCGTTGCCGTTCATCAGCTCATCGTGCTGGCCGCTGTAGATGTCCCACTGCCACTCGGTGCCGCTGAGCACGCTGCCGGACTGCGCCGCGCTGCTCCACCAGTTCGCCCCGGTGACCCCGGAGTCCAACGCCTGATACATCGCCTTGAGTACGGTAGGCGTCTTATCTGACGTATAGCCGGTCTCCGGACTGCCGAACTCGCTCACCAGTGCCGAGGTCCCGAGCGCGGTGGCCCGCTGCCGCACCGTGGCGAAGTTCGAGGTGTACTGCCCGTCGCCCGCCTTCCCGATCAGGAAGACCCCGGAGAGCGCCGCCTCGTCATAGAAGTGCGTGTTGAACACATACCGGGTACCCAATACGCCGACGTTGGAAAGCCCGCCGGTCTGCTGTTCGAAGGACAGATTCGAGTTCCAGAACAGATTCGGTTCGACAAAGGCCGGCTTCGCGGTCCAGCCCGCGCTGTCCATCGCCGTGCGGAACTTCTGGAAAAACGGCCAGAGCAAGCTCTGCTCCCAGGTCAGACTGGTCTGCCCGGAGTCATACTTGCCCGCATACGGCTCGTTATACGGATCGACCCCGACCACGTGCGCGAATTCGGTGCTGCTCAGGTGCGTGTGCACGTAACCGAGGGCACTCTTCGCCTGGGCCAGATACTCGTCCTGCTCGGCGATCTGACCAGCCGAGGTCGTCAGGACCCGGTTGTGCCAGAAGTCATACATCGCGTCGTCCACGGCGGTGTTCTGGGTGATGTTCTGACCCCAGTTGACGCAGATCCCGCAGGACTCGGCCGGATAACCGCCCGCGTTCACCAACCAGGCCGGCGCGCCGTCCCCGGTATACCAGCTCCCCGAATTGAACATGTACCGCGAGAACAGATCCTGATGGAAGTCCACCAGCACCTCGAACCCGTCGTCCAGGAAGGCCTGCATCTGCGCGGTGACCTTGGCCAGGTACGTGTAGTCGATCTGACCCGCGGTCGGTTCGATGTAGGCCCAGGTCAGCAGGAACCTGATCGAGTTCGCGCCGGTCAGGTTGCGCATTGCGGCGGCCGACTTCTGCGCGTCCGCGACACTGGCGAACGGCAGTCCGCTGTCCTCGGCCAGCTTGGACTCGCCCGAGACGTTGAAGCCGCGCAGCACGACCTCCCGGCCGTAGCCGTCGACGAAGCCGTTGGCCGTGGCGGTCAACGTGGCGCTCGTCGTGTTGTCGAACCACTGGGCGCCGGTCGTGTCCGCGACAGCGGCACTGCGCGCACCCACCGCACCACCGCCCGTGACGAGCAGGCCCGCCACCAGCGCGACGACGAGAGTCGCAGCACGCACGCGCACGCCCCGGCGCCCACGCCCTCCTCGTCCATATCCGCGCTCGCGCCCGTGGACCAACCGCGCAACTCGACTCGCCGCCATCGTGCACCTTTTCCGGGGCCGACCATCGCCGCCGCTCGCCGGGCGGTTCCGCGACACCAAGAGCAGTAGTTTGCGACCCGCCGCTCCGCCCCGGAAGGCCCGCCACGACCAACGTTCCGCTCCCCAGTTGTCCCCCGCCGACACCAACGTCGACGACAATGGGTTACCAAACCATGGCGCACGGCGAGCGAAAACATGTGAAACCGATGCTGATTGTGAAAATCCGACGAATGCCGTGACAGAACTCGTGGCGGTCTCATATGGTCGAGGCCGTGCGCTCGGCCAGCGCCGTCAGCAGACGGCACCGGGCGCACCCGCCGAGTCCACAGTTGGCGTGCAGACCACCGCCCCGGGATCGCAAGCCCGTCAAACGGCGAGCGACCCGGCCAGGCAAAAAAGGCCAGCGCGCCGTGGAGCCGGGGACCCATTGTCATCGTACGATGACGCACGTCCCTGGGGTGAATCGGTGCATAGTGCACTGTTGTCACACACTGTTGTGACTCAACCGCGCACCGCACTGTAGGGCGAAACTCCCTTCCGCCCGAACCCGTCAGCTAACCCGGTAGGCGGCTGGAGGAGAGGCTCTGCACAACTTCATGGGCGCGCACCGCAAACCCAAAACCAAACCGACCGCTTTCGCCGCCGTAGTCACCGCGGCCATAGTCGTCCCCGCAGGCACGGCAGCAGCCGCAACGTACGGCGGCCTGGGCTCCACATCGAGCGACCAGCACGTATCCGCCGCCTCGCTCGGCACCAAGGCCCGCGCCGCCGCCACAACCGCGGCGAAGTCCTCCCGTCGCCTGACCGTCACCGTAGCGACCCCACCCGCAGCCGCGTCCACTGCCACCGCGAAGCCCTCAACACCCACATCCCCCACCGCAACCACTCCACCCCACGCGACTTCGTCGGCCACCCCCGCCTCCTCCACCACCCCCGCAAAGGCTGACCCCTACGCCAGCCTCACCCTCGCGGCCCTAGAATCCACCGGCCTATACGGCGGCCAGCAGTACTTCACCCCGACCAGCACCCAGTGGGCAAACGCGAAGACCATAGTCGCCGTGGCCAAGCAGCGCGGCCTCCCCCCGTATGCGGCCGTCATCGCCATCGCGACCGCGATGCAGGAGTCCTCGCTGATCAACCTGACGTCGGCGAGCAACTACGACTCGCTCGGCCTCTTCCAGCAGCGCCCGTCAATGGGCTGGGGCACGGCGGCGCAGATCACCGATCCGACCTACGCAACCAACGCGTTCTTCGATGCACTCGCCACGTACGCCCCCAACTACACGAGCCAGTCGCTCTGGTCGGCGGCCCAAGCCGTCCAACGCTCCGGCCTCCCCACCGCGTACGCACAATGGGAGGCCCAATCGGCGAAGATCGTACTGGCCATCGTCAACGGCACCGCCTGACGCCGCTCACCGATCCTCAACCGACCCGCACCCGCCCTCAACCTACTGCTGCGGCCAAGGCGTCTCTTCCTGCGGCGGCGGCTGCCCCGGCTGCCCGTACCCCTGCGGCGGCGCCGGATACTGCTGCTGAGGCTGAGACTGAGGCTGCGAGTACGGCGACTGCGGATACTGCGCACTCTGATAAGGCTGAGACGGCGACGAAGCAGGATACTGCTGCGACTGCGGCGGTTGCGCATACTGCCCGCCGGGCCCAGACGTCGGCGGATAGTACCCGTTCCCGCCGCCACCGCCTCCCCCGCCACCCGACCCGTTGTTGTTCTTCCCGCGCGTGATCAGGAACACAATCACGCCGATCAAGACCAGCACTCCGACGCCGAGCCCGGCATACAACCCGATATTCGACGACTTCTTCGACGACGAGGCCGTCGTCGTACTAGCCGGACTAGACCCGCCCGTAGCCCCCACCGTGGTGGAACTGGCCGTAACGGTCGGCCCGCCCAGCGGATTGCTCGTGTCGTTAGGCGCAGCCGCACCCAGCGCCTTGAGCGGGTCGATCACGCCATACCCGACACGGTCGTCAATACGTGCCCCGCTGCCCTGCACCGTGTTACCGATGATGACCCGGACGACCTGCCCCGCAGTCCAATCAGGGTGCAGTCCGATAATCAGCGCCGCTTCCCCAGACACCCAAGGCGCAGCGAGTGAAGACCCACTACGGGTTGAATAGTGGCTATTGTCAGGGTAAGGAACTTCGATGCTAACGCCAGGTGCAGCAACTGTGACATCGCTGCCGGTGTGCGAGTACTGATCCATGTGACCGGCCTGATCAATTGCCGATACGTCAATCACACCAGGCACAGTCGCATACCCATTGGCTGCGTTGTTCCCTCCGGGGCCTGCGTCGTTTCCTGTCGCAACGACTACGACGACGTTCTTCGTCAATGCGTAGTTGATAGCATCGGTCACATTCGAAGCAGGAGAAGTGGATCCTTCCGAGACATTGATTACCCGAGCACCATGGTCCACCGCCCACTTGATTCCGGCCGCAGTCGCCGCGCTGGTTGCCCCGTTGCTTCCATCCTTGATCGGCATGACCTTGGCCTGTGTCGCCAATCCATACATGCCCTGCGGATTGTTCGCATCACCGTGCGCATGAGCTGCAATGATCGCGGACACAGATGTGCCGTGGTACTCGTTCGAGGTGTCGCCGGTGTCCGCGGTCGGGTCGGCAGGGTTCGTGGTATTGATGCCACCTACAAGGGAACCTTGCAGGTCTGGCTGCGTCGAATCCACTCCTGAGTCGACAACGGCCACGATGACGTCGGCTCCACGGGCGTTGTACTGGGACCGAATGGCGGTGACATTGAACTGGCTGAGAGCCCATTCCTTGTCATACACCGGATTCGTGGACGCTTGGGCGGGCAGAGCGGTCAACGTCGCGAGGCCGATTGCGCTCGCACCCGCGACCATCGCTTTCGCCCGGCCGCGAGAGCCGCCTCGCCTATCCCGCACCATCCGCCACTCCCCTTGTTCGCCCTACTCAGACCCGCTATTTACCCGTGACAGGCTACAGACACCGGCTACTCAATGACACCTCCGGGAGGCGCGGCCTGCTTGTCGCCGTACCAGTAATCGGGGTCCTGACGTAGGAATCCGGCCCGGTTCCCGCGCTCCTCGCCCTTACCGCCCGCACCACCACGCCCCCCGGCACCGCCCATCCCCTGCTGTCCTTGGGCGCCGGTTCCGGTCCCAGCTGCTCCCTCGCCCTCGGCTGCAGCACCGGTCCCGGCTCCGGAGCCGTACTTTCCGGTGGTCGCCTTCCCTTCCCCTATCCCGGCGCCCTCACCGGCACCGAGACCCGTTCCGCCCTTGCCTGTTCCGTACTTTCCAGAGCCATATGCGCTTGCCCCAAGACCACCGGCTCCGAGTCCAGCCCCTAGTCCACCTGCGCCGATGCCACCGCCGAACTCACCCGAACCACCGCCGGAACCGCCCGCAGTGCCGCCTGCCGGAGAGCTGTATGGATTGCTTGACCCGCCAAGGTCCCCTGTCGTCCCTCCGGCGCCTGCACCGCCTTGCGTGTACGTAGTACCGCCGGGGTTCGAATACGTCGGTACTTTCACGTTCGAGCTGCCACCGCCCGCGCTGCCGCTGCCACTCCCGTACCCTCCGGAGCCGCCACTCCCACCGGTGCCGGAGCCACCGGAGTAGCCGCCCCCACCGCCGCCTCCACCGGTACTTCCTATCGGATAGACAGGCATTGGCATGACGGGCGGGTTTCCACTTCCGGTGCCGTTTCCATTGCCGTTCCCGTTGTTGTTGCCGTTCCCGGGATCCTCAAGGCGGGTGGATGAACTGTTCGGCAGCTGACCCTGGGCTGACCCATAGGCGCTGGCGAGCTGGGTCATGGTGCTGATGGCCTGCTGGTGCTTGTTCGCAATATCGTGCTTGGCCAGCTCGGAGGCGATGGTGGCGTCGCCGCCGGTGGCGAGGAAGCCGATCGCTCCGCTGACGAAGTTCGAGTCGATGTCGGCGGCCTTCTGCTCCAGCCAGGACGGCGGGTCGGGCATGTTGTTGCGGGCCCAGGAGAGCGCGCTGGCGGTGTTGGTGACCGCGGTGCTCGTGTTGGCCGCGTCGTCCGCGTGGGTCTGCATCTTGGTCGCCACGGTCTGCGACTGCTGGAAGTACGCGTCGGCCGCCGCGCCCTGCCACTGGGACTGGATGGCCGTCAGGTTCGTCTGCAGCTGCGAGGTCGCGTCCTCGAGGGCCTGGGAGTGGGACTGCCACGCCTGGGCCGTGGTGTTCATCGTGCCCGGGTTGCCCGACTGCACGTAGTTGTACAGCGTCTGGTGGTCCATCTTGCTGTAGTCGGTGGTCATGGTCTCCCCCTCGCTACGCTGCGCCGGCTGAGGTCGTCGAGGACGGAGTGCTGGTCGAGCCCGTCGTCGTCGTGGTGGTGGTCGGGGTCGACTGGGTCGCGTATGTCGGGCCGGTGGTCGTCGACGTCGAGCCTGTGGTTGTGCCCGTTCCCGTGCCTGTCGTGGTGGTGCTGATGGTCGGAGTCACCGGGCCGTCGCCGTACTGCTGCAGGATCGCGTTGAACTTCGAGGCGATGTCCTGCTCGGTCTGCTTGTACTTGTCCGCGTTCGCGCCGACCACCGAGATCATCGTGTTGACCAGCTGGGTGACCTCGTTGAACGAGTTGATCAGGTCCTGCTTGGTCTGCTCGTAGGCCGAGGAGAAGGTCTGCGCCTCGGGGAAGTCGCCGAAGATGCCGGTGCCGTCGCTCATCTTCATGACCTTGTTGTCCTGCTCGAGGCTCTGCAGGATCCCCGTCAGCTTCTGCTGGAACACCTCCAGCGACTCGATCTGCACCGCGTACATCGAGCTTCCGTCGCCGCCCGCGTCCAGCATGGCGCCACCCCGCTTCCCGTCGCTGCGACCGGTTCCCGACCGGCCCTGCCGCCCTACCACCGCTGCTTCGCCCCGCCGCGCTCCTGGCCGGCCCGCACCGTTCGCCCGCTGGACGTCGCAGGGCTTTCTCAGGGCACTCTACCGAAAAACGGCGCCGCACAGGAGGCTGTGCGGCGCCGTTGCGGTGTCTGTGTCCGCTTGTTGTCTTGTGTTACGCACTGCGGCTACTGGTTACGCGCCCATCGCGTGCACGCCGCCGTCTACGTGGATGATCTCGCCGGTGGTCTTGGGGAACCAGTCGGACAGTAGGGCGATCACACCCTTGGCGGCGGGCTCCGGGTCCTTCAGGTCCCAGCCGATCGGGGCACGGGTGGCCCAGACCCCGTCGAAGGCCTCGAAGCCGGGGATCGAGTTGGCCGCCATGGTCTTGATCGGGCCGGCCGAGATCAGGTTGCTGCGGATGCCCTTGGGGCCCAGGTCGCGCGCGAGGTACCGGCTCGCCGACTCGAGTGCCGCCTTCGCCACGCCCATCCAGTCGTAGCCGGGCCAGGCCACCTGCGCGTCGAAGTCCATGCCGACGATGGAGCCGCCGCGCTCGCCGAAGAGCGGGACGGTGGCGACGGCCAGCGACTTGTACGAGAACGCCGACACGTTGAACGCGGTCGCCGCGGACTCGGCGGGGGTGTTGAGGAAGTTGCCGCCGAGCGCGTCGGCCGGGCCGAACGCGATCGAGTGCACGACGCCGTCCAGGCCGTCCACGTGCTCGCGGATCAGGTCCGGGAGCCGGTCGAGGTGCTCCTGGTCGGTGACGTCGAGCTCGATCACGGGGGCGGGCTTGGGCAGGCGGGCGGCGATCCGCTTGACCAGCGAGAGCCGGCCGTAGCCGGTCAGCACGACGTCGGCGCCCTCCTCCTGGGCCAGCCGGGCCACGCTGAAGGCGATCGACGCGTCCGTGATGACGCCGGTGATCAGGACGCGCTTGCCGTCCAGGATTCCCATCGGGTTCAGTGCCCCATTCCCAGTCCGCCGTCAACCGGGATGACGGCTCCGTTGATGTATGCGGCCTCGGGCGAGGCCAGGAACTTCACCACTCCGGCGATCTCGTCGACGGTGGCGTAGCGGGCCAGCGGCACCTGGGCGACGATGTCGCGGCGGCGCTCCTCGGTCAGCACCGCCGTCATCTCGGTGTCCACGAAGCCGGGAGCGACCACGTTGGCGGTGATCTGACGGGAGCCCAGCTCCCGCGCCAGCGAGCGGGCCATGCCGACCAGGCCGGCCTTGGAGGCGGCGTAGTTGACCTGCCCGGCCGAGCCGCTCAGGCCGACCACCGAGGAGATGAACACGATGCGGCCGCGCCGCAGCCGCAGCATGCCCTTGGCCGCCAGCTTGGCCACCCGGAAGGAGCCCTTGAGGTTGGTGTCGACGACCGCGTCGAAGTCCTCTTCGCTCATCCGCAGCAGCAGGGTGTCGCGGGTGATGCCCGCGTTGGCGACCAGGATCTCCACCGGGCCGTGCGCGGCGGCGACCTCCTTGAACGCATGCTCCACATCCTCGAGCACGGTGATGTCGCACCGGACCGCGAGGAAGGAGCCGTCGCCCTTCACCGGCACGATCGGCGGCTCGCCGGAGCGGTACGTCACGGCGACCTTGTCGCCCTGCTCGGCGAAGGCCCGCGCAATGGCGAGCCCGATTCCCCGATTTCCGCCGGTGACGAGTACTGACCTGGCCGTGCTGTTGTCAGCCACGCGGTGCGTCCTTCCCATCGTCGCGATGCTGGATCATCCCCTTCTGGGAACGCTACCGTTTCCCAACCTCAGCGCCGCTTGCGGGGGACTACAAAAGCGTCAGGACAGCATCGTGGAGTTCAGCTAGGTTCGGGACATGCCACAACACGGTGTAGATGAAGCCGTCCCCGACCGGGACGCGGGACGGATCGACCCCTCGTTCCTGGCCCTGCCGCTGCGCGAGATGGCGCGGGCGGCGCTGGAACGGGCGCGCGAGTTGGGCGTGGACCATGCCGACTTCCGCTCGGAGCGAATCCGCGAGCAGATGATCAGACTGCGCGACGGACGGCTCGACGGGGTGAACGACAGCTCCGAGGCCGGGATCTCGATCCGGGTGGTGCACGAGGGCACCTGGGGCTTCGCGGCCGGTGTGGTGCAGACCCCGGAGGCGGCGGCGCGGCTGGCCGAGCAGGCGGTGCGGGTCGCCCAGGTCTCGCGGCCGGTGAACTCCGAGCCGGTGGTGCTCGCCCCGGAGCCCTCGTACGGCGAGCAGGTGTGGGTCTCGGCCTACGAGGTTGACCCGTTCGAGGTAGCGGACGCGGAGAAGATCGCGCTGCTGACGCAATGGTCGCACCGGCTGCTGGCGGCCGACGGGATCGACCACGTGGACGCGTCCGTGCACGCGGTCAAGGAGAACAAGTTCTACGCCGACACGAACGGCACGGTCACGACCCAGCAACGCGTGCGCGTGCATCCGGTCGTCGAGGCGGTGTCGGTGGACGCCGCGGGAAAGTACGGCACGCCGGGTGCGTTCGAGTCGATGCGCACGCTGGCCCCGCCCGCGGGATGGGGCTGGGAGTACCTGACCCGCGGCGTGGACGGCGGGGGCTGGGACTGGGACGCGGAGCTCGCGGCGCTGCCGGGGCTGCTCGCGGAGAAGTTGGCGGCGCCGTCGGTGGAGGCCGGTGAATACGACCTGGTGATCGCGCCGTCGAACCTGTGGCTGACGATCCACGAGTCGATCGGGCACGCGACGGAGCTGGACCGGGTGCTGGGCTACGAGGCCGCGTACGCGGGGACGTCGTTCGCGACGCTGGACCAGCTCGGGACGCTCAAGTACGGCTCCGGTGTGATGAACGTGACGGGCGACCGGGTGGTCGAGCACGGCCTGGCGACGGTGGGCTTCGACGACGAGGGCGTGCAGGCGCAGAGCTGGCCCCTGATCAGGGACGGCATCCTGGTGGGCTATCAGATGGACCGGCGGATCGCGCAGCTCGAGGGGCTGGGCGGCGGCCGCTCGAACGGCTGCGCCTTCGCCGACTCGCCGGGGCACGTGCCGATCCAGCGGATGGCGAACGTCTCGCTGCAGGCCGCCGCGGACGGCCCCTCGACGCAGGAGCTGATCGGACGGGTCTCGCGCGGGCTGTTCATCGAGGGCGACAAGTCCTGGTCGATCGACATGCAGCGCTACAACTTCCAGTTCACCGGGCAGCGCGCCTTCCTGATCGTGGACGGGAAGCTGGCCGGGCAGGTCCGCGACTTCGCCTATCAGGCCACGACGACGGACTTCTGGGGCGCGATGGAGGCGGTGGGCGGCCCGGACACCTACGTGCTCGGCGGGGCGTTCAACTGCGGCAAGGGCCAGCCGGGGCAGGCCGCCCCGGTCTCGCACGGCTGTCCCTCGGCGCTCTTCCGGGGCGTGCGGATTCTCAACACGGTGCAGGAGGCGGGACAGTGACGGGGACCGGTACGGCCACGGTGACCGGGCAGAGCGCGGCGCAGGTGGTCGCCGAACGGGCGCTGGGACTCTCGCAGGCGGACGGCGCGGTGGTGCTGGTGGAGGAGTCCTCCACGGCGAACCTGCGCTGGGCGAACAACACGCTGACCACGAACGGGGTCGCGGCCGGACGCACGGTCACCGTGATCTCCACGGTGAACGGCGCGCAGGGCGTCTCGGCGGCGGTGCTCTCCCGCTCCGGGGTGGACCTGGACACGGTCGAGGACCTGGTCCGGGCCAGCGAGCGGGCCGCCCGCGAGGCCGGCCCGGCCGAGGACGCGCAGCCGCTGGCCGGCCCGGCGGACAACCCGGCCTCCGGGACCGGCTGGGACGAGGCCCCGGCGGGCACCTCGATCGAGGTCTTCGACTCCTTCGCCCCGGCACTGGGCGGGGCCTTCGAGGCGGCCCGCTCGGCCGGCCGGCTGCTGTACGGCTTCGCCGAGCACACGGTGGTCTCGACCTACCTGGCCACCTCGGCGGGGCTGCGGCTCAAGTACGACCAGCCGGCCGGGCGGCTCGAGCTGAACGCCAAGTCCCCGGACTTCGTCCGCTCGGCCTGGGCCGGGGCGCACACCCGGGACTTCGCCGACCTGGACGTGATCGCGCTCGGCGGGCAGCTGGGGCAGCGGCTGGACTGGCAGCAGCGCCGGATCGAGCTGCCCGCGGGCCGCTACGAGACGCTGCTGCCGCCGTCCGCGGTGGCCGACCTGTACGTGTACATGCTCTGGGTCGCGGCGGCCCGGGACGCGGCCGACGGGCGCACGGTGTTCTCCGCGCCGGGCGGCTCCGGGGGCCGCGGCGGCACGAGGGTCGGCGAGCGGATCGGCGTGCCGGGCGTGCGGATCTGGTCGGATCCGGCGGCCGCGGGGCTGCAGTGCGCGCCGTTCAGCGTCACGCACGGCTCGTCGTCGAACTCGTCGGTGTTCGACAACGGCCTGCCGGCGGGGCCGACCGACTGGGTGCGCGACGGCGTGCTGGAGCGGCTGGTGACGACGCGTCAGTCGGCCGCGTCCACCGGGCTGCCGCTGGCCCTGCCGGCCGGGAACCTGCTGATGGAGGGCGACGGGACGCAGTCGCTGGACGAGATGACCCGCGGCACGGGGCGGGGCCTGCTGCTGACCTGCCTGTGGTACATCCGCGAGGTGGACCCGCGCACGCTGCTGCTGACCGGGCTGACCCGCGACGGGGTCTACCTGGTCGAGGGCGGTGAGGTCACCGGGGTGGTCAACAACTTCCGGTTCAACGAGTCGCCGGTGGGCCTGCTGGGCCGGATCGCGCAGACCGGCCGGCGGGAGGACTGCCTGCCGCGCGAGTGGAACGACTACTTCACCCGCGCCTCGGTGCCCGCGCTGCGGATCCCGGACTTCAACATGTCCTCGGTGTCGAAGGCGAGCTGAGCCGAAGGCCCCAGCGGCAAATCGACGGCCGGTCCGGCCCTCCCCGCTCTTAACCGGGGGCCGGACCGGCCGTAGGCTGAACGCGTGCAGTCCGCCGACAATCCCGGCCGAACCGGCGCCTCCGAGCCCGGTCCCGACCAACACCGCCCGCCGGGCGAGGAGCAGGTGTACGGGATCACCACGGCCGACTCCAGCCACACCGAGGACATCACCCGGCGGCAGAAGCAGTACATCTACACCATGCTGTTCCGGGTGGCCTCGATCGTGGTGGTGGTCTTCGTGCCGGGGATCTCCTGGCCGCTGAAGATCGGGCTGTGCCTGGTGGCGACGATCATCCCGTACGTGGCGGTGATCCGGGCGAACGGCGGCCCGGCCCAGCAGCAGGACCCGACCAACCTGATGATCGGCCCGCCGCAGCGCACCGCGCTCGGCTCGGAGCAGCCGGGGCTGCCCGGCGGCGCGGCGCAGGAGTACCTGCGCGGCGAATACGTCCGCAGCGATTTCGTGAGCGGCGAACACGCCGGCGGCGGGACCGTTCACGGAGAGTACCCGGGCGCCGGGCGGGCGTCCGCCGGCGCGAGTGACATCGGCCACAACGACGCGCCGGGAGTTTCGCAGAGCTCGACGAATGTTGACGCGCCGTCCGCCGACGGGCCGTCCGCCGCCGCCACTGTTGATCAGAGCTCTGACCAGGTCGTCGAGCCGCGCTGAGCCGCCCGGCCGCCGCCGTAGGCGGGTGCGCCGGAAAGCGTTTCAGGCGCCGGGATTTCGTTAGCGGGGGTTCACGACCTCCGGCGGGCATGCCATACTTCTGATGCACGCCCTGCTCCCCCGTCAGGGCGGTGCCTGGTGGGGCTCACCGGTTTCGGTGCCCCGCCCGCATGCTGGGCGACTCCCCCCGTGGTTGTCCAGGATGCCGCGTCGGCTCGCGTCCCCCCGTGCGCGGGCCGACGCCCTTTTCCGATCGGGGCGTTCCCGCCGGACGGCCGTCAGCCGCCGATCGCGGACATCGGGCGGTCCGGCTGGACGAACCCGGGCTCGCCGATCCCGGCCGCGGCCTTCTTGCCCAGCATCGCGGTACGCCAGGCCAGCGCGATCCGCTCGTCGTCCGCGCCGGAGCGCAGCAGCCCGCGCAGGTCGGACTCCTCGCGGGCGAACAGGCAGGTGCGCACCTGCCCGTCGGCGGTCAGCCGGGTGCGGTCGCAGGCGGAGCAGAACGGCCGGGTCACCGAGCCGATCACGCCGACCCGCCCGCCGCCGGGGCGGCCGGGGCCGCCGTCCACCAGCCAGGTCTCGGCCGGGGCCGCGCCGCGTACCTGCTCGCCCTCGGCCTCCAGGGCGAACTCGGCGCCGAGCCGGTCCAGGATCTCCTGCGCGGTCACCATCAGGGTGCGGTCCCAGCCGTGTTGGGCGTCCAGCGGCATCTGCTCGATGAAGCGCAGCTCGTAGCCTCGCTCCAGGCACCAGCGCAGCAGCGCCGGGGCCTCGCGGTCGTTGATCCCGCGCATCAGCACCGTGTTGATCTTCACCGGCCGCAGCCCGGCCCGCGCGGCGGCCTCGATCCCGGCCAGGACCCGGCCGTGCCGGTCCCGCCGGGTCAGCGTCTTGAACGTGTCCGGGTCGAGGGTGTCCAGCGAGACGTTGACCCGGTCCAGGCCCGCCTCGGCCAGCGGGGCGGCCAGCCGGTCCAGCGCGACCGCGTTGGTGGTGACCGACAGCCGCGGGCGCGGGTCGAGGGCGGCCAGCCGGGCCACCAGGGCGACCACGCCGGGGCGGATCAGCGGCTCGCCGCCGGTCAGCCGCACCTCCCGGATCCCGAGCCGCTCGACCCCGATCCGCACCAGCCGGACCAGTTCGTCGTCGGTGAGCAGCTCGGCCCGCGGCAGCCAGGGCAGGCCCTCAGCGGGCATGCAATAGGTGCACCGCAGGTCGCAGCGGTCGGTCAAGGACAGCCGCAGGTCTGTGGCTGTCCGGCCGAAACGGTCCGTCAGCGCCGTGCCCATGATCCGAGCCTAGCGCGAATACACCGACACGAAGTCCCGGTCCGAGGGCTCGAAATACCTATTGGCCGGCTGGACGAAGTCCCAGAGCTTGGTGGGCGCCGGATTGGCCGGGTCGGCCCCGCCGTAGCTCATGAACGACACCCAGTCCGGGTTGATGTCCAGCTCCATGCCGTACACCGCCCCGGCCGCCTGCAGCAGCTTGGCCATCGTGTAGACGGACAGGAACCGGCCGCTGACGTAGACGATGTCGCCCTTCGCGGTCATTCCGACCCCGGAGCGCGCTATGAAGTAGGAGTTCTTGATCGTGTAGCCCCACATCGCGCTGGACCCGTCGCCGGGGCCGACGGTGACCTGGCCGTTGTCCACCAGCAGGCTCAGGTTCTGCCGCACGCCGCTGACCTGCGGGGTCATCGTCTCGTCGCGGCCCCACTGGCCGATCTTTATCGAGCCGTCCTGGTAGAAGACCTCGGCGGCCTTGCCGGCGACCAGCTTCTGCGCGGTGCGCCCCTCGGCGTAGAAGCCGCCGAGCGCGTCGTCCGGGCTGATCTTGAAGCCGCCGTTCCAGGTGGCCACCAGGCCGGTGCGCTGGCCGACCGGGATGGTGTCCGGGGTCGTCCAGCTGCCGCCGGGCTGCTGGAAGCCGGGGTGCAGGGTGAACTTGAGGTCCTTCTGGCTCATCCAGACCACGTAGGCCAGGTCGGAGGTGTGCGCGGCGTCGGGGCGCAGCGCGGCCTTCTCGACGACCGGCACGCCGGCCGCGTTCATGGTCACCGCGTGCCACACGCCCTCGCCGGGGACGGTCCCGGCGGCCAGCGGCTTGATGTTCGCCGGCAGCTCGGCCTTGGCGGGCGGCGGGCTGGCGCTCGCACCGCCGGAGGCGCCCTGCAGCTGGGCCAGCTGGCTGGCGCTGAGGGCGCCGCCGGTGGGCGGGGCCTTGTAGGTCGCGTTCTCCAGCCAGGTCACCGCCCAGCCGAGGTGGTGGTCGCGGCCCCATTCGGCGATCCGGGCGCTGACCGTGTCGGTGCCGGGGGCGGTCAGGTACGGGTACATGGTCACGCCGAGGTAGCCGAACACCACCAGGAAGACCCCGAGCACGCTGCGGCGCACGATCTTGCGGCGGCGCCGGATGTGCGGGGGCACGACCTTCTTGCCCTTGCGCCGGCTCGACCGCCCGCCGGTCTCGACCGTGTCGGTCGAGTCGCCGGTGGCCGGGGCGTAGGGATCCTCTTCCAGCAGGCCGGTCGCCCCGAGCCGGTCGTCAGCGCGGGCCCGTGACCCGGCCTGCCGGGAACGGGGGTCGCGCTGCGGGTCGTCGTAGCCGTCGCCGGGACGGGCGTCACGGCCGTACGGATCGCCGCCACGCACCTGCTGCCCCTGACGTGCGCCGTCGTGGTAGACGGCCGTGTCGTACGAGGCGGTGTCGAGCGACGCCCTGGCGTACTGACCCTGGTCGGGGCCGCGCTGTCCCTGGTCGGGGCCGCGCTGGTCACGGCCGCGGCCGCGCGGGCCCGCCGGCCCGGCGTTCGGGTCCCGGCCCTGGTATCCGCGCTGGTCGGCGGTCTGCTCGCGGGCGCGGGTCTGAAAGGGGTCGTACGGCTCCGGGCGGGTGCCGTAGTTGCGCGGCTGGCGGGGTGCCGCAGCGTCGCCGTAGTACGGCTCCTGCTGCGCCGGCCCCTGCTCTGGGCGCGCGCGGCCCTGCGGCGGGTACTGGCCCGGGGGCTGCGTTCTCGGAGTAGGCGGACCGTAGTCCGGGTATTCCGAGCCGTCGGATCCGTAGGCCATTGTGCGACTTGCCCCCAACTGGTCGTCCTTGGGCGGCCCGTCCGCCTCTGGTGTCTCAGCCTGCCTTTATGAGAGACGCCACCTTGTCTTGTGCAGTTGCCTGCCGGCGGAGTCCTTCTTCATTTTCGGCTAAGCCAACTCTAGTAGCGCGGACCGTTGGTCGGGAATGGACACGGATCAGGGCCGTGCGCAGTTCACCGGGGGTCCGCCCGGAAGTGCTCCCAGCCACTAGCCGCTGTTCGCCGGCGGTTGGTACGGCCCGGCCTGGGGCCGCTGCTGGCCGGGCAGCGGGGTGAAGCCGGAGGAGCCCCAGCCGGCGGCCGGATTCCACGGCTGTGCGACCGGCTGCGGCCATCCGGTGTACCCGGGGTACTGGGTCTGCGGGTATGCCCCAGTGGGATAGCTGGCCGTGGGATAGGCAGCCGTCGGATAGGACGCCGTCGGGTACGGCGCGGCCGGAGCGGGACCCGGCGGCTGTTGCGCCCGAGCGGCCTGTTCCGCGGCCGACAGGTCCTGTTCGATCACCCCGCCGGCCTGGCTGTAGGCGACGAACAGCAGCACGCTGACGACGATCTCGATGATCCACCAGAAGTGCCCGGCGACGTAGTCGTTGAAGCCGTGCAGGACGGCCGTCAGCAGCAGCCCGAAGCCGGCCAGCCAGTACCGGTGCCGGGTGAAGCGCACGCCGAGGCCGATGAAGTAGCCGGTGATCCCGGCCCAGATCGCGTGGCTCATCGGGTCGGTGACGAACCGCCAGGAGCCCTGGGTGATCGAGGCCAGCACCACCTGGGTGGGGCTGGCGCCCTGGTCGGCGGCCTGGCTCAGCTCGGCCGGGATGACCCGGGTGACGTACTCCACGGCCTCGGCGGCCCCGAAGGCCAGTCCGCTGACCGCGCCGAGGAACAGGTAGTCCTTCGGGGTCAGCGAGGCCCAGGAGGCGCGGTGCACGTAGGCCAGCACGGCGATCGGCAGCGCCTTCGCGAACTCCTCGGGCAGCCCGACGGTGAAGACCGAGGCGAAGATGTTGGTGGTGTCCGCGTGCAGGCTCTTCTCCAGCCAGACCGCGATCGGGGCCTCGAGCACCAGGCCGATCGCGGCCACCTCGGCCAGCATCAGGGGCCTGATCATGGGCGGGCGCACCGAGATCCACAGCACCAGCAGCCAGGCGCCGGCGAAGTAGAGGGCGAAGGCCCAGGAGGACTGGTTCACCTCGGACAGGTCCGGGAAGACCACCAGGGCGAATGAGGGCACGACGACGAGGCCGACGAACAGCACCGTGATCCAGTTGCGCAGCGAGCGGTCGCGCAGCCAGCGGCCGAAGGGCAGCAGCACCGCCGGGGAGGGCAGCGCGGTGTGCGGCGGGCGCGGCGGCGCGGGCGGGCGCACGTACTGCTGCTGAGCGTACTGATACTGCGGGTACTGCTGGGCGTACTGCTGTTGCCCGTACTGCTGCTGGCCGTGTTGTTGCTGATTGTGTTGCTGCTGGCCGTATTGCTGCTGACCGTACGGGTTCTGCGGCTGGCCCTGCTGCGCCGGGGGCTGCTGCGGCTGCGCCGCCGGGTACTGCTGCTGGTAATGCTGCTGCGGCTGTTGCGGCGGCTGGGCCTGAGGATGCTGCGGTTGGTCATGGGGCTCCGACGGCACGGACACGGCGCGGCCTCTTCTCGTCCTCGTCAGTTTTCCTGGGCGGTGGGCCGGACCATCAGCTCGTTGATCGCGACGTGTCGGGGCCGGGTGACGATGTAGTCGATCGCGTCCGCGATGTCCTGCGCCTCGAGCACCTTGACCCCGCTGAAGCGCTGCACCTGCGCCTCCCGGATCTCGGGGCGCAGGTGGTCGCGCAGCTCGGTGTCGACCGCCCCCGGTTCGACGAGCGAGACCCGCAGGTGCCGGCCGGCGAACTCCTGCCGCAGCGACTCACTGAAGGCGCCGACGCCGAACTTGGTGGCGTTATAGACGTTACTCCCGAGCCGCGCCACCCGTCCGGCGATCGAGCTGACGTTGACCAGGTCGGCGACCTCGCGCGGTCCGGACGCGGCGGCGCGCAGCAGGTGCGGCAGGGCGGCGTGGCTGGCGGCGAGCAGGGCGGTGAGGTTCAGGTCGACCATCCGCTGCCAGTCCTCGAAGGAGGCGGTGGCGGCCGGGCCGAGCAGCATCACCCCGGCGTTGTTGACCAGGATGTCGATGCGTCCGTGGCCGAAGGCCCCGGCGGCGGTGTCGATCGCCTCGCGCACCCGCCCGGGGTCGGTGAGGTCGGCGGGCAGGGCCAGCGCGGCGCCGCCGTCCGCGGTGATCCGGTCGGCGAGCGCGTCGAGCCGGTCGGCGCGCCGGGCGATGGCGACCACGCTCGCGCCGCGGGCGGCCAGGGCCAGCGCGGTGGCCTCGCCGATCCCGCTCGAGGCCCCGGTGACCACGGCGGTGACGCCCTCCAGGCGGCGGGCGGCGGTCGCCTGGGCCCGCACCGGCGACTGCGCGGCCTCGGCGGCAGGGTTCCGCGTCGTGTCGGTCATGGTCGTCACCTCTCGGTCAGGCGGAAGACGAGCAGCTCGCGCCCGGTGGCGCGCGCGGCGTAGGTGTCGAACTGCGGCCAGATCCGCACCAGCCGCTTCCAGGCGTCCGCGCGCTCGGGGTCCTCCAGCAGCCGGGCGGTCACGTCCACCCGGCGGCCGTGGATCTCCAGCTCGGCCTCCGGGGCGGCGCGCAGGTTCAGCGCCCAGGCCGGGTGGTCGCGCTGGCCCCAGTTGGAGCCGACCACCAGGAGTCCGTCGCCGTCCTCGGCGTAGGTCAGCGGGGTGACCCGCGGCTGGCCGCTGTGCCGTCCGGTGGTGGTCAGCAGCAGCAGCGGCATCCCGACCGAGCCGGACAGCGACAGCCGGCCGCGGGTGGCCCGCTGCACCGCCAGGTCGGCGCGCGGGAAGATCCGCTTGCCGATCACGGCGAAAGCGGTACTGCCCAGCCAGGGCAGGTTGCGCAGGCGCTCGGTGAACGGCATGCCCCGCATCGTAGATCACCGATACGACCGCGGCCACGCGGTTGGCCGGGTCCGTCCGGCGCAGTGCGCCCGCGGCGCAGCGCTGCGGGGTACGTGCCGACGCGCGATCAGGGCACGGTCAGGCCCCTGCTAACCGGTCTCCTTCCAGCGGCGCACGAGTTGCGCGATCGCGGGCTCGGTCAGCGTGCCCAGGGCCCGCAGCCGCGCGACTCCGCCGTCCGGGTACACGTCCAGGCGCAGGCGGGTGGCCGGCATGGCGTCCGGGATCAGGAAGCGGTGCGGGGTGTCCGGCCGCAGCCTGGTGGGCTCCAACAGCACGAACCAGTCCCGCGCCCGCGGCGCCCGGCCCGGCGGCGGGTTCGCGACCGAGACCTGGGCCCGGTCCGGCGCGTTGCCCTTGTAGTGCGTGGTGTCCAACTCCAGGACCCTGATGACGCCCTCGCCGACCAGGGCGAGCTCCACCCAGTCGTTGCCGGGGTCGCGGCGGCGGGCGTTCTCCCAGCCCTCGCCCATGGTCCGGGCCAGGCCGGGCATCAGCAGGTTGTCGGCGCGGCCGTAGAACATGTCGCTGCACCCGGTGACCCGCGCGCCGTCGCAGAGTGCTGCCAGGTTCACCGTCAGCCCGTCCAGGAAATCGGGATCGGGCACCGGTTCGCCGTGCACGCGCAGCCGGGCGATGCCGCCGTCCGGCAGCATATTGAGACGCACGTGGCTGTACCGGAGGGCCGGGCCGTCGACCGCGATGTGGTGCACCTGCCCGCCGCGCAGCGGAAAAGGCTCCACCAGGGTGGTCCACCGCGCCTTGGCCAGCTTCTTCGGCGACGGGTACCCCTCGCACCAGGCGGCCTCGACCGAGCAGTGCGGCGGGTAGTTGCCCAGGAAGTGCGCGGTGTCCACGACGACGCCGCGGATCACCCCGGGCGCGCCGAGCCGGATGATCGCGCTGTCGTGGTCTGTGCCCGCGACGCCCGGGGCCCCGGGCCGGCGGCGGCGGGTTTCCCAGCCGTCGTACTGCTGGCCCTTGTTGGTGAAGGTGTCCGGGCTGTACGCGGGCGGCCCCGGGTTGATCAGGTTCTCCTTCTCGGCGAAGAACTCGTCGTTCGCCCAGAGCACCGCGCCGCCGAGGGCGCGCGAGGCCAGGTCGGGCAGCCGGGTGAACGCGTGCGCCTCGGCGCCCGGCCGGCTCATCGCGCCGCGACCTGCGCGTCCGGGACCGCCGCCGAGTCCATCGAACCGACTGCCCCTGAACCGACAGCCCCCAGCCGGTCGCGGTCGGCGGCGTAGTTCGTGATCCGGCGCAGCAGCTTGCCGAATGGAGCGTCGCCGACGGGCCGGCCGCGCAGGTACGTCGTGCGCACCTCGCCCGTCAGGGTCCTGCCGTGGTACGGGGTCACCGGGTTGCGGTGGGCCAGCTGCGCCGCGTCCACGGTGAACTCGGCGCCGGGGTCGAAGACCACCAGGTCGGCGTCGCAGCCCACGGCGATGCGGCCCTTGTGCGGCAGGCCGGCGAAGTCCGCGGTGCGCCGCGCCATCAGCTCGACGACCCGGGGCAGGCCCCAGCCGCGCAGCCGCGCCTCGCTCCACACGGCGGGCAGGCCGAGCTGCACGGAGGCGATCCCGCCCCAGGCGGCGGCGAAGTCCCCGGCCTCGCGCAGTTTGAGCTCCGGCGTGCAGGGCGAGTGGTCGGAGACCACGAAGTCGATCAGCCCGGCGTCCAGGGCCTCCCAGAGCCGGTTGCGGTTCTCGGCGGAGCGGATCGGCGGGCAGCACTTGTACTCGGTCGCGCCGTCCGGGACGTCCTCGGCCGAGAAGACCAGGTAGTGCGGGCAGGTCTCCACGGTGACGCGCACGCCGTCCTGCCGGGCGGCCTGGATCAGGTCGAGCGGGGCGGCCGAGGCGAGGTGCAGGATGTGCACGCGGACCCCGGTCCGCCGCGCCGCCGCCAGGGCCTCGGCCACCGCGGCGGTCTCCGCCGCGTCCGGCCGGGAGGCCAGGAAGGCCCCGAACCGCTCGGCGCTGCCGGACAGGCCGTGCTCGTCCAGGACGTGCTGGTTCTCGGCGTGCACGATGAGGGTCGCGCCCAGCCCGGCCAGCCGACGGGCGGTCGCCTCCAGCGCGGCCCCGTCCAGCGCCGGGAACTCGGGTACCCCGGAGTCGGCCAGGAAGCACTTGAACCCGAAGACCCCGGCCTCGTGCAGCCCGGCCAGCTCCTCGCGGTTGTCGGGCACCGCGCCGCCCCAGAACCCGACGTCCACGAAGCACTGCTCCTTGGCGGCGGCCCGCTTCTCGGCCAGCGCGGCCGGGGTGGTGGTCGGCGGGATGGAGTTGAGCGGCATGTCGATCAAGGTGGTGACCCCGCCGAGCGCGGCGGCCAGGGTCGCCGAGGCGAAGCCCTCCCACTCGGTGCGCCCCGGCTCGTTGACGTGCACGTGCGTGTCGACCAGCCCGGGCAGCAGGGCGAGCTCGCCGAGGTCGTGGTCCCGGCCGGAGGCGGCGGGGGCGTCGTACGGCAGGACCGCGGCGATGTGCCCGTCGGAGACGCAGACCGCCGCGGGCCGCTCCCCGTCGGGCAGCACCGCGCGCTGGGATCGCAGGACCAGGTCGTAGGTGGGGCGCGCGCGCACGGTTACTGCCCCTGCTTTGCCGCGGCGGCGGCAGGTAAGACAGTCGGGAAGGCACTCAAAGCGGCGGGTTCGGGGGTCTTCGTGGGCATCAGACACCTGCCATCGTCGTGGGCGCGGTCGTTCGGGTGCGGTGGTGCAGCGGTCCGAAGGTATCGCGCAACGGCAGTCCGGTGCCGCCCCGGGTGGCGGCGACGATCTCCGCGCAGATCGAGATCGCGACCTCCTGCGGCGTGGTGCCGCCCACGTCGAGTCCGATCGGGGAGCGCAGCCGGGCCAGTTCGGCCTCGCCGAGCCCGGCCTCGCGCAGCCGCCGGACCCGCTCCGCGCAGGTGCGCCGCGAGCCGAGCGCGCCGACGTACTCGGCCGGCGAGCGCAGGGCCTGCGCCAGGGCCGGGACGTCGAACTTCGCGTCGTGGGTCAGGACGCAGACCGCGGTGCGCCGGTCCAGGTCGGTGGCCGCGGCGAGATAGCGGTGCGGCCACTCGACGACGACCTCGTGCGCGTCGGGGAAGCGCTCGGGGGTGGCGAACACCGGCCGGGCGTCGCAGACGGTGACCCGGTACCCGAGGAACCCGCCCGCGGTGGCCAGCGCCGCCGCGAACTCGACCGCGCCGAAGATCAGCAGCCGGGGGCGCCCGTCGCGCTCAGCATCCAGTCCGGGCAGCACGGCGGCGTCGGTGGCCGGGTCGACCCGGCGGATCGCCACCTCGAGGGTGCCGCCGCAGGACAGGGACGGGGCGAACGGATCGCGCGGGTCGGAGTCGTAGCGGCGGCGCACCGGGCGGCCGGTGCGCAGGACCTCGCGGCACAGCTCGTACACCTCGGCCTCGATGCAGCCGCCCGACACACTGCCCGCCGCGACGCCGGCCGCGTCCACCGCCATCGCCGCGCCGAGTTCGCGCGGCGCGCTGCCGGTGACGGCGACGACGGTGGCCAGTGCGTACGGCTCGCCGAGGGCGTGCCAGCAGCGCAGGGTGCGCTCCAGCTCACGCACGGGGACCCGCCTCCCCGGCCACAGCCCAAGCCGCAACCACGTCCGCAGCCTCAGCCATCGCGATGTGTTCGGGCCGGATCGGAACCCGGCGCAGCGGCAGTCCGGTCGCGTCGCGCACCGCCGCGGCGATCGCAGGGGTCGAGGACAGCGTGGGCGGTTCGCCGGCGCCGCGCAGCCCGTAGGGGGCCGCCGGGTCGGGGTGTTCCAGGATCCGCATGCCGAGCGGCGGCATGTCCAGGATGGTGGGGATCAGGTAGTCGGTGAAGGACGGGTTGCGCACCTTCCCGTCCGTCGTGACGATCTCCTCCAGCACCGCCAGGCCGAGGCCCTGCGCGGTGCCGCCCTGCAGCTGGCCCTCCAGCGAGAGCCGGTTGAGGATCTTGCCGACGTCCTGGACCAGGTCCAGCTGCACCACCCGGATCAGGCCGAGGTCCACGTCCACGTCCACCACCGCCCGGTGCACCGCGAAGGCGAACTGGACGTGCGAGCTGCCCTGGCCGGTGAGCTTGTCGAGCAGGCCGGTCTTGCGGTGGCGGTACTCGCGGGTCTCCTCGACGGCGTGGTCCTTCACGTCGTACTCGGCCAGGATCTGGGCCAGGTCGGCCAGCGGCTCGCCGAGTGCGGAGACCAGTTTGCCGTCCGCCAGCCGCGCGCCCCGCGGCACCGCGACCCCCTGCGTGCGGGCCAGCTCGAAGACGCGTTCGCGTACTGCTTCGCTCGCCGCCTTGACCGCTCCCCCGGTCATGTACGACTGCCGCGACGCCGAGGAGGACCCTGACGAGCCGACCCGGGTGTCGGCCTGCGCCACGGTGACCCGGGCGACGCCCAGCTCGGTGCGCGCGATCTGGGCCTGCAGGGTCACCAGGCCCTGGCCGACCTCGGCCGCGGCGGTGTGCACGAGCGCGACCGGTTCGCCGTGGGCCAGGCTCAGGCGCACCCGGGCGGTCGAGAAGTCGTCGAAGGCCTCGGAGTAGCAGATGTTCTTGATGCCGATGCCGTAGCCGACGCCCCGGCGCACCCCCTCGCCGTGGCTGGTGTTGCCGTAGCCGCCGGGCAGCAGGTCCGTGGCGGCCCGTTCGGGCGGCAGCGGCATGGCGCGCAGCTCGTCGAACATCTCGTCCAGCGGGGCCGGGGAGTCGATCACCTGGCCGGTGGCGATGATCGAGCCCTGCTTCACGGCGTTGCGGGCGCGCAGGTCCAGCGGGTGCATGCCGAGGGCTTCGGCGAGGGCGTCCATCTGCGATTCGTAGGCGTAGCAGGCCTGCACCGCGCCGAAGCCGCGCATCGCACCGCACGGCGGGTTGTTGGTGTACGCGCCGTAGGCGTCAATCGCGAGGTGTTCGACCTCGTAGGGTCCGATGCCGAGCGAGGCCGCGTTGCCGACCACGGCGTCGGTGGTGGAGGCGTACGCGCCGCCGTCGAGCAGGATCTCGGCCAGGACGTAGACCAGCGTGCCGTCGCGGCGCGCGCCGTGCGTGTAGCGCATGACCGCGGGGTGACGGTGTACGTGCCCGAAGAAGGACTCCTGCCGGTTGTACGACATGCGTACCGGCCGACCGGTACGCAGGGCCAGCAGCGCGGCGTGGATCTGCATGGACAGGTCCTCGCGGCCGCCGAAGGCCCCGCCGATCCCGGCCAGGGTCATCTGGACCTTGTCCTCCGGCAGGTCGAGGCACGGGGCGATCTGCTCCAGGTCGGCGTGCAGCCACTGGGTCGCCACGTGCAGCCGTACCCCGCCGTCCGGGTCGGGGTAGGCGAGCCCCGCCTCGGGTCCGAGGAAGGCCTGGTCCTGCATGCCGACCTCGTACTCGCGGGTGATCTCGACGTCGGCGAGCGCGCGCACGGCCGGGTCGTGCGGGTCGCCGCGGTGCACCGGCTGATGGCGCACGACGTTGCCGCCGGGGTGCACCTTCGGGCTGTCCGGATCGAACAGGGCCCGGCGCAGGTCGGCGACCGGTTCGAGGACTTCGTACTCGACGACGATCGCCTTGACCGCGCGGCGGGCGGTGTCGGTGTCCTCGGCGGCCACGATCGCGATCGGCTCGCCGTGGTAGCGCACCTCGTCGATGGCCAGCACCGGGCAGTCCTGGACGATCAGCCCGTAGTGCTTGCGGCCGGGGATGTCCTGGTGGGTCAGCACGGCGTGCACGCCGGGCAGCGCGAGGGCGGGTCCGAGGTCTATCCGCGTGATCAAGGCTCTGGGATGAGGGCTGCGCAGGGTCGCGCCGTACAGCATCGCGTCGGCGGTCAGGTCCGAGGCGTAGCTGAACGCGCCGAGCACCTTGGCCGTGGCGTCCGGCCGCAGCGGGCTGTCCCCGACCCCGCCCGGCCGGCCGTTGCCGTTCCCCGTTCCCTTCTGACCGCTCATCGTCAGCTCCCTTCCATCATCCGTCGAGCGGCGGCGCGGGCCTCGCGGGCCAGCTGCGCGCTGTCGGCGGTACGCAGTTCGCCGTCCTCGACGACGGTGCGGCCGTGCACGGTCAGCAGCCGCAGCGGCGCCGGAGGGCCGAGTACGAGGGCTGCGACGGGGTCGGCGATGTCGGCGTGGCCGAGGCCGTCCAGCCGCCACAGCGCCAGGTCCGCGTACTTGCCGGGCTCCAGCGAGCCGATCTCTCCAGCGCGGCCGAGCAGGCGCGCTCCGCCGATCGTGCCCAGGCGCAGCGCGGCGCGCGCGTCGAGGGACTGGTCGGGGGTCGGGGTGCCGGCCCGCAGCCGGGAGACGTACAGGGCCGAACGCAGCTCCTCGACGAGCATGCCGGACTCCTGCGACGCGGCCCCGTCCACGCCGAGGCCGACCGGGGCTCCGGCATCGATCAGATCCTTGATACGGGCGTGGCCGGCGCCGAGGCGGGCGTTGGAACTGGGGCAGTGCGCGATGCCGGTGCCGGTGGCGGCGAGGCGTTTGACGGCGGCGTCGGACAGGTGCACGCAGTGTGCCAGCCAAACGTCGGGGCCCAGCCAGCCGAGGGATTCGGCGTACTCCGCGGGGGTGCAGCCGTGGGTGGCGACGCAGAACTCTTCTTCGTCGGCGGTCTCGGCCAGATGGGTGTGCAGGCGCACGCCGTTGGCGCGGGCGAGTTCGGCGCTGCGGGTCATCAGCTCGCTGCTGACCGAGAACGGCGAGCAGGGCGCCAGCCCGATCCGGGTGAGCGCGCCGGGCCGTGGGTCGTGGTGCCGGTCGATCGCGTCCTGGCTGGCGTACAGGATCGCGTCGAGGGACTCGACCACGCGGTCCGGCGGCAGCCCGCCTTCCGAAGCGCCGCGGTCCATCGATCCGCGGGTCGGGTCGAAGCGCAGACCGATCCGCCGGGCCGCGTCGATGGTCGCGCCGAGCAGGTCGCCGCCGCCGCGCGGGTAGAGGTAGTGATGGTCGGAGCTGGTGGTGCAGCCGGTCAGGGCCAGCCAGCCCAGCCCGGCCTGCGCGGCGGCGCGCACAGCCGCCTCGTCGATGCGGGCCCAGCGCGGGTAGAGCTCGGTGAGCCAGCCGAACAGGGTGGCGTCCTGGGCCAGGCCGCGGAAGATCCACTGGTAGAGGTGGTGGTGCGTGTTGACCAGGCCCGGGGTGAGCAGGCAGTCCGTGCCGTCGACGATCCGCGGCGCGGGGCCGGCGGGGTCTACGGCCGCGCGCGGAGCGGGCCCGGGGCCGACCGCGGTGATCACGCCGCCGGAGACGACCACGTGTCCGGACTCGTATTCGGTGCCGGCGGCGTCCACGGTCGCGACGGCGCAGCCCTCGATGACCAGGTCCGCCACGGAAGCGTCCATATTCTGATTCACTGGGTCACCCGCCCTCGCGCGGAACGCAGCTCACCGGCAGCTTGCCGCACCGCCTCGATGATCTTCTCGTATCCGGTGCACCGGCACAGGTTCCCGGCCAGCGCCTCGCGGATCACGGCCTCGTCCGGCGGCCCGTCCTCGTGGATCAGCCTTTGATGGACCAGGTCGTGCACCGTGACCACCAGCCCCGGCGTGCAGAAGCCGCACTGCACGGCCCCGCACTCGATGAAGGCCCGCTGGACCGCGTCGGGCGCGCCGCCCTCGGCCAGCCCCTCCACCGTGCGCACCGTGCGGCCCTCGGCCTGCCCGGCGGCCACCAGGCAGGAGCAGACCGCCTCGCCGTCCAGGTAGACCGTGCACGATCCGCACTCGCCCTGCTCGCAGGCGTTCTTCGAGCCAGGCAGCGCGAAGTGCTCGCGCAGCGCGGTCAGCAGGCTGGCGCCGGGCGGCACCGCGGGCGCGCTGCGGTCCTGGCCGTTGATCGTGACGCTCAGCCGCAGCGTGCCGCCGACCGCGCGGTTGTCCGCCGGGCGGTGCGCGAGGCCGGTGCGCGCTGTCGTAGCAGGCGTAGTAGCAGACGCTGTCTCTTCGGGCTCTGTCATGCCGGCACCGGTTCTTTGCCTCGGTTGGTCGCAGTGCCGGTGGTGCGGATCCAACGCAGCGCGCGGGTCGCCAGGACCGCGAGCGCGTGGCGGCGGTAGGCGGCCGTGCCGCGCACGTCGTCGATCGGGCTGGCAGCGTCGGCGACCAGTTCGCCGAAGCGCTGGGCGGCAGAGACCGAGACGGTCAGGTTCGTCCAGTCCAGCGCCCCGGCCAGGAAGCGCTCGGCGGCGCGGGCGACCAGCGGGGTCGGGCCGGCCGAGCCGATCCCGGTGCCGACGGTGCGCCGGTCCAGGTCCAGGGCCAGCGCGAAGGAGCAGACCGCGATCACCATCGCGTTGCGCGAGCCGACCTTCGAGAACTGCTGCGGCCCGGCGGCGGTCGGGATCAGCACGGCCCGGATCAGCTCGTCGGAGGCCAGCGCGGAGTGCTTGACCCCGGTGAAGAAGCCGCCGATCGGGATGTGCCGCACGCCCCGGAAGGACTCCGCCTCCACCACCGCTCCGGTGGCCAGCAGCGCCGGGTGGGCGTCCCCGGCCGGCGAGGCAGTGCCGAGGTTGCCTCCGACGGTGGCCCGGTTGCGGATCTGCGGGGAGCCGACGGTGCGCGCGGCCATCGCCAGGGCCGGCAGCCGGTCGGCCAGGTCGGAGATGATCCGGGCGTACGGGACGGCGGCGCCGAGGTGCACGGTGCCGCCGACCACGTCCCATTCCTTCAGCTCCCTGATCCGGCCGAGGTCCATCAGGGCGCTGGGCCGGCGCAGGTCGAAGTTCAGCTCGACCATCACGTCGGTGCCGCCGCTGATCGGCACGGCGTCGGGGCGGGCTGCCTTGGTCTCCAGTGCCTCGGCCCACGTCGCGGGGGCGAAGAAATCCATGGGGTCGGGGGCTCCTCGGTGCTTCGTGCTCAGGGTGCTCATGACAGGGGTCTCGGTTCGGGTCGCGGGGCGGGCCGGTCAGTCCCAGGCGGCGGGGTCGCCGGGGACGCCGGAGCGGGCGACGGCGCCCTCGATCAGGCCGTACGGGCGGTCGGCGGCGTAGAAGACCTCGTTGTCGTTGGCCAGGCCGAACGCGGTGAGGTCCACGGCGAAGTGGTGCCGGTTGGGCAGGGCGAGCCTGACCTCCGCGATCCGCTCGTCCCGGTTGAGCAGCCGCTCCCCCATCGCGTAGAGGGTCTGCTGCAGGGAGAGGCTGTGGGTGTCGGCGAACGCCGTGAGCAGCGCGGACCGCGCCTCGACGTATGACTTGTCCCAATCCCGGTCCTGCTCCGAGTCCTGGTCCAGGCTCTGCTCCTCACCCACCTCCCGTGCCTCTCCCACCGGCCCCAGGTGCCGCCACCCGGCATCGATCTGGGTGGCCAGCACCCGGTCGTCGGTCTCCGCCAGGGTGGTGTACCCGTCCTTGAAGAAGCCGTGGAACTCGGAGCCGGTGCTGTTGAGCGCCACCAGGTCCTTCAGGCCGCTGACCACGGACCGGGTCCCGTCCGCGCCGGCGTGTACGAGGGCCGTCCTGGTCTCCCGGCCGCTGCGCACGAACGAGTGCCGACTCTCGGTGCCGGGGATGCGCTCCCAGGCATACTCCTCCACCGCGACGCGCGCGTGCGAGATATAGGGGCAGGTACGCAGGAAGTGCCCGGCCAGCAGCAGCCCGAACTGCTCGATCGCGCCGACGCCGTGCCGCTTGGCCAGGGCGTAGACGGTGTTCTTCTGCGCGTCGGTGGTCAGCACCTTTGCGTTGTCGCCGGTCAGGTGGGTGTCGGCCTGCTCCCCGGACAGCGCGATGCTGACGTTGAGGTCCTTGAGGGCGTGCTCGGGGCCGTTCTTGGCCACGTGCACGACGCGGACCTCGGCCTTCCCGTAGCGGGTGGGGCCGAGCACGATGGACGAGGCGGTCTCGTGAGGCAAGGTCAGCTTCCGCGGTAGGTCGAGTAGGCGAACGGGCTCAGCAGCAGCGGCACGTGGTAGTGCGCGGCGGGATCAGTGACGGCGAAGCAGACCACGACCTCGGGGTAGAAGTACTCCTTGACGCCCTGCTCGGCGAAGTAGCCGCCGGTGTCGAAGACCAGCCGGTAGGTCCCCGTCGCAATCGCCCCCGCCGACAGCTCGCCGAAGGCTTCACGGGCCCGACCGTCACGATCCGTGCGGGTCTCGACCAGGACCGTCCAGTCGCCCGCACCGACGACGCCACCGCCGGCGGCTTCGAGCCGCACGGCCATCCCGGCGGCGGGCAGACCGAGCGCCGCGTCGAGGACGTGTGTGGAAAGGCTCATCTGGACGGCCCGGTCCCCTCTGCGAGGCCGGCCAGAAGCTTGTCCAGGCGCAGCCGGACGATCTGGCCCAGTTCGTCGCGCACCACCGCCTGCTCGGTGAGCTCGTCGTGGTCGAGCCGGTCGAGGGCGGCGGCCAGCATCTGGGCGGCGGTGCGCCCGGCGGCGCGGATCAGGAAGACGTAGCCGAACTTCGCCTCGTACGCGGCGTTCGCGGCGGCCAGTTCGGCCGCGGTGCGGGCGCCGGGGTCCTGCGCCCCGGACTGCTCGGCGCGCGACCAAGCCGCTTCACGTCCGGTTCCAGCGGCCCGCTCGCCGATCCGGGGGTGCGCGCCGAGCGCCTCGAGCACATCCGGCCAGTCGAGGGCAGCCAGGTGTTCGGCGGCCGCGGCATACAGGGCGTTGACGCCGGCGTACGGCCGTCCTGACGAGAGCGCGGCGACCCAGCGCCGGGAGGCGCAGCAGGCGGAGAGCTCGGCGGCGGCCTCCTCGGGCGGCAGGGCGTTGAACCGGGACAGGCCCGAATGGTCCAGCGCGCGCGGATTCGCCGTCCCCCGGTCCATCGCGACTGCGTCCGCCGCGAGCGCGTCCATCGGCCCACTCCCGTCCTGGTTCGGCGGCTGTCGGCCGCTACGATCAGTCAATCCCTCGCTGACCTCGGCATCCATGGGCCGATGGCACGAAGCCGACGCACCCGGACCGCCGCCGTCATTGGAGGTTCCTCCAAGGACGGCCGAGGGTTAGTGTTCTCGTAAAAGCCACGACATCCACACGTAACAGATACCCGCTGCCCGGTAAGGAAGACTGCTCCGATGCGGTTACGCGAACTGGTCGAGGCGCCTGCGCTCGGGCTGACCGCGGCGACCGGCGCGCCGGGGCTGGACCGTGAGCTGGGTTCGGTGATGATCACCGATCTGCCGGATCCCGGACGGTACCTGCGCGGCGGGGAGCTGGTGGTCTCGGGGCTGGTCTGGCTCAGCGACCAGCGCAAGTCGGCCGCGGAGCACTGCGAGGTCTTCGTCACAGCGGTGGCCAAGGCGGGTTGTGCCGGGCTTGCTGCCGGAGACACTACAGATGCGCCGCTGCCGTCCGAGCTGCTCGACTCCTGCACCCGGCACGGCCTGCCGCTGCTGCACGTCCCGGCGCAGCTGGCATTCGCAGACCTGACCGAGTGGATCTCCCGGCGAATCTCGGCGGAGCGGGCCGGAGACGCGGGCGAACTGCTGGCCCGGCACCGGCTGCTGGTGGCCGCCGGGGCCCAGCAGGGAATGGCCGGATTCGTGCGGCTGATCGGCCAGGAGACCGGGATGGCCTGCAGCGTGCTGACGGCGGCCGGCGAGCTGGTCGCGGCGGACGGCGGCCCACCCCCGAGCCCGGCGGCGCGGGCGGCGGTCGCGCGCGAGTCCCTACGCACGGCGGGGCAGCCGGAACGGCTGGTGGAGTACCGCGGCCGGGCGTACTCGGTCTACACGGTGCACGGACGGCCGGGCACCGCGATCACCGACTGGTACGCGGTGTTCGACGGCGACTGGCGCACCTGGCCGCGCCAGCGCCGGGAGGCCGCGCGCGGTGCGGCCCGCCTGGTCGGGGCCGAGCGCGCGCGGCTGTCGGAGGGCCGCCAGCCGTTGCGCCGGGTCGGCCGGGAGTTGGTGACGCTGGCCGCAGCAGCAGGGCCGACGGCGGAGATCGGCGCGCGGCTCACCCTGGCGGGGCTCGATCCGGTGGCCGGGATGCGCGCCGTGGCAGTGGCGACGGCGGGCAACGTGCGGGTCGGGCGGCTCGCGCGGGTGCTGGTGGAGTCGGCGTCGGCGGGCGACCCGGTGCCGATCGCAGTGTTCGAAACCGAGTCCTCGCCCTCGGCAGGCGCGGCGGTAGGGGCGGACAGCCTGGATCCCTGGCGCGAGGCCGCGTACGCAGTAGTACTCAGTCCCGACCCGCTAGTAGCCGCTCCGGCAATCGTGTCAGCGGCGGGCACGACAGGAAACGGAGCGGGCCAGAAAGCGGCGTCCGGAGCTGCGACCGCGACCGCGCCCCACCCCGACGTCCCGTACCCCGCGAACCCCACCGCGGCCACACTGCGTGCCCGGCTGTCCGCACTGGCCCCGGGCCTCGGCCGAGACCGGGTCGCGGTCGGATTGAGCGATCGATTCACCCAGGTGGCGGATCTGACCGGGGCAATCGACGAGGCCCGGCTGGCGATGCGGCTGGCGATGCGCCGCCCCGGCCGTCTCGAGCTCGCCGAGCACGACGAGCTGGCCTCGCACCTGGTGCTGCTCGCGCACGTGCCGGACGACCTGCGCCGCGGCTATCGTGACCGGCTGCTCGGCCCGCTGCGCGAGTACGACGAGCGGCACCACTCGCAGCTGGAGGCGACCCTGGACCGGTTCCTGGCCTGCTCGGCCTCGTGGAGCAAGTGCGCCCAGGAGCTGCACCTCCACGTCAACACGCTGCGGTACCGGATCGAGAAGATCAACCAGCTGACGGGCCGCGACCTGTCCCGCCTCGACCACCAGGTCGACTTCTACCTGGCCCTGCGCGCGCGATGACCGGGCGCAGAGCGGGCGCACTGATCCTGGCGGCGGGCGGCGGGACCCGGATGGGCGGCCCGAAGGCGCTTCTGGAGTTCGAGGGCCGACTGCTGGTCGAGCGCGCGGTCGAGACGGCGCTGGCGGGTGGCTGCGATCAGGTGGTGCTCGTCCTGGGCGCCCAGGCCGAGGAGGTCCAGCGACGTGCCGCCCTCGGTCCCGCGCGCATCGTCGTGAACGAGGACTGGTCCGAGGGCATGGGTTCTTCGCTGCGCGCCGGCCTCGCCGCGCTCGACGCCGAGCTAACCGACGCCGCGCTGATCCTCCTCGTCGACCAACCTTTCGTCGGCCCGCGAGCCGTGCGCGCCGTACTCGACGCCTGGCGCGCCGGTGCCCGGCTCGCCTCGGCTGCCTACGCCGGCAAGCGCGGGCACCCTGTCCTGTTCGGCCGCGAGCACTGGGCCGAGGCCGCCCTTTCCGCGACCGGCGACTCGGGCGCCCGCGCCTTCCTTGCCGCGCACGCCGCCGAACTCGTCCTCGTGCCCTGCGACACTCTTGCCGACCCCCGCGACCTGGACACTCCGGAGGATCTGGCCGCCGCCCACGGCTGACTGCGACCGGCCGGACCCCGCCACGAGACGCATTACGCGGGATATATCCGATTCAGCAATGCGCGCGGCACGTCGCCGTCACATTCCGGAAACAGATCATTACAATCCTCCAGTCATGCTGCTGTCCCCGCACGAGCAAGAGCGCCTGCTCATCCATGTCGCCGCCAACCTCGCCCGGGAGCGGCGCGCCCGCGGCCTGCGCCTGAACTACCCCGAGGCCACCGCCGTGATCACCGCGTTCCTGCTGGAACGGGCCCGCGACGGGTACGGCGTCGCCGAGCTGATGGACGCCGGGCGCAGCGTGCTGACCCGCGAGGACGTGATGGAGGGCGTGCCGGAGATGCTCAAGGAGGTCCAGGTGGAGGCCACCTTCCCGGACGGCACGAAGCTGGTCACCGTGCACGAGCCGATCGGCTGACCCGGTGACAGACGAGAGCACCGCACCCGAGCCGACGTCCGCGCCCACTGCCCCAGTCTCAGCCCCACCCCTCGTCCCCGGCGAGTACCGCCTCGCCGCTGACCCGGTCGTGCTCAACGCCGACGCGCCGCGCACCCTGCTGACCGTGAGCAACCGCGGCGACCGGCCGGTGCAGGTCGGCTCGCACTACCACTTCGCCGAGGCGAACTCCTCCCTGGACTTCGACCGGGAGGCCGCCTGGGGCCTGCGCCTGGACATCCCCGCCGGCACCGCGGTGCGCTTCGAGCCGGGGCTGCCGCGCGAGGTCTCCCTCGTCCCGATCGGCGGACGGCGGATCGTGACGGGGCTGCGCGGCCTGAGCGGCGCACGCGAGGGAGGCAGACTCGATGGCTGAGATCTCACGGGCGAGGTACGCCGCGCTCTACGGGCCCACCACGGGCGACCTCATCCGGCTGGCCGACACCGACCTGTTCATCGAGGTCGAACACGACCACTGCGCCGGCGGCGACGAGGCGGTGTTCGGCGGCGGGAAGGTGATCCGCGAGTCGATGGGGATGGGGCACGCCACCCGCATCTCGCGCGACGGGGTGCCCGGCACCCCGGACACCGTCATCACCGGCGCGGTCGTGCTCGACCACTGGGGCGTGGTGAAGGCCGACATCGGCATCCGCGACGGCCGGATCGTCGCGCTCGGCAAGGCCGGGAACCCGGACACGATGAGCGGGGTGCACCCGGAACTGGTGATCGGGCCGTCCACCGAGGTGATCTCGGGAAACGGCAGGATCCTGACCGCCGGGGCGATCGACGGGCACGTGCACCTGATCTGCCCGCAGTCGATCCAGGAGGCCCTGGGCGCGGGCATCACCACCGTGATCGGCGGCGGCACCGGCCCGGCCGAGGGCAGCAAGGCCACCACGGTCACCCCCGGGGCCTGGCACCTGGCCCGCATGTTCGAGGCCCTGGACGTGTGGCCGGTGAACTTCGCGCTGCTGGGCAAGGGCAACACCACCAACGAAGCCGCGCTCTGGGAGCAGCTGCGCGCCGGGGCCGCCGGGTTCAAGATCCACGAGGACTGGGGGGCGACCCCCGCGATCATCGACACCTGCCTGCGGGTGGCCGACGCCTCCGGGGCGCAGGTCTCGATCCACACCGACACCCTCAACGAGGCCGGGTTCGTCGAGGACACCGTGGCGGCCGTGGCCGGGCGGGTCCTGGAGGCGTACCACGTGGAGGGCGCCGGCGGCGGGCACGCCCCGGACATCATCACGGTGGCCGGGCTGCCGAACTTTCTGCCCGCCTCGACCAACCCGACCCGTCCGCACACCGTCAACACCATCGACGAGCACCTCGACATGCTGATGGTCTGCCATCACCTGAGCCCGTCGATCCCGGAGGACCTGGCCTTCGCCGAGTCCCGGATCCGGCCGACCACGATCGCCGCCGAGGACATCCTGCACGACCTCGGCGCGATCTCGATGATCGGCTCGGACACCCAGGCGATGGGACGGATCGGCGAGGTGGTCATCCGCACCTGGCAGACCGCCCACGTGATGAAGAAGCGGCGCGGCTCATTGCCCGGGGACGGGGCGGCCGACAACCACCGCGCCCGCCGCTACGTGGCCAAGTACACGATCAACCCGGCGGTCACGCACGGCATGGACGGCGAGATCGGCTCGGTCGAGCCGGGCAAGCTGGCCGACCTGGTCCTCTGGGAGCCGGCCTTCTTCGGCGTGCGGCCCGCCGTCGTCATCAAGGGCGGGGCTATCGCCTGGGCCGCGATGGGCGACGCGAACGCCTCGATCCCGACCCCGCAGCCGGTGCTGCCCAGGCCGATGTTCGGCGCGTACGGGGCCGCCGCCTCCGCCACCAGCCTGGCGTTCGTCGCCGAGGCGGCGCTGGAGGACGGCCTGGCCGACAAGCTCGGCGAGCGCGGCGCGGTGCGCCGTCGGCTGGTCGCCCAACGCGATGTCAGGGCTCTAACGAAGGAGGATCTGCCGGAGAACACCGCGCTGCCCCGGATCGAGGTGGACCCGGACTCCTTCACCGTGCGCATCGACGGCGACGCGGTCGAGCCCGCGCCGGCCGAGGTGCTGCCGATGGCCCAGCGCTACTTTCTGTTCTGAGCTGAGCCGATGTCCTCCGACAACGCTACTGTCTAGTACCGATGAGCCTGATTCCTCTGCTCCTGCTCGCCGACAGCCGCCTGCCCGCCGGAACGCACGCGCACTCCGGGGGCCTGGAGGCGGCCGTCGCCACGGGCCGGGTGCACGACGCCGACACGCTGCACGCCTTCCTGCTCGGGCGGCTGACCACCGTCGGGCTGACCGCGGCCGCCTTCGCCGCCGCCACCGCGCTGGAGCTCAGCGGCGGGGTGGTGGTGGGCGAGGGCGGGTTCCAGGCCCGTGAGGCCGCGGCCCTGGACGCCGAGTACGAGGCGCGCACCCCGTCCGCGGCGCAGCGGGAGATCTCGCGCACCCTCGGACGGCAGCTGATCCGCGCGGTGCGGGCGGGCTGGCCCAGCGCCGTGCTCGAGGCGGTGGCCGGGCTGCACCCGCGCGGCCCGCACCAGCCGATCGCGTTCGGCGCGGCGGCGGCCGTGGCCGGCCTGGACCCGAGCAGCACCGCCTCGGCGGCCGCGCTGGGCTCGATCACCGGCCCGGCGAACGCGGCCACCCGCCTGATGGGCCTGGACCCGGACTCGGTCACCGCCGTGCTCGCCGCGCTGGCCGGCACCGTGGAGCAGACCGCCGTCGCGGCGGCCAAGGCCGCCCGCGGCCCCATCGAGGAGCTGCCCGCGGTCACCGCGCCGCTGCTGGACATCTCCGCCGAACACCATCTGACCTGGGAGGTGCGTCTCTTTGCATCGTGACGTCCCATTGGAGCCCGGCGCTGCCGGAGCCGGTCTGCGTCATTCGCACGGCCACGCCGGAGGCGGGCGCGGGGACACGCTGCGCATCGGCATCGGCGGGCCGGTCGGCTCGGGCAAGACGGCGCTGGTGGCCGCGCTGTGCCGGGCGCTGCGCGAGGAGCTCTCGCTCGCGGTGGTGACCAACGACATCTACACCCGCGAGGACGCCGAGATCCTGCTGCGCCAGGGGGTGCTGGAGCCGGAGCGGATCACCGCGGTGCAGACCGGCTGCTGCCCGCACACGGCGATCCGCGACGACATCTCGGCGAACCTGGAGGCGGCCGAGGGCCTGGAGGCCCGGTTCGAGCCGCTGGACCTGCTGCTGATCGAGAGCGGAGGGGACAACCTGACCGCCACCTTCAGCAGGGGTCTGATCGACCGGCAGATCTTCGTGATCGACGTGGCCGGCGGGGACAAGGTGCCGCGCAAGGGCGGCCCCGGGATCACCTCCTCGGACCTGCTGGTGATCAACAAGACGGACCTGGCGCCGCTGGTGCACGCGGACCTGGAGGTGATGCGCCGGGACGCGGCGGCCAAGCGCGGCGAGCGCCCGACCGCGTTCATCTCGCTGACCGAGCACCCGGACGCTCCGGCGGTGGCCGACTGGATCAGGAGACTGCTGGCGGAGCGGCGGCTGACGGCCGGTGCGAGCGCGGAGGTCGCGGCTGGAGCCGGGACGGTGCCGGCGTGAGCACGTGCCCCGAGCGGCGGACCAACGCAGGCACGGGTCCTGCAAGCACGGGTGCACTCGGCGCAGCGGCGTACTCGTGAGGGCCTCCGCCCGGATCGTCGCCCGCTGCCAGCCCGACGGCGCGACCCGGTTGACCACGCTGGCCGGCGAGGCGCCGCTGCTGCTGCGGCGCACCGGGCAGCTGCGCCCGGGACAGGACACGGCTCGGCCCACGGCCGCGTCAGATCCCGCCCGGGCCGCCGCCCGGCGCACCGAGCCGCAGCGCCCTCCGGCTCAGGTTCACCTGGTCGGGGGAGCGGCCGGGCCACTCGGCGGGGACGAGTTGCGCTGCTCGGTGGACCTGGGGCCCGGCGCACGCCTCGAAGTACGCAGCGTGGCCGCGTCCGTGGCGCTGCCGGGGCCGCACGGCCGTGAGTCGAGCCTGGAGATCCACGCCCGGATCGGCGAGGGCGGCGCGCTGTACTGGTCGCCGCAGCCGCTGATCGCGGCCCGTGGCGCGCGCCACCGCACCATGACGCGGGTCGAACTGGCTGCCGACGCCCGCCTGGTGTGGCGCGAGGAGCTGGTGCTCGGCCGGGACGGCGAGGATCCCGGCTCGATCTGCACCCGGCTGCGGGTGATCCGCGACGGGCGGGTCCTGCTGGACCACGAGGTCACGCTGGGCCCGCGCCACCCCGGCTCACTCGGCCCCTCGGGCACCGGCGGACACCGCGCGCTGGGCACGGTCCTGATCGTCGACCCGGCCTGGGACGAGGACGAGGGCACGCCGAAGGGCCTTCCGCAGATCCCGACCCAGGACGACACGCGCATCGCCATCGCGGCGATGCGCCTGTCCGGCCCCGCCGTCCTGGTCAGCGCCGCAGCCATCGACGGCCTGGCCCTCGGACGGGTACTGGACACGACGGTGGCGCACGCGTCCCTGTGACGGGCGGCGTGCCGCTGGACTTGCGGCCGGGAATTCACAGGCGGGCCGGTACGTTGGCCTGGCCGGAAGCTTTGGCACAACGAGGAGTGTGTGATGGCCACGGTCGAACTGACCAAGGACAACTTCGAGGAGACCGTCGCGGCCGACGGGATCACGCTGGTGGACTTCTGGGCGTCCTGGTGCGGGCCGTGCCGGATGTTCGGGCCGATCTACGACCGGGTGTCCGAGCGGCACGGGGACGTGGTGTTCGGCAAGGTGGACACCGAGGCGCAGCCCGAGCTGGCCGGGGCGTTCCAGATCAACTCGATCCCGACGCTGATGATCGCGCGCGACGGCATCGTGGTGTACTCGGAGGCGGGCGCGCTGCCCGAGCCGGCGCTCGAGGAGCTGATCTCCAAGGCCCGCGAGCTGGACATGGACGACGTGCGCCGGCAGATCGCGCAGGCGCAGGACGCGCAGGCGGAGAAGAGCCAGGCGCAGGGCGCCGAGGCCTGACGCTCGCGAGTCCGGAGCGAGGCGGGGCAGGGCGGGGCGGGCGAGGCCGAGTCCCCGCCGCCCCGGTCAACCCACTCGCTCGCCCGGCCCTGCCGGGCGGGCGGTCAGCGGCCGATGAGCAGGAAGAGCAGCGCGACGAGCGCCGGGACGGTCTGCACGTAGAGAATCCGGCGCGAGACGGTCAGCGCTCCGTACGCGCCAGCGACCGCGACGCAGCTGAGGAAGAAGACCAGCGCCGGGAAGCCGACCACGCGCGGCGCGAGCAGGCCCCAGAGCAGTCCGGCGGCCAGGAAGCCGTTGTACAGGCCCTGGTTCGCGGCCATCACCTTGGTGTCCTCGGCCAGCTGGGCGCTCGTGCCGAAGCTGGCGCGCGTGCGCGCGTTGGTCCACGCGAACATCTCCAAGTAGAGGATGTACGCGTGCAGCGCGGCGACGAGGCCCGCGAGGATCTGGCCAGTGAGATACATGCCCAGAGTATGCCGCCTCAGGGCCCTGCCCGACGAACAGACGCGACGGCCGGTCACCGCCCGATTGCCCGGGCGCACGGGTCCGCAGGTCACTGCCCTTTGGGGCTGGGATCCAGTCCATCGAGGCAGAGTGCGGCCGCTTCCGTTGCCGACCGTTCACCGTGATTCCTACTGTCGAAGGCGCCCGACCCGGACCACCCGGTCTTTCGGGGCCGGGCGAGTCTGACGGGAGGGAACAGCACGATGAGCGAGAGTGACGAGAGCGGCGGCGGCTGGCTCGAGGGCGTCGAGCATGTGGCGGACGGTGCGCTGGAGGCCGTCGGCCACGGCATCGAATCGGCCGGCGAGACGGCGGCGCACGCCTTCGAGGCGGTCGGCACCACCGCGGAGGACGCCGCGAAGCTGGTGGCCAGCGACGCGGACGTGATCCCCGGTATCAGCGAGGTGGTCTCGGTGGCGCAGACCGCCTACCACGCGGGCGCCGCGATCGGTGACGCCGTCACCGGCGACTGGGACGGGGCCGCCGACCACGCCCTGAGCATGTCGGAGTCGGCCGCCAACGCGGCCACCTTCGGCGCGGTCGGGCTGGCCGAGGGCGCCTACGACCTGGCGAACGCGGCGGACGGCGGCGGAGAGAGCACCGACGCGCACCACGAGATCGGCGGGATGTTGCAGGGCGCGGGCAACTGGCTCGGCGACACGGCCTACAACCTCGTGAACGGCAGCGACGATTCCAGCGGCGGCGACACAAGTTCGTCGAGCGCGGACAGTTCGTCCGGCGGCGACGCCGACGCGGGTGCGTACGACGACGCGTCCGCGTACGGCGACATGTCGTCGATGGAGTAGTGGGAAGAGTGGACTAGCAGCCGATGTCTCGCTGAGGTGGACACGGTGATCGTGTCTGTCCCAGCGAGACATCGGGCGCTGAGTAGCGATCGTCAGTTGACGGGCGGCTCCGATTACCGTGTCCGTTTGAGCGAGACATCGGTAGTCGGGCCGCCGCGACTGTGTGGCGATTACCGTGTCCGTCTCAGCGAGACATCGGATCCCGCGTGTGTTCCTTCATGCGTTACAGCATGTGGGGATAGGTGTAGTCGGTCGGCGGCACGAAGGTCTCCTTGATCACGCGCGTGCTGGTCCAGCGCAGCAGGTTCTGCGCGGAGCCGGCCTTGTCGTTGGTCCCGGAGGCCCGGCCGCCGCCGAAGGGCTGCTGTCCGACGACCGCGCCGGTGGGCTTGTCGTTGACGTAGAAGTTGCCCGCGGCGAAGCGCAGCCGCTCGGCCGCGGCGGCGACCGCGGTCCGGTCGGTGGCCAGGATCGAGCCGGTCAGCGCGTACGGCGAGGAGCCGTCGATCAGGTCCATCACGCGCTCGAAGTCGGGCTCGTCGTAGACGAAGACGGACAGGATCGGGCCGAAGTACTCGGTGGTGAAGATCTCGTCGGCCGGGTCGGCCGAGCTCAGCACCGTGGGCCGGACGAAGTAGCCGGTCGAGTCGTCGTACGTACCGCCGGCCTCGACCGCGATGCCGTCCGTCGCGTGCGCCCGGTCGATCGCGGCCTTGTGCTTGTCGAAGGCACGCCGGTCGATCACCGCGCCCATGAAGTTGGACAGGTCGGTGACCGGTCCGGCGGTGAGTGAGTCGACCTCGGCGAGGAAGTCCGCCCGGATCGCGTTCCACAGGCCGCGCGGCAGGTAGGCGCGCGAGGCGGCCGAGCACTTCTGGCCCTGGTACTCGAAGGCGCCGCGGGTCAGTGCGGTCTTGACGGCGCGCGGGTCGGCGGAAGCGTGCACGAGCACGAAGTCCTTGCCGCCGGTCTCGCCGACCAGGCGCGGGTAGGTGCGGTAGGAGGCGATGTTCTCGCCGACGGTGCGCCACAGGTGCTGGAAGACCTTGGTGGAGCCGGTGAAGTGGATCCCGGCCAGGTCCGGATGGCGCAACGCGACCTCGGAGACGGGCACGCCGCTGCCGGTGACCAGGTTGATCACTCCGGGGGGCAGGCCGGCGGCCTCGAGCAGCCGCATCAGGAAGTGCGCGGAGTACTGCTGGGTGGTCGCGGGCTTCCACAGCACGGTGTTGCCCATCAGCGCCGGGGCGGTGGGCAGGTTGCCGGCGATCGCGGTGAAGTTGAACGGGGTGATCGCGTAGACGAAGCCCTCGAGCGGCCGGTGGTCGGCCCGGTTCCAGATCCCGGGGCTCGAGATCGGCTGCTCGGCCAGGATCTGCCGGGCGAAGTGCACATTGAAGCGCCAGAAGTCGGCCAGTTCGCAGGCCGCGTCGATCTCGGCCTGCTGGGCGGTCTTGGACTGGCCGAGCATGGTGGCGACGTTGAGGGTCTCGCGCCAGGGGCCGGAGAGCAGGTCGGCGGCCCTGAGGAAGACCGCGGCGCGGTCGTCGAAGGACAGCGCGCGCCAGTCGCGGGCGGCGGCCAGCGCGGCGTCGATCGCGGCGCGCGCGTCCTCGCCGGTGGCCTCGGCCAGGGTGCCGAGCACGGCGCGGTGCTCGTGCGGCTGGACCACATCGAGCTTGCCGCCGCCGCCCATCCGCTGGACGCCGCCGATGGTCATGGTCAGGTCCACCGGGTGCGCCGCGAGGTCGCCGAGCACGCGGGTGAGCCGTGCGCGCTCGGGACTGTCCGGGCCGTAGCCGAGCACCGGCTCGTTGACGGGGACGGGGACCTGGGTTGCGGCATCCATGAGCGGGGCTCCTCGGGAAGTCGGATCGGGTCAGGGCTGGCGAGCGAACGAGCGAACGCGCGGGGCGGGTCAGCGGCCGATCAGGGCGCGCAGGAAGAACGCGACGTTGGCGGGGCGCTCGGCGAGTCGGCGCATGAAGTACCCGTACCAATCCGTACCAAAAGGCACGTAGATCCGCACCCGCTCGCCCTCGCGGGCCAACTCGCGCTGGGCGTCGGTGCGGATGCCGTACAGCATCTGGAACTCGTACTCGCCCGGGGCGCGCCCGGCCGCCTTCGCGGCGTGCGCGGCGGCCTCGATCATGCGCGGGTCGTGGCTGGCGATCATCGGGTAGCCGCCGCCGGCCATCAGGATCTCGACGCAGCTCTCGTACGCGGCGTCCACGTCGGGCTTGTGCGTGTGGGCGACCTCGGCGGGCTCGGCGTAGGCGCCCTTGACCAGGCGCACCCGCGATCCGGGGCCAGCCAGGTCGCGGCAGTCGTCCGGGGTACGGCGCAGCATCGACTGGAGCACGGCGCCGACCCACGGGTAGTCCTGGCGCAGTTCGTACAGGATCCGCAGGGTGGAGTCGATGGTGGTGTGGTCTTCCATGTCGAGGGTGACCGTCGTGCCGGCGGCTTCGGCGGCCTCGCAGATCGCGCGGGCGTTCTCCAGGGCGAGCTTCTCGCCCTGTACCGGCAGGCTCTGGCCCAGCGCGGAGAGCTTGACCGAGACCTCGGCGGCATCCGCAAGTCCGGCGCGGTGCAGCACACCGAGCAGGTCGACGTACGCGTCGCGGATCGCGGTGGCCTGCGTGGCGTCGCGGGTGTCTTCGCCGAGGTGGTCGAGCGTGGCGGTCAGGCCGTCGGCCCGCAGGGCGCGCACCGCGCGCACCGCCGACTCGACGCTCTCCCCTGCCACGAAGCGGTCCACCACACGCCGGGTGACTGGAAAGCCGACGACCGCCCGGCGCACTCCGGGGCTGCGGGAAGCCTTGAGCAATATGGATGAGAGCACGGCACTACGGTATGAAGCCGACCGCCGTCCGGCGAGATACGTATGGGTGAGCTATCGCGCCAATTTCTCATACACTTGTCTGATATGAGCCTGGAATAGCCCGGACAGTCGTTCGGATCCCGCTTGGAAGGGGGACGGCCCGTGGCACCGGACCTGCAGGACCTGGTGGACGAGGCCGCGCTGGTCGCCGGCGCCCCGGCCACCCTGGAGGACCGCGAGTTCCACCTGGTCGCGGTAAGCGCGCACAACCGGGCGGGCGACGCGGTGCGTCAGGATTCGATCATGCATCGGCGCTCGACGCCGGAGGTGCGCCGCTACTTCGAGTCCTTCGGCATCGCGCACGCGGCCGGGCCGGTGCGCATCCCGCCGGATCCGGAGCGCGGGCTGCTGGGCCGGCTGTGCATCCCGGTGCGCTGGCAGTCCGTCACCTACGGCTACCTGTGGCTGCTCGAGGATCCCGGGTCGGGGACCGGTAGCGGGCACGCGGACCCGCTGCCGGAGCTGGTCGCGGCGGCGCAGCGGGCCGGGATCGAGATGGCGCGGCGCTCCCGGCTGCGCGAGGACGTGGGCTGGAAGGTCGGCGACCTGCTGTCCACGTACCCTGAGACGCGGGCCCGGGCGGCCGGGGAGATCGCCGAGTCCTGGGCGCTGCCGCCGACCACGCCCGTCGCGGTGGTCTCAGTGGCCGCAGTCTCGGTGGCCGCAGGATCAGGCGCCAGAGCGTCAGCGGCCGCCCCGTCGCAGCCCGATCCGGTGGTCGTGAACGCCTGGCGGCTGCCGCGCACGATCCTGGTCGGCTCCGGCGAGCACGCCTCCACGTTCATCGTCCCGCTGTCCGCCCCCGGCGACCTGTCCACCGCGCGCAGCATCACCCGCGCCGCCTTCGCCGCGCTGGCCGCGCCCGGGACGCCGACGCCGGTGGCGGGCATCGGCGGGCCGGCCGACGGGCTGGTGCGGGCGCGGGAGAGCTGGCTGCAGGCCAGGATTGCCGCCCGGGTCGCAGCAGGTCAGGGTGCTGCCGGACACGCCGAACGCGGGCACGGGCCCGCACCCGTGCCTACCCCGCCAACCCCGGTCGTGTTGGAATGGCCCGAACTGGGCGTGCACCGGCTGCTCGGTGTCGGCACGGACGCGGCACTGCGCGAGGCGGTGCTGGCCCCCGGCGTCGCACGGCTACTCGAGACGGGCGGCCCCGAACTGCTGCGTACGGCGCGGGCGTACCTCGACGAGGCAGGCAGCGCCCAGCGGACCGCGCAGGCCCTCGGCATCCACCGGCAGACGCTCTACCACCGGCTGGAGCGGATCGAGCGTCTCAGCGGCCTGAGCCTGGACTCGGGCCGGGACCGGCTGCAACTGCACCTCGCGCTGACCCTGTTGCCTGGGCTCGATCCCTGATTCCGCCCGCGCCTTGACAGAACCCTCACTCGGGTGTCCGGTACTGACAGAGAATGTTGACGCTATGTGACGTTTTCTGTTGTTTTCACAGCCCGAGATGAGGACCTACCCATGCGGATACGGACTGCCCGATGGCGTGCCGCCCTCGCCGCCCTCTCCAGCCTCGCCCTGTCCACCGCGGCCCTGCTCGCCGTGCCGACCACCGCCCACGCCGCCACCACCTCGATCACCGTCAACGGCGCCGCGACCGGGCGCACCTTCGACGGGATCGGCGCGATCAGCGGCGGGGGCGGCAACTCCCGCCTGCTGACCGACTACCCGGAGCCCGAGCGCTCGCAGATCCTGGACTACCTGTTCAAGCCGGACTACGGCGCGAACCTGCAGATCCTGAAGGCCGAGATCGGCGGGGACACCAACTCCACCGACGGCTCCGAGTCGAGCATCGAGCACACCTCCGGCTCGATCGACTGCACCACCGGCTACGAGTGGTGGCTGATGGAGCAGGCCAAGGCGCGCAACCCGAACATCAAGCTGTACGGCCTGGCCTGGGGCGCCCCGGGCTGGCTGGGCAGCTTCTTCTCCACCGCGACCATCAACTACCTGGTGTCCTGGCTCGGCTGCGCGAAGGCGAACGGCCTGACCGTCGACTACCTCGGCGGCTGGAACGAGCGCGGCTACTCCATATCCTGGTACGAGAGCCTGCGCTCGACCCTCAACGCCGACGGTTACTCCGCGGTCAAGGTCGTGGGCGCCGACTCCGACTGGTCGATCGCCGACGACGTCGTGGCCGACTCGACCTTCGCGAACTCCGTCGACATCATCGGCGCGCACTACCCGTGCGGCGGCGACGGCGGAGACGCGACCACCTGTTCGACCACGAGCAACGCCCTGGCCAGCGGCAAACAGCTGTGGGCCAGCGAGAACGGCTCGCAGGACGAGGACTCGGGCGCCCCGGCCCTGATCCGCTCGATCGTGCGCGGCTACACCGACGCCAAGATGACCGCGTACATCAACTGGCCGCTGGCCGCCGGGATCTACCCGACCCTCGGCTACGACACCACCGGCCTGCTGGTGGCCAACTCGCCCTGGTCCGGCTCCTACGACGTGGGCGCGGAGAGCTGGGCGACCGCGCAGGTGACCCAGTTCACCGCACCCGGCTGGAAGTTCCTGGACTCCGGAAGCGGCTATCTGGGCGGCAGCGAGGCGAACGGCTCGTACGTCACGCTCAAATCCACCGACGGGACCGACTACTCCACGGTCGTCGAGACGACCACGGCGACCGCCGCGCAGACCGCCACCTTCGCTGTCTCCGGCGGGCTGTCCACCGGAACCGTGCACGTGTGGTCGACCAACCTGAGCTCCAACGACCCGTCGAACTACCTGGTGCACGCGAGCGACGTGACGCCGTCGTCGGGCACGTACACGCTGACCCTGCAGCCTGGCTACATCTACACGGTCACGAGCACCACCGGCCAGGGCAAGGGCGCCGCGCAGCCGCCGGCTAAGGCCTCGCTCGCGTTGCCGTACTCCGACTCCTTCGACTCGACCGCCGTCGGCCAGGCCCCGCTGTACCTCTCCGACCAGGACGGATCGTTCCAGGCCGAGCCGTGCACGGGACGCACCGGCCGCTGCGTACGGCAGATGGCGGCGCAGGCCCCGATCAACTGGGACGATCCCGCGACCCCGTACACCACGCTCGGCGACTTGAGCTGGACGAACTACACGGTCACGGTGGACGCGCTGATGGAACAGGCCGGTTCGGTGCAGGTACTGGCGCGGGTCAACACCCAGCGTCCGTTCTCGGTCTCCGGGATCAAGGAGTACTACCTGCAGCTCTCCTCGACCGGCGCCTGGGCGATCGTGAAGAACACGTATGGCGCGACCCTGACGACACTGGCCAGCGGGACGGTCACGGCCCCGGGCACCGGGACCTGGCACCACCTGGCGCTGACCGCGAACGGCTCGACGCTGACCGCCGCGATCGACGGCGTCACGGTCGGCTCGGCCTCCGATGTGTCCTATTCAGCGGGACAGGTCGGCCTCGGCGTCGGCGGCTGGCAGACTGACCAGTTCGACAATCTGACGGTCACTCCGGTCGGCAGCGGTGCTGTGAACGGCGGCGCGCCAGTGGCCGCCACTTATCAACTGATCAACCGCAACAGCGGCCTCGCGCTCGCGATCAGCGGCGGGTCGACGACGTCCGGCGCGCTGGTCGTACAGTCCGCGCAGGCGGCGCCGGGAGCGGCACTGTCCGGATCCCAGCAGTGGCAGCTGCTCGGCGAGCACAACGGCTACGACAAGCTGGTGAACGTGGCCAGCGGCCTCGCGCTCGACGTCCCCGCCAACTCCACCGCCTCGGGCGCCCAGCTCGACCAGTGGGCCGACAACGGCGGCGCGAATCAAGCGTGGGCGGTCGTGGGCACCGGTACCGGCTACTACACGCTGACCAACCTCAACAGCGGTCTGGTCGCGGACGTGACCGGCAGCTCGGCCACGGCCGGGGCGGCGGTGATCCAGTACGCGGCCACCGGCGGCACGAACCAGCAGTGGCAGCTGGTCGCGGTCCCGGAGCCGAACGCGACGTACACGCTGGTGAACCGCAACAGCGGCATGCTCGCCGACATCTCCGGCGCGTCCACCTCGGCCGGCGGCCAGCTGATCCAGTGGGTGCCCAACGGCGGGCTCAACCAGCAGTGGCGGCCGAGCCCGGCCGGGAGCTACTGGACGCTGCTCAACGTGAACAGCGGCCTGGTGCTGGAGGTGCCCGGCGGCTCGACGACGCAGGGCGTCCAGCTGGATCAGGGCGCTTCGACCGGCGCGGCGTACCAGCAGTGGTCGCTCACACCGGTCGGCAACGGCGCCTACACGCTGGTCGACCGCAACAGCGGCCAGCTCGCGGACGTCACCGGGGCCTCCACGGCCCGCAACGCGACGGTGGTCCAGTGGCCCGCGAACTCCGGGGCCAACCAGCAGTGGTACCTGACCCTCGACTACTGACGATCATCAGCTGATCATTCGTCAGGCGCAGAGGAGGTACCAGGCGCAGAGCCAGAAGACACACCGGCACCAGACACATCCGGCGACGGCGGTCCCACAGGAGCGAGGATCGCCGCCGCCGGGCCGCCGTTCCCGCGAGCCCGACTGCGGCGTACCAGCCGGCGCACCGGCCACCACAGCACCGCGACCAGGACCGCAAAGGGCACCAGCCAGCCGAGCACGACCAGTACCCCGCGCACGCTCCGGGTGAAGGCGTGCCAGCCGACGGTCAGGCCCCGCATGAACCCGGTGCGCACCGGCGGCGCGGCGGCGGGCGCTCCCTGCGAGTAGTACCCGACCGTGATCGTGGCGTACTGGACCTGGTCGGCCAGCGCCTTGCTCTGCGCCTGGAGGGATTCGAGGTCGGATTCGCGCTGGGCGAGCGCCTGCTCCAGCGAGATCAGGTCGTTCATCGACGCCGCCTTGTCGATCAGCGTGCGCAGCTCCGTGATCGCGGCCTGCGCGGAGGTGACCCGGCTGGCCACGTCGGCGACCTGGCCGGTGACGTCGGTTGCGGTGCGGCTCTGATAGGTCACCGAGCCCTTTCCGGCCAGCGCCGCGAGCACCGCGTCGAGCTGCGCGGGCGGCACGCGCAGGATCAGCATGGCCTGGGTGGTCTGCGACGCGCCGGCCACGTCCGGCAGGATCGTCGGACTAGGCAGCGTGCCGGTATCGGTCCCGCTCGCCGAGCCCTGAGACGTGGTGGGCACCTGCTGCGTGCCGGAGCCGATCGACTCCTCGGCCACGAAGCCGCCCGCACCCTGCACGACGATCTGCGCCCGCGCCGCGGCCGCCGCCGCGTCGTCGGTCTTGACCTGGAGCCCGGCGGTGACGATCAGGCTGCGGGCCGACTGCACGAGGGGCGCCGAGGAGATCTTCGCCTGCGGCGCCGAGCCGGCCGACAGGTTCGCGCTGCCCGAGCCGGCCGCGCCCTGCTTGGCCGCGTCCGGGGCGGCGACCGACCGCGTCGACGACGAACTCCCGGAATTCCCGCTGCTGCACGCGCTGAGCACCAGCGGCGCGGCGATCATCAGCGCGAGCAGACCCGTACTCATACCCCTGCCGACCAAATGCCCTGTTCGTCGTCGCATGGTCAGTGCCCCGTCCCCTTCGGCGGTGCGGCGCGGCCCGTTGTCGCGCTCAGCGCACCTTGGACGGGGGCGGGCCCCGGGCTGTTCCGCCGCCGGGTCACCGTTGGATATCGATCCCACAGCTCAGTCGCACGCAAAACAGTCGCGCCCGAAACAGTCGCGCCCGAAACAGCCGTGCGCAAAACAGTCGTGCGCGACCCGCCGCCGCTATAGTTAGTGAATACTCACCCACCTTACGAGGGAGCTGGAGGAGACACGATGTCCGCAACCAGGCCGGCCGCACCCAAACTCACCGTGTTCGGCGCGTCCGGGGGCACCGGAAGACAGCTCGTGGAGCAGGCCCTGGCCGCGGGCCGGGACGTCGAGGCGGTGGTGCGCGACCCCGCCCGGCTGCCGCTGCGCCATGCCCGGCTGACCGTCACCGTCGCCGACGTGCTCGACCCGCGGGCGATCGAACCCGCGGTCGCCGACGCCGACGCGGTGCTCTCCGCGCTGGGCCCGCGCAAGGGCGACTCGGCGACGATCACCGCGGACGGCGTCGCCTCGGTCCTACAGGCGATGAAGGCGGCCGGCACCCGCCGGATCGTCGCCATCTCGGCCGCGCCGATCGCGCCGCTCACCCCGGCCGACCCGCTGGTCTACCGCCGGATCGCCCGTCCGCTGCTGTGGCGGTTCTTCGGCGCGGGCTACCGGGCGCTGGCCGAGATGGAGCGGACGCTGGCCGACAGCGGCCTGGATTGGACGGTCGTGCGCCCGCCCTACCTGTCCGACGGGCCGCGCACGGGCAGGTGCCGGTACGTGTTGGACGCCTCGCAGGCCGGGTCGTTCCGCACCAGCCGGGCCGACGTGGCGGACGTGATGCTGCGCCTGCTGGACGACCCGGCCGCGCCCGGGGGGTACGCGCGGCTGCTGTGAACCGGGTGGTCGGACGGGGCCCGCGGGGGAAACCTGAACCTGTGGTCACATTTTACGTTCGACCCCTTTGCAAGGCCCGCGCAGTACTCCTACGCTGCCCCAACAGCGCCGCTCCAGCCGGGCGGCGCCCATCCCGGCGGCGGAAGGCCAAGCACCCGTGAGCGGCATCGACCCGAGTCTGCGCCGGGCCCGCGGCGCGCTGTTCGTCGCCTTCGGCGCGCAGGGCTTCTCGCTGATCGCGCTCACCAGCGAGATCCCGACGCTGGAGAAGCAGCTGCACATCGACGACTCCACGGTCGCCGCGGTGATGGCCGCGGTGCTCGTCGTCGCGGCGATCGGCTCGGTGGTCGCGGGCATGCTGGTCGGCCGGTTCGGCTCCCGGATCGTGCTGCGCATCGCCCAGCTGGTCGTGCTGGCCGCGATCATCGGGATCGGGGCCGCGCACACCCTGGCGGCGGCGCTGCCCTTCATGCTGCTGATCGGCGGGGCCATCGGCGCGGTGGACGCCACCACGAACATGCAGGCCGTCGCGCTGCAGCGGCGCTACGGCCGGTCGATCATCCTGTCCTTCCACGGGGTGTGGGCCTTCGGCGCGGCGATCGGCTCGATCGCGGCCACCATCGCCACCAACACGCACACCTCGCTGGTGGTCTTCTACGTCGCCGCCACCGTGCTGCTGACCCCCGGACTGCTCGCGGTCGGCCGGTTCCTGCTGCACGGGGTCAAGGACGAGACCGTCGCGGTGGACGCGGCCACCGGCAAGCCCCCGGCGATCGCCTGGCGGCCGCTGCTCGCGGTGTGCGCGGTGATGGCGCTGGCCTACTTCGCCGACTCCACGGTCTCCAGCGCGGGCGGCCTCTACATCCAGGACGGGCTGCACGGGCACGGCTGGCAGATCACCATCGTCTACTTCGCGTACGCGGTGCCGTTCATGGCCGGGCGCTTCGCCGGCGACAAGCTGACCGAGCGGCACGGCGGGGTCCCGGTCGGCCGGGCCGGGGCCGTGATCGCGGCGGTCGGCTTCGTGATCGCGGCCGCCGCCCCCGGACCGCTGGTCGCGCTACTCGGCTTCGCCGTGGTGGGCCTCGGCATCTCGGTGATGGCCCCGCTGTGCTTCGCGGCGGCGGGCCGGCTTGACCCGGCCGAGACCGGGGTGGCCGTGGCGCGGCTGAACATCTTCAACTACGTGGGCTTCCTGTTCGGCTCAGCCCTGGTGACCGGACTGTGGGGCGCGGGCGTGCCGCACCGGGCCGGCCTGATCGTGCCGCTGGTCGCGGCGGCGTCGATCGCGGCGTTCGCGTACGGGTTCAACGAGCGGCGCACGGCGGAGTTCTTCGCGGCGCGGCCCGGGGGCAAGGGCGGCGCGTTCAGCGTGGGCGAACCCGAGCCCAGCCCGAACGCGCACTGACCAGCGGATCCCAGGGCTCTGCGTTCCGGCCCCGGGCCAGCGGGTAGCAGGCCAGGCCGAGCAGCAGCGCGGTGAAGTGCCCGACGTCGGTGAACGTGCTGTTGTCGAGCAGCGGTTCGCCGTAGTAGGCGATCAGTACTGCGACATAGACGTACCGCCACGGCGAGGCGATGAAGAAGGTCAGCACGCCCTCGACCCCGGCCAGCGCGTAGCTGACCCCGATGTCCGGGATGAAGGCGGCCGACGGCGAGGCGGTGCCGTGGTGGATGTCGTAGTACACGACGCTCTGGCTGATGTAGGTCGCGCCGACGTGTGAGACGGCGACCACCACGAGCCAGCGCAGCGAGCCGAGCAGCCGTTCGGCCGGGGCGTGGAAGAGGCAGTACAGGATCAGGTACGGCCACCAGTGCCCGCCGTCGATCCACAGCGCGCTGGAGATCAGGACCCGGATCGGGTTGTGCGAGAGCTCGTGCAGATTGGTCGAGTGGTGCAGCACGAAGCGGTACCGGAACCGGGGGCTGAGCTGGTTGATGGCGATGTTGTTGACCAGCAGGACGATGAGCCACAGGAAGGTACCCGGGGCGCTGCGCACGAAGGCCCACCCCTGCGACAGCAGGGCTCTGGAGCGCACTGCCGCCAGTTCGGCCATGGGTCCATCATCGCCGCGGCGGACGGCTATTGCCCGTCAACGCGGCCGACGGCGACGGAGGCGGGTGCGGCGGCCCCGGTCTCGAAGCCCGCGCCGACGGCCCGGCGCTCGATCAGCAGCACGTCGCGGAAGCGCCCGTCGGTGTGGCCGATCAGGCTGCGCACACCCACGACCCGGAACCCGGCAGCCCGGTGCAGCGCCAGGCTGGCGGTGTTCTCCGGGAAGACGCCGGACTGCACGGTCCAGATCCCGGCTGCCTCGGTCGAGGCGATCAGCGCGTCCAGCAGGACCCGTCCGACGCCGCGCCCGCGGGCCTCGGGGGCGACGTAGACCGAGTGCTCGACCACCCCGGCGTACGCGGCGCGGGTCGAGATCGGCGAGCAGGCCACCCAGCCCAGGATCCGGCCGTCGGCGCGGGCGACGAAGCGGTGGCCCGGCAGACGTGCGGCGTCGAAGGCGGCCCAGTCCGGCACGGCGGTCTCGAAGGTGGCGTCGCCGGTGTCGATGCCCTGCCGGTAGACGGCGAGTACGGCCCCTGCGTCGTCGGCGCGCATCGGGTCGACGGAAAAGTCACGGGAGGATGCGGCAGCGTCTGCGGAATCCTGCGCGGACTCCGACTCGACGGGCGGCGGATCAGTGGCCAGCCGGGCGTGCGTCTCCACGTCGTGCCGCACGCCGTCATAGTTCAGCGCGCCGCGCTGCCTGCCCTCGACGGCGAATCCGGCCCGCAGCGCGACCGCGCACGAGGCTGGATTGTCCAGCCGGTGGCCGAGTTCGAGCCGGAACAGCCCGAGGTCCGCGAAGGCCCAGGCGGCGACCGCGCGGGCGGCGGCGCTCGCGTAGCCGCGGCCGTGCTGCGCGGCGTCGGTCCAGTAGGAGAACCAGCCGGTCTGGTGGACCGGGTCGAACGCGCCGACCGCGACGTTGGCGACCGGGGCGCCGCCGGGCGCGAGCACCGCCCAGGCGTAGGCGTGGCCGTCGGCCCACTGCCGCGCGCGCTGCTCGATCCACTCCCCCGCGTCGGCGGCCGTCCGGATCGGAGGCGCGGCCTGCCGGGAAATCACCTCCGGAGCAAACGCGGCAAGCACCGCGTCCCGGTCCTCGGGCCGCCACGGGCGCAGGGTCAGGCCGTGCGCCGCGGCCAGATGTTCACGCATGCACGAAGCATAAGAGCGACCGGGGAATGGAGGCCGGGCGGGCTAAGAGCGTGCGCGGAATGGTGGCCGGATCAGCGAGCGGGTCGAGGGCCGACTCTGCCGGATATGCGGCTGGCGCCGCGTGGGGCAAGGCGGAGGAGGTCTGCGCAGCGGCCAGGCGGCGTCAGCCGCGGATCGGGCACCGTTGCGCAGGCCGTTCGCGAAGCGCGCTCGAAGAGCGACGACAACGCAGCCAGGCGAAGGTCATCGGCACGCGAGCCCGGCCACCATTCCGCGCACGCTCTAAATCGGGTTCCGCGCGATACGCCAGACTGGGCGGCATGCACACCCACCTCTACAGCCTGCCCGCCGCCGTCGAGACGCCCGAGCATGAGCTGGCCGCCCCGGTGCCGCCGATCGAGGCCGTGCTCTTCGACTTCGCCAACACGCTGTTCCGGATGGTCCCCACCGACGTGTTCCTCAGCCGGATCTGGTCGGCCGCCGGCCGGGACGCCGCGCTGCTGGACGTCGGATCCGTGGTGCGCGAGCTTCAGGCCGCCGCCGATTTTCCGCACGTGCGCGCAGCGCAGGACGGCCGCGACACCTCCCAGGCGCGGCACCGGGAGGCGACCTGGGCCTGGTTCCGCGAGGTGCCGCAGCTCGCCGGGATCTTCGACGTCGCCTACGCGGCGGTGTGCGCGCAGGAGAACTGGTTCGCCTACGAGGACACCGTGCCGGTAGTGCGCGAGCTGGCCGACCGGGGCGTGCCGGTGGGCGTGGTCAGCGACATCGTCTGGGACCTGCGCCGCGATCTGGAGTCGGTCGGGCTGGGCGACGCGGTCGGGGCGTACGCGCTGTCCTACCAGCTCGGCTGCGAGAAGCCGGAGCCGCGGATGTTCCTCAAGACCTGCGCCGAGCTCGGGGCGGACCCGCGCCGCACGCTCATGGTGGGCGACAACCCGGCCCGCGACGGCGGCGCGACGGCCTGCGGCCTGCGCGCCCTGATCCTGCCGGCCGAGCCGCGCAGCGGCGAGCGGGGCCTGCGCAGCGTGCTGCGGCTGCTGGGTTAGCGCCCCGGCGCCACGTCAGCCGCAGGAGTGTCGTGATTTCGCCGTTGCCACGGCGTGCTCACGGCGTATCGTCGAAGCAAGGTCGGCCCAGGACCCGTACCAGCCCGGCGCAAGGGCAGTGCGGCAGGATCGTCTCCAGATGGTCCGCGCGCAGCCGCGCTCGGGGCGCACACCGCGTCCCGTAAGCGGTCCGCAACGTTGTGACCAGCGCGGGAAACCAGCGCACGAGAGCACTCGGGGAGTTTTTCCGGGCGCACTTCCGCCAGTGCCCACCGTGCGTTAGAATGTTCAATATTGAGGTTGTGCCCACTCCCCCCGTGGTGGGCCCAGCCTCCCGACGCGGTCTGATCAACCGCGTCCCGGCGGCTTCGCGCTCCCCCCGTGGCGCGAAGCCGCCCTTTTTTGTCGCCGGCTTCGCGCGGCCTCCCCAGGCGTCACTCCGCGCGCACCCCGCCCCTCGCGCCGACGGCGGCGCTTGAGCCCTCCTTTATCCCGCGGCGCTTGAGTAAGCAGGACGAGTGCTGTTTCCGGACTGTTTCCGGGTCGTTTCCGTGCCCCAACCGGGTGACTGCCGGGCGCGTCCCGGCGGCGCGCGGCCGCGGCTGCCCCACCCTGGAGCAACCGAGCACCGACCAGTCGAAAGGCCGATCTCGATGCGCCGCTATCCCCCCATCGCCGAACACGGAATGATCGGCGACCTGCAGACCTGCGCCCTGGTCTCCTCCGACGGAGTCCTGGACTTCTTCTGCGCGCCGCGGTTCGACTCCCCGTCGGTCTTCGCCTCGCTGCTGGACCACGACCACGGCGGCTACCTGCGGCTGTCCGCCGACGACGCGGAGGTGCAGACCACCACCCGGCAGCTCTACCTGCCGGACACCGCGATCCTGATCACCCGGTTCCTGTCCCACCACGGGGTCGGCGAGGTGGTGGACTTCATGCCGCTGGAGCGGCCGGAGCAGGCGAGCGGGCGGCGCCGGATCGTGCGGCTGCTGCGGGTGGTGCGCGGCAGCGTCAAGTTCGTCCTCGAATGCCGGCCCCGGTTCGACTACGGCCGGGCCGAGCACGAGCTGACCCTGGTGGACGAGCGCTCCGCGGTCTTCCGCGGCCCGGGACTCGACCTGCAGCTGCAGGCCACCTTTCCGTTCAAGCGGGAGGCCGACGACGTCGTCGGCTGCGTCACCCTGCGGCTCGGCGAGACCGCGGCGCTGGTGCTGACCACTGAGATCGACCAGCCCGCCCGGCCGATCACGGTGCAGCGGCTGGAGCAGGAATGCGAGGCCACCACGCAGTTCTGGCACTCCTGGCTGCGCGGCTCGGCCTTCCGGGGCCGCTGGCAGACCATGGTGCACCGCTCCGCGATCACCCTCAAGATGCTGACGTACGCGCCGACCGGGGCGATGATCGCCTCGGCCACCTTCGGGCTGCCGGAGCAGATCGGCGGCGAGCGCAACTGGGACTACCGCTACACCTGGATCCGCGACGGCGCGCTGGCCGCGCGGGCGCTGGCCGAGCTGGGCTTCGTCGAGGAGGCCGACGCCTTCCGCCGCTGGGTGACCGACCGGCTGCGCGACACCCGCAGCCCCGGGGCCGAGCCGCTGCAGATCATGTACCGGGTGGACGGCGACCCGCACCTGGTCGAGGAGGAGCTGGCGCACCTGGAGGGCTACGAGAAGTCCGGGCCGGTGCGGATCGGCAACGCGGCGGCCGGCCAGCTGCAGCTGGACATCTACGGCGAGGCGGTGTGGGCGCTGACCCAGTCCCGGGAGCTGGCCGAGGTCTCCGGATATCAGGGCTGGCAGACCCTCTCCGGGATGCTGGACTGGCTCAAGACCGCCTGGGACCGGCCGGACGAGGGCATCTGGGAGACCCGCGGCGGCCGGCGCGACTTCACCTTCAGCAGGCTGATGTGCTGGGTGGCCTTCGACCGGGGGGTGCGGCTGGCCCGCGAGTACGCCCGCCCGGCCGACCTGGACGGCTGGACCCGGGCCCGCGACGGGATCCTGACCCAGGTGATGGACCGCGGCTGGTCGGAGAGGCGCGGCGCCTTCGTGCAGCACTACGGCGGCGACGTGCTGGACGCCTCGCTGCTGATAATGCCGATCGTGGGCTTCATCTCGCCCAAGGACCCGGCCTGGCTCTCCACCCTCGACGCGATCGAGCAGGAGCTGGTGACCGACTCGCTGGTGTACCGCTACGACCCGTGCGCCGCGCCGGACGGGCTGCGCGGCAGCGAGGGGACGTTCAACCTGTGCAGCTTCCTGTACGTGGACGCGCTCGCCCGCGCCGGGCAGCTGGACAAGGCCCGCTACGCCTTCGACAAGATGCTGACGTACGCCAACCACGTCGGCCTGTTCGGCGAGGAGATCGGCCCGACCGGCGAGCAGCTGGGCAACTTCCCGCAGGGCTTCACCCACCTGGCTTTGATCTTCGCTGCCACCACCCTCGGCGGCGAGTTGGAGCGGCGTACCGAGCGCGGCACCCGTCCGCACGGCCGCCCCTGGTAGCCGCTCGGGCGGCCGACAATCCGCTCGATCGCGTCCGGCGGCCTTGGTAGCGTGGGAGAACCCCAATGCGCTAAGGATCCTGAGGATTACCGGTGTTCGAAAGCCTGACGAAGCGCGCCGTGGACCGCGAGACCCTGGACGCACTCATCCGCGGCGCGTTCGGGCCCGACGCCGGGATCACGCGGTCCCGCGAGCTGAACGAGGGCTACTTCAACGCCGCGTTCCGGATCACGCTGACCGACGGCCGCGACGTGGTGCTCAAGGCGTCGCCGACTCCTGATACCGCGCTGCTTACCTACGAGCGCGACATCATGCGGGGCGAGGCGGAGTTCTTCCGGTGCGCGGCGGCCTCGGGCGTGCCGCTGCCCTCGGTGCTGCACACCGGCTTCGACAGAACCCTGATCGACGGGGACTTCATCGTGCTGTCCGCCGTCGACGGGGCCACCTGGCACACACTCGAGCCGCAGCTCGGCGACGCGGCGAAGGCGGCGCTGCGGCGCGAGCTCGGCGGGATCGCGGCCCGGCTGCACACGGTCTCCAACCCGAGCGGCCGCTTCGGCTACCCGGCGGTCCCCGAGCTGTCCGGATCGACGTGGCCCGACGCGTTCCTGGCGATGCTGGCCGCAGTGCTGGACGACTCCGTGCGCTATCAGGCCCCGATGCCGCTACCGGCCGCGGACCTGCTCGACATTGCCGCCCGGCACGTGGACGCGCTGGCCAAGGTGCACACACCCACGCTCGTGCACTTCGACCTGTGGCCCGGCAACGTGATGGCCACGGATCATTCCGATCATCCCGAGCACAGGACCGCACCCCGCATCAGCGGCCTGATCGACGGCGAGCGGATGATCTGGGGCGATCCGCTGATGGAGTTCGTCGGCATGGACGTGTTCGGCCGTTCGGACCTGGACCCGGAGATCGCCGCCGGCTACCGCGACGCGGGCGGCACGATCGACGGCGGCACGGACGGGGAGCGCCGCCTGACGCTCTACCACCTCTACATGCAGTGCCTGCTGCTGACCGAGATGGGGCCGCGCGGCTACAGCGACCCCGGCTATCTGGAGCGCTTCGGCGAGCAGTGCCCGCGGCGGATCCTCCAGGCCGCCGACCACCTCAGCTGACCGCGCCGCGGTCCGCAGGCTCGAAGGACTCCCGCCCGACCACCCGAAGCAGCGCCAGCCGCTCGTGGCTCTCGGTGCCGGGGCGGGTCGTGTACAGGATGAGCCGCTGGTCGCCGGTGTCGCTGAGCAGGTTCTCGCAGTCGAACTCGATCGGGCCGACCACCGGGTGCACGACGGTCTTGCGGTCCGCGCGCCGCACGGCCACGTCGTGCCGCCGCCACAGCTCGGCGAACTCGGCGCTCTCCGTCAGCAGGCCGTGCACGAGGTCTGCGACCCGGGGGTCGTCAGGCCGCTTGGTCTGGACCGCGCGCAGGTGCGCCACGTGCGACTCGGCAATCCGCGGCTGGTGCTCGGGCAGGATCCGGGCGCGGGACCGCGGGTCGGTGAAGAACCGCCACATGTGGTTTCCCTGCCGTCCGGACTGCGCCGCCGAGCCGAACAGCGTCTCGGCGATCGCGTTGCAGGCCAGGACCTGCCCGTAGTCGGTGAGGACCTGCGCGGGCGTATCGTACAGCCGGTCCAGGATCAGCAGCAGCCCGGGCCGCACGTGCTCGCTGGGCGAGAAGCGGGGTGGCGGCTGCTGCCCGGCGAGCCGGAACAGGTGGTCCCGCTCGTCCTCGGTCAGCCGCAGCGCGCGAGCCAGCGAGCCGAGCACCTGCTCGGAGGGCCGCGAGGCCCTGGTCTGCTCCAGCCGCGTGTAGTAGTCCACCGAGATCCCGGCCAGCTGCGCGACGTCCTCGCGGCGCAGCCCCGGCGTCCGGCTGCGGCTGCGCGGCTGGAGCCCGAGCGCCTCGGGACTCAGCCCCTGGCGACGGCGGGTGAGGAAGTCGGCGAGCAGTGTGCGATCCATACGTCCATCATCGGCGCCCGTCCCGGACTCATCCAGGGTCCGCCAATCCCACCCTCTGGCCTCCCGCGCCGCCTATCCCCCGCTGTCTTGCCTCGCCGCCCTGGCCGCCCTCGCCATCCTCAGCCCGCCCTCATCGACCCCACTTACTTCGTTGGGCCTGTTATCTAGGCGGCTCTGCCCCTACTCACCGGCCCGCCTCACTGCGGCTCGGGCGGGTAGTCGTGCGGCGCCGTGAAGTCCTGCACCGACGTCCCGGACATCGCGCCCTTCATCGCGGACTGCCAGATCGGCGCGGAGATGGTCGCGCCGAAGATCTGGCCGGAGTAGTACTTGCCGCCGACCCGGATGTTGCCCATGTAGTCGCCCTTGAGCGTGTCCGGGCGGATGAACCCGGTCCACACGGCGGTGGCCAGCTGCGGGGTGAAGCCGTCGAACCAGGTAGCGATCGAGCTCGTGGTCGTGCCGGTCTTGCCCGCGGCGGGGCGGTCGATGCCGAGCCCGTTCGCGGTCGCGCCGTCCTGGGTCAGCACGCCGCGCAGCAGCGCGGTCAGCTCGTTGGCGATGTTGGGGTCGAGCACGGCGCGGCAGCTCGGGTGCTGCGCCGGCTCCTGCCGCCCGGCCGCGTCGGTGACCGCGGTGATGATGTACGGCTTGCAGTAGACGCCCTGCGCGGCGATCGTCGCATAGGCGCCGGCCATCTCTATCGGGGTGATCAGGTTCGTGCCCAGGGTGAACGAGGCGAACTGGTCCAGCGGCCTGCCCGTGCCGCCGTCGTTGTCCTGGGTGACGCCCATGGACTGCGCGAGCAGCGCGGGCTTGCACAGCCCGGTCTGCTCCTCGAGCGTGAGGAAGTACGTGTTGACGGAGTACCAGAAGGCCTGGTCCAGCGGGCCGGTGAAGCCGTTGCCGTCGTCGTTGCCTGGGTGGTAGTTGTCCGGCCAGGTGATGCTCTTCTGACCGTTGCCCGTGCACACGGCTATCTTCGTCCCGGCGTCGTCCATCGGGCTCGGGACGGCCATCACCTGTTTCGGGTCCCGGCCGTTCTCCAGCGCGGCCAGCCCGACGAAGATCTTGAACGAGGAGCCCGCCTGGTAGCCGCCGCTGCCGTTGTGCGCGGGGTCGGCGGCCAGGTCGAGATAGGTCTGGCCGTACCCGCTGCCCATCGGCTTGGACTGCGCCAGCGCCTTGATCTGCCCGGTGCCCGGCTGGATCATCGCCAGCGCGGAGGCCACCTTGTCGGTGGAGTAGGTGTGCGCGGCGACCGCCTTGTCCGCGGACGTCTCGTCCTTCACGCTCATGGTGGTCGTGATGGTCAGGCCGCCCATGTTCCACATCTGGATCCGGTCGGCCTCGGTCGCGCCGTAGTCCGGGTCGTTGATGAAGGTCTGGTACACGTAGTTGCAGATGAACGCGGCCGAGCCGGCGGCGACGATGCAGCCGTGCCGCGGGTTGGTCGGCTTCAGGCCCAGCGGGGCGCGCTGGTACTGGGCGACCTGCGCCGGGGTCAGGTAGTTGAGCTGCGCGTCGGCCATGTCCTTGAGCACGATGTTGCGCCGGGCCATGGCCTGGTCCGGGTGCTGGAAGGGGTCGTACGCGCTGGGGCTGTTGACCAGCGCGGCCAGCAGCGCGGCCTGCGGGACCGTCAGTTTGTCCGCGGTGGTGGAGAAGTAGCGCTCGGCGGCGGCCTCGACGCCGTACGCGCCGTTGCCGTAGTAGACCAGGTTCAGGTACCGCTCGAGGATCTCTTCCTTCGTCAGCGTCTTCTCCACCGCGACCGCGTACTTCAGCTCGGTCACCTTGCGGGTGAAGGTGTCGGCGATCGCGGCCTGCTGCTTGACCTTGTCGGTCCCGGCCTCCAGCAGCAGCACGTTCTTCACGTACTGCTGGGTGATCGTCGAGCCGCCCTGCAGGTTCCCGCCGCGCGAGTCCTGGACCAGGGCGCGCACGGTGCCCTTGAGGTCCACGCCGCCGTGCTGGTAGTAGCGCACGTCCTCGATGGCGACGAGCGCGTCCGGCATGTTGGGGCTGATCGAGGACATCGGCACCACCACCCGGTCGCCGCCCAGGTCGTCGCTCCAGGTGTAGGCGATCAGCGAGCCGTCGTCGGCCAGCACCTTCGTGCGCTGCGGCAGCACCGGGGTCTCGAAGTCGATGGGCAGGTCCTCGAAGTGGTCCGAGGCGGCCTTCGCGGCCAGTCCGGCGCTGCCGAGCACCGGCAGGGCCAGTCCGGCGAGCAGCAGCCCGCCGAGAGAGCTGATGAGCAGGAAAGTCAGCAGGTGGCCGAAGAATCGGCCCAACCCCCGCGCCCCCGTGTAGCCACCCGCCTTGCGCATGAGGATCAGCCTACTCGGGTCACCTTAAGGGGCAACCGACCACGGCCGGACGGTGGATGCCGGATACTCGCGGGTTCAGCGGGCCGTCCGCCGGCCGTCTTCCACGGCGCTTCCCGCTGAGTCCCCGTCAGGAAGAGCGGTACCCGAAAACTTCCGGAACTCCTCGCCCCGCCTTCCGGTCCGGGCGGCCCCCGAACCGGCGCGACGCCCCTGTCACGCCGGTGCTAGCGTGGCCCGATACCGGAATTCGCGAGGCGCAAGTCCGGTGGGGCACTCCGGAAGTTCGGCGCGGAAGAGCAAGGAGCCGTGGTGGCTGTCGAGGACGAGCCCCGAATCACCATGACGAGCATCGCCCGTGAGGCGGGGGTCTCGGTGCCCACCGTCTCGCGCGTGCTCAACGGCCGCTCGGACGTGGCTCCGGACACCCGTGAGCGGGTCGAGGAACTGCTGCGCCGGCACGGCTACCGCCGCCGGGTCAACCGCGCGCAGGAGCCCGCCGGGCTGATCGACCTGGTGTTCAACGACCTGGACAGCCCGTGGGCGGTCGAGATCATCCGGGGCGTCGAGGAGGAGGCGCACGCGGCCTGCGTCGGCACGGTGGTCTCGGCGATCCACCGCCGCCCGGCCGCGACGCGGCAGTGGATGCGCAACGTGCAGGTGCGCAACACCGACGGCGTGATCCTGGTGACCTCCGACGTGCAGTCCCCGCTGCACGCCGAGCTGCGCAGGCTGGGCGTGCCCGCGGTGGTCATCGACCCGGCCGGAGTGCCCGCGCAGGACGTGCCGACCGTCGGCGCGGCGAACTGGGCCGGGGCGCTGGCCGCCACCGAGCACCTGATCGCGCTGGGGCACACCCGGATCGGTTTCATCGCCGGGCCGCGCACGCTGGTGTGCAGCCGCACCCGGCTGGACGGCTACCGGGCCGGCCTCGAGGCGGCCGAGCTGGCCGTGGACCCGGAGCTGATCGTGCAGGGCGACTTCTACCACGAGTCCGGCTTCAAGGGGGCGGCGGCGCTGCTGGAGCTGCGTCCGCGGCCGACCGCGATCTTCGCGTCCAGCGACCAGATGGCGCTCGGCGCGTACGAGGCGGTACGCCGTCGCGGGCTGCGGGTGCCCGACGACGTGAGCATCATCGGGTTCGACGACCTGCCCGAGGTGCGCTGGTCCTCGCCGCCGCTCACCACGGTGCGCCAGCCGCTGAGTGAGATGGGCGCCCTGGCCGCGCGTACCCTGCTGAAACTTGCCGGCGGGGAACGGATCGAGAGCCTGCGCTTCGAGCTGCCCACCCAGCTGGTGGTGCGGGACAGCTCGGGGCCCGTCCACCGCTGATCGCGCCTCGCGGCCGCCGCGCCGGGCTGCCACGCTCCACCCTGCAACCGCCCCACCTCCGGCGCGTCATCGAACCTTGACGTCCTCTGACCCGTCCCCTACCTTCTCCCGAGCGTACCGATAACTTCCGGAAACTCAGCGTCGAGATCTCGGACGGATTCCAGATGAATACCCTTAAACACTCCCTGCCCACCGCCGTCTCCCTGCTCGCCCTGGCCGGCGCCGCCGTCTGGGGAGGCACCCAGCTCGCCTCCGCCGGCGTCAGCCCGGACAGCCGCCCCGTCGCCGTCAACCAACCGCTGCGCACCCTCGCAGCCCTCGACGACCTGCGCATCGGCACCGCCACCGACCCCACCCTCCTGTCCACCGACCCGACCTATCAGCAGATCGTCGGCAGCCAGTTCAGCCTGGTCACCCCGGGCAACGACATGAAGTGGCAGACGGTCGAGCCGACTCAGGGCACGTACGACTGGACCGCCGCGGACCAGCTGGTGGCCTTCGCCGAGGCGCACGGCCAGCTCGTGCGCGGCCACACCCTGATCTGGCACAACCAGCTGCCCACCTGGCTGACCACCGGAGTCGCGAACGGCACGATCACCCCGGACCAGCTCAAGGCCCTGCTGCACAAGCACATCACCGACGAGGTGACGCACTTCAAGGGCGAGATCTGGCAGTGGGACGTGGTCAACGAGGCGTTCAACGACGACGGCACGCTGCGCGACACGCTCTGGCTGCAGAACCTCGGGCCGGACTACATCGCGGACGCGTTCCGGTGGGCGCACCAGGCCGACCCCAAGGCCCTGCTGTTCATCAACGACTACAACATCGAGGGCACCAGCCCGAAGAGCACCGCCGTGTACAACCTGGTCAAGCAGCTGCGCTCGGAGGGCGTGCCGATCGACGGCGTCGGCATCCAGGGGCACCTGGGCACCCAGTACGGGTTCTACGGCGCGGACGCGGTCGCGGCGAACATGGCCAGGTTCACCGCGCTGGGCATGGACGTGGCGGTGACCGAGGCCGACGTGCGCTCGATCCTGCCGATGACCAATCCGAACCTGCAGGCCGAGGCCGAGGGTTACAACACCCTGATGCAGGGCTGCCTGCTGACGAGGCGCTGCATCTCGTTCAGCATCTGGGGAGTGAGCGACAAGGACTCGTGGATCCCCGGGGTGTTCCCGGGCCAGGGCGGGGCGCTGCTGTGGGACGAGAACTACGCGCCCAAGCCCGCGTACACGGCGCTGCAGGTCGACCTCGCGTCCTTCGCCTCCCGGCACCGCTGACCTGCGCTCCGCATCCAGCCCCGGACCGGCGTCCGGACCCGGAATCCCGCTCCCGGCGCCGGGGCTCACGATCCGTCACGGAAAGTGAACCTCGGCGCCGTTTCCATCGTGCTTGTCCCCCGGGGCCGTATTCGCGGCCGGCGAGGAGGGCGACGTGACGCACAACCCGGAAGCGCTCGGACCATTCATCCCTCGGCCCCGACCCCGGCGCGAGCGCAACACCGAGGACCCCGGCGACGCCCAGCCGCGCCGTCTGCAGAGGCAGCAGGCCCCCACCCGCCGACGTCCCGACCCGGTCCCGGTCGGCGAGGAGACCGGCGACATCGGCTACATGCAGCCGCAGCGCCTGCAACAGCAGACAAGGCAACCAAAGCAGCAAAGCCTGCAAGAACAAGTACAGCTGACCCTGCAACAGCAAGTACTACAGGCCCAGGCACAGGCCCAAGCACAATCCCAGACCCAGGCCCAGGCCCAGACCCAGTCGCAGCAGGCCCCGTCCCGCCGCCGCCCCGAGCCGATGGCGTTTCAGGACATCACCCTCCCCCCGGAGGAACGGTCCCGCCCCCCGCAACGTCCTGCGTTCGAGCGGGAGCGTCGAAACTTCTCGCCGGACCGGCCGAACTTCTCCGCAGCCCAGTCGCCGTTCTCCGCGGCCCGGCCGGAAGGCCTGGCCGGCCACCCGGTACGCCGCCGTTCGCGCAGCAACGACGGCGCGCGTCCCGACCGGCGCAACCTGCTCGCCCTCACCGCCGGCGCGATCGGCGCGTTCGTGGTCCTCTTCCTGTTCTGGACGAAGACCCCGGGCCTGACCCTGTCCGGGGCCGAGGGCTTCACCACCGTGGGCGACGGACTGGGCATGCTCACCGCGTACCTGCTCATGGTCGAGGTGCTGCTGATGGCCCGGATTCCGTGGCTGGAGCGCGGAATCGGCTCCGACCGCCTGACCGCCGTGCACCGCGTGGTAGGCGAGTCAGTGGTCTGCGTCCTGATCGCGCACGTGGCCACGATCCTCTGGGGCTACTCGGAGGGCAAGCTGTCGGCCGTCACCGCCGAGCTGCCCGTCCTCTTCATCCACACCCCGTACGTGCTGCTCGCCAGCATCGGGACCAGCATCTTCGTCCTGATCGGCCTGATCTCGGTGCGCTTCGTCCGCCGCAGGCTCTCCTACGAGCTCTGGTACTACATCCACCTGGGCGTCTACGCGTCCCTCGCACTCGCGTTCGCGCACCAGATCGCGCTCGGCCCCACCTTCGACAACAACCGCATGGCGCGGGTGGCCTGGTCCGCCGCGTACCTGCTCGTCGCCGCGATGGTGCTGATCCACCGGATCGGCGGCCCGCTGCGCCTCGCGTACCGCCACCGCCTCGTCGTGACCAGGGTGGAGCCCGAGGGGCCCGACGCGGTCTCGATCTACCTCGGCGGGCGCCAGCTGCGCCGCCTCAACGCGGAGCCCGGCCAGTTCTTCCGCTGGCGGTTCATGGCGTCGGGCAGCTGGTGGCAGGCCCACCCGTTCTCGCTGTCCGCCGCGCCGAACCGGGAGTGGCTGCGCATCACGGTCGGCGCGCTGGGCAACCACACCAAGGCCCTGCAGAACGTGCGCCCCGGCACGAAGGTCCTCGCCGAAGGCCCCTACGGCGCGTTCACGGCGGCACTGCGCACCCGTGGCAAGGTCCTGCTACTGGCGGGCGGCATCGGCATCACCCCGCTACGCGCCCTGGTCGACGCGCTCGCCTCGGTCACCCACGACATCGTCCTGGTCTACCGGGCCTCCGACCGCGAAAGCGTAGTCTTCGGCGAGGAACTCGCCTGGCTAGACCGCACCGGCCAGCTCAAGCTGCACTACCTACTAGGCCCCCGCGACGTGGACCCCTCACCCCTCAGCGCCGACCGCCTCAGCCGCCTGATCCCCGACGTGGCCGACCGCGACGTCTTCCTCTGCGGCCCCCCCGGCATGGTCGACTCAGCCCGCCGCGCCCTGCGCGAAGCAGGCGTCCCCGGCCGCCGCATGCACCACGAGCGCTTCTCCACCTGACCTGAGCCGGGCTTGCGCCCGGTCTTTCGCGCAGGATCACGACAACCTCGACAGCATTCCAAGAAGACTGAACGCACTGGGTCCGCCAGCCTGTCACCGGGCTGGCGGACCCAGTGCGTTCCATCGCTTCAGATCGCCCCGATTCTGTGTTTGTGTTGGTTCATCGCCGTAGTTGGCTGCAGGTTGGCCGAGGCCTGCTCTTGACGGGCCACAGAAGCAGATGTAAACAATGCAAAGACAACATTGATGGGCGGTGAACCAACATCATGTACGCGGAGGAGCGCCAGCAGGCGATTCTGGCCAAGGCCCGTGCTCAGGGGCGGGTGGACGTGGTCGGGCTGGCCGAGGAGCTCGGGGTGACGACCGAGACCGTGCGCCGGGACCTGACCGTGTTGGAGCGGGCCGGGGTGGTGCGGCGGGTGCACGGCGGGGCGATTCCGGTCGAGCGGCTCGGGTTCGAGCCCGCGGTGGCCGCCCGGGACGCGGTGATGACCGCGGAGAAGGAGCGGATCGCCAAGGCCGCGCTGGCCGAGCTGCCTGCCGAGGGCTCGATCGTGATCGACGCAGGGACGACTACCGGGCGGCTGGTGGAGGTACTTCCCTCCGACCGGGAGCTGACCGTGGTGGTCAATTCGCCGGCCCTGGCTACCAGCTTGGCGACGCGGGCGAATCTGACCGTGTTGCTGCTGGGCGGCCGGGTGCGCGGGCGGACCCTCGCGACCGTGGACGAGTGGTCGCTGGCCCCGCTCTCGCAGCTGTGCGTCGACGTGGCGTTCATGGCGACGAACGGGGTGTCCACGGCGCACGGGCTGACCACCCCCGACCTTGCCGAGGCCGCCGTGAAGCGGGCGATGATCGGGGCGGCGCGGCGCACGGTGCTGCTGGCCGACCACACCAAGTTCGGCAACGACTGCCTGGCCCGGTTCGGCGCGCTGTCCGAGCTCGACGTGCTGATCACTGATTCAGGGCTCGATGACGATACGGCCGGGGACGTGGAGCAGTGCGGTGTGCGGGTGGTCCGCGCATGATCGTCACGCTCACGTTGAATCCGAGCCTCGATCGGACGCTCGAGGTCGATGCCCTGGAGCGCGGGGAAGTGCTGCGCGCGGCCCCGGTGCACCTGGATCCCGGCGGCAAGGGCGTGAACGTCACCCGGGCGTTGTTGGCCAACGGCGTCGGGTCGCGCGCGGTGATTCCGTGCGGCGGCGCGGACGGGGAGCAGCTCGTGCAGCTGCTCGCCGGCGAGTCGGTGCACACGGTGGCGGTGCGGATCGCGAACCGGACCCGCTCGAACGTCACCCTGGTCGAGCCGGACGGCACCGTGACCAAGGTCAACGAGCCGGGCGCGGCGCTCACCGCGGCCGAGTTCGAGGCCGTCGCCGCCGCCGTGCTCGGCTGCGCGGGCACCGCCGACTGGGTGGTGATGTGCGGCAGCCTGCCGCCGGACGTGCCGGTGGACGTGTACGCCGGGCTCACCGAGCAGTTCACGGCCGCCGGGATCCGCGTGGCGGTGGATACGAGCGGTCCGGCGCTGCTCTCGGCGGTGGCGGCGGGGCCCGATCTGATCAAGCCCAACCGGGAGGAGCTGGCCGAGGCGGTCGGCGCGCCGCTGCCCGGGATCGGCGACGTGGTCGAGGCGGCCCGCAGCCTGCGGGCGCTCGGCGCGCGGTCCGTGCTGGCCAGCCTGGGCCCGGACGGCGCGCTGCTCGTGGACGAGGACGGAGTGCTTCTGGCTCAGGGCACTGCGATCGAGCCGCGCAGCACCGTCGGCGCGGGCGACGCGCTGCTGGCCGGGTTCCTGGCCGGCGGGGCGCGCGGACCGCGGGCGCTGACAGAGGCGGTGGCCTGGGGCGCGGCGGCGGTCGGCCTGCCCGGCAGCCGCATGCCATCGCCCGGCGACATCCGGCGCGAGGGCATCCGACTGGTGCGCGAACCCGGCGCCCAGGCGGTGCACGGGCTGGTCAGCGCCGCGGATCTGTAACGACGGGCGCAGTACGGCAAGTCCGCCACTGCACGTCCACGACGGCGCGTTCGACGACAGCGCCGGGTTCCACAGCAGCACCTTGTGAGGCTCGACAACCAAGACTCAGGCCGTCTGTCAAGGAGGACGACATGGCCATGGCCTATACGCCGCAACCCACCGGCACCGGGCTGCGCGCAAAAGTGCAGCGTTTCGGCAGCTTCCTCGCCTCGATGGTGATGCCGAACATCGGCGCCTTCATCGCGTGGGGTCTGATCACCGCGCTGTTCATCCCGACCGGCTGGCTGCCGAACGCGCGGTTCGGCGCGTTGGTCAGCCCGATGATCACGTACCTGCTGCCGATCCTGATCGGCTACACCGGCGGCCGCATCGTCCACGGGCAGCGCGGCGCCGTGATCGGCGCGATAGCCACCACCGGCGTGGTGGTGGGCTCGAGCGTGCCGATGTTCCTCGGCGCGATGATCATCGGACCGCTGGCCGCGTACGTGCTCAAGCAGTTCGACAAGCTGGTCGAGGACCGGGTCCGCACCGGCTTCGAGATGCTGGTGGACAACTTCTCGCTGGGCATCATCGGCGGCGCGTTCGCGCTGCTCGGGGTCTGGGGCATCGGCCCCGTGGTCAATCATGTGACCACCTGGGCGGGCAACGGCGTGCAGACCCTGGTGAACCACCACCTGCTGCCGCTGGCCTCGGTGGTGATCGAGCCGGCGAAGGTGCTGTTCCTGAACAACGCGATCAACCACGGCGTGCTCGACCCGCTGGGCGTGAACCAGGCACTGCACAACGGCAAGTCGATCCTGTTCATGCTGGAGAGCAACCCAGGCCCCGGCCTCGGGATCCTGGTCGCCTACCTGCTGTTCGGCCCGCGCAAGCTGCGTCCGAGCGTGCCCGGCGCGATCATCATCCAGTTCCTCGGCGGCATCCACGAGATCTACTTCCCGTACGTGCTGATGAAGCCGCGGCTGATCCTGGCGGCGATCTGCGGCGGCGCGACCGGCATCGGCTGGTTCGAGGCCACGGGCGCCGGGCTGGTGGCGTCGCCGTCCCCGGGCAGCATCTTCGCCTACGCGGCGGAGACTCCACGTGGCGGCTACTTCGCCGTGTTCGCCGGAGTCCTGCTGGCTGCGGCGGTGTCCTTCGCGGTCGCCTCGCTGCTGCTCGGCTTCGGGCGCGGCGAGAAGGAGGAAGTGACCGCCCCTGCGGGCGAGTCGGAGGGTGGCGCGGCGGATGATGCGGCCGCTGAACCGACTCCGGCACAGGGCGCACCGCAGGGGCAGCCTGCGGGAGCGGTACTGACCCGTGACGTGGCAGCCGGGGAGGCGTGACCATGGCGAAGCTCAACGCGTCCGACGTGCACAAGATCATCGTGGCCTGCGACGCCGGGATGGGCAGCAGCGTGATGCTCGCCTCGCAGCTGCGCAAGCAGCTCAAGAAGTACCCGGTGACCGTGGAGCACTCCCCGGTCAGCGAGATCCCGGCCGACGCCGACCTGGTGGTCTGCCACGCCGGGCTGGCCGACCGGGCCCGCGCGGTGGCCGGGTCCAAGCCGGTGGTGCCGTTCCAGATCTTCCTGGGGGATCCGGCCGTGGAGGCGATCCTCAAGGCGATCAAGGAGGGTGGGGTCATCGATGTCTGATGAGGCGCAGACCGCGGGCTCGGCCGGGCTGCTGCAGGCGCGGGCGGTCCGGCTGGGCGAGCGGGTCGCCGACCGGACCGAGGCGGTGCGCCGCTGCGGGCAGGTGCTGGTCGAGACGGGCGCGGTGCAGTTCGAGTACATCGACGCGATGCTCCAGCGCGAGCGCGACATCTCGACCTACGTCGGCGAGGGCGTGGCGATCCCGCACGCGACCCTGGCCGGCAAGGAGGCGGTGCTGCGCGATGCGCTGGCGGTGGTCGGCTTTGCCGAACCGGTGGACTGGGACGGGCAGCCGGTCAGCGTGTGCGTGGCCATCGCGGCCCGCGGCGACGGGCACCTGGCGATCCTGGCCGAGCTGGCCGAGATCCTGCTCGACCCGGACCGCGCCCGTGAGCTGCGGGAGGCGGACAGCGTGGACGCGGTGCTGCGGCTGCTTGAGCCGGCCGGGAACGCGGTCGCATGAGGAAGGTCGCATGAGGAACACAGCCGGAATCAGAAAGGCAGCGGCATGAAGGTAGTGCGCTACTACGCCCCCGGGGACGTGCGTGTCGAGGACGCGCCCGAACCGCAGGCCGGTCCCGGGGAGGTGAAGATCAGGGTCCGCAACTGCTCGACCTGCGGCACCGACCTGAAGATCTACCGGCACGGCCATTATCGGATCGCCCCGCCCCGGGTGATGGGGCACGAGATCGCCGGGGAGATCTCGGCGCTCGGCGAAGGGGTCGAGGGCTGGGCGGTCGGCGACCGGGTGCAGGTGATCGCGGCGATCCCGTGCGGGCACTGCGCGGAGTGCCGGCGCGGCCGGATGACCGTGTGCCCGAACCAGGAGTCGATGGGCTACCAGTACGACGGCGGGTTCGCCGAGTACATGACGGTCCCGGCCAAGGTGCTCGCGGTCGACGGCCTCAACCGGATCCCCGAGGGCGTGGGCTTCGACGAGGCCTCGGTGGCCGAGCCGCTGGCCTGCGTGCTCAACGGGCAGGAGCTGGCCCGGGTCGGCGAGGGCGACGAGGTCGTCGTGGTCGGCTCCGGACCGATCGGCTGCCTGCACGTGCGGCTGGCCCGCTCGCGCGGGGCGTCCCGGGTGTTCCTGGTCGAGCTGAACCGTGAGCGGCTGGAGCGGGCCGCGGCACTCGTGCACCCGGACGAGTCGGTGTCGGCGGACGAGGGCGACATCGTGGAGCAGATCCTCAAGCTCACCGACGGGCGCGGGGCCGACGTGGTGATCACGGCGGCGGCCTCGGGCAAAGCGCAGGAGCAGGCGCTGCAGTACGCGGCGCGGCAGGGCCGGATCAGCTTCTTCGGCGGGCTGCCGCAGGACGCGCCGACCATCACCTGCGACTCGAACCTGGTGCACTACCGCGAGCTGACGATCGTCGGGGCGAACGGTTCGAGCCCGGCGCACAACGCCCGCGCGCTGGAGCTGATCGCCTCCGGGGCGGTGCCCGTCAAGGACCTGATCACGCACCGGCTGCCGCTGGACGACATCCTGGAGGCCTTCGACGTGGTCAGCCGCGGCGAGGCCATCAAGGTCACCATCGAGCCCTGAGAGGGCAGAGGAGAAGGAGGGTCCTGATGCCTGAGCGCACGGTCACCGTGGCGTCCCGCACCGGGTTGCACGCCCGCCCCGCCGCCTTGTTCGTCAAGGCCGCCGCCGCGCAGCCGGTACCGGTCAAGCTGCGGGTCGGCGAGGGGAAGCTGGTGGACGCCCGCAGCATCCTGGGCGTGCTGAGCCTGAAGGTCGGGCACGGCACGGCGGTGACGCTGAGCGCGGACGGCGACGCCGCGGATCAGGCCCTTGACGTGCTGGCCGAGCTGCTGGCCCGGGACCTGGACGCGGAGCCGGTCGATGGCTGATGCGCAAAGAGCGACCGAGGAATGGGGGCCGGATCAGCGAGCGGGCCGAGGGCCGAGTCCGGCAAGGCCGAGGAGGGAGGCGCCCTCTTTTCGGGCGCCGACCGACGAGAACGCAGCCGGGCGAGAGTCATCGGCACGAGAGCCCGGCCCCCATTCCTCGGTCGCTCTTCAAGGACTCGGGGTCAGCGCCGGGTCGACGGCGGGCCCGGCGCTGCGGATGGGCCGGGCGCCGCAGTTGCCCGCGTCCCGGGTCGTTCTGGATCCGGAGGCCGAGCGGGCGGCGGCCCGTGAGGCGCTGCGTCTGGTCGCCGAGGAGTTGGCGCAGCGCGCCGAGCGGGCGGCCGATCCGGCGGCGCGGGCCATCCTGGAGGCCCAGTCGCTGATGGCCGGGGACCCGATGCTGACAGAGTCCTGCGACGAGCTGATCGCGGGCGGGCTGGACGCCGCGCACGCGGTGCACGCCGCCTTCACCGAGCAGGCCGAGGGGCTGCGCGCGGCGGGCGGTTATCTGGGTGAGCGGGCCGCGGATCTGGAGGACCTGCGCGACCGGGCGGTGGCCCGGCTGCTCGGCGAGCCGATGCCGGGCATCCCGGATCCGGGGCACCCGTTCGTGCTGGTCGCGGACGATCTCGCTCCGGCCGACACGGCCGCGCTCGACCCGGCGCGGGTGCTGGCCCTGGTGACCGCGCGCGGTGGGCCGACCAGCCACACGGCGATCCTGGCGCGGGCGCTGGGCCTGCCGGCGGTGGTGGCGTGTCCGGGTTCTGCCTCGATCGAGGACGGAATCCTGATCCACGTGGACGGCGCGGCCGGGACCGTGCAGTTGCACGTGACGGCCGAGCACGTCGCCGAGGTGCGCGAGCGTGCCGCGGCCGATGCTGCGCAGGCGGCGCGCGGCGAGGAGGGCGCGCGCGGTCCCGGGCAGACGGCAGACGGGCATCGCGTGCCCCTGATGCTGAATATCGGCTCCGCGGACGACCTGCCCGCGGACGCCGCCGAGAACGCGGAGGGCGTCGGGCTGCTGCGCACCGAGCTGCTGTTCCTCGGCCGGCACGACGCGCCGGGGCTGGAGGAGCAGCGCGAAGCGTACGCGCGGGTGTTCGCGGCGCTGCCCGGCCGCCGCGTCGTGCTGCGCACCCTGGACGCCGGAGCCGACAAGCCGCTGCCGTTCCTCTCCCTGGCCGAGGAGCCGAATCCGGCGCTCGGTATCAGGGGTCTGCGTACGGCGCGGGCCCGCCCGGAGGTGCTGGAGACACAGCTGGCGGCGGTCGCCCTGGCGGCTGCGGACACTGCCGCCGAGGTGTGGGTGATGGCCCCGATGGTCTCGACGGCGGGTGAGGCCGCCGAGTTCGCCGCCCGGGTGCGCGCGCACGGCCTGGCCAAGGTCGGCGCGATGGTCGAGGTGCCGGCCGCCGCGCTGCGGGCCGGGCAGGTGCTGGAGCACGTCGACTTCCTGAGCATCGGCACCAACGACCTGGGCCAGTACACGATGGCCACCGACCGGCAGTGCGGCGAGCTGGCCGACCTGCTCGATCCGTGGCAGCCGGCCCTGCTCGACCTGATCGCCGCCTGCGCCGCGGCCGGCCGGGCGGCGGGCAAGCCGGTCGGGGTGTGCGGCGAGGCGGCCTCCGATCCGCTGCTGGCCTGCGTGCTGGTCGGCCTGGGGATCAGCAGCCTGTCGATGTCGCAGGGCGCCGTCGGACGGGTCAACGCCCAACTGAGGCGCCGTACCAGGGACGAGTGCGCCCGTCTCGCCGAGGCGGTGCTGGCCGCGCCGGACGCAGCGGCGGCGCGTGCCGCAGCCGAGTCCGCCGGCTGAACCATCGGCCGGATCGCGGACTGGAGCACCGCCTGAAGCACCGGCCATCTGCCATTCGGCAATCTCCGGTTAACATCGGAGGCCCTTGTGGGGACGGCCGCTGCTGTCACACTGTCCGTGTGTACGACTTCGACGTGCTCGTCCTGGGTTCCGGACCCGGCGGCCAGAAGGCCGCGATCGCCACCGCCAAGCTGGGCAAGCGGGCGGCCATCGTCGAACGCCGGGACATGGTCGGCGGGGTGTGCATCAACACCGGGACGATCCCGTCCAAGACGCTGCGCGAGGCGGTGCTCTACCTCACCGGCATGAGCCAGCGCGAGATGTACGGGCAGAACTACCGGGTCAAGGACGACATCACCGTCGCCGACCTGCTCTCCCGGACGCAGCACGTGATCAGCCGGGAAATCGAGGTGATCCGCAGCCAGCTCTCCCGCAACCGGGTGGCGCTGCTGCCGGGCCTGGGCTCCTTCGTCGACTCGAACACGGTCGAGGTCGCGGACGGCACCGGGCGCAACACCCGGGTGACCGCCGAGAAGATCGTGATCGCCACCGGCACGACCCCGGCCCGGCCCGAGTCGGTGGACTTCGACGGCTCGACGGTCATCGACTCGGACGGCATCCTGTCGCTGGAGCGGGTGCCGCAGACCATGGTGGTGGTCGGCGCGGGCGTGATCGGGATCGAGTACGCCTCGATGTTCGCCGCGCTCGGCTGCAAGGTCACCGTGGTCGAGTCGCGCAGCCGGATGCTCGAGTTCTGCGACGTGGAGGTGGTCGAGGCGCTCAAGTACCATCTGCGCGACCTCGCGGTGACCTTCCGGTTCGGCGAGACGGTCGCGGCGGTGGAGCGGCACGCGCGCGGGGCGATCGCGGTGCTGGAGAGCGGCAAGAAGATCCCCGCCGAGGTGGTGATGTACTCGGCCGGGCGGCAGGGCATGACCGCGGGGCTGAACCTGGAGGACGCCGGGCTGAGCGCCGACGCGCGCGGGCGGATCAAGGTGGACGAGTACTTCCGCACCGAGGCCCCGCACATCTACGCGGTCGGCGACGTGATCGGGTTCCCGGCGCTGGCGGCGACCTCGATGGAGCAGGGCCGGCTGGCCGCGCACCACGCCTGCGGGGAACCGGCGCACGTGATCTCCGCGCTGCAGCCGATCGGCATCTACACGATTCCGGAGATCAGCTTCATCGGGCGCACCGAGGACGAGCTGACCGCCGAGCGGATCCCGTTCGAGGTGGGCGTGTCGCGATACCGGGAGCTGGCCCGCGGGCAGATCATCGGCGACTCGTACGGCATGCTCAAGCTGCTGGTCTCGCCGGAGGACAGGTCCCTGCTCGGGGTGCACGTGTTCGGCACCGGGGCGACCGAGCTGGTGCACATCGGCCAGGCCGTGATGGGCTGCGGCGGGACGGTGGACTACCTGGTGGACGCGGTGTTCAACTATCCGACGCTGGCCGAGTCGTACAAGGTCGCGGCGCTGGACGCGATGAACAAGATCCGGCAGATCGAGCGCCTGGCCGACTGACGGGCCGACGGATCGGCGGCGTACGGTTCCGGTCATGGCGGACGTGGTCGAGGTGTGGCTGGTGCGTGAAGGCCTGCCGCCGGGGCTGGCGCTTGCGGAGCTGTACGCCGTCCTGGACGCCCGGGAACGTCAGCGTGCTGATGATCTTCTGCGGGAGGCGGATCGAAACCGGTTCGTCGTCGCGCACGCCGCGGTCCGCTTCGTCGTAGGTGGATGGCTCGGGGCACCGCCCGCGGAGCTGCGCTGGGAGTACGGGCCGCATGGCAAGCCCGCGCTCGGCGGGTCGTGGCGCGGGGTTCAGGTCAACCTCTCGCACTCCGGCGGACTGTGCCTGGTCGCCGTCACCAGGTCACGCCGGGTCGGGGTGGACATCCAGCGGCTGGAGCCGGGCCTGGACGTGGTCGCGATGGCGAGGCGCTACTTCACTCCCCTGGAGTCACGGTTCGTGCAGGATCCGTCCGACGGCGACGAGCGGGCCGAGCGGTTCGTCCGGCTGTGGACCCGCAAGGAGGCAGTGACCAAAGCGGCCGGCGGGCGGCTGATCAGGCACGGGATGGCCGTGCCGGTGCAGGGGGTCGGCGGTGCGGTCGTCGATTTCCCGGACGAGGCCGACGCGGGGCCGTACCGGGTCACGGACGTGTCGGCGCCGGACGGTTACCGGGCCGCTGTCGCCCTCTCGGGCCCGGAGCACTTTCAGGTGGAGTCGCGGGAGTGCGGCTGGGACTGGGACAGGGACTGGGCTGGTTCATCAGCGCGGATGTCGCCGAAGAGCAGGGCGACTCCGGCGTTCTCGGACGGTACGGAGACCGGCACTCCGGGGTCGTAGGGCAGCACGCACTGTTCGACCAGCAGCAGCAGGGAGCGGCGTAGGCCGGCGGTCCGGGCGTATTCGCGGATGAGGCGCAGCGCGGTCAGTACGGCCCCGGCGCCCTGGTCGCTGACCGCAAAGGACAGCGGCGTGCCTGGGCAGACATGGCTGAGGTACGTGGTCGTGGCGCGGCCCGGGGTGATGTCCGGGATGTCGTAGGCCATCACGAGCAGGTCGATCTGCTCGCCCTCGGGCACGGCTGCGGCGATGAGCGCCTCGGCCATCTCGCCGTACGACTGGCCGCCGCGTTCCAGCGCGCCGGGTTCGAGGGTGAGTCCGTAGGGATGCAGCAGGTCGGTGAGGTAGACGGACAGCCGCTCGATGTGGTCCGGGTCGTGCGCGAGGGCCGACGAGTCCGGGAAGGAGCGGCGCACGGTGCGTCGCACGCCCCAGCTCTCGTCGAGGCGCGAGACGGTGCTCGCCGACGGCGGCACGAGGGTGCGCACCGGCTCAGTCCTCGATGAGCAGGTTCGCGGCGACGTAGTCGGCGAGCGTGCCGACCGTGTCGAAGTCCTCCCGGTCCAGGTCCTCGACGCTGATCTCCAGCTCCAGGCTCTCCTCGAGCTGCAGGACCAGTTCCAGGGCGGTGGTCGAGGTCATGCCGAGGGCGTCCATCAGCGCGGTGTCGGCCGAGGCGCCGGTCACCTCGCGGCGCAGCAGGGCGGGCAGCAGCGAGCAGATCCCGTCGACCATCCGCCCGCGCAGGGCCGGATCGACGGCGGTGGCCGCGGTGTCGAGTTCTGTCATGGCGGATGATCCCTGTCGGTGAGTGGGTCGGTAGGTGGGTCAGTGGGTGGGTCGGTGGTCGGTTGTGGTGCCAAAAGCCAGTGCCGGAAGTCAGCGCTGCAGGTCAGCGCTGGAACACCATGGCGGCGAAGGTGGCGCCGCGCCCGGCTCCGGCCGCGGCCATCACGTAGTGCTCCCCCGTCCGCAGCAGCCCCCGCTCGCGCGCGGTGCGGTAGTTGATGAAGGGGTCGGCGCAGAAGACGTGGCCGTAGGTCGGCACGTTGTCCAGCACGACCCGCGCCAGGGGGAAGGCGAGCCGGCGGCAGACCCGCTGCCAGGCGATGACGTTCACGTTGTGCGGCAGGATCAGGCTGATCTCCTCCATCCGCAGGCCGCTGCGGTCGACGGCGGCAAGGACCGCCGCGGCCAGCGAGTCGGCGTAGTCCCGCTGGAAGGCCGAGGCGAGCTCCTCGCCGTCCCCGTCGTACTCGCCGCGCAGGTCCACGGCGTAGGCCAGCAACCGGTCGCGCCGACCGGAGGCCCGCACCAGGCAGGCGGAGGCGCCCTCGCCGAAGAACGAGGTCTCGGGAACCAGCTGGGTCTCGCCGGTGAACGCCTTCTCCCCGGCGAGGATTAGGGCGAGTCCGTCAGGGTGGGCGTCCGCGTCGGCGGCCAGCAGGCGTCCCGCGACGTCGATCGCGAGCAGCCCGGACGCGCAGGTGTGGTGGCCGACCGCGAAGGTGCTCGCGTGTTCGAGTCCGTATTCGGCGCTCAGTTCGCGCAGCGGATCCATCGGGTACGGCACGACGACCGGGAAGGCCCGCGCGTGCAGCACGTACCGGACCCGCTTCTCGCGCCCCCGCAGGTACACCAGGTCGTCGAGCGCGCCGCGCAGCAGATCGAGCAGGCTGCCGCCGGGGTCGACGCGCACCTCGGCGAGCTTGTGATAGCGCCGGAACACCTTGATCTGCATCGGGGTCAGGCCGAAGCGGTCGGCGAGGTCCTCGATGGGCACCCGCTTCTCGGGCAGGTAGGCGCCCACGGCTGCGAGCGCGGTCACCGGACGCGCCGGCAGGGCGAGGATACGTCGGGCAGAGGGACGGTCTGCTTACGCATGGGCCACCACCGTCACATCGGCAGGTCCAGGCACGTCCCCGGAGGTGGTTACATCTGTCCCAAGAATTGGGACAGCCACGCGGGTGGGTGCGACCGGGTCGAACGCGGCCTCGACGGCGATCGTCTCCATGTCCCGAGCCAGCCCTTCGATGTCGGCGGGCGAGATGTGGTGGGTGTCCGCGCACACGGTCAGCACGATGCTCTCCGGACCGTCGTCGACGTGCAGGAACAGCCGCTCGAACGGGTTCCGCTTCTTCCCGAACCAACGGAAGGAGCTGTTCGCAAGCACCTCCCGCAGCCGTCGCGGGGTGATCGGCGCAGCGGTTGGCGAGGCAGTCGGCGGGCCGGTGCGCGCCCTGCTCTCCTCGGCACGTCGGTCGTTGAAGAAGCTGGTGGTGCCGAACTGCGGGCCACGTTCCCGGGCCACGCGCTCGAACAGCTCGGCCATCTGCTCGGGATCAAAGTATGCGAATTTATTGGCGCTCATGCTGGCCCGCCGGGCGCGACGGACCGCCTCGTCGACGGTAAGGTCCGTGACGTCCAGGACACTGATGCCGCTCTGCACCAGGGTGCACACGACATCGGTCAACCTGGAGCGGAACCGGTTGTGCACCAGGGGCCGAATCACCGCCGGGTTGAGCACGCCCCGGCGCCCGAGTGCGATGGCGTAGAGCGCCATGAGCACGGACGAGGAGTCGGTCTGCGTCCGTTCGGCGATTTCGGGGACGGCGAGGTAGAGCGCGGGTGAGCTGTACTCGCCGCTCCAGTGCCGAGGTTCGCGCCAGTCGTCCGAGACCGGGTAGGGGGTTCGCGGCAGCGAGCGCAAGATCTTCTCCCAGTGCCGAAGCGCCGCCGCGTTGTGCCGCTGACCGGCTTCGGAGCACTGCCAGCGAGCAAGTTCCAACTGCTGCGGGCCGGTGACCGGGGCGCGCTCCCGGACCGCGACCTCACGGAGCATCACCTGCGCGCCGACGCCGTCGGTGACCAGGTGGCACATCAGGACGACCATGTGGGTCAGCTCGCCGCGATGGCGCACCACGGCCATCCGGACCGGCCACTCTCCGGCAAAGTCACGGGAGGTGGCGTCGTAGTCGGCCAGCACCGCCGCGGCAGTTTCGTCCGCTTCAGACGGACACGTGGTAACAACGTCGGCATCGAACTTGTCCGCCTCAGACGGACACATGTAACCAGTGTCGAAGACCTCGAGCGTGATTTCGCCGGAGTTGAAGAGCTGCTGGGTCGGCCGCTGTCGCGCGTCGAACCGCAACCGCGTGCGCATCGACGGGTAACGGGTCATCAGGTACCGCAGTTCGTCGACGATCTCGAGCAGGGTGGTGCCAGCCGGCAGCGGCTTCATGCCGCCCAGGTGCAGCCAGCCCTGCCGGGTCATTCCAAGCCAGATCTCCATCTGACCCCAGGTCAGCTCGCCGATCCCGCTGTCCGGCGCGGAGAAGTCGACCGGGATTCGCAGCGCGGGCACGGGTCGGGGCCCGGGCGCCGGGAGATCGCTGGCCGGCGCCGAGGCCGCCGCGATCTTGTCCACAAGCCTGTCCATGTCAGCCCGCCGCCAGCTCGGCCAGGTGCCGCTGGCGCATGAGGAACTTGCGCACCTTACCCGTCGGGCCTGTTATTAAATGCTCCTCACCGGGGATCACAGTGACCTTGCACAGCGTCGCCGCCGCGGCCTCGGTGAGCGCCGCTCTGACTGCGGACGTGCGGTCCACGTCCGGGTCGGCGTCGGTGTGCAGAGCCAGCAGCACCTCAGTCCGCACCCTCCCATCCACCGTCGCCGCCACGACCGTGCAGTCGCGCACGTCCGGGCAGGCCTTGAGGATCCGCTCCTCGGACATCGCCGTGTAGAGCCATTCGCCGCCGCCCAGATCGACCGCGTCCACCGCTCGGTCCACGTGGTAGTAGTAGCCCTCCTCGTCGCGGTACATCAGGTCGCCGGTGAGGTAGTAGCCGTTGAGCCGATTGCGGTACGTGTTCACCGAGTCGTTCCAGTAGCCCGGGGCCAGGGTCGGGGCCTTGAGTCCGAAGTGGCCGACCCGGCCGGTCTCCACCTCCTGACCGGTACTCAGATCCAGCAGCGCGACCTGCGCGAACACATGCGGCCGACCGACACAGCGGCCGTAGCGGTCGGTGTCGGTGCGATGCGTAATATGAAAGGCCGAGTGGCCCATCTCGGTGGAGCCGAGGCCGTCGACGAAGCTGGAGCCCGGCACCCGCGTGACGCCCTCTCGCGTCACCGTCAGCCGGGAGCCGACCGCGACCAGGTGGCGCACGTGCGGTTCGTGCGCGCAGTCGCCAGTGTTGAACCAGAGCGCCACCGAGTCCAGGTCGCGCTCGCGCAGGTCGAAGCGGGCCAGCTGCGCCCAGGTGACGGCGAAGCCGAAGACCCCAGACGGCTTCCACCGTTCGATGGCATCGAGGACCGCGCCACCGTCGTCCTGCCCCTGCCGCGAGAGATAGAGCAGCTCGCTGCGATTGCACAGGGCGTGGTTCACGGTCATGATTCCGGCCGCGTGCGGAGCGGGCAGCGCGCTGAGGATCCGCTCGGTGCCCTGCGCACGCGGCGCCGAGAGCCGGATCCGGCGGGTGGCCGCGAACAGACTCGAATGCGAGTGCACCACGGCCGTGGGCATCCGGGTGGTGCCCGAGGAGTGGGTGATCGCGATCGGGTCGTCGGCGTGGTGGCGGTACGGCGCGGGCGCCTGCTCCGGGTCGCCGGTGCCGGTCTCGGCGGCGTCGAATACCAGGTCGAGGCCGAGCCGCTCGTTGACCAGCCACTCGCCGTGTTCGGCTTCGGTGATCAATGCGGTGCCCCGCAGCCGCCGGATGTACTCGGCGGCCACCGGGCCCGGGATATTCGGGTTCATCAGCGCCGCGACGGCGCCCAGCCAGCTCAGCGCCAGGAAGTTCAGGAAGCAGTCCGCCGAGGTGGAGACGTACACGGCGACCGGGTCGCGCGGGCGCACGCCGCGCCCGTGCAGCCAGGCTGCACGGGCCGCCACCCGCTCGCGCAGCTGACCGAGCGTCAGCCCCTCCCATGCGGGCAGGCCGTCCACCGGCACGTCGAAGGCGAGGCCGGGGCCGTCGAGCGGTGCGCCGTGCTCGATCAGCTTGGGCAGCACGTTGCCCGCGCCGACCTCGGGATCGGCGGCCAGCGCGGTGCGGATGCCGGTGATCGTCACGGGACTCTCTCCTTCTGCTTCAGGTCCAGCCGTGCGAAGGCGGTGCGCAGCTGGTCGCGGGTGGGTTGCAGGGCCAGGCCGAGATCGCGGGCGTACGGCAGGACGGCGCCGTCGGGCCGGGTCACCCGTTGCGGCGGGGCGATCAGCCGCATCCCCTCCGCCGCGGTGGCCAGGATCTCCGCGCCGATCCCGCAGCTGCGGTTCGAGTCGTCGAGCACCACCAGGCGTCCGGTGCGTTCGAGCGAGGCGGCCAGGCCGTCCCAGTCGAAGGGGTGCAGCGTGCGCGGGTCGAAGACCTCGACCGAGATGTGGTCGGCCACCTCATCGGCGACCGCGAGCGCGTCGTGCACCAGGTGCCCGATCGCCACGACCGTGACGTCCTCGCCGCTGCGGTGCACCCGACCGATACCGAGCGGCACCGGGGTCAGGGTCGCGAGGTCCACGTCCTCGCGGCGGCCGAGCGCCCCGGCGGGCGCGAACACGACCACCGGATCGTCGTCGCGCAGCGCCGTGACCAGCAGGCCGTAGGCGTCGGTCGGGGTGGCCGGCACCACGGTCTTGACCCCGACGTGCGCGAACAGGCTGTAGGGGTGGTCGGCGTGCTGCACCGCCCAGCCCTCGCGCGAACCGGAGTTGGGCACCAGGTAGGTCACCGGCACCCGGGCCTGGCCGCCGGTCATCAGCGAGTACTTGTGTGCCTGGTTGGCGATCTGCTCGAAGGCCAGGAACAGCAGCGCCGGGATCTGGAACTCCACCAGCGGCCGCGCCCCGGCCAGTGCCGCGCCGGTCGCGAAGCCGGTGAACGCCTGCTCGCTGATCGGGGTGTCGAGGACCCGCTGCGGGCCGAAGCGCTTGAGCAGCCCGGCCGTGACGTTGGTGACCGCCGCCCCCACGTCCTCGCCGAACACGCACACCGCCGGATCGCGCTCCATCTCGTCGCCGAGCGCGCGATTGAGTGCTTTGAGATAGGACAGGTTGGCCATCAGGACGCTCCCGCCCGCGCACGCGTGCCGTCCGCGTAGAGATACCTGGCGGCGTCGGCCGGATCAGGGTGCGGACTCTCGCAGGCGAACCGCACCGCCTCGGCCAGCACGTCCTCGATCCGCGCGTCGATCTGCGCGCGTAGCCGCTCGGAGATCCGCCGACCCTGAACATCCAGCGGGTCACGGGAGCGCCCGGCGGCCACCTCCGCCTCGGTGCGGTAGCGCGGTCGGGCCGTGTGCTCCCAGGTGTGGTGCGCGTCGAAGCGGTACGTCGTGCACTCGATCAGCGTCGGCCCCTCCCCTACCCGGGCCCGGAGCACTGCCTCGGTGGCGACATCGAGCACTGCCTCGGGGTCCATGCCGTCCGCCGTGCGGGCCGGGATGCCGAACGCCGCAGCCCGCCCGGTGATGCTCCCGGCCACCGCTGCCTCGGTACGCATCGTGGTCGCGAATCCGTTGTTCTCACACACGAACACGACCGGGACCCGCCACAGCGCGGCCAGGTTGAAGGTCTCCAGCACCACACCCTGATTCACCGCGCCGTCGCCGAAGAAGGCCACGGCGACCCGGTCCGAGCCGGCCTGCCGGGCCGCCCAGGCCGCGCCCGCCGCGATCGGGACGGCCGCACCGACGATCGCGTTGGCCCCGAGGACGCCGAGCCGCAGGTCGGCCGCGTGCATCGAACCGCCGCGCCCCCGGTTGAAGCCGGTGGTGCGTCCGGCCAGCTCGGCCAGCATCCGCGCCGGGTCCGCGCCCTTGGCCAGCACGTGGCCGTGGCCGCGATGGGTGCTGGCGATCAGGTCGTCGGTCCGCAGCGCCGCGCACACGCCCGCCGCGATGGCCTCCTGCCCGATGTACGGATGGATGCCGCCCACGATCACCCCGGACCGCACCAGCTCGACCGCGCGCTCCTCGAAGCGGCGGATCAGGCGCACCACGCGGTACAGCTCCGCCGGGTCGGCCATCAGCCCCTCACCCTCATCGACGCCCCAACACAGCACTCTGATCCATATCCGTTCCCTGATGTGCCCCCGGGGCAGTCGACGCGGCCGGCGCGGCGGGCAGGTCGGCCACCGCCTGCGCGATCGCGTCCCACAGCCGGGCGCGGGCGGCCAGCGCCAGGTTCACGGTGCGCGCGCACTCGGCCCATTTCGCCTCGTCGTCCTCGCACAGGTCGGCGAGCATCTGCATGGCCATCGGGGTGTGCTGCTCGCCGTCCACCTCGATGTGCCGGGCCAGGTAGTCCACGAAGGCGTCCAGCCCGCCGACCCGCTCGTTGACCCCGATGACCTGCTGGAACATGTCCGGGATCAGGTCCTCGCGGCCGAACGCGAAGGCCGCGGCCCGCCCGTGCACCGGGGCGGTCTCGATCAGCCGCCAGGTCAGCGCGACGAACTCGGCCGAGGGCCGCGGCGCGTGCGCCTCGGCCAGCGCGCGGGCCACCGGGCGGCCATGACGCAGAAGCCTGATGAACTCGGTGATCGGGCCGGTGTCCGCCCCGGACTCGGCCATGCCCTCGACGTAGAGTTCGAAGTGGCTGGTGAACCCGCCGCGCAGCTCGTCGCTCTCCTCCACCAGCACGATGTCGTTGATCAGGCGGCGGCTGCCGGTCGGGCCGGTCGGCACCCAGGGCAGCTGCACGCAGGTCAGGCTGCGTTGCAGCGACTTGAGCAGCGACATGAAGTCCCAGACCGCGAAGACGTGGTGCTCCTGGAAGGTGCGGATGGCCGCGGCGTTGTCCAGGGCCGCGTACAGCGGGTGCTTGACGACCTTTTCGCGGGCAGGCGCGATCTGCGCCTCGAGCCGGTCGATCCCCGGGTGCCGCCGACCCCAGTCGTATCTGGACATTGACTCTCCTCAGCCGCTCTGGTCGGCGGTGCGCCACAGCACCGGGCAGTATTCGGGATCGGCGTAGTCGGGGCGGCCGTCGGGCAGGAGGCGCACCAGCACGTCGTGGTTGTACGTCACGGCACTGCCGTCGCCGAGGACGAACCGGCGGTACTCGTTCGCACCGTCTTGCAGGTGAAGGGAGACGGCCCGGCGCGGTCGGCCGCTGCGATTGGCACCCGAGCCGTGGTAGGTGCGGCAGTGGTGGAAGCTCATATGGCCCTTGGGAATGACCATCGGCACTTTGCGCACCACGGCGTTGTTGTACGCGGCGTTCTCGGCCAGCACCCGCTCCAGGTCGCGCCGGTCGCGCTCCGCGAAGTGCCTGGTCATCGAGTCCTCGCGGCCGATCTCCTTCCACAGATGGCTACCGTCGATCATGGTGATGGTGCCCTCCCGCTCGCCGCAGTCGTGGAAGGGGATGAACGCGGTCAGCATCCGTTCGGAGGTGCAGGTGGCCCAGTAGTGCTTGTCGAAGTGCCAGGGCACTACGTTGGTCGGCTCGGCGCTGATCGGCGACTTGTAGATGAGCGTGGACTGGAAGACCCGGATCTCCTCGGCCTGGGCCAGCCGGGCGGCGATGGCGCCGATCACCGGCTTGCGCAGCAGCCGGGCGAGCGGGTCGCTCTCGTAGTGCACGTAGTCGTTGTGCCGCTGCACCGGGCCGTCGGCGGGCTGCCAGTACGCCAGCCTGGGCGGACGCAGCGGCAGGGTCCTGTTCCGTTCCCCCAGGTAGTATCGCTCGCTCGCTTCAGTGAGCTGATCCGCCTCGTCGTCGGTGAAGACCTTGCCGGTCAGGTACCAGCCGTGTTCGGCGTACGCGTCGACCTCCTGGTCGGTGGGCAGCAGCGCGAGCTGCGAGTCGGTGAGGCCGAACTCAGCGCTCATCACCGGATCGCCGCTCACCGCGGGCCCGGCGCTCATCGCAGACCTGCCGTCTGCGCGGTGTCCCGGATGGCGGCCAGTTCCCGTTCCTTGGCCTCGTAGAGCGCGGGGATATTGCTGGTGCCGAAGGTGCGGGCGCCGCGCCGCTCGATCAGCTCCCAGAAGAAGGTGCTGCGTACGTGCCCTGATTTCGCGAAGATCTGGTACATCCGGCCCCAGTGGTCCCGGTCGGCCAGGATGCCGTGCTCACGCAGCTGCTCGACCGGGATGTCGGTCGGGCCGAGCCGCTCGGACAGCGCGTCGTAGTAGCCGCCGGGGGTGAACGCGAAGCCGACGCCGCGCCCGCTCAGCTTCCGCACCGCGGCCACGATGTCGGTGGTGCTCAGCGCCAGGTGCTGCACACCCGGGCCGCCGTGCCAGGCCAGGAAGTCGTCGATCTGTCCGGGCCGGCGGCTGATGTCCGGCTGGATGAGGGTGAAGGTCGCCCCGCCGGACGGGCTCTGCACCACCCGCGAGAACATCCCCTGCCCGCCGATCTCGATGTACTCCTCGAAGATCGGCGCGAAGCCGAAGACGTCGCGGTAGTACCGCACGGTCGGCTCCAGTTCCCCGGCCGGCACGCAGATCGCCGCGTGGTCGATGGCGTGCAGCAGCTCGGGGCCGTCCGGGGACGCGGCGTCCATCGGAACGATCGTTCCGGGCAGGAACACGCGCCCGGCCGTGCCACTGGAGCCAAAATCAATATGCTGACGCTGAACCAGGCGGTGCACCACATCACCGAAGCCTGAGACGGTCGCCGCGGTCACCACCGCGCCGTCGCGTTCGTGCACGCGCGGCGGCTCGATCGGGGTCGCACCGGCCGCGACCGCCTCGGCGTACGCGGCCACCAGGTCACCGGTGCCGAAGGCGATCACCGCCACCGCGTCGCCGTGTCTTGATACGAAGTCGGCGGCCGGATGCCGCGTGCTCAGCGCAGAGGTCAGCAGCACCCTGCTGTCGCCCTGGGCGAGCAGCAGGCTGCGTTGCGCGGCCAGTCCGGTCTCCGGGCCGCCCTGTCCGCAGACCCGGAAGCCGAACGCGGTGCACAGGACGAACGCGGCCTGCCGCGCGTCACCCACGTAGAACTCGACATGGTCGATACCGCGGATGTCCATACTGACTTCCCCCTCTCGAGGTCGCCCGGCCCGCCGCACGGGTCGCGGGCAGCCGTCACACGGCGCGGGCCAGGCGGGTGCTCGGCCGGCCGAAGACGACGCTGACGTTGTGGCCGCCGAACCCGAACGAGTTCGACAGCGCGTGCGTGATCGCGGCCCGGCGCGGGGCCTTGCGGATGTGGTCGAGCTCGCAGGCCGGGTCGGGGTCGTCCAGGTTGTGCGTGGGCGGCAGAAGTCCCCGGCGCAGGGCCAGTACCGTCACCGCGGCTTCGGCCACGCCGGACGCGCCGAGCATGTGCCCGGTGACCGCTTTGGTCGCGCTGACCGGCGGGCCGTCGCCGCCGAAGGTCTTGCGCACGGCCAGCGACTCGGCCAGGTCGCCGAGCTTGGTGCTGGTGCCGTGCGCGTTGAGGTAGCCCACGTCGTCCGGGCCGATTCCGGCGTCGGCGAGCGCGCGGCGCATGCACTCTGACGCCCCTTCGGCCGCGGGATCCGGCGTGGTCGGGTGGTGGGCGTCGTTGGTCGCGCCCCAGCCGGCCACGTCGGCGTACCCGGCGGCGCCGCGCCCGTCGGCGTGCCCGGTGCGTTCGAGCACGAACACGCCCGCGCCCTCGCCGAGCACCAGGCCGTTGCGCAGCCGGTCGAACGGCCGGCACGCGGCGGTCGGGTCGTCGCCCCAGCCCCGGGCCAGCGCCCGGGCGTTGCCGAAGGTGTCGGCCAGGGTCGGGAACAGCGGCGCCTCGCTGCACCCGCAGACGACCACGTCGGCCTCGCCGCAGCGCAGCAGCCGGGTGGCCTCGCCGATCGACTGCGCGCCGGCCGCGCAGGCGGTGCCGATCGAGGAGCTGTATCCGCGGATCCCGTACTTGATGGCGATCCGGGCCGCGCCCATGTTGGGCAGCATGCCGGGCAGCAGGTAAGGGCTCACGCCCAGCCGGCCGCGCTGGGTGCGGGTGATCACCTGCGCCTCCAGGGTGGCCAGCCCGCCGGTGCCGGAGACGATGACCGCGATCCGGAACGGGTCCACGTCGCGCCCGACCACGAGCCCTGCGTCGGTCATCGCGTGCTCGGCGGCGCGCAGGGCCATCACGATGTATCGGTCCACCACCCGGGTTTCGGGCGCGGGCAGCACGCTGGTGGGATCGATCGGCGGTCCGAAGCCGGCCACCTCGAGCGAACCGGTCAGCGGATGACCCGCGGGCGGACGGCTGAGCCCGGAGCGTCCCTCGCACATCGCCGTCAGGACGGCGTCGGCGGTCTCGCCGACCGGAGTCACCAGGCCCATGCCGGTCACGGTGACGCCCACGCGTGCATCGCTCATCGCTCCTCCTCTGCTACGAGCACTGCTTCTGCTACGAGCACTGCCTCGGCCCGGTCGCCGGTATCGGCACCGCCATCGCAGGCCTGCTCGACCCGGATCAGCAGCGCCTCGTCGGCATCCGCGTCCTCGATGAGCAGGGCGGCGATATCGAGCCCTGCTTCCATGCCGCCGACGCTGACGACCGGCCCGGTCAACTGCCAGCGAGCCGCCACGTGTCCGGCCACCGAGTTGGGAACCGACTGGAAGAACAGCAGCGGTCCGACCCGGCCGCCCGAGTCCACGGCGTCAGCGACGTGCACCGCGCTCACGACGTCTCCCAGGGCACTGACCATCACCACCGCGGTCACCGGCCGGTCAGTCCCGGACGCCCCCGAAACCACCACCGCTTCACGCCGCGACAGGCATCGCTCCGCAACCTCAGCCGCGAGCGCACTGAATGAGGACACGACGAATCCCGGCAGCGACGGCGCCGCCACGTCGTCCGGCGTCTCCGGCCACCTCGCCTCGGCGAGCACTGCCAGCCCAGTCACGGCGCACCGACCAGCAGCGCGGTGTTCGCTCCGCCGAACGCGGAGTTGACGCTGAGCGCGTACTCGGCGCCCATCGCAGTACCCGGTTCCAGGACCAGGTTGAGTCGGCAGGCCTCGTCAGGCCCCAGATATCCCGCGTTGACCGGCAGCGTGCCCGCACGAAGCGCGAACAGCGTGACGATCAACTCCAGGAGGCCGCCAGCCTCCAAGGCCTGGCCGTGCACCGACTTGGTGGAGCTGACCGGAACCTTCGCGGCCCACTCCCCCAGCGCCCGATACAGCGCGGCGGCCTCGGCCTCGTCGCTGTGCGGCGTGCCCGAGCCGTGCGCGTTGACGTAGCCGATCTCGTCGGGCTGCACGCGCGCACGCTCCAGAGCGGCAGCGACGGCGCGCGCAAGTCCCACGCCATCAGGACGTGGACGGCAGACGTGATAGGCGTCGCCCGCACGGCCCCAACCGGCAAGTCGGCCAATCACAGGTGTCCGTTTGAAACGGACGCCGTCACCAGGATCGGCTTCGAGCACGACGGCAGCGACCCCGTCGCCCAACAGCAGTCCACTGCGTCCCGCGCTGAACGGCCGTACCCGTCCGTCCACGGCCAGGGCCCGGCCCGCGTCGAAGAGTGCGAACTGGTCGGCGTCGACCAGATAGCCCGCCGCGACGGCGATCCGCGCCGCACGTCCCCGGGCGATCATCGCCGCGGCGTCGGCGACCCCAGTGGCCGCCGCCACGCAGGCCGAGGTGTACGTACGCACCTGCTCTGACAGACCACTGCGACGTACCACGGTCGTGGCGAAGGCGTCGGCGCCGTGGCTCGACCGGTCCGAGTCGGCCGCCCTGGCCAGTCGCGGATCGCCGTGTATCGCTAGGAAGAGCGGGCAGTCGGCGCGCTGTGCCACGCTGAGCCCGGCCGCGTCGCAGGCCTCGTCGATCGCGCGGGCCAGCTCGTCTCCCAGCACCGGTGAGCCCGGCAGCACGGCCGCCACGTCGACCCGGCGACCGCTCACGTCGAAGCGCCGCACCGTCCGGAATCCCGGCCGACCGTCGAGCACCGCGCGCATCAGCGGCTCGACGCCGGGGCCGAAGGCGCTGGTCGCGGACGCGCCGGTGATCACGACGCGGCCGCTTCCGCGCCGCACGCCGGTCCGGGCGGCCGGCGTTTGGACAGCCGCACGGGACGGGGCGAGCAGTTCGGCCATCTCAGTCATCCGCGGGCTCGAGCAGCAGCTCGTCCAGGAACTCGGCCGCCCCGGACACGGTGGCCAGCCGGGACAGGGCGCCGCCGTCGAGGTCGAGTTGCCTGCCGTAGCGCTGTTCGATCTGGTGGATGAGCCAGGCCAGCTCGAGCGAGTCGATGCCCTCGGGCACCTGCTCGGGCCGCCGCGCGCCGAAGGAGGCGAGCAGCTCGAGGACCTCGGCGCGGCGCGGCGCACCGGTCACGGCTAGCGGCCCGGGGCGGGGGCGGACGCGGGCTGCAGCCGGTCGGCCACCGCGGCGCGGAACTCGCCGATCGTCATGGCGGCCAGCTGCTCGGCCTCGTCGTCCTCGAATCTGACCCCGAAGCGGTCCTCGACCCGCACCGACAGCTCGGCCAGGGCCAGCGACTCCAGGTCGGCCCCGGCCGGGCCGAGCAGGGTGTCCTCGTCGACGCCTGAGACGTCGTAGTTCATCTCGCGCAGCGAATCGAGGATGAACGCGCGGATCTCGTCATCGGCCATTGCGAAGGTTCCCTTCGAGGTAGCGGGTGATGCGTGGAGCGGGTACCTGTGCGGGTGCGTATGCCTGTACGTGCGCTCATACCGGTAAGGGAACTGCGAAAGTCCGGCTACCGGGCCTCTAAACGGGCACGGTCGCGGACCAGCTTTCCGGTGGTGGTGCGCGGGAGTTCGTCGACCACGTGCAGGACCCGCGGCCGTTTGTACGCGGCCAGGCGACCGGCCACGCTTTGCTCGACCCGGGCCGCGTCGCCGGGGTCGTGCAACACGATGTACGCCTCGATCGCGGTGCCGTAGGCGACCACGGCGGCGGCCACCTCGGGCAGGTCGGCGAGGGTGTGTTCGACCTCGGTGAGATCGACCTTCAACCCGCCGACCGACACCTGCGAGTCGCGCCGGCCGTGGATGCGCACCAGCCCGGTGGCCGGCTCGACGCTGCCCGCGTCCTTGGTGCGCAGCCAGCCGTCGCGCCACCGGGTCGGATCGGTTTCGCCGAGGTAGGGCGAGTGCGGCATCGCGATCAGCAGCTCGCCGTCCTCCTCGCGCACGATCAGACCGGGGGCGGGGGTGACGGCGGGCCGGTGGCGGCCGAACAGGTCGGTCGCGATCACGCCGACCTCCGTCATCCCGTACATGTTTCCGAGCCGGACTCCGTACCGGTCGACGAACGCTTCGTGCATCTGCACGCGCACCAGTTCGCCGCCGGTCGTCATGCCGGTGAGCTGGGGCAGCGGCGGCGGAGCGGTGACCGAGCCGAGCAGTTCGAGGTGGACGGGCACGCCGAGCAGGGTGGTCGGCTCCGGGCGTTCGGCGACGGCGGCGAGGATCCCGTTCGGGGTCATCCGGCCGGGGATCGCGAGCTGCACCCCGGCGTGCAGGCTGTAGAGCAGCCCCCCGACCAGCCCGAGCACGTGCACCATCGAGGCCAGAGACACGATCCGCTCACCGCTGCGCGGCACGCCGTCGATGCGCGTGTACCGGTCGAGCTCGGCTATCAGGTCGGCCGCCGTGCGCCCGATGACCTTCGACGGTCCGGTCGAACCGGAGCTGAGCTGGACCAGTGCGTGCGGGGTCTCGGCAGGTTGTCCCGGAAAATTGGACACGTGCTGCCGCACGTCGTGGTACCCGCGCAGCGCGCCGTCGCCGAGCTGCTTCGCGCAGACCACGACCTGCGGGGCGAGCCGTTGCAGCGCCCGGTCGATCTCGTAGGGGGTGAGCCGGTGGTCCAGCAGGGCGGCCTGCGCGCCGAGCCGCCAGGATGCCAGCAGGCTGACGACGAAGGCGAGCGAGGGCGGCAGTTGCAGGGCGACCGAGCCGCCGCGGCGCAGGCCGGCCGCGGACAGTTCGGCCTGGTGGTCCGTCACCTGGCGACGCAGCGCGTCCAGGCTGACCGGGGCGTCGAGGTACAGGCACGGCCGGGAGCCGGGTCCGGCGAGGAGAACCTCGTCGACCCAGCCGGGATCGATCGGCGACGGCATGGCATCGGTCACCGGTTCTCCCCCCCTCCCTCGGCCGCGGCCTTCCGGCGGCCCTGCCGCCGACGACACCGCCGCCTGTGCCTGCTTCTTCGACCTTCGTCGAGCGGCCACTCTTGATTCGGTATTTGCGATCTCGCAAGGCCCCCGGAAAGATCGAACATTTCATCGCAGGTCAGCCAGTAGATTACCGTTTTCCGGCCGTGAAACTTTCATTTAATTGACGTGAGAGCGCTCTCGTGAGACTCTCGGCAATGCACACGGCAGCATTCTGATTACCGAGGGATCGTGTGATCGGAATACGCGACTTGTCCATTTCAAGCGGACCTGTCGTTTTCCCGTTGAGATCTCCTTTGCCCTGCCTCGAAACGCGAGAACCCGCGCCTTCGAGTGCGGTGGATTCGTCGCCTGCGGCGCCAGAGTGGATTCTTTCTTTCGAGGCCGGCAATGGTGGGAGCCGACATGGAGCGTGGACTCAACCCGGCGGTCGAGCGGTACTACGACACCACCCTCGATCTGTACGAGGAGCTGTGGGGAGAGCACGTCCACCACGGCTACTGGGACCCGGGTGAGCGGCCCGACGCGGACGGGGCGGACCGGCACGCCGCCACCGACCGGCTGGTGCGCGAACTGGTCGCGTACGCGGCGGTGCCGGCCGGGGCCCACGTGCTGGACGTCGGCTGCGGCATCGGCGGACCGGCGCTGTACCTGGCCGGGGCGCTCGGCTGCACCGTGGCCGGGATCACCCTCAGCGCGCTGCAGGCCGCCCGCGCGAACGAGAAGGCGCAGGCCGCGGGGCTCACGGACAAGGCCGAATTCCACCGCAAGGACGCGCTGGACACGGGGTACGCCGACGGCACGTTCGAGGTCGTGTGGGCGCTGGAGAGCCTCATGCACATCCCGGACCGGGCGGCCTTCTTCGCCGAGGCGCTGCGGCTGCTGCGTCCCGGCGGCACGCTGGCCGTCGCCACCTGGGCGGTGTGCGACGGCGGGTTGACCGCGGAGCAGGACGCGCTGGTCGGGCAGATCCTGCGCCACCAGGTGATGCCGAACTTCTCCTCGCTGGCGCAGCACGAGCGCCTCGCCCGGGACGCGGGCTTCGCCGACGTGGCCTCGGCGGACTGGAGCGACGCGGTCGCGAACTCCTGGGACCCCGGCTTCGCCCAGATCCGGCGGTTCGAGCACGGCCGGTCGCTGATGCGCGAGCTGGCCCGGGACCGCGGCGTGGACGTGCTCGGCTTCTTCTACGCCGGACCACTGATGAAGCAGGGCTTTGATACCGGCGTGATGCGGTATGGCGCGCTGCGGGCGGTCAAACCGGTCGGGGCCGCCGAGGCCGTCAACCCTGCCGCGGCCGAACCGCCCCGTGACCTGCCCACCCGGATTGCCGACCTGCTGAGCGAGGTCATCGGCGAGGACCGCGCGGGGCCGCACGGGATCGGTCCGCAGACCCGGCTCGACGGCGACCTGTACCTGGAGAGCGCGGAACTGGCGGCGCTCGGCGAGTCGCTGCGCCGGTTGTACGGCGCACGGATCGACCTGTCCGGCCTCATCGCGGGCCTCGATATCGATCAGATCATCGCACTGACGGTGGCCGACGTCGCCGCGTACGTGGCCGGCCTGCGATGAGCAGGTTCCTGTTCCTCTCGCTGCCGCTGACCGGCCACGTCAACCCGATGGCGGCGGTGGCGCGGACCTTGGACCTGCGGGGCCATCAGGTCGCCTGGGCAGGCTCGGAATCCTTCCTGCGGCCACTGGTCGGTCCCGGCGCACAGGTCTTGCCGATCCCGCTGCGCGCTCACCGTGGCGGGGCAGAGCGGGGCATGGCCGCGACGAAGTCCCGGTGGGACGGGTATATCGTGCCGCACGCCCGGGTGACGCTGCCGGGCGTCGAACGGGCCGTCGCCGAGTTCCGGCCCGACGTGCTGGCGGTGGATCAGCACGCGGTGGCGGGCGCGCTCGCGGCGCACCGGCACGGGCTGCCCTGGGCGAGCATGGCTCCGACCACGATGGAGCTGACCCGGCCGTACCAGGCGCTGCCGAAGGTGGAGGCGTGGATCCACGACCGGCTCGGCGCGATCTGGACGGCCGGCGGGCTGCCCGGCGAGCCGCCGCACGACCTGAGGTTCTCGCCGCACCTGCTCATCGCGTTCACGGGAGCCGCCCTGGTCGGTGGTCTGCCGTGGCCTGACAACGCAGTTCTGGTCGGCCCCGCGCTGACGAGCCGCCCGTCCCCCGCCGACTTCCCGTGGGAGTGGCTAGATCCCGGGCGACGACACGCGCTGGTCACCGTCGGCACGCTGTCGACGGACCTGTCCGCCGACTTCTACCAGCGCATCGTCGAGGCACTGCGCCCACTCGGCGACCGGCTCCAAGCGATCATCATCGCCCCGGACGGCACGATCCCCGACCCGCCCAAGCACATCCTCGTACTCCCACGCGTACCGGTGCTCGACCTGATGCCCCGTCTGGATGCGGTAGTCAGTCATGGCGGCCTGAACACAGTCTGCGAGGCGCTCGCCCACGCCGTGCCCCTGGTCGTCGCACCGATCAAGGGAGATCAGCCCATCAATGCTGCGCAGGTGGTGGCGGCCGGGGCCGGCACACGTGTCCGTTTCAGCGGGACACGCGTGAACCCGTTGCGCGAGGCGCTGCTGGCAGTGCTCGACGATCCGTCGTATCGGGCCGCGGCCGAGCGGATACGTGCGTCGTTCCAGGCCGCAGGCGGCGCTCCCGCAGCCGCACAGCACCTCGAGGCGCTCGCCCTGAAGCACGGCGCACCAAGTCGGGAACCGGTCCGGTCGGGTGCCGGGCGGGCCACGGAAAGGGATGGATGACGTGAAAGTACTGCGCGACGTCTGGCTGGTCTTCCAGCGCCACATGCTGCTGATGCTGCGCTCGCCGCTCTGGGTCTTCCTCGGCGTCGCCCAGCCGGTGGTCTACCTCGCGCTGTTCGCGCCGCTGCTCAAACCGGCCCTGGCCTCGATGGACGCCGGATCGATGACCGCCGCGTACCGGATCTACGTGCCGGGCATGCTGGTCGCGCTGGCCCTGGGCGCCGGGCTGTACACCGGCTTCGGGCTGCTCGCGGAGCTGGCCTCCGGCGTCGTCGAACGGGCCAGGGTGACGCCGGTCAGCCGGGTGGCGCTGCTGCTCGGCCGGGCGCTGCGGGACGTGGTGGCACTGGTGGTCCAGGCGGCGATCATCATCCTGCTCTCGCTCCCGCTCGGCCTGTTCGTCCGGATCCAGGACCTGCTCATCGCCTACGCGCTACTCGCGCTGATCACCCTGACCAGCGCGGCCTTCTCGTACGGCATCGCCATCAAGATCAGCAACGCCGGGACGCTCGGCCAGCTCATCAACAACGTGGCCCAGCCGCTGATGCTGCTCTCCGGCACCCTGCTGCCGATCGCGCTGGCGCCGCTGTGGCTGCGCCGGGTGGCCGACTGGAACCCGTTCAGCTGGGCGGTCACCGGGATGCGGGCGCTGTTCGCCGGGCACCCGGGCCAGCCCGAGGTCTGGCAGAGCCTGGCGATCATGGCGGGGCTCACCGTCCTGGTGCTCACCTGGTCGGCTCGTCAGTTCGCCCGCTCCATACGGTAAACGGAGGGATCAGTCAGATGATCGAGGCCAAGGGCCTGCGCAAGTCCTTCCAGAGCCGCAAGCGCGGCAAGACCACCAGCGTGGACGCCGTGCTCGGCATCGACCTGCACGTGGCCGAGGGCGAGATCTTCGGCTTCCTGGGCCCAAACGGCGCGGGGAAGACCACGACGCTGCGGATGTTCGCCACCCTGATCCGGCCGGACGACGGAGAGGCCCGGGTCGCCGGGGCGAACCTGCGCACCGAGCCGGCCGCGGTACGCCGCAGCATCGGGTACATCGCGCAGGGCGGCAGCACCTGGGACGATGTGACGGCCCGTCAGGAACTGGTGCTGCAAGCGCGGATGCACGGGATCGGCAAGGCCGAGGCCCACGCGCGGGCGGCGGCGGCGCTGGAGGCCTTCGAGCTGACCGACTACGGCGACCGCAATTGCAAGACGTACTCGGGCGGGCAGCGCCGCCGGGTGGACATCGCGCTGGGCGTCGTGCACCGGCCCAAGGTGGTCTTCCTGGACGAGCCGACCACCGGGCTCGACCCGCAGAGCCGGGCGCACATGTGGGACACGGTGCGGCGGCTGCGCGCGGACGGGATGACCATCTTCCTGACCACGCACTACCTGGACGAGGCCGACGCCCTGTGCGACCGGATCGCCATCATCGACCACGGCGAGATCGTGGCCGAGGGCACCCCGGCCGACCTCAAGCGGGAGATCTCCGGCGACGTGGTCACCGTGGGGATCGGGTCAGGGGGCGGCATCGGCTCGACGGGCGGCGTCGGTGATCTCACCGACGCAGCGCAGAAGGCCGCGGATGTACTGGCCGACGAGCCGTACCTGCGCTCGGTGGACGCGCGCGAGGGCGGGGAGCTGCGGCTCACGGTGGACGCGGGCGAGACGGCGATCCCGCAGATCATGCGGACGCTGGAGAACGCGGGCATCGGGCTGGCCACGATCGAGCTGCACCGGCCGACGCTCGACGACGTGTTCCTGACCAAGACCGGGCGCTCGCTGCGGGAGTCCTGAGTGCGCCGGGCCGTGGTCACCGGAGGGGCCGGCTTCATCGGCTCGCAGCTGTGCGACCGCCTGCGCGACGGCGGCGCGGCAGTGGTCTGCGTCGACAATCTGCTGACCGGATCCACCGACAATCTGACCGGGCTGCTCGACGATCCGCAGTTCACCCTGGAGCGGCGGGACGTGTGCGAGCCCTTCGACGTGCCGGGACCGGTGGACGTCGTGCTGCACCTGGCCTCGCCGGCCTCGCCGCGCGACTACACCCTGCACCCGCTCGAAACGCTCAAGGCGGGCGCGCACGGCACGCTCAACGCGCTGGAGCTGGCCCGCCGCAAGCAGGCCCGCTTCGTGCTGGCCTCGACCTCGGAGGTCTACGGCGACCCGCTGGTGCATCCGCAGGTGGAGTCGTACTGGGGCAACGTCAACCCGGTCGGGCCGCGCAGCCAGTACGACGAGGCCAAGCGATACGCCGAGGCGCTGACCACCGCGTACCGGGCGACGCAGGACACGGACACGACGATCGTGCGGATCTTCAACACCTACGGCCCGCGGATGCGCCCCGGCGACGGGCGGGCGGTGCCCAACTTCATCAGCCAGGCGCTGGCCGGGCGGCCGATCACGGTCGCCGGGGACGGCTCGCAGACCCGGTCATTGTGTTATGTCGACGATACGGTGACCGCGATCCTGGCCGCGGCGCGCTGCGGGCACCCGGGGCCGATCAACCTCGGCAATCCGGCCGAGCTGACCATCCTCGACCTGGCGCTCTGTGTGCGGGAGCTGTGCGCGTCGCAGTCGCCGATCGTGTTCGTCGACCGCCCGGTGGACGATCCCGGCCTGCGGATGCCCGACATCGCGCTGGCCCGGTCCGTGCTCGGCTGGCAGCCGGGGGTGGATCTGGAGAAGGGGCTCAAGACGACGATCGACTGGTTCGCCGCGCGCCCGCCGACGCTCCCGGTCGCCGCCGGCTAATGCGGGGGCCGGGCGAATGCGGCCGCGAGCCGTTCGGTCGCGTATCCCATCGCGTCCCTGGCCTGGTCGAACACCCCGGACATGGCGAAGAAGCCGTGCACCATGCCGTCGTAGCGCCGGGCCTCGACCGGGACCCCGGCCTCGCGCAGGCGCCGGGCGTACTGCTCGCCCTGGTCGCGCAGCGGGTCGTACTCGGCGGTGATCACGGTCGCCTCGGGCAGGCCGGCCAGGTCCGGCGCGCGCAGCGGGGAGGCGAGCGGGTCGAGCCCGTCGCGCTCGTGGGTGAGGTAGTGGCCCCAGTACCAATCCACGGACCACTTGTTGAACAGCAGCGGGTCGGCGCTCTCGCGCAGCGAGGCGGTGTCGGAGAGGTGGTCGGTGTTCGGGTAGACGAGCAGCTGGTGACGCAGCGGCGGTCCGCCGCGCTCCCGGCCCAGCAGGGTGACCGCCGCCGCGAGGTTGCCGCCCGCGCTGTCCCCGGCCACGGCCAGCCGGTTCGGGTCCGCGCCGAACTCGGCGGCGTGCCCGGCCACCCAGCAGAGGCCCGCGTAGCAGTCCTGCACGGCAGCCGGGAAGGGGTGTTCGGGGGCGAGCCGGTACTCGACCGAGACGGTCACGCAGCGGACCGCGTTGGTCAGGGTGCGGCAGATCGCGTCGCAGGTCTCGAGGTTGCCCAGCGTCCAGCCGCCGCCGAAGAAGTAGACCAGCACCGGCCGGTCGCGCCCGTCGTCCGGCTGGTAGATCCGCACCCTGAGCTCTCCGCCGGGCCCCGGGACGACCCGGTCGGCGACGGCGGCCACCGGTTCGGGATCGCCGGAGGCGGCCTGGATCTGGGCGAGGTCGGCGGCCCGCGCCTCGGCCAGCGTCAGGGTGTACAGCGGCGGCTCGCCGGTCCGCTCCCGCCGCTCGCGCATAACCTCGACTTGCGGATCCAGCGGCATCGGGCGGCCACCTCGAATTCAGCTCGGCTCAGCCAGAGCTTAGTTCAAGGCAATTGCGTTTCCAATGGCGTCCTCACGGCGAATTCGCGGCCACGCGGAAAGGATCACTGTGCATTCTGCGCTCCCATTGTCTGACGCGGGAGAGCCCCGTTCCGAGAGCGCGCTGCCGGCCGCGATCACGCTCGGCGACTTCGCCCGGTTGGCCGAGGCCGTGATGGCGCCGGAAATCTGGGACTTCATCGCGGGCGGGGCCGGCGATGAACGGACCCTCGCGGCCAATCCGGCGGCATTTCAACGAACCCTGATACTCCCCCGGATCCTGGCCGGGCGGGGCGGGGCGGGCGGGCCGGACACCGCGACGAGCCTGCTCGGCCGGACCTGGGCCGCCCCGATCGGCATCGCGCCGATGGCGTACCACACCCTGGTGCACCCGGAGGGCGAGCTGGCCGCGGTGCGCGCCGCCGGGGCCGCCGGGCTGCCGACCGTGCTGAGCACCTTCGCCGGACGCACCTTCAAGGAGCTGGGGGCGGCCGCGTCCGCGCCGCTCTGGTTGCAGCTCTACTGTTTTCGCGACCGGGAGCTGACCCGCCGGCTGGTGCGGGACGCCGAGCAGGCCGGTATCGAGGCCGTGGTGCTGACCGTGGACACCGCGCTGCTCGGCCGCAGGCTGCGCGACCTGCGCAACGGATTCCGGCTGCCCGCACACGTGCGTCCGGTCAACCTGCCGTACGGCGACTACTCCTCCCCCGCCGACCACGCCCGCGCGCAGCTGGACCCCGCGCCGGACTGGTCCGTGGTCGACTGGCTGCGCTCCATCAGCCCGCTGCCACTCCTGCTCAAGGGGGTGCTGGCGGCCGGGGACGCGGCGCGGGCGGTCGCGGCCGGGGTGGACGGGATCGTGGTCTCGAACCACGGCGGCCGTCAGCTCGACGGAATCCCGGCCACGCTCGACGTGCTGCCCTCGGTCGCGGCGGCGGTGGCGGGCCGGCGCCCGGTGCTGCTCGACGGCGGGGTACGTCGGGGCGTGGACGTGTTGGCCGCGCTCGCCCTCGGCGCGGACGCGGTGCTGGTTGGCCGGCCGGTGCTGCACGGACTGGCGGTCGCCGGAGGCGACGGCGTGGCCCGGGTGCTGGAGATCCTGACGGCAGAGCTGCGCGACGCGATGACGCTGGCCGGGGCCTGGTCGGTCGCCGGCCTCGGCCCGCACCTCGTCTACGCGCCCACCGCCGTCCCGGCCCCGGCCCGGGTCATTCCCACGTCACGTCTGCACGCGAGCCTCTCCGACCCGGCCCTGGAGACCATGGGCTTCCTCAACGAGGTGACGGACCGCTACCCCGAGGCGATCTCCTTCGCACCGGGCCGGCCGTACGAGGGCTTCTTCAACGTCGAATCAGTCTTCGGATACATGCGCCGCTACCTCGACCATCTGGCCGAGGCCGGGCGCTCCCCCGACCAGGTGCGCGACACGCTCTGCCAGTACGGCCCGTCCGCCGGACTCATCAGAGACCTGATTGCCGACTTCCTGCGCGAGGACGAGGGGATCGACGCCGCCGCGGAGTCGATCGTGGTCACGGTCGGCGCGCAGGAGGCCATGCTGCTCGTCCTGCGGTCGTTGTTCGCAGACCCCGACGACGTGCTGCTGCTGTCCACCCCCTGCTACGTCGGGATCACCGGCGCGGCGAGGCTGCTCGGCATCCGCACCGTGTCGGTCGCGGAGCGCGAGGACGGATTGCGCTGCGCCGACCTGGAGGCGGCGGTCCTGGCCGAGCGGGCGTGCGGGCGCCGTCCCCGCGCGCTGTATCTGGTGCCGGACCACGCCAATCCGTCCGGCAACACCGTGCCAGTCGAGGCCCGCCGCGAACTGCTGGAGCTGGCCCGGCGCCACGACCTGCTGCTGCTTGAGGACAGCCCGTACCGGCTGGTCAGCCCGGGAGCCAGGCTCCCCCTGCTCAAGGCACTCGATACCGACCGGCGGGTGGTGCACCTCGGCTCATTCGCGAAGTCGGCGTTCCCCGGGGCGCGGCTCGGCTTCGTCGTGGCGGACCAGCTGGTGTCGGATGCGCGTGGCGGCGTCGGGCTGCTGGCGGACGAGCTGGCCAAGATCAAGAGCATGATTACGGTGAACACCTCCCCACTGAGCCAGGCGGCGGTGGCCGGGATGCTGCTCGCCTCCGGCGGACGGCTCTCCGAGCTGAACGCCGGCCCGGCCGCCCGCTACGGCGAGAATCTCCGGGTCCTGCTACGCGAGTTGGACCTGCGCTTCCCGGTGAACCGGCGCGAAGAGCTCGGCGTGCGCTGGAACCGGCCGACCGGCGGCTTCTTCCTGGCCCTGCGGGTACCGTTCCGGGCCGACAACGCGGCCCTGGAGCGATCAGCGCACGGATACGGCGTGCTGTGGACCCCGATGGAGTACTTCTATCCGGGCGGCGGCGGCGAGTACGCGCTCCGGCTGGCGTTCAGCGCTCTGACGCCGGAACGGGTCCGCGAGGGCGTGGCCCGGCTCGCCCGCTTCATCGAGGACGAGGCCGCCGGCGGGGCCGGGCACGGCGCCAGTTAATCAGTACTCTTCGACGCTCGCGACCGGGAGCGGCGGCAGCCCGGTGTCGTACAGCCAGGCCTGAAACAGTCCGCCGAGCGGCTCGGCGCTGTAGCCGTGCGCGTGGTCGATGAACTGCCGCGTGGTGACGGTGCCGTGCCGGTGGCGGGTGGCCCAGTCCTGGAGCATCGCGAAGAAGGCCTGGTCGCCGAGGGCGCAGCGCAGTGCGTGCAGGACGAGTCCGCCGCGCCGGTAGAGCCGGTCGTCGAACATCTTGCGCATCCCGGGGTCGCCCAGGCGCAGCGTCTGGGGCCTGATACTCAGCATTGCGTGCGACTCGGCCGCCAGGTCGGCGGCGGTCGCGACGCCGTCGCCGCAGCGCTCGGCCCAGAGCCACTCGGCGTATTTCGCGAAGCCCTCGTTGAGCCAGATGTGCCGCCAGCCGGCCACGGTCAGGCTGTTGCCGAACCATTGGTGCGCCAGTTCGTGCGCGACCAGGCGCTCGCTGCCGCGCTTCCCGTCCGCGTGGTTGGCGCCGAAGATGGACAGGCCCTGGGCCTCGACCGGGACGTCGAGCTCCTCGTCGGCCAGCACCACGCCGTACTCGGCGAAGGGGTACGGGCCGAACAGCTCCTCGAACAGCTCCATCATCTGCGGCTGCCGGGCGAAGTCGTGCGCGAAGCGGGGGCGCAGACGTGCCGGGACCGCCGCGCGCTGCGGGATCGGGCCGGACGCGAGCACCTCCTGGAGGTACCGGCCGACCTGCACCGTGACCAGGTAGCTGGGGGTCGGGGCCGGCTGCTCGTATACCCAGACGGTCGTGCTCGCCCGCACCGTGCGGGATCGCAGGGTGCCGTTGGCGACCACTGTGTAGATCGACGGGGCGGTCACCGAGATCCGGTACGCGGCCTTGTCTGCGGGGTGGTCGTTGCACGGGTACCAGGACGGCGCGCCGATCGGCTGGGACGCGACCAGTGCCCCGTCGGTCAATTCCTCCCAGCCGAGCGCACCCCACCGGCTGTCGACCGGGCGCGGGGTGCCTGCGTAGCGCACGTCGACCGTGAACCGGAAGCCGGGCAGCAGGGGCACGGCGGGGCGCACCCGCAGCTTGCCGCCGCGCTGGGTGTAGCGGGCGGGCGCGCCGTTCACCAGGACCCACCGGATCCGGAACGCGGCGAAGTCGAGGGCGAACTCGGCCAGCGGCCCGGGGCCGTCCCCCGGCCCGTTCGCCGGCCCGTCGCCGGCCACCGCGACCAGCCGGGCGGTGCCGGCCAAGCGGTTCGCGGACGGCCGGTAGTCGAGTTCGAGCTCGTATTTCAGGACTCGATAGCGCGGGTCGCCGTGCTCGGGGAAGTAGGGGTCGGGGATCTGCGGCCCGGACGGCTCGGGCCCGGACTGGTCCGCGGACAAAGCGGTTCAGCTCCCCCTGTGGCTTGCGGATTCAACGCTGTGGCTTCCGGACTCAACGCTGCGCCAGGCCTCGATCGGGTTGCCCAGCCACCGGGTGTTCGCGGGCACCGCCTCGCCGCGCATCACCAGGGAGGCCGGCCCGACCGTGGTGCCCGCGCCGAGGGTCGCGCCGGGCAGCACGATCCCGTGCGGGCCGACGGTGGACCCCGCCTCGAGCACCACCTCGTCCAGGCGCATGATCCGGTCGTGGAACAGGTGCGTCTGCACCACGCAGCCCCGGTTCACGCTGGCGCCGTCGCCGAGGCGCACCAGGTCGGCCTCCGGCAGCCAGTGGCTCTCGCACCACACGCCGCGACCGATCCGCGCGCCGAGCCCGCGCAGCCACAGGTTCATCAGCGGGGTGCCGCCGATCGCCCCGGCCAGCCACGGCACGGCGAGCGACTCGACGAAGGTGTCGGCCAGCTCGTTACGCCACACGAACGAGCTCCACAGCGGGACCTCTCGGGCCCGGAACCGGCCGACCAGCAGCCACTTTGCGGTGATGGCGACCGCACAGGCGAGCGCCCCGCCCGCCAGCAGCACGGCCCCTCCGAGCAGGCCCGCGGCCCACCAGCCCCAGTTGCCCGCCGCGGCCGCGAACGCGCCGAGGGCGAGGACGGCGAGTGCGGCCGAGCCGAGCACCGGCACGATCCGGCACAGCTCCACCAGCGCGCGGGCCACCAGCAGCCGCCGCGGCGGATCGTAGGTGCGGCTCAGGTCGCCGCGCTCGACCGCGCGGGGCAGCTTGATCGGCGGCATGCCCAGGTAGGAGCCGCCCTTCTTGGCCTTCTTCGGCGCGGCGGACAGCACCCCGACCAGGCCGTCGCGCGGCACCTTGCGTCCGGCGGCTGTCATGCCCGAGTTGCCGAGGAACGCGCGGGCGCCGATGCGGGCCTCGGCGATGCGCAGCCAGCCGCCGCCGAGCTCGTAGGACGCGATCATGGTGTCGTCTGCCAGGAAGGCGTCGTCGCCGACGGTGGTCATGCTCGGCAGCGCCAGCACCGTGGACGCCTCCACGCCGCGCCCGACCTTCATGCCGAGCGCGCGCAGCCACGTCGGCGTCAGTAGGCTGGCATACAGCGGGAACAGGACCGTGCGGGCGCCGTCCATCAGCCGCTCGGTGGTCCAGGCCTGCCAGGCGATCCGGCCGTAGAGCGGGTGCTGCCCGGCCCGCAGGCCGATACTCAGGGCACGTACACCGGCCAGAACCAGCAGCGCGTAGCACAGCAGGGCGCTGACGGCGGCGGCCGGGGAGACGGCGAGCGCCGAACCGAGTGCGGCGGAGAGCGTCGCGCTGCCGCGCACTGCCGTACCGATCACCAGCACCCCCGGCAGGGCGGCGAGCAGCGGCAGCAGATTGAGTGCAAACCCGGTGGCCGTGTACGCCAGCGCCCAGCGCTGCTTGCGGGCGGGGCGCTCGGCGGGGTAGCGGGTCGCGCGGCCGGTCTTCACGGCGGGCACGCCGGACCAGCGCTGTCCGGTCGGCACGAAGCCGGAGACGGCGGAGCCGGGCGCTATCTCGGCGCGCTTGCCGACCCGGGCGCCGGGAAGCAGGACGCTGCGGGTGCCGACCACGGCCCCGGCGCCGACCCGGACCGGGCCGAGGTGCAGCAGGTCGCCGTCGAGCCAGTGCCCTGACAGGTCCACCTCGGTGTCGATCGCGCAGCCGCGGCCGAGCTTGAGCATCCCGGTGACCGGCGGCAGCGAGTGCAGGTCGGCGTCCTGGCCGATCTCCGCGCCCAGGGCCCGTGCGTACCAGGTGAGCCAGATCCCGGACAGGCCGGTGGCGCCGGTAGTCTCGGCGAGCCGCTGTGCGGTCCACAGCCGCAGGTGCACCGAGCCGCCGCGCGGATACGTGCCGGGGAGCACTCCGCGCAGCAGCGCCCGTGCGCCGCCCGCGGCGATGGCCAGTCGCCCGGGCGGGCTGATCAGCAGCAGCCAGCCGACCAGGACCCACCACCACGAGACGGTCGGCGCCCACGGGTGCGGGCCGGACCAGCCCAGCACATTGTCGAAGGCCGCCAGCGTGACGCACCAGCGCAGCCCGACGAGGGTGCACATCGGCGCCAACAGCGCGCTCTGGATGAGACCGGCGCGCCGCGGCGTGGGCTCGACGACGCGTTCGCCGTCCGCGGCCTCGGTGACGGGGCGCTCCAGCAGCGTGGCCAGGGCACCGAGGGTCGGGTACTGGTAGAGGTCTGCTACCGAGACGCCGGGATGGCGGGCCCTGATCCGAGCGACGAGTTGCGCGGCGGTCAGGCTGCCGCCGCCGGAGGCGAAGAAGTCGTCGGAGGCGGAGACGGGCGGCAGGCCGAGCAGTTCGGCCCACAGCTCCGCGAGCCAGAGCTCGGTCGGCGTCAGCTCGACGGCCGAGTCGGCGCCGGTCCGCGCACCGTGTCCGGGCTCGAGCCCCGGCAGCGGCCAGGGCAGCGCGGCCCGGTCCACCTTGCCGGAGGTACGGGTGGGCAGCGAGTCGACGACGGCGAGCAGCGGGACCAGCGCGGCGGGCAACGCCTCGCGCAGCCTGCGCACCGCCTCGGCCTGATCGAACGCTGAGGTGCCCGGCGGCCACGACAAAGAATCATCGAGCGCTACATCATCGAGCACAGCGCCGTCGGACGCTGCGTTGTCCGGCGCACTGTCCACGATCGGCACCACATAGCCGACCAGAAGCTGATTCCCACCGCGCGCGGTACGCACGGCGGCTGCCGCGGCGGCGACTCCGGGCAGCGCCTGCAGCGCCGCGTCCACTTCGCCGAGCTCGATCCGTCGTCCGCCGAGCTTGATCTGCTCGTCGGCGCGGCCCAGGAACAGCAGTCCCCCGGCCTCGGCGCGCACCAGGTCGCCGCTGCGGTAGGCGCGCTCCCAGCCCAGGGCGGGAAGCGGGGCGTACTTCTCGGCGTCCTTGGCAGGGTCCAGATACCGGGCCAGGCCGACGCCGCCGATCACCAGCTCGCCGGACTCGCCCATCGCCACCGGGGCGCCGGCCGGGTCCACCACGGCCAGATCCCAGCCGTCCAGCGGCAGGCCGATCCTGACCGGGCCGTCGCCGTCCAGGCGGGCGGCGGTGGTCACCACGGTGGCCTCGGTCGGGCCGTAGGTGTTCCAGACTTCACGGCCCTCGGTGACCAGTCGCTCGGCCAGCTCGGGCGGGCAGGCCTCGCCGCCGAAGATCAGCAGCCGGACTTCGCCGAGGCACTCGTCCGGCCACAGCGCGGCCAGCGTCGGGACCGTGGAGATCACGGTGATCTCGCGGTCGACCAGCCAGGGGCCGAGGTCCACGCCGCTGCGCACCAGCGAGCGCGGGGCGGCGACCAGGCAGGCCCCGTTGCGCCAGGCCAGCCACATCTCCTCACAGGAGGCGTCGAAGGCCACGGACAGTCCGGCCAGCACCCGGTCGCCGGGGCCGATCGGCTCCTCGGCCAGGAACAGACGCGCCTCGGCGTCAACGAACGCGGCAGCGCTGCGGTGGGTGACGGCCACGCCCTTGGGCTTTCCGGTGGAGCCGGAGGTGAAGATGATCCAGGCGTCGTGATCGGGGGTGGGGCCGAGGAGGGCGGGGCCGTCGGTGACAGTGTCCGTCTGAGACGGACGACTGTTGTCTGCCTGAGCGGGACGACGCGTGGTGACTGTGTCTTCCTGAGACAGACAACCCGTGTCGGCAGCGCGCCCCTCAATCAGGTCAACCACGTCAACCACGCGACCCGCCCCGATCACGGCGCTCACCGCCGCCTCGGTGAAGACCAGGTGCGCGCGCTCCTCCGGATCGTCGGCGTCCACCGGGACGTACGCGGCCCCGGCGGCCAGTACCGCGAGGATCGCGACATACAGATCCACCGTGCCCGACGGCATCCGCACGCCGACCCGGTCGCCCGCGCCGACACCCGCGTCCGCCAACGTCGCGCGCAGCGCCTCGACTTCGGCGGACAGCGCACGGTACGTCAGCACCGTGGCACCGTCGTCGAGGGCGGGTTCGTTCGGGTGCCGCCGCACCGTGGCGTCCAGGATGTCCAGGAGCGTGCGCGACGCCGCGGCCTCGCCGCCGCGGAACACTGCGGGCGCGGGCACGCCGACGCGCTCCTCGTCGAGCCGGATCTGTAGGTCAAACAGCGCGCGCGGCGCATCCACGACAGTCATGCGGTCCTTAGATCGGCGGGCATCGAGCGCCCCCTGCAATGGGGCGTTCCAGCCCGGCGGGCACGACCGCGGTGTGATGACACCGGCCTGATGTCGTGGTCTCGATGTGCTTCCTGAACAGAACAGTTTACCGCAACCCGGCATACTGACCCGCATGCGTGTGCTGCTGCCGGTGCCCGATCAGGACTTCGACGTGACCGAGGTGGCCGTGCCCTGGCGGCGGCTGACCGACGCCGGGCACGAGGTGGTGTTCGCCACCGAGGTCGGCGGCCGGGCCCCGGCGGCCGATCCGCGGCTGCTGGACGGGGCGCTGTTCGGCCGGCTCGGCGCGGCCGCGGAGCCCGTCGCCTTCTACCGGCAGCTCCTCTCGGCGGCCGAGTTCCAAGCCCCGCTGCCCTGGGACGCGCTCGACCCGGCCGACTACGACGGGCTGATCCTGCCCGGCGGGCACGCCCCCGGCATGCGCCAGTACCTCGACTCCGCGGCGCTGCGCGGGAAGGTCGCACAGTTCTGGGCGCTGAATCGGCCGGTCGGCGCGATCTGCCACGGGGTGCTCGTGCTGGCCCGGACCATGGACCCGGCGACCGGCCGCAGCGTGCTGGCCGGCCGCGCCACGACCTGCCTGCCCAAGTACCTGGAACGCGGCGCCTACCTGCTCACCGCCTGGCGGCTGGGCCGCTACTACCGCACCTATCCCGCGTACGTGCAGGACGAGGTCGTCGCAGCCCTGGACGACCCGGAGCAGTTCTGGCGCGGACCCAGGGTGCTCACCGCCCGGGGCACCGCCACCGACGACCGCGGCGCGTTCTTCGTCCAGGACGGCAACTACGTCTCGGCCCGCTGGCCCGGAGACGCGTACCTGTTCGCCCGGCACTTCCTCACCCTGCTCGAGAAGACAGAAGGCTAAATCCTGTGTAAGGCGCTTTGAAGCCTTTCCGGGCGGCTCTAGGATATCGCCCATGATTGATGATTCGGTACGCGCCACCTCATTCGGCGTCGCCGCCCGCGACTACGACAGATACCGGGTCGGGCCGCCGCCGGAAATCGTGGCGCGGGTCATCCCGACGCCCTGCGGATCGGTCCTGGACCTGGGCGCGGGAACGGGCGCGCTGACCCGGCTGCTGATGGGGCGGATACCCCAGGTCACTGCCATCGAGCCAGATCAGCGCATGCGCGAGGTCCTCTTCGAGAACTGTCCCGGGGTCACCGTGCTCGCGGGAACGGCCGAGCGCATCCCGCTGCCGGAGGCCAGTGTGGACGCGGTCGTGGTGTCCTCCGCGTGGCACTGGATGAACCCGCAGCGGGCTATTCCGGAAATCGGCCGGGTGCTGCGGAAATCCGGAACCCTCGGATTGATCTGGATCCGACGGGACAGGACCGTGCCATGGGTTTCGGATCTGGAGAGTTTCCGGCGGCGGGTGACCAGATCCGACGACCAGGTGGAAAAGAACATCCGGTATTACCTCGAGGAGCCCTGGCTGCCCGACGGAGCTCCGTTCACCGATGTCGAGATCTCCGCATTGCCGTGGCGGGCGGAGATGACCCGTGACGAACTGTGCGGACTGCTCACCACCTTCACCGGTTACATCACCGCGCCGGAAGAACGCAAGCCCGGAATCCTGCGGGAGTTCACCGCCTATGTGAACGACGACGCGCGGCTGGGTTCCGGGGACACCGTCGAGATGCCGATGCTCTGCCATTACTGGCGAGCCCGTAGGCAGTAATACAAATTAACGAGCGGTGACCGACCCCCGGTCGGCCG
>Ga0307507_10000037_pt1 | contig 185962 bp, 55 predicted proteins | sample 7_EM_MG_FD_207223 | JGI IMG/M metagenome (GOLD analysis project Ga0307507, IMG submission 207223) | Populus trichocarpa ectomycorrhiza microbial communities from riparian zone in the Pacific Northwest, United States - 7_EM | ecosystem: Host-associated > Plants > Roots > Unclassified | place... | reverse complement strand
AAGGCGGCTACCCGGTGGCTTATTGGCTAAAATATGCTAGACCAGTTCTGGGTTGCAAAGGAAATAGTAATAGAAGGCAAAGGGGTGAGTAATAGGCGCCCCCTAATAACTCTACAGGAGTAGAGTACAGTATATAATACTAGCGCGTCCGTAGGTTTATTACGGCAGCAGTAGTTCCTAAGAAGGTCAAAAAGTAAGGTAGTAGAGCACCACTAGTAACTCGTAGGCGACTCGCAAGCGAGCCCCAAAAGGCGGGGAGATGGATTATGGGGTTTTCTCAAATAGAGTTTTCTCCCTATATGTATATAAGGAGTAGTCCGCGTGGGCCTAACAGGGATCCGAATCAGACGTTAAGCAATAAATAATAATAATAATTTATAATCTATTTATCTATAGTATTTATAGGTAGGTTCTATAATTACTATATTAATATATTAGGCCTCTAATTAAGTTTACCTAGAGGCCGTTTGGTTGCAACTTTATACCCAATATGGAGGCTCTATATTTAACCGATATGGAGCTCAAATCTGAATATAAGGCTGTCGTTCGGTAAATCTAACGACTTTTGAATATGGAGCTCCTCCATATTGGTAAGCGCGTCAAATTTGCAAGCTATACTGTATACGGTAGTTGAAATGAGGTTCTTGGCACCGTTTTAATATACTACCCTTAAGCCTCTGTTCTATATTCCATATCAATCTAAGCTCTTATATACGCGCCAAAGTAACGACTTCTTGTGATATGGCGACTCTATATACCCCAACCGCGATACTGCTGTCGCATTTGCAAGCCTTATCTGATGTTATTATCTTGACCTTTATAATCGCGATGAGCTTGTTTCCGGGGGGCGTCTGTACTCAGCATACTGATATATAGCGAGGAACAAGGTGGACGTCTTAGTTGCTCTACGGCTATAAGCAACGACTTGTAAATCTGACTCGTATAAGGCCTGAGGTGTTTAGAAAGCTTTTTAATTAGTTATAACTACACGGCGACTTAAAGGATATAAAGCTTCTATTAGCAGCTGAGAAGCTATTAATATTCCTAATAATATTCAGCAATAATTTGTTATATAGATTACTGAGTAAGGTAACTTAATACTTATCTGTAACGATCCACTAGTAAGTATTTACCTGCCAGCTAAACTTCTAGTATTAATTTGCTGCCTCGTAGAGCTATATACGAAGTCCTTCCTGGCCTTCTAAAATTATATAAAGAAGTCGTTTGGCTTCCTAAGAACTTTACTCCAGAAGAGATTACTAATAACCCCAAACAATATCCTTTCTTTGCCGATTATATTAGAGCTCTTAACAGTACTTATCTACCGATTTCTGTACCTGGCGGGTATACAAGGCAAGCTCTATAGCGTAGAAGGAAGGGAGGATTATTACAGAATGTTCTTATAGTTATTAATTTCCAGATGAACTTCCTCTACATTCTAGCTAGTTAGGAGGGCTCTGCCCACAACTCTAGAGTCCTTAATTTAGTGAGAGTTAAAGAATTTAAAGCCTTACCTGGTAGATACTACGTTGTAGATGCCGGGTACTCTAATACGCCTATAACCCTAACTCCCTACTGCGGTGTACAATATCATCTTTGTGAGCAATCGCAGGCAAATATACGGCTACAGAACGCGAAGGAGCTCTATAATCTTTGGTACGCGGCACTGAGGAACGTGGTAGAGCGTACTATAGGAGTTTTTAAGCATCGTTTCCGGTACTTTAAGGCCGGTAGGCGTAGTCTCCCTTTAAGTACGCAGGTGGATGTAGTATACGCTTTAGCTATGGTTTATAACTTTATTAATATAAATAAACCAGATGATCTAGATGACGATCTAGAGGTGGAGGATAAGGTTATAGATAAAAAAGATATGGAGCTCGCAGAGGTAGAAAGTAATATAGTTATAAATTAAAGACGCGATAAGATTGCGAAGCTTATATAGGAGAGTTACTGCCAGGCAATTGGCAGGCCGATTACTTAAGAATATACAGTAGATTTAGGTGTATTTGTAATAGAAATCTATATAGTTTCCCTTATTATATTGCCCACTAATTGCCTATATATAACGGCTCTAAAGAGCGACTTGGATCTTACCCAAAATCTTACCTAAAGCTTGCTCTCCTACACGTCCTCCTTCCTACCAGCCAAAATATCGTCAATTAAGCTTTGCCGAAGCTCTATAACTCCAGCTGTTACAAGAAATAATCTAGTAGTAGACTCTGTCTTAAAAGCTTATAAAATAGCTAACTGCTCTATAGGATCTAGGTTACTAAACTCGTGGATAAACTCTGTGGAGGCCTTCTCTTAAGGAGACTTCTGGGCAATTAACTCTCTTGTAGCCCTTATCTCTCTTATTACCTTCTCTACTGTCTCCTCTAGTGCCTCTGCAACTCGCTGTCTTCCTCGCTGGCGCTTTACACTAGATTTGGTAGCTCTGGTAGCTTACTTAATAGCACGCTTCCGCATAGCTAGTGAAGAAGGTTAACTTGGCGTTAAGGAAGATCTAGAAGGACTAGGGCGCTTAGCTAAAGGTAAGCTTAATTAACTGCCTTTAATAGAGCTTTGAGCTGACTCTAACTTAGAGGCCTTATCTACTTCCTCCTCGGTCTCCTTAGTCTTCTTAGTCTTTTTAGCCTCCTCCTTATCTTCCTTATCTACTAAACCTAACGCCTGCGAGGCCGTCGCTAAGAGAAGTTTGGGGTCTATAGAGCTCTTAATTACTTTGTTAATTAACCTTATATAACCGCCTGTTGCTAGGACTCCGTTAAATAGCTCCTGCATTAGATCTAGGAAGGTAGGCAGCGTATTATAAAACTTCTTAGTGGCAGGATTGGCTTTAAAGTAGGCCTCCATAACTTCCTTACTGGCAACGGGCACGCCTTTATCTTTATTCCACCCCCAGCTAGAGAGGCCGTAGAGCTCCTTTTATAGCTTCCAGTCCTTCTTATGGTTATTATACTTGCTCTTAATTTGCTAAAGAGTAACAGGCTACTAGGCAACAGTAAGCGTATAATTAAGAGCAATCTTCCAGCTGTTAGATTTATAAGAGCTATCTATACAAAATCCTTTCTTAATGGCCTTAATAAGGCCTTCTAATATCGCCTTCTCCATCTCGCCTGTCCATCTTATACGCGCGTTCTTGTGCCCTACAGGCGTCGCGGGCGTCGTGGGGGTTGCGGGGGTTGCTGTAGCTCTGCTACGGCTCCTACGGGAGGTGAGCGAAGGTATAACAAGCGTTGATCGCAGAGGGGGCGTTGGTTAAGGAGGAGGCTCCATTACTACACCAAAGTAGGGAGTCGCGATAGAGGCCTGGTGGCAGAGAGGGGCTCACTCGAATCGCTCACCAACGTCAATCACAGATTGTGCGAAGCCAAATCTAGAGCCTTATATAGAGGCTACTAAACGATCGACTTAATTACATATTCAAATGGGCCGCGGTAGTAGCCGCCACTAATTACAAAACGGACGATACTAAAAGGCGCACAGATTGAACAAATATGATATGGAGCTGATTTGCAACCGAACGGCCTCCTAGTTAGTATATAATTTTAAAGTTAAATTATAAGAGGTATTCAGCCTAATAAATTTAGTGCTATATTAATTGCTTTATAGTTATAAAGTACTATAGGTTTTTATAATCTATTAATACGTATATTAGGAATCACAATTCTTTAAGCTTAGGACGCTATTATTTAAAATATTTAATAATTATAAGTAGTTCCTTATTATATATCTTATAGTTTAATTTAGTAGGGGCGAGTTTTTAGGAGAAAAAGGCTACTAGATATAGCTTACCGTTCTTATTATATTATAATAATGCTCCCTAGCGCATAATTGGATAAGTCTGTTTTAATAATATATTTAAAGTTAGGGTTAAAATAGGCAAGAATTAGAGCAGTTATAAAATAATACTCTAGGTTATTAAAAGCTTATTTATATTTAGTAGTCTATTTAAATTTTATATTCTTTTTTATTAGGTTTATTAACGGCTAAGCAGTTTCTAAAAAGTAGTTAATAAATTAATAATAAAAATTTACAAATTCTAGAAATTATTAAATATTTTATATATTACTAGGGCTTTCCTAGTTTATAATTACGGTAAATTTTTTAAGGTCCATTTTAATTCTATTATAAGATATTATTAAGCCTAAGTATATAACCTTAAATATATAGAACTTATATTTCTTAATATTATATTATAGGCCTGTATCTTATAGGCGTTTAAGGACTATTCTAATATATTTCTAATATTTAGAAAGCGAAGATAAGTAAATTAAAATATTATTAATATACGCAGTAATAAATATATTAAGGAATTTACGAAGTATATTATTAATATATTACTAAAACGTACTAGGACCGTTCTTTACGCTAAATAGTATTACTAGGTATTTAAAGAGTCCCTATTATATATAAAAGCTATATACTTCTTATCTCCTTTATATATACAGATTTTATTAAAGGTGATAACTATATTAAGCTTTATAAAGTACTGTATCTTTACTAAACAGTTAAGCGTCTCTTAAATTAGGGGAATTGGATATTGGTTTTAAATTATAATTATATTTAAAGCTTAATAATTAATATAGAATTTTAAGCCTCCTTTTAGCTTTTTAATAAATAGTATAGATAAGGTAAATAGAGATTAACTAAGGTAAATAAATCCTTTTTCTAGATTCTTATTAAGGTATTATTATATTATAAGTAGTTCTTCTTATAACATACTATATAGCAAACCGAACTTTAGTATTATACTAGGCTTAAGTTCTATTTTAAAATTATACTTATCTTAGTATAGGGCTAGTTAGTTTATAAATTATTTTTTAAACTTATTAATTAAATCGTAGTACTTTTTAGGCATAAAAGGTTAAGGATTAATATACTATTTTAGTTCTAGTGCTTTCTTAATATCTTCTATAGTTATAGCAAAGATTTTATAATTATATTTTTTCACTAATAAGCTAAAGGGCATGGCCTATATTACACAAAATTTAAAAGGTTTTAACGTAAGATCTTTATATTCTTTACTATAATTAATGGTTATGGCTTTATTATTTTAGTTTAAGGCTCGTGGCATAGGCAATTCGTATTATATTAAATTTAAATAGTTATATACGTATTTACAGGGCAAATGGTTTTTTAAGTAATAACTTTAGTAGTAGGTTATATAGAACTTTAGTATTTCTTTAACCCAGCTAATTAAAGGGTTGTGTTATTTTAGTTATCCATGTCTAAGTATAACTTTATATTATTTTAAGGGTGTAATAAACAGGGAAATATATTTAAGGTATTTACCTATTTATATTTTTACTAAAGCGTAGTACATTATTTCGCTATATATTAAGGGTTTGCTATTAAAGCCTTATAAGTCTTAAGGCTTATTAAGTTATTTTAATTTTAGGCGTTAAGTTTTTATATAGTTTATATTAACAAAGCCTATGCTAGCAGCTCCGCTATCTATTAGGATTTATACCTCCTTCTATTTTCTAAGTATTTAAATTTCGCTAAGTATATTAAGGGAGTTATGCTATATATTAGTACTAAAAGAGCTTAAATACTTATACTCTTCCACTTTTTATTTTAAGGCGTAACTTAGCCTTAAAATAATTTGTTTTCTAAGTTAACTAAAGGCAAGATGCTTTATAGCAACTAAATATAATTTATAAAGCGGGTATAATTTAAGGAATAGGTACAACTTAAGGAGTAGGAGGAACTACAGCGGACCTTTTTAAAAGGGTAAGTTTGGTAATTCCTTTAAATATATCCTTTTTTACCATATTTAAAGCATGTTCCATTTACCGCTTATATTCTTTATTTATTGGTTCCTAAGGATATATAGGATTAAGTAGCATTAAGGTTTATAGGGTTATATATAGAGCTTTTAGGTTTTAGAAATAAATCGCGCTTTAAGGTATATACTAGTTTTATAAAGTTTTAAATATAAGGTGTAGTTAGCTTTAAAAAATAAGTTTATTTATTATATTAAAGGTCCTTATTAATTTGTTAATATATTATAACAAATTTAAATAGGTCTTTTAGTAGTTCCCTACCTACTAACTAGGCTTTAATTTTATCTAAGATAGGTTATTAAAGGGCAGCAACTTTAGCGGCTTTATTTTAATCTAGTTCATTAATAAGGCCTAAAGATTCTAAAAAGAAGCTAGTAAAATCTTAGTTTTATTATTATAGGTTTTTACGTTTAGTAATAGCTGTATATTTATGGCTGGCGTTATTATATATTTATTCTAGCAAAGAGATAAAGATTTTAAAATTAACAAAAGTGCTATTATAGAAGAATGGATCTATAGTATATATAGTGTCTTTACTTAAATAAAATATTCCATAGCTAACCTTACTAGCTTTAATAAGGTATTAGTTATAGTTTATTAAAAGTTTAAGGCGGAGCTTAGTTATAAAGGGACGTAGGTTATTTTGGTTTCTATTAAACATTAGAGGATTAGGAAGCTTTTTAGATTTTGCAGTAGGTACTAGGTTCGCTATAGGTATAGGTTAAGCTACCGTTACTAGTTTGGTGTTTATATTTAACGGATTAGGTTCAGGTACCGTTATTTTGATCTTATTTATAGGTGTTGCTATTAGGGTCTATAATGTAAATACTTTAACGTTACGGAGTTCTTCGCGGAGTGCTTCTATTAATCGCTAGTACTAGGCTTCTAGTGCAGCCTACTATTAAGCTAAGGCGTCCGTAAAGGACTATTATATTATAGTTAACTGTTCCCTAACTAGGGTTATAATACTTATAGTTATCAAAAGGGATTTGGGTTCGTTTGCCGTTTTAATAGTAGTTGTTTTAACGCAACATAGTATAAGGGCGTAAAGAGGCTTTAGGAAAGATTTAAAGGAACAATATAAATTCTATCTAAACCTAAGGGTATATAGCTCTTATAGAGTACAAGACGTTACGTAAAGAAGAGAAAGGAATATAGGAAACTTATAACTAAATATTCGGGGTCTTAGCAGCAGACGCGTGGGCATAAGCCCACGCAGATTTTAATAGAGTTTAACCAAATTCCATCACGTTAGTGGAACTTAGTAGAATTTAATTAAGTTAGCGGAATTTGGCAGAATTTAATCGACTTTAGTAGAATTTAATCGACTTTGATCAAAGCGTTAGAATTTATCTATCGAGTGTTTCACTAAGACATTCCTACTGTAACTGGGCTAGTCCCATTACAACTATACAAATTCCCCTATAGAATTTGGGCTATATGCGTAAGTTTAAGCTTAATAAGTTAAGGATCTATCTACTCTGCAGGAGCCTTTTATTTTTAATAGCTAGCAGGCGTATTTTTAGCCTAAAAATTGCCTTCTTTATCCCCTAGCTCCTTATACCTAGTTCTTATTATTCTAACTATTCCAGCTACTCTAATTCTAAGCTCTTAAAGGCGTTTAAGAAGCTTAATGCTTATAAAGAGATTATTAAGCTAGATAATGTGTTTATAAGGAGCATATAGCTACTGCCCAGTAGAGGCGTCTTCTTATAGTAAGAGATTGAGGACTACTGCCTATATCTTTAAAAAACCCTTATTTTGGGTAAAGGACGTATCTAGATTAATAGGGCCTTTATTAGCTCTTTTAGTATACTATATCTAATCTAGTATATAGCCTTCGTTGCCAAGAACCCATATTTTAAAGCCTTCTAGTATTAGTTTGGATAAAATATTAATAATTTCTTTAGTATGGCTAGTAAAGCGCTAAATTATCTTATTAACGGCAAGATAAGTTTTAGAGTTATAGAGCTTCTAACAAAGTAGCCATATATACTTGGAGAGGTCGTTAATATAGTTAAATATAGTTCTTGGCTCTAGGGTATTATCTAGTAGAGGTTATAAGGCTTAAAAGTAACGATTAAGTTACTAGAATTAATTCTTCCCTATATAGTTTTTAACTATATAGGAGGCTCTATCTTCTGTACAATTGCCCTAGTAGTCCTCTACGTAGGGTTCTATAGTAATTCCTATATAAATAAGTGTACTAAAGTACGCGTATAGTTCTGTCCTAGATGTTAGTTCCTATAGCTAAGGGTTGCCTAATAGCGCTTCCTTATCTAACGGCCGGTGGAGCTCTATAAACGTATTTAACCACCCTATAAGCTTATCTATTATATCCTTTATAAAAAACAGACTAAATATTATAAAGGGATCGCTAGAATTAACGCTAGGTAGAAGATTTAGCTCGCTATATTTATGCCAATTATTAATAAGGAAAAGTTAGAAGTTTAGCATTAGCTAAGGCTCCAGAGGGGTTTTTTTTATAATACAAGTCAGTAGAACTTTATATTAGGTCTTTTAAACAATATCTAGGTCTTTAAATATATTAACTAAGGCCATAGTAGTAGGTAAATAGGGCATTAAATTCTACTTAGTTTCTATAGCAGTTCTGAGTACGATGGTATGGTGTTCTGTGCACGTGCCATATTGTTATCGATAACGTAGGACGCTGGCGGGCTAAGGGATACAAGGGCAGCAATATAATATTGGAAATTAAGCACTGCGGAAACGGTAAAGCAGTATACAAAGACGCACTAACAGAGATACTCTGCAAGAGATCGTATATTGGGCACAGCTGACCACGTTAAGCCTAAGCTATCCTTATATAACTGAAGACAGAACTAGGCCGTATCTGGCTAGGCTAGTAAAGGACTATGTTAAGGATTACAAGGGGAACAGGAATTGGATATATAGGAGCCAGCACTTCTCAGAGATCGTCTTGACAAAAGGACTGTATTGTGGACATAAGGGCAAGAGATATGCGACGGAGGCAGTTATAATAGCCGAGAAGCTGCCACTGGATAACCTCGAAGGTATTAAGGATAACTTAGGCGAAGTGTAGAACCAGTAGGATAATAACAAAGAGATTAAAAGCAGAAGACAATCCTAAGAAGGCTCTTAAGCTAGAAGAAGATCAAGGATATATAAGCGTACTGCCAGCAGCTGGGGCAAAGAAGTAGCCGCAAAAGCCTAAGGGTATGCCGAAAAAGTTAAAAGCAAGGACGTCCTAGAAAAGCACCAGGCCCGCAAAAATGGTCTACTAGAAACTGCCGTTTATGCTTATAAGGAAGGTAGTCTTAAGATAGGTCTCTGGATTAGACGTCTAGTAAACACTAAGGGCCTTAATTAACTATATAGATACGAAGCTTTAACCGAATAACTGTACAGCCAGAGTCTTGATCAACTGTCCGTAGATATAGAGCCTACAGATGCAGAGCCTTGATGGAACGTCAACGGATTCAAAAGCTTTAATTGGTTATCGACAATGCAGAGTCTTAATTGGATAACAACCGATATAGAAGCTTGACTGAACGCCTATAGATGCAGAGCCTTAGTTGTATATATAGCGGAAAACACCTTAAGTCAAGCCAGAACCTTAGTTAAGTCTTAATTAATTGGACGCCGCCTCTATAGTTAAGATAAATTAACTAGAGCCTTTGGTCGGGCCGACCTAATACCTTATTTAAACGTTAGTCGACCGTATATTATTACAGTTAAGTTAAATTAGTTACCGTCGCCGTTAAACATCTTGATTAGCAGTTAAAGATCCTGTAATAGCAGATAGATAGGCACTAGGCCTAGCTAGGAAATTAGTTTACGGCCAATAGAACGTCAGAAACACGGCCAATCAATATCTTAGAGCCTCTGTAAGAGCCTCTTTCCTTAACTGTTAAATTAAGGCTATGGAGCTAAAACTCTGTGTATTGCTTATTTTCTATATAGGTGGTTAAAGTTGTCTAATTGGTTAGATTTCTGCCAAGAGATATTTCCCACAAGTCTTATTACGTGATATCGTTGCGGGCTTGTTTTCCAACACCCTCCCTTAAGCTTAGTTAACGATACCGCTATATACACTGTGTATAAGGGTGTAGGGTTGCTTGATAAGGGTTACTAGAGTTTCTCTAAGGTAGAACAAGTGTCTAATAAGGAGCTACGCCTTCCCTATTATCTAGAGACAGCGCCTACTCCATAAAACGTCTCTTAAAATTTTGGTAGTACCTCCCTACAAGAAATAAGCAAATTTTCCAAGGAAAATTTCTGAAATTGCCGACTTATAGCCGGCAATTTGCAGTTCCTTGGAGAAATTTACTTATTTCTCGCGCTTGCGGCGGGCTTTTGTTCTCCTAGGGACCAAGTCCTTTTAGGAACTAAGTAGCTGCCCTATTACTGCCATTCTACTACCGTACTATTATTACCTTTTTACTACCCTATATAGAAAATTATTTATAAGTATATTAAGGGCTATAGTATTTATATAAATGTTTATATAGCCGTTTATAGAGCTATTATTAGAATTAATATATAAATAATTATAAAACTATTATAGAGCCGTTATAGAGCCGTAAATTAATATTCCTTATATAATTTTATAATTTTATACCTTAATTAAGCATTTTTAGTTAACTTTTATATTTTATACCTAAATTCTATTTTACCTACCTTATTAAACTAAGGTATAGTTTAATATATAAAAACTTACTTCATATTTAACTACTACTCTATTTTTTTTATTACCTCTACTTTTAATTATTTTTTTTCCTTTTTTCCTTTTACTTTTAATACTACTTTTACTGCTATTTTAATTCCTTTTTATTTACTAATTTATACCTATCTTTATTACTACTTATATAAATATATTATGTCACGGAGTAAGTATAAGCGACGATAATATATAGCAAAGTAGATATTATTAAGCTACGTATATAAACTGTATAATAAAGTCAAGACGTTGCGTAAGGAGAAAAGGTAAGGAAACGGGAAGAAAGAGTATATATTGTTAGTTTAGTTGCTCGGTCAACACGTGCATGGAGCAGAATAGGATTTAAGGAGCAGTCCTAGCAGAACTTGGCAGAATTCGGTAGGCTTTAGCGAAATATGGCAGAATTCAGTGGATTTTAGCGGAATATGGCGGAATTCGGTGGATTTTAGCGGAATATAATAGATTGCCGTCTCGCGGTCGGTCTCTTCTTACTACGTTGGTGGAAATAGGTGGACGTGTATAAGGTGTCACGGAGGTGTCCCGTGACAGTACCCCCCCTTTAAACTCGAGCTTCTGCGAGATGGGGCTGTGGTAGTTCTGGGTGGAGTTTATAGAAGTCTTCTGCGGCTTATATAAGTCCTATAGAGTTAACGGGTTCCTATATAGGCTTATTAAAACCTCTCTATTTCGTAAGATATATATATTAGCGTTTTCATTTGTCGTACTTAATGTCGTTAATTCTTTTAACGAAGTACTTATTCTTACTATTTACCTTAACTAGTAGGGGAGGGTCCTGGATCTGTCTAGGCAGGGCATCCGATATAGGGGCAGCAGGGTAGAGGACTGACGTATAGAATATAGGATAGATTTTGACCGTATTAGGGAGCTTTAGTTAGTAGGTATAAGGAAAGACAACTTTCTTAACTTTATAAGGGCCGGAGTTCTTCTAATTAAATTTCTTAGTAGGTTGTTTCGTGTTTAGATTTCTTATATCCAATTAGATAAAGTTACCAATTTAGTAGGCTGGTGCTAGGGTTTGGTTCTTATTTGCTATAGCTTTATAGATAGATTGGGCCCATATTATTTTATTAGTAAGGAACTCTTATAGTTCTTCTATCTTCTTTATAAATTCATTTGCTTCTACAACCTATAAGGCTTAATAGGCTGGGCGAGAAACGTTACTAAAGGGTTTAAAACCCATTCGCGGATGCTAGCCGTAGTTGGCCAGGAATGGGGAGACCTTTATGGTTTCTAAAACGGAGTTATTTACAGTAAACTTAGCAAATATAAGCTAGTCTATCTAGTCGTCCTGCAAATACGACGTGTATATCCGGATATACTATTCTATAATAGCATTTATACGTTCTACTTAACCGTCCATTTCTAGGTGGTATGCCATAGACAATAGTGCTTTAATCTGGAGTTGGGTAGTCAGTTCTTTCTAGAATATAGAGATAAACTGTCTGCCTTTATTAGAGATAATCGTTTTGGGAAGTCCGTAGAGTTTCTATATATAGTCTAGGAATAGTCGGGTAACGGCAGGTACTAATATATTAGGGCAGGCGATTAAGTGTTTTATCTTAGATAGTTGGTTTATAACTACTATAATATTTATACAGCCTTTATTTTTAGGGAGATTAACAATAAAGTTAATTAAGATATCTTTCTATCTTCGGTCTAGAATAGGTAGTGGCTTTAGAAAGCCGTTATATATCTTATACAAAGCTTTAGCTCGTTGGTAGGTATAGTAGCTAGCAATATATCTTCATATTGTATTATGCATATTTAGCTAGTAGTACTCTCGTTAGAGCAGTTCTAGGGTTTTTCCCTAGCCTAGGTAACTGGCTACTAGCAGATTATATACATGTTTAAGGAGCTTAAGCTTAAGTTCGTTATAGTTAGGTATAACTAGACGGTTCCGGTAGTATAAGCGGCCTCTATAAGCTTCGCATTTACTTAGAGAAATCCTTTTAAAGCGTCTAACGCCGTCTTAAATTAGCTTAAGCGTCTCTTAGATAAACTTATCGTTTAGGTATTTATTGGCTATAATCTATTTAATAGTTCGATTTGTTATTTTAAGGACGTGTACTAAGAGATCTTTAGTAGGGGGTTTAAATAGTTTGGGGCGGAGTAGAGTCTGATTATAGTAGGAGCGCGCTTCTTCTTAAGCTGGTGCATCTTATGAATATTAGGTTAGGGTATTAGGCTTCTAGCCTTAAACGCCTGGGCGATATATAATAGAGAATTGGAAACAGGATAGATATTCTAACTAGCGGGCCTATCGGTGGCTCAGCTGTTTTGTGGTTGTAAAGTATTATAGGTTCTTATAGTCGCTAAGAACCTTAATTAGGAATTTAGAGCCTTCTAGTTCGGGTCGCCATTGTTTAAAATATCTAATAATAGCCAATAGTTCCTTATTATAGATCTTATAATTGTATTTGGCTGGACTTAGTTGTTTTAAAAAGTATACTATAGGGTGCAATACTCCTTCCTTATTATATTAAGACAAGATGCCTCCAGTAACGTAGTTGGATAAGTTAGCTTCTACAATACTTATTCGGTTTGGGTTAAAGTGTTAAAGTATAGGTGCAGTAGTAAATATAACTTTTAGGTAAGTAAAAGCTTTCTTGCATTCCTTATTAAAGATAAAGGCTTTATCCTTTTGTGTTAAGGCTATAAGGGGTAAAACCAAGGCGGAGAAGTTATTAATAAACTATTAGTAGAAATTGGCGAATCCTATAAAGGCCCTTACGTCCTTAATGTTCTTAGGTTCTTGCCAGTTTACAATTACTTTAACTTTCTTAGGGTCCATTTATATACCGTCTATAGAAATAATAAGTCCAAGGTATAGAACTTCTATTTTATGGAACTCGCATTTATCTACATCTAACTATAGGCCAGCTCCGCGCAAGGCTTGTAGGACTAGTTCAACGTATTTTTGGTATTCAGCCAGATTATTACTATATATTAAGATGTCGTCAATATAAGCAGTATAAAAGACGTCCAGGTACGGGTGCAGGGTGTTATTTACAAAGTATTAAAAAGAACTTAGGGCGTTTGCGAGGCTAAATGGTATTACTAAGTACTTAAATAATCCGTATTGAGTACGAAATACAGTAAGCCATTTATCTCCTTTCGCGATACAGAGGCGGTTAAATGCGTAGATAATATTAAGCTTTATGTAAAAGCGAGCCTTACTTAATCGGTTTAGTGTCTCTTAAATTAATAGGATTGGGTATTGGTTTTTAATAGTGATAGTATTAAGAGCTTAGTAGTCTACGTAGAAGCGTAGACTACCGCCAGGTTTCTTAATAAAGATTACTGGCGTAGCTATAGGTAAACAACTTGCTTTAATAAATCCTTTGTCTAGATATTTATCTAAGTACTTCTGTAGTACCTGAAGTTCGTTTTAGGATATCCTATATAGGGGTCCAAATCTAGGATGTTTTCCTTCTTTAATTACAATCTTATAATTGTATAGGCGGCGTTCCGGTAGCTTATTGGCTTCCTTTTATAAGAATATATTTAGGTATTTATGGTACTCTACTGGTACCTTTATGGCAGGGTTAGTGTGCTTTTTTAGTACTAAGGCCTTCTTAATATCGGCCATTGTAATAGCGAAGATTGTATATTCTGGTTTCCTGGCGAGTTGTGCGAGTAGAGTAGCTCTAATTATATAGATATCTAAGGCGTCAAGCGGGCTTAGATCGTCCTTAGTTTCTTATACGGTTTCCTATTTGGTTTTAGGTTCAGTATTAAATACGGAGTCGGTATCAGATTCAGGTTCGGGCTCTTTAAGCATCTTTTTTATAGTAGAATACTAGTTCTTCTGGTACTTTCGTATATTAAGCTTCTGCTTGGTTTAGGGCGGTGTAGTAGTTAGGGTCGGTTCGTGTAATTTAGTGTGATTTCTGGGTCCTTAGTGGACGTCGGTAGAAATCTTATATTTATAGAATTTGGTAGAATTTTTGGGTTTTGGTTTAGGGTCTAAGCCGTAAGTTATAAGGCACTTCTGCTTATAACGGGAGGTAGTAAATAGAAGCTTAAGTTTATCCTAGTTAATGGTTACCTTATATAGCTTTATCTAGGGTTATCTAAGGATTACTAGGTGACCTAGGGTGGTAACAAAGAGCTTAATTAATTCTTCGTAGTTCAGGTATTAGAGTCTTAGGGCTACTATATAAGTAATACGGCCTAAGATAGTACGTTTGCTATTAAATCCAAATATGTTAATATGCCAGTTAAGGGGTATTAGAGTAAACCTATTATCTTACGTAAAGATCTTATTAATAAATCCTATACCGCTAGCTCCTATGTTAATTAGGACTTAAGTGTTAGCCTATTAACCTTTCTGCTAAAGACGGTAGTTGATGGTTATACTACAATCCTAAGAGTTAGGGTTTGCAATATCTAATATATTTAACGAGATCCTGTAATATAGCTGTTCTAGAGAGCAACTTAACTCTAGGACGCACCTTTTAGTGGCGAGTAGGAAGGGGTTTTTATAGAATATTGGTTATAACTTCGCCCTTATAAGTAGTGCTTGCTAGATACAGGGCTAGAACTAGGTAAAGATTAGGGACGGTAACTGGAGGATCAGTATGGTGAACGGCTGCTAGTATTAACCGTTTATAAATTCTTTTAGAAAGGGACAGAGTAGTAGCTAGAGATATAAGCGTTACTTCCGCACTTAAAACAGAGGCCGTGTTTAATACGTTGCTCTTATTTAGCGGATCCTTTTAGGGTATAGGAAAGGGTTCTAGTGTTAATATCTATAGCGTCTAAGTCCTTGCAGGTCTTAGGTGGCTGGGGGGTAGAGTATTAAGGTATATATTTTAGGGCGAGGCGTAGTAAGTCGTTATATAGGCCATTAATAATGTTGGCGTAGGCGGTAACAGTACCTGGCAGTTTAACTCCTATAAGAGATGCTTTTAATTTAGGGTTTAGAGACTCTACTAGGCGATTAATTAAGGTAGGTTCGTTCTATTTAGTCTCTTTAGCGTAGCGGTGGAATTTAGTAAAGTATAATAGGAAGTTCTTAGAGCCCTATATTATCTTATTTAGTTTCCTTTATAATATAGCGACTTGGTTAGGGTCGCCATAAGATGCTTTTAGTATAGTAACTAGTTCCTCTACCATACTTAGTTAGAACGGGTATATAGTATCTACGGCATCTCCTTTTAGGCGGCTTATAGCGTAATAAAGCTAACTGTTAGGGGTAGGGTAGCGGTTAATATTGCCGCTTAACTTATTCTAAAGTTGGTTAAGGAAAAAGCGTAGCTTACTCCTCTTACTAGAATAGGCGGGAGGATTAGGGAGACATTTAAATAACTTTTTTTAGGGGCATTAACTGGCAAATTTAGGGTTAAGGAGTTAGTTTTAGATTCGTTCTTCTTATCTAGTGTTTATGGGTTAATAGTAGTAGGGATAGGTAGGGGCGACGGTATAGTAGGCGGTAGGTTATAACAAATCTCTTTAACTTCCTTTCTTAGGGATTAGATTATCTTATAATATTAAGTTTCTTATTGGGCAAGAGCATCTATAAAAGCCTCTTAGAGACTTCTTATTTGTTTAGTAAATAAGGTATATAGGTCGTTTATAGATAAGGGGGTTTCCGGGTTGTTCTACATATTAGTTAGGGCAGGACGGAGTATATAGTTTAATGCAATATAGTGTTATAGAGTAAGTACAAGCGACGATAATATATAGCAAAGTAGATATTATTAAGCTATGTATATAAACTGTGTAATAAAGTTAAGACATTATATAAGGAGAGAAGGTAAGGAAACGGGAAGAAAGGGTATATATCGTTAGTTTGGTTGCTTGGTCGACACATATATAGAGCAGAATAAGATTTAAGGAGCGGTCCTGGCAGAACTTGGCAGAATTCGGTGGGCTTTAGCGGAATATAGCAGAATTCAGTGGATTCTGGCGGAATATGGCGGAATTTAGTGGATTTTGGCGGAATATAACAGATTGTCGTCTCGCGGTCGGTCTCTTCTTACTGCGTCAGTGAAAACAGGTGGACGTGTGTAAGGTGTCACGGAGGTGTCCCGTGACATATTAGTTACTAAGCTTATTATACTATTTAGTTTAAAACTATACCTTCTAAATAGAATCTTATTTATTTAGCTTAGTAGACAAATATTATAACTATAATTATTACCTTTTTTATTCTTATTTTTATTATTTCTTTACTATTATCCTATTACTACTTTCTCTACTACTACTTTTACTACTACTTTTACTATTTCTAATTTAGTTCCTCCTTTATCATTACTTTTATAACTATTTTAATTATAATTCTTATCTTTAATTTTATTTCTATTTCTAGTACTATCTTTATTTTTATTACTATTACTATTATCTTTAATATATTATATAATTTTTTTTAATTTACTACCATTACTACTTTAGCTATAGCTTTTACTTTTATTTTTATTTTTACTTCTATCTCTATCTCTACTTTTATTTTTACTTTTATTTTTACTACTATCTCTATATTTATTCCAGCCTTAGACGTTTATTAATATTTTTATTAATACTTTTATTATTATAAAGAGTACTTTATATTATAAAGAATATACTATTAAGGTATATTTTATATTTAAAATAAGATTAAATTTTTAAAAAGTTTATATAGTTATATAGTACTATAAGGAGATTTTATAAAGACTATTATAAAAGCTATTAATATTCCTATATATAATATATATAAAGTAGAAATAATAATATATAATAAATATGTTAAAGCTTTAATAGAGCTTTATATAGACGTTTATTATTAATTAGAAGACTAAAAGATAAAAAAAATAACAAATTTAGTATATTTCCCGCGCCTATAGTGGGCTTTTGTCCTTTTAAAACTAAGTACTGCTATACTACTGCCGTACTACTACCACTCCTACCACCGCTGTCACTGCTGCCACTACTGCCTCTACTGCTACTGCTGCCACTACTGCCTCTACTGCCTCTACTAATTCTACTACTACCCCCACTGCTCTATTTTCCGCTTCTGCTAATACTCTAGCTATTGTCTAGGCTGCTAGCGACTGTCCTAGTAGCTACTACCCTACTCCTTATCCTGCTGCTGCCCCTCCTATAATTTTAGATATTGCTACCGCCATTCCCTATACTGCTGCTCTTGCTCTTGTTACTGCTACTCCTGCATCTGCTGTATAGCCTATAGCCACTGCTAGCGCTCCTGTACCTACTGCGGAGGCTGCTTAGGAGGTTACTACGGAGATTGTTGCGGAGGAAGCTACTAAGGCTGCTGAGACTGCTGCTGAGACTACTGCGGAGACTGCGGAGGAAGCTACTGCGGAGACTGTGAAGATTGCTGCTGCGGAGATTGCTGCGGAAATAGGTTGTGTACGCGATATGCGGTGGTTATATACGCGAAAGTTTGGAGTCCTATATGTAACAGTATCTAGATAGGGAAGAGCTCCATATACGGCTCCCCCTAAGCCGGTTATAAAGCCGTTTATAGAGCCGTTTATAGAGCCGTTCATAAAGTCGTTTATAGAGTCGTTTATAGAGTCGTTTATAAAGTCGTTTATAGGGTTGTTTATAGGGTCGTTTGTAGAGCCGTTCTAGAGCCGTTCTAAAGCCGTTCTAGAGCCGTTTATAGAGATAATATAGACCCGTCGTAGAGCCGTTCGTAGAGACAATATGGGGCCGTTCGTACAGACGATTGTATAGGCGACTGTATAGGCAGTAGTAGAGCCGTCGTAGAGACAATGCAGGGCCGTTTATAGAGACAATGTAGGGCCGTTTATAGACACAATATAGGGCCGTTTGTAAATACAATACAGGGCCGTTTGTAGACAATATAGGGCCGTTTATAAATAATACAAAGCCGTTCGTAGACACGATATAGGGCCGTTTGTCAAGACGATGCAGGGCCGTTTGTAGACACAATATAGGACCGTTTATAGAGATGATATAGGGCCGTTTATAGACATAATATAGGGCCGTTTATAGACAATACAGGGCCGTTTATAGAGACGATATAGGGCCGTTTGTCAAGACGATGCAGAGCCGTTTATAGAGATATCCGTAGGGGCGTCTATAAAGACGATTATAAGACTTCCTAGTATATTAGTGCTATATATTAGTAGAGCTTTGGAGCTCCAGATAGGGCTTTAAGTAGAGCTTTATAGAGAGCCTTTATAGAGCTTTATATATTTGAGCAGTAAGGGGTAGGAAGAGGTTATAAGGTGCAAAGCCTGCAGGGCTTTATATACGGCTCCCCCTTCCGCAGAGCTCTTAAGCTCTATATCAGCATAATATTACTTAGCCTTAAGATATATAGACCAAAGTAGTATTATTTTAAAGCGCTTCGCAAGCTCTATAAATCTATTATAATAAAAATCTTATGTAGGTAATATTGGGGGGTGCATTATAAGTATAAGGGATTTATCGCGAGGTCGCAAATTAATGGGGTAGCACATGCTCAATTAGGTAACCCGAACATTTTCTAGACCAATTAAAACACTCGCTTAAAATTAACTCAGTATATTTAAGACAAGAAATAAGCAAATTTTCCAAGGAAAATTTCTAAAATTGCCGACTTACAGCCGGCAATTTTAGTTCCTTAGAAAAGTTTACTTATTTCTTGCGCCTATGGCGGGCTTTTATCCTTTAGGACGAAGTCCTTTTAGGGACGAAGTCCTTTTAGGGACAAAGTCCTTTTAGGAACTACTACTACCCTACTACTACCCTACTGCTACTACTGCTGCCTTACTACTGCTGTACTACTGCCGCAATACTACCATAGTACTATGCAGCCTTATATTAATGACATAAGGCTGCCTTTACGTAATAATCGCGTGATATAGATTCATATAATGGATTACGTAACGTATATTAATAATAGCTATTTACGTCGCTACTGTCATCGTCTTCTTCCTTAAGCAACAGTACTATTACTATTACTATTACCACTGCCGCTGCTGCTGCTACTATATCTTCTGCTCCTACTCCTACTCCTACTGCTACTGCTGCTACCACTACCGCCACTACTACCACCACCACTATTACTACTACCGCCGCTGCCGCTGCTATATCCGCGCCTAGCCGCCGCTTCTTGTCTATGCCGCCTTCCGTACCGCCACTGTCTTGGGCTGGAGTGCCTACGCGCGGGACTTTAGTCCCAGTAGATAAGCGTACTGGTAAGTATTAGTACTATAAAAGAACTTAAGAAATTAAGAAGATACTAATATATAAATAGGTACTGCAGCTACAGCTACCGCCTGGCCCCTCCCCACTCCCACCACTGCCGCTACCGCTACCGCTGCTACCGCCACTCCTCCCCTGGCCAGCTTTACAGCTATTAATCAGCCCGCCGCCCTCCTATAGCCTGCCGCCCCCCCACCCTAAAATCCTTTACCTACCGCGCTTACCGCCGCCGCTAAAGCCGCCACCGCCAACACGGCTACAATGCGGGCGCTGTGTCCCCTGCTACGCGTTTAGGGTATGTCTCTGCGGTAGGCTCCTAGCCTGGGTAGAGCTCCTAGGGTCTACTGGAGGGTCCGCCTTAAGGCTAGGGCCCCAAATACGGAGGCAGCCCTGGCGCAAAGCCGGGGTACAGTAGCCCTATAGGCTTATACGTCGTGCGCATAGGGCGGTGGCCCATTTATGGAGTATATATTAGTTGCGGGCCAGCTGCGCGGCAGCTATAACAACTGCCATTATGGCAGCAAAGGGGCGCGCTACTCCTTCCAGGCCTATAAGTTAGTAATATAAACTGTAAAAAGCATAACTAATAGAGATAATAGCGTCTGCCCCCACCGCAGCCACTGCTGCTACCCTACCGGTCCGCCGCGGCCACGCGTCCTCCTACGCCTTAATCACTCCCAATACTGCCGCCACCGCCACCGCCACTAACGATAACGACAACGACGACAATAATAATAATAAAGAGGAGGCCCCACTTGCCCGCGCCCGTCCCCGCCCTATAGGGCGCTAGTAGGTTATAGGGCTACTCTACTATTTAGCGGATATAGTTAAGGAGTAAAAAGGGGGTAAGGATAAGGAGTAGAGGAGGGGAAGTAAAGAAGGGGGGAGAAGGAAGGGAGAAGGGGGTATTTACTAGACCCTATGGGGCATTTATAAAGGTTTTACTAGCCCTATAGGGCAGTTGTAGAAGTAGTTATATAATAAAATAATATACCTTATCACAAAAGCAATACCTCTAGATATATAATATTGGTAGTTATAGCATCCCCATCCTGTAGCAGTAATAGCGAAAGCCTAGCTATATCCGTTACTCTTAATAGTATAACATATAGCTGCCTATGCGTAAAGACTGGCATACATAAATTAACGCCGATAAAGTTAAAAGACTACCCCTGTAACTTATTTATAGTTATAGTAAAGCATAGCTAGATTAGAAACTGCCTTCTACTAATAATAAACGGCAGTTCTCCTTTCGTAGAGGTAAGCTTAATATAAGGGATTAGCTGTAGCTAGTTATAAAAACTGCCACTAAGTATCCGAGTTTTAATACAGTAGTGGCCTACACGTGTAATAACTATACGGGTGCCATTATAGAGCCCTTTATTAGGGTAGAGGTTCTATAAAAGGATTATAGGCGCGCCTACCTTTAGGGAAAGCTTTAACAGAGGTAGGCTATTAGGGTTAAATATCTATAAGAGCTCCGCTAGTGGTAGTTCTATATAATTATCTTCTCTCTTTTGCTCTATAAAGTCTATAAAATAAAAGGTACTTAGGGAGGCGTAAAGCCGCGTAAGGATAGCGTCATTAATCTTAGCTATAGTATTATTATAATTAGTTAGGATAGCGCGATCACGGAAGGTATTAGGAGTAGTATATACCCGCATAAGCAGTTGCGAAGGGTATATATACTTATAAAAGGGTTCCTTAAACCATAACTAGGCTATACCAGGCGGGATAGTAACGCTACCAAATGGAAATATATTATAGGATAAGCTCTATACCTAAGCTATAAACTGCTAATTAACCTTACCCTAGCAAACACGCATATTTAACCGCAGGAACAGTATATAGAAGGTAGGCTAAAGGAACAAACGCTATAGGCAAGCACCTATAACAGCTGCGCGGTTCCCCTGTGGGACAATAGGCAGTATCTAAGCAAAGTCACCACCAAAGATAGTAGGGAGTCTACTAAAGATAGAGTCGTTAGAACGGATATCTATAAGTATATAGTGCACGGCTTTAAAGTAGTAGCGGTACTGTATTAGTACCTTGTCCTAGATAAGCAGAGAGGTACAGTATAGAAGCTTAGCCAGATTTAAGCTTTTAGAGACATTATAAGTAGACTCTTTATATAGATTAAAAGGTATCCAAAAATAGAAGTAAGTAGTATGGCCACTAGGTAGTAAAAGGGCAGTAATACTAAAAGAAGCTACATAAAGAACAATCTTACCACGCGAGTAGTAGTAGTGGCAGAGGTAGTAATAAAGAAACGTTTTACTAGTACCTATAGGGCCCTAAAAAAAAAAGCAGGCCGTCTACAAATCTATATCTATAGCGGCAATAATTGTATCAAAACACGCTGCCTAATCAGCATTTAGCTACTAGCGTAGTTTAGTAAACTAGCAACCTTCCTCTATAGGGTTATATTGCTATAGCTCAGCTATAAAAAGCGGGTTATTTCCTTTAGCAATAACGGCCTACTAGTGCTAAAACTGGGGTAGGCTATAGTCTGTAAGTATTTTTTAGTGATCCGCAAGCATTTAATAGATAAAGTATAGGCCGTAATTAAAATAGGCATTATTATCCTCGCCAACTATAGAAGTATTAGGCTGCCAGGCCAGAAAGCGAGGTAGATTATCACAGATAGACTATTTAAAGCGGTCCTATAAAGTAACTGGCTCTGCAACAGGGCTATAAACTAAAGCGGTTATAAATAAGGAGCGTAACTAGGCGCTAATAGTAAAAATAGCGGCCTCTATAAAGTAATTAATCTACTTATAATTATCCTCTAGTAGCCCTAAAGCCACGCAGGCGGCCTGAACGGTTAAATAAACTACACTAGTAATAGTACGGAGGTCCTTAAAGGAGGTAGGGCCAGAAATAAAGGTTAGTAGTAGCTAAAAGTAGAACCTCTCGCCCGTAACAGGACTATAGTAATATATACGGCCTATTACAAGGCCTTGCTGGTGTAGACACCGCTCCCGTTGCTTTATATAAAAGATATACTGCTTAGGAAAGTCTTAATATAGGAGGTTATGGGCATCGTTATACTCCGCGTTATACTTAAAAAAGGCCGTTAGTATAAAGTAGGAGAGCTTAAGGCGCTACTAGATTTTCTCTATGGACTAGTCCAGCTAAAAGTATACGGGATACTCGCCTAGAAAGTGCACCGCAAGCTAGGTTATAAGGGGGAACTCCTTATAAATAGGAAACTTAAATAACCGCTAAATAGCCTTAGAGGGGCCAATATAACGGCCCTATAAATACTAGCTTACATTATCGCTGTCTATAAGTTATAAAGTAGTGCGGTCGCTCCCCTTATATATATACTTATATATATACTTAACGGACTTTATAGAGGCGTATATAGGCATAATACTTTGCGGTTAAATATAGGCTGTATAGAATAATCTAGCGGTTATCTATTTTAAATATAGCTCTAAAAGGCCCCGGTAAGCGGACAAACCATATTTACTAATTATTACAACAGCGGTATTCTAGATAGCCGTCCTTATATATAACAGTAGTAGGGTTAAAAGGCTTAGAGTACCGCTTTAGGCAGGTTAGTAGAAGGCCTAGCCCTAGCAAAACTATATAGGGAGCTTACAGATTCTAGGAGCTATAAGGGCCGTAAACTATTATCAACTTTACAATTTTAGTAAGACGACTAGTAGGATCGTCCTCCGGCTATAAAAGCTCCGTAGATATAAAATAGTTAATAACAGCTAGGTCTAGCAGCCTATTGCGGTTATACGGATATAGAAAGAGCAATAGGTATATATAGGGTCGGCCCCGTTTCTAGTACTTAATAGTTTAGATATAGCCGCGGTACTAGCCAAAGATATACTCCCATTTTAGGTTATATAGAAAGTAGGTAACTTTTATATAAAAGATGTATATAACCAGATTGGGCCTATCTATAGCGGTCTACCTAGGCAGTAGCTTACGGGTAATCTTATCCCATCTAAAATTGGCAGTAAACGTAATAAATATACTTAGACGGCCGTATTTATGGATAATAGCCATTAAATCCTAATAGCACTGCCTAATAAAGCAATATCCGCCAATAAAACTTAATAGAAGGACTATATAGCGGCCTGATAATATAGGGTCCAGATTATAGCGGGTAAAAGCATCTATAACGCTATTATATAACTCCACGCGGAGGGTTATTTAGTTAGAGCGGATCCAGCTAAGCTTATTCTAATTATATAGCGCCTATACATCTACAATATACTGCTAAAATAGCTGGCAGTAGGCAAAACGGACCAACTTAGAGTTATTACGGACGTGTAGGTAGAACCAAAAGTACGCCCACTACATTAAATGGTCTTACTAGTGGGGCTAATTAGAGTCGCGTAGCTAGAGACCCTAGTGCTAGCTAGTATTACCACAGGGGAAGAGCAGCACGTAGTAGAGCGGTATATATATAGTATATATTAAGTTAATACGGAAGTAACGCGGCTGTTTATTAGGCACATAACACTCCGCAAGTATAATATTATAAAAGCTGGTATTACCATACTTATCTGGTACTATTAATATTAAATAAGGAAAGACGCTACCCTATAAGAGACCTTATTTAATATTAAAAGATAAACTTTTAGTTGTTAAAAAATATATTAACAAGCACCTTAATAAAGAGTTTATTCGCCTTAGTATATCCCTAGCAGCCGCCCCTATCCTCCTTACTAAGAAGTTAAGAGAAGGGATTTAATTCTATATTAACTATAAAGGACTTAATGCTATTACAATTAAGAACTAATATCTTATACCACTTATATTTAAGACTCTTAAGTGGCTTAGCTAAGCTAAAATCTATACTAAGCTTAATATTATTGCCGCCTTTAACCGCCTTTAAATACAGGAAGGTAACAAATAGAAAACCGCATTTATATCGCACTTTAGTCAATTTAAATATACTATTATACCTTTTAGTATATATAACGGCCTAGGCAGCTTCTAAAGCTATATTAATAATACCTTATGGGACTACCTTAACGACTTCTGCTCTGCGTATCTAGATAATATATTTATTTATAGCGACGACCCTTTTAAGTATACTAAGCACGTTTAAAAGGTCCTATAGCGCCTTAGGGATATAGGACTTTATATTAATTTAAAGAAGTGCGAATTTTTAGTTATAGAAGTAAAATACCTTAAACTAATTATTACTATTAAGGGTGTCCGTATAGACCCTAAAAAGGTATATATAATTACCAAATAGTAAACCTCTAACTATATTAAAGATATATAAGCCTTCCTTGGTTTCGCTAACTTTTATTAAAAATTTATATATAACTTCTTGGGTATTATAGCACCACTTATAGCAATAATGCAAATAAAAGGCCTTTCTGTAAACGGAAGAAAAATATATTTACGTTTTATTTAGACGCTTAAATATAAGAAGGCGTTCTAAGGCCTTAAAGATGCTTTTACTAAAGCATTTATCCTAGCTTACTTTATACTAGGATAATAACTCTATCTTAAGGCTAACTCCTTAGATTATGTTAATATAGGCGTCCTCTTCTAAATAGGTAATAATAGCCTTCTTTACCTAGTCGCATTTTACTTGTCTAAGCTTATACTATAAGAATATAACTATAAGATCTATAATAAGGAACTTCTCGCAATTATATAAGCGTTTAAGGAATTTTAATTAGAACTTTTTTTAGTAGAACCTAACTAGCTAACCTAACTAAAGTCCTTATAAATTATCGCAACCTTAAGTACTCTATAACTACTCTATAACTAAACTAACGCTAAGTATGCTAGAATAAGTTCCTCTCTAGTTTTAACTTTAAAATCGTATATAGGCTAGGAGTATAAGGTACTAAGCCTAATAGCCTAATACGCCACTTATAAGACCTTCCTTAGTCTAAAGATAACCCCTATAATTAGTTCCAACAATAGACAATCCTAAAAGTACGGAATTTGGCCCTAGGTATATTACCTATAATAGAGCCAACTATACCTTAGCTTTATACTATAGAACTAAAATTACCCCCTAAAATTAACAAGCTTATTACCATAGTATATAACACTGCTGTTAACCCATTACTATATTAACTTATTTCCGTAAAGACCACTAATGCATATATACTGCCTATTAACCTTTAAAGCTTAGGCTAGATTAATATAGCAGCCCTAGAAGTAAAAGAGAATAGGCTTTATTATAGAGGCCGCCTATTTATTCCTAACTTAAAAATTTTATAATAGTAAATAATTTAAATAGCCTATAACCTTTAATTAAGCGGCTATTTAGGCAGAGGAGGAACCTATAAGCTACTTAGCTAATACTACTTCTAGCCTAAAATAATAGACTTAGTTAAACGCTTTATAGGCGCCTACTATGGCTATAAGCGTGTTAAGGCCTTTAATATAAAGTACTAAGGACTACTATACCCTCTACTAGTACCTATATAATAATAGGCAGATATTACTATAGATTTTATTATTAACCTACTACTCCATAAATAATACGGCCGTACCTATAAGAACATCCTTATAATAATATACCGATTTATAAAAGAGCGCCACTATATCTTAATTAAAGGCGTAGCTATTAGTAATACTACTAACACCTTTCTTCGCGAAGTTTATTAATTATATAGGTTACCTAACTTAACTACATTTAACTAAGGCATATAGTTTAACTCTAATATATAGAGACGAATCTACTAATGCCTTAATATCTTTATTAAGATATCTATATCCTTTTACTATAAAACTACTAGGCAACTAGAAAACGCTAATACTAGCATAAATGCGTACCTATAATAGGTAGCCGCCTATAGTTAAGATAACTGGGTAGATTACCTTCTACTAGGTAAATTTATAGCGAATAACTATATTTTAACCACTATAGGACTTACCCTGTTTTTTTATAAATAAAGTTACCACCCCTAATCTAGTATAGAGCTACTAGAACCTGTTAATAAGAAACTACTATATAGAAAACGCCTTAAGATGCTACTTGCTGACTAGTATGCAGACTATATAAAAAATCTACTTAACTACTATAAGGGAGAAATGGCCTGGGCTTAAGCAAAGTAGGCCTACTTCGCTAACTATTATAGAACGCCACTACTAGAGATACGTATCGGCGACTAGGTATAGCTAGATATATATAATATCTCTATATATAAGCCTATAAAGTTATTTAATTATAAGAACCTCGGCCCCTATCTAATTGTCTAAACGAGGTTGTCTGTAACTAATCGGGTTAGTTACGTGGGCTAAGCGAGCTCAGGAAATCCAACAAATTCCACCTGTAGAATAGGAGAATCAATAAGCATCAATCAATCAATCAGTTACCACCCATACTATTGCAATAGCATTACGTATCACCGGAAGTGATACCGACACTAATCAGTGATCACAGATCAGGAGACGTACCACCTATGAAGAGAGACGAGCTCGATCAGTCCCTGCTACAGGCCTCTACCAATCTCGTTTGCTAAGGAGCATTAGTCGACGTGTATTCAAAAAGTCAACCCCTATCTAATAGGCCCTTGGTTCGCGTCCATTACGCATTTTATACTACCCAGATCACGTTAAGGAGCATCAGTCAACGTGTATTCAAAAAGTTAACCCCTATCTAATAGGCCCTTGACTCTTCATACACAGCCTTCAGGTACTTAAAGAACCAACCCCTATCTAATAGGCCCTTGGTTCGCGTCTATTACGCATTCAAACTTAAAAGTCAAGCACTCGCGTCTACTACGCATTCAGAACCCAAAATTGAACCCAATAAGACAACAATTGATATGGTAGATATCACGGAACAAGTCAGAGAAGGACAGAAGAAGTGGGGTAGAGGAATTAATATAGACTCCGACATCGATATTATAGAGATTAATAACTTCGTACAATTTAAGATCCTAGAATACGAAGCTTATAACTTTAAAGACGATGAACTATGGGAGGCCTATAAGGAAGACTTTAACAACTTTACACTACAAATCTTTAGGGATTATAACCAACATGGTATCCGAAAGCTCTGAACGTTCCTATAAACCAATAGTATATGGGTAAAGAAGCATAGGAATGCCACAGTCCCCAAATCACTATTTAACACCTTGCAAGAAGAAGACCCTATAGAATGGACTGAGCTTGAGATTAAGGAACATATGGCAACTGGAGGGAAGTTTATCTCAGGACCAATTAACTACCTTCTAAGAACAACTTCGCCAGTACCAGTACCATCAAAAACCTAACCTTATAATCCACAATTAAAACCCCAGTCTTAACCTTACCAACTATAAACCCTACCCTACTTATAATACCACCTATAAACCCCATCCCACCCATATAACCTATCTTATTAGCACAACAAAACCAACCTTATATTAATCTGCCAATAATAATAGGACTATCTAAACAGAACTAAAACCAGAGTTTTGGCAAGGAGCTAACAAACCTCACGAAGATGTATATGGAAGACAACAAGTACAGCAGAGAAGATAACAATTTCGACTTCAAACTCACCATCTTCCATGACCTCTGCAGTAGAGCTAACGTACCCCAAGAAGCCAAGGTTAAAGCCTACCCTATAATGTTATGTGGCTTAGCACTTGACTACTACTATACTAACCTTAAGAACGTCCTAGTTACCCCAACAAAATTGGTGCCAGTGGTTCGCCGATTCGGCTACCCCTTCATGCTATAGGAAGAGTCACTACAGTTATTTATAACCCACTTATTTAACCAAAACCCTTGCTACCTGACCACCACTGAACTCCGCCAACTCCATCGCCGCTTTGGACATCTATTGGCAGATAAACTACATAAGGTATTAGAACGCTCTGGCCACGACAATATCAACAAGCAGGTCATTAACTATCTCACTAAGTACTGCTCCCACTGCCAGAAATACGGCAAATCCCCTAGATGGTTCAAGTTTACGTTACAAGAAGACCAAGATTCCAATTTTAACCATTCTATTTTTATTAATATTATTGTTGGAATCACGGTGGGGGGGGGGTTTTGGTTTCAATCGTTTTCTTCTTTTTCCTCTCTTCTTCTACTTCTACAGGTGGAATTTGGTGGATCTCCGGAGCTCGCTTAGCTCACGTGGTTAACCCAATTGGTTACAAGCAACCGTGTTGGAATTACAAGGTCATAAGGTCACAGCGGAGGTGTCTTAAGGGTCTAATTGATAATAGAGATAACGCAGACAATGAATATTAATTGATTCGTGATGCAGTAGATACGGTTGATGTCTATATAGATTACATGCAGAGCTCGCTCTCGCGACATGTCCAGAGCTTAGTTAGCATCTCTCGCTTAATTCTAAACTCCCCCATGCTGACGACGCTCTCCTCGTCTATCCCAAATAGGCAATTATAAAGCTATTCCCAAATACCTTGCAAGTGCCATTTAGCCTACGTACAGAGGGAAAACCTATAGTAGGCAAAAAACCTCCGTAACTTGCTCCGTCTCCGTCCGTTACCGTCTCCGTTAGTTACCGATTCCTAGCATTACACAGTGCTTCGTAAATTGGTTAATTGGTAGCTGTTTTATAAGCATATCTCTAGGTTAATCTTTACCTAGTATATATACCACTTCTAGTCAACCTTGCTAACCCATATTATTTTATATAAAGAGATATTAAGTCTTAATATGCTTGGCTTTCTGGTAGTGTTTTATATTATACAAAAGGTTAACCATACCCTTATTATCACAATAGAGCGTAGGGATAAAAGGGTTGTTGTTATTATCTCTCTCCCCTAGATCTCTTATTAGCTTTTTAAGCTATACTACTAACCTTGCTCCTTCTAATACCGCCATAATCTCTGCTTCTATTAAGCTCAATGCCATTAACTTCTACCTTTAAGCTATCTAGATTACTGCTTCCCTATAGCATACAACTACTATGCCTTGGAATAATATCCGATCGTGTTCTGTTCCCTACATAGCGTTGGTAAAGATACTAAAGCTAGTAGGTAGGTTAGTTAACGTAAGCTTGCATAAAGAAAGGTAAATCTTTTAATTTAAGAAGGTAATTCCAGTTTCAAGAGTGCCGTTTAGGTATCATAGTAGCTGCTTACTTAAGCGGTAATGCAATTCTTCTAGTACTGCCATAAATCTAGCTAACTAACCAACAGCATAGCTGGTATTAGGACGTATATAGTTTAAGAGGTAGATTATAGAGCTAATAATCTGCCGGTATACTATCACATTATTATACTTAAGGGGACTTTTAATATCCGCTTTTAGAACAGTGCCAGCTAGTATTAATAGCTTAGCTAGATTACAGCTATCTATTTTCAGCCATTTAAGTAGCTTCTTGGTGTATATTATCTAATATAGCTTAAGGGTTTAATTTGTACGGTCTTAATTAATTTAGAAGCCTATAAATACTTCTATAGGACCTAGGTCTTTACATCTCCATTCTTTTAAGATTCTTATCTTTATAATATTAAGGTATTGGCGCTTTCCTATAATTAGCATATTGTTAATAAATAGCAAGATATATACTTTATTTCCTATAAAGAGATTGGGGTTAGTATTAGCTACTTTTAAACCTATACTCTTAAAGAACTTCTTAACCATCTAAAACCATTCTCTTAGTGCCTGCTTTAGGCCGTAAAGTAACTTATTTAGCTTTAAGTAGACGTCTTTTACGGCCTTAAGCTTAGGTTTAAAGTCTCTTAATAGGTTAGAAATCTGCATATAAATCTATTCTTATAATGGCGGGTTTAAGAATACAGTTTCGATATTAATATAGTCAAGCTTAAGGTCCTTAGCTGCTACCTTTACTATTAGGAACCTAAAGGTGTTATATTATATAATAGATATAAATGTCTTAAAATAATTAATATTGGGGGTCTGCTTATCTCTCTAAATATACAGTCTTGCCTTCTTGCGAATTACTTCTCCCTTAGTATTATACTTATGCTTCAAAACTAGCTTACTTAGGAGTAACAACCTTCCTTCTAGTACTCTCCCCCTTATAATAGTGCATCCTCTTAAGTAAAAGGAATTCTTTAAAGATAGCTTTTATCTAGCTAGAAGCGTCCTCCCTTAAGGCCTAATCTAACTTAATAGCATTAAAAGGTACTATAGGTGCTCCTATAGAGGTAGTATTCTTAGCTTTTAGGTAAATAGCTTTTATAGCTATTACTAACTAAACTACCATATTGTTAAAAACCCTTATATTTAGTAACCTTCTAGACCTTATTCTCTGCGTATAAGGAATATATATTAATATACTTTATATAGGCGTCCCACCCTTAGCATTACCTTAATTTAAATATTCTACTTAATCTTAACCTAGGCTTCCTACTTAATTAAAGTGGCCTACTTAGTCTTAACCTGGGCTTCCTACTTATTTAAAGCGGCCTACTTAGTTACTATCTAGCCTACTTATAGTTCTTACAACTAGAGTCTCTGTCAGCGCATTTAAGGTAGTAGGGGGAGGTATAGGTTAGTTCGCGGCTTAGCTTATAGCGTAATTTAAGCATTCTGCTTAATCTTAACCTAGGCTTCCCACTTAATCTAAGCGGCCTACTTAGTTACTATATCTTATAGCTTATACCTAAGGTGCTCTATAAGGGAACCTATACTTATTTACTTTAGCATCTCCAAATAGCTTAATTGCTTGGGTATATAGGTTTATTATCTTAAATTAACTACTCCCTTTTAACCCTATAAAAACGTAGTTAGGTTTTATTCTTAAATTATACTTTCTAGGGTGTTTCTTAAGCGTATTAATTAGATTAGCGTAACACCTAAAAATAACTAAATTCTTAAGGTTAGGGACTTATTGGGTATATGCCTTATAGGGTATAATAGTACCACTATACTCGTTATTAAATAGAAGTGCTAAGGTTGGTACTTAATTCTTAATCCAGATAGTGTATTTAACTATATAGCACTAAAGCTCTACTGGTATATTTCCTTAAAATAGAAGTAACCTTATCTTATAGTTAACTGTGTAGATCACGCGCTTAATTGCGCCATTATATAAGTGCTTGTATGGCGGACAAGGTTTAAAATTAATACCCTAGGGTATTAGTTTGTCTTAAAATCTATAGCCAAACTCCCCCTTTTCGTTATCCGCTTAAATCTATATAGCTTTAGTCCTAGTAAATCTCTCTGCTCTTATAATAATCTCTTTAATATATAGCAGTACCTCTTTAATTTAGAGGGTTTTAAGAGGAATAACCTAAGTGTAGTATATGGCGTTATCTAGGGCTAGGAGGTAGTAGTTATAACCTCTAATTAATATACTAATTCGTCCTATAGTATCTAGGTATAGCCCTTAACTAAGTATCTTCTTACACTTAGTTATTTTCTTGCTTAGTATTTCTTATATCTTCCTAGCTAGACAAGCTTTGTACATGCTCTTACTAACTAGTACCACTCTCTTCTTAAGCTTTATACCTAGTAAGAAGTGCTATAGCTTAAACAGGTTACTATAATTCGTATATCTAGTTTAGTAGTGCTATAGCTCAGCATCTATTTTACTAATATTTAGTTATAAATTATGTGCTTCTACTATTGTATTAAATGCTTCCTAATGCTCTTATAGCACGTAGAGGTTATTCCTTATAGTAGCCTTAAATATTGTACCTAATTTATACTTGCTAGTAGCTCAATTGTCTAGGTTAAATATAATTAAGTAGCCTTCCTAAGTAAAAGTCCTTACTAAGATTAGCTTAATTGACTTAAATAAAGGTATAAGCCAAACATCTTTTTAGCTTTAGGGTACTAATTTAAACTTAACTATAGCCTATAGCAGGGACAACGGTCCTATTCGCAGTATAGACCTATTATGGCGTATTCTATCTCTTTAAGTATATTAGGTCTAATTGGTTACTAGTAAAGTACTTAGTTACTTTTAAGTTAAGAGCCCAAGCTAGAGACGTTATTATAAGTATAGCACGTTTAGGGTTAGGGTTAAGGTAGATTAAATTACTATTAAATTCTTCCTTAGCTATTACTATATTCCCTACTTTCTCTACCTTAGGAGCACCTTAATCTTTTTTCTTAGCATTATTAAATCGGAATTGTTTAAGCAGGGGACAGTTTTCCTAGTAGTGGCCTTCCTAATAGTATACTCTATACTTATCTTTCTCTGGTGGCCTTAGCTCCTTGCTATAGCTATAGCTTTTACCTACTTAAGATAATAAGCTATGGTGATAACATAATAAGGAATAATTAAATCTACCAGCACAACCTCTGCCCCTTATTTAACCTCAACCTTAGTTTCCCTTTCTCCCCCTAGGTTCGTCTTTCCTCTCATATACAAGTGCTACATTTTGTACTTATATAGGGAGAGCAGTCTCTTGCTCCTAAAAAAGGGTAATGCAGCTCTTAAGGTTTCGTTTGTCTTGTAGATACTAGGTTTTCGCATTTTACCACATAATATTACTTAGGAGGGCTAAGAGAAGCTACTCTTTAATATTATTATTAGTAAGTGCTTAAGGCGTTAAGGCTAGATTAATCTTAAATTAATTAAGTATTTAAAAGAACTTAATAATTCGCATCTTTATAGGGTTAAATATAGTGCTATAGAACTCTCTGTGGAGTCTAGAGATATAGACCTTATTATTAGCCTTATTAAACTTCTTTATTCCTTCCTACATTCCTTAAATAATATATGCCTTTATTATCGCACGTATCTCTTCCTAACGGTCATCTCCTATTAAATTATAGATAATCTTATTTACTTCCCCTTGTCTTCTTCTTCTATTAGCTAAATTAACTTAATTTAGGTCCTCTGCACTAGTAATAAAATTCCAGCCCTTTAACATAATTAGGGCTGCCTTATAGGTGCGCTTCTAGTCTGCAAAGTTATCTCTATTAAAAATGACGATTTTACCAGCCTTGTGATTGTATGTAGGTGTCGTTAAGGTTAAGGTAGAGAAGGTTATTTTTAGGGTTGATTTTTAAGTTAGGAGAGGTATCGCTACCCAGGCTCATAACCTGTTAGAATTACAAGGTCATAAGGTCATAGTAGAGGTGTCTTGAGGGTCTAATTAATAATAGAGATGACGCAGATGATAAATATTGATTGATTCGTGATGCAGTAGATGCGGTTAATGTCTATATAGATTGCATGCAGAGCTCGCTCTCGCGACGTGTCCAGAGCTTAGTCAGCATCTCTCGCTTAATTCTGACAAACCGTGTCTACTATATTACAGAACCTTATTCAGACAATTATATATATCGATGGAAGCCCTATCCCCCATATAATTAATAAAGCTACCAGATTTCAAGCCGTAAGATGGCTATGTAATATCTCCGCAAAACATACCTGGGATACCCTACGACTCTGCTAGATTGACACCTACATCGGACCACCTAACTACATTACCCACGATGCCGGGAAGAACTTCGTAAGCAAGGAGTTTCAATAGCACGCTATGGCAATGGCCATATCAACCAAGAGCATCACAGTAGAAGCTTACTAGTCCATTGGAATAGTAGAAAGAGCTTATCCAATATTACGCCGAGCATACTAAATAATTATAGAGGAGCTGTAGGACTTAGGAATAACTAAAGAACTGGCTTTATAAATGGCGGTAAAGGCCACTAATAACACAGCTGGCCTAGATGGCTTAGTCCCAACACTTCTCGTCTTTGGTGCCTACCCTTAAATAAGTAAACTTAACCTACCAGCACCCTCTATTATATAGCAAGCGGCAGCCATAAAGAAGGCAATAGAGGAGCTCGCAAGGATTAGGGCAAAGAAGCAAGTTAATAATGCACTAAACCAACAAAACGGCCCATCTGTCACTATAATCTATAACCTCCCCCTTAACTTAGAAGTACTTATATGGCGCGAAGGCAATACTGGACAGAGCGGTAAATGGACTAGCCCATTTAAGTTACTTAGAATTAACGGAGAGATATGTAAGGTATAGCTCCCTAGCGGACCTACTAATTTTAGGACTATAGTAGTAAAGCCATACCTATAACTTGAACTAGAAGAACCTAATAAGGAACCAGAGGAAGAACTGACTGAGGAACTAATTAAGAAACTAACTAAGGAACTAACTAAGGAACTAACTAAGGAACTGGCAGCTAGTGTACCCCCCCAAAGATTAAAACAGACACGACAATCGCTAACAAAGTCCTAGCAAAATATCGCAGATATATTGCTTCTAGGAAAAGATACTAGCTATTACGCCGTCTAAGGCATTAGTTTCTAGCATTAAGGGCCATTTTAGGTTAAAGTAGGTAAGCAGGGGAGCTAATACTAGCCGTTTTTTAAGCTTATTAAAGGCCTGCCTATATATAGCGTTAAAGTAAAAGGGCTGGTCTTTCCTAGTAAGACGGTTAAGGGGCTAGGTAATTTTGCTATAGTTCTTAATAAAGCGTTAGTAAAAGTTACAGAAACCTAAAAATAACTATACCCTATTTATGGTTCTTAGGGGTTCCCATTAATTAATTACAGCTATTTTTTCTAGGTCTACCTTAATTCTGTCTATACTAATAATAAACCCTAGATACTTAGTGCGCTTAACACTAAATTCTAACTTCCTAATATTGGCCTAGAGATAGGGGTTTGAATACACCGTGTAAGTCGGAATATTATACCGTGTAAGTGTAAGCGTATATAATATTGTTGATCGGTAGTCCGTGCACCAATTGTAAGAAAAGAATGAGGACTCTGTCTATTAAATGTGGTTTTAAGACCTCTATATATACAAAAGAAAGGTGTAGGAAATAGGAAAGATAAGGGGGGTAGGGGGTGGTAATGTAAACAAGGGGTAGGTGACTGAGTCAATAACCGAGTTAATGGGTAGGTAGTTGAGTCGGGGTAGTAAGACACCCGATTTAGGTCGACAAATATATTATATATCGTAATCCTTAATGTCCTCCAGGTCGTCGTCCTCGTTGTTGCCGAATCTATATATATATATCCAGTTCTTGGCACTTTTTAAGGTAGGCGACGACCTTCTGACGACTATTTAAGTGCTATGTCTTCTGGCAGTGAATATAGACGACCTTTGGGTGGGTTTTACCACGGAGTTTGTGAACAGCAACCTCCTTCCAGCATAGATCGGCTGTTAAGTCTGCTATTTAGTGAACAATTTGATTGAAAATATTATGCTAAGGCTCGTGATAGAGATAAGTATACCGCTTAAAGAAAGAGTGTGATGAACGGTATTGCAAATGGATGTTCTGCTTATAGTAATTACTATGGGCGAGCCAACCAAACGAAAGACTCACTTCATTACACTGTTTACTAAGCATATAGCCCGTGCAATACACGGTGTAAGCCTCCAGAATACACGTGTACACCGTGTATGTACACGAATGTATGTACACGTGTAAGTGTAAGCTCACACCCCTACCTAGAGACCAGCTTTGCGGAGCCGTTATAGGACTTTATAGACATACTTCTTATATTCCAGTTTATTCTTAGAGTAAATTATAATATTATCTAGGTAGGCCGTGTAGAAGTTATTGAGGTAGTTAAAAAGTACGTTATTTATATACCGTTGGTATATAGCCGGTCTATTAGTTAGTTTAAAAGGTAGTACTTTGCATTTATATAATCCGTAATAGGTCTAAAATATAGTAAGATCCTTAAATCTAAGGTCTATCTTAATTTAGTAAAAGGCCTAGCGGATATTAAGCTTTGTAAAAATCCTAGCCTTACTTATATGGGCTAGTATTTCTTTAAGTAAGAGTAATGGATATTGGTCTTTATGGGTTATATAGTTTAGTTTATAGTAGTTAATATAAAAATTAAGTCCGCCGTTTAGCTTTTTTATAAAGAGAATGGGTAAGGTAAAGGGGACTTGGCTAGGCTCAATAAAGCCCTTATTAAGGTTATTAATAAGGTACTACTTAGTGGCCTATAGCTTGTTGGTAGATTACTAGCGGAGGGGGTTATAGCTAAGGGTGTTTTCTTTATTAGGCTTAATTTTAATCTTATAATTGTACGGTTGGTAAGGCGGGAGTATATTAGATGCTGCTTTAGAGAATATATCCTTAAATTCCTGGTATTAGCGGAGTAGTTTCTATTCTACTAACTCCTTATCTATAAGCTTACTTTCCCTACTAAGCTAGTTATAGGCTAGGGCGTCCTTATCTTTAATTATCTGGTTAATTTTATATAAGCTAGTTATAAAGGCAATAGTGTTGGGCTATTTTAAGTCCTAATAGAACCCTATAGTACCAATATAGCAGATATTAACTAGTAGGAGGTTTGTAGGTTTCTTTACGGACATTCTATGGACTATATTTTGCGAAGGAAGGTTTATAACCATCCTTAGCTCCTATTCCATCTTCCGTAAGTTATCTTTCCGGTCTATATATTTAGTACAGCGTCTAATATTCCTTGCTATTCTTTATAGCTATATAGGGCCTAAGCCAGCTAGCTTATTACTAACTTCCTAGGTTTTTAGTACCGGTAGTATAATATTAGTAATCTATAGGCGGCGTAGTATACGGACCCGTTGCGGATTAAGCTATATATCTTTCTTAAAGGCCTAGTCCCTATATATAGCATCAGCCTAGTAAACAGTGTCTATCTATAGCCGTATAAGGTTTTTTATTATAATACTGATTTCCTTTATAAAAGAAGGTATTGGGGGTAAGATTTTAGGCTAGATAAGCTATCTACTCTATATGTTAAGCTGTAAGCCTAAATAGGCTAGCTATTTTCTTTCTAAGATTATATTGTGGCTTCTTAGGTCCGTAATAAAAAAGGGGATATTATACTACCGTCGTCCGTCTATATGGAGGTAAATCCGTAAAATAGTTGTAATAGGTAGTTCTATCCGTCTATTATACCCACAAATAGGAATTAGTTTAGGTAGTTCCTTAAGGGGTGTATTTAAAAAGTTAGCCAGCTTTATAGTATACTATATATCTATTAAGGCAAAGGCATTTACTCTAGAGTTAGCCAAAGTAGAGGTTAAAACTTAATATCTATTACGGAATAAAGTATAAGGGATAGTGTAGCTTTTTTTACAAACTAGCTAACCCAAATTAACATATAATATATTAATTCCTTTTAACCCTAGAGAGAAGTCTTGCTCTAGGGTTCCTCTTGTTCCAACTTTATACTATTCTCCTAAATTAATAGGACCTTATTTATCTTTACCGCTATTAGGCAGTCTTTTATAAAGTAGTTTTTCTAGCCGTATAAGAAGCAGGCTCTTTAATTACTAAGGGCCATCTATAGGGGTTACTATATATAGGTTAAGTATTCGCCGGACCTATAGTAGGGCTAGCTATACGGCTAGCCGCTAGGTTAACGGCAGGCGGTACGGTTAGTACTATAGGGGTTGCAGATCTTACTAGGGCGCTATAGCCCGTTTTTATAGTACTTATATTTTAGTTGGTAGAGCTTCTAGTCTTATACCGCTTAGTATATACCTTAATTTAGTAGAGGCCCTAGTTAATAGCTAGGCACTAGTCTATAAGTTCCTTTAGCGTCTATACAGTAGTATAAACTGGTAGTACGGCACGCTATAGGTCTAGGGTAAGCTTATTAAAGAGGTTTAGTATTAAATCTTCCTAGGGGATTTAAGCCTATCTAGCTAGGTATAAAAAGCGGGTCTAGAAGACCAAGAAGGTCTCTATTATTTTTATATTAAGGGCTTTATAATTAAGGCAGGCGTTCTATATCTTAAAGGGGTCCTTATAGATAGAAGATAGGTGGATAATTATCTCTTCTCTAGAGAGAAAGGGATCTACTAAGTCCTAGGCATATCGCGGACATAGATGCGTCTATATATCCCCGCCAGTACGGCCAAAGATGTAGGCCATTTTAGCTTGGGTAGTAGGGAAGTAGTCCGCATTAACTTTAAGCTTATCTTGTAATTAAAGCCTCCAGTTATTAAATATAGGGTTAGTTCCATCTATAAGCAATAGGGGGTCCGCAACCTTCGCGGACCGCGACAATGCTAATACTATATATTAGGCTAGGGCCTTAAGGACTATAGCAAGTCTCTAGGTATCTAATAACTCCTTACTAGGTATAGGGGTATCTCTAGTTTTAAGTAGCTCTTAAAGCCATTTAATTTTAGTATTAGCTGCTATAAGCTCTTCCTAGGGGGTTAAAACGGCGACTATTTTACTATTAGAGGTATTTATAGGTTCTACAGCGGCTTTGCCAGCTGCTATATTTCTTAGCATAGTAATAAGGGTATTAGGTAATTTCCAGTGTTTGTTTATTTCCTAGGAGTTCTGGTCCGTGTGTGTCCTATTCTTAGGTTTTGTGTTCTATTTATATTCTTTCGGTTCTATTCTATTCTTATAGTCCTAGTAATATCCTTAGGGTCCTATTCTATGTCCTTATCCTTTTTACAGTCTGTAAATATTTTTAAGTTCCTTTTTAGGAAGAAAGAGTAGTAATAAGCTTTGGATAATATTAGCGACTTAGTTAATTAAGGCATAAGTACGGCAAGAGGGACGCGCAAGCCTGTATAATTGGAATATCTATAAACAAGGATCTAAAGCTAGAGAAAGGAAAGGGGAAGAACGGAAGCACCGCTTAAAGCTATATACAATCCTCTAGTTATGTAATGGTAACTTGCCATTACGTAACGGCAAGTTGCGGTAATCTGACGGCAATTTGCCAGTACTATAACACTAATTATCTATTATAAGGCTTTTTTTTTAAAACTCTGCTATAGTATATGCACTATCCCTAACTCTACTTCCATTAATCTATTTCTCCTTATAGTCTTTTTATATATATTGTGCCATCTACTTCTAGGTACCCTAAGCCGCTGCTAAAGAAGCCGCTTCTAGACTCGTCCCTATAAGCAGTTTATAGATATCTCTCCTTCTCTCTTGCATACTCTTCCTATCCTTCTCTTATTAACTTTTACTCTCTCCTTTTAGGCAAGTTATGGCTATAGTTAAAGTGGCAATACCTCCTACTAGTTGCACAGTTAATGCTGGCCTGTGCGTTTAGGAACTTATTCTATACCTTAAGGTTGCTAATAGCATTTGTTACGCACTACCTAATATATATTTTAGCTAAAGAATGCATAGCGCTTATGCTATTATCTTAGCTCTAATTACCTTATATCGCACTCTCTAACTTTAGCCCTTTAGTGGAATACGCTAGCTAATCCGCGCTCTATTATCTGTATCCCGCTAGAGCTAAACCCCTTAGTAATAATGCGGTAAGTTACTAGTATAAGGCATTAATTTTGTTCTTATAACCTTTACGTTACTATTATGGCCCCTATAGGATGCTCCGCCTTATATAAAGTGTCTGGCGTGGTTATAATATTGTAATATAACTAGTAGGGAGCTAGTGCCTAGAAGTTGGCCGATAATAGCTTAGTAATAGCGTTGGGCGCGCTGTAAGACGTAAATAGAGCCCTCTAAGCCAACCGTCTAACTAGTATAGGGTAATGCCGGCGAGAATTAGTTATTAATGCGTTATTTAATATAGCCTTGTCCTATATAAGGGGTTAGCCGATAATTAAAGAATTGGCTAAAATTGGCGGTTTTATTTAAAGTAATATGGATCCTTAATTAGCTAAAAGATGCGGACGGCAGGTTATAATGTAGATAGGTATACTAAGATACAGAGAACGGTCTAGAGGGCTTCTTATAATATTTACTAGCTAATTGCCTAGGGAGTGTTACGGCGCTAGTACGCGTCACCTAGTCAGGGGTTCGCTTACGTCTTGGCGCGTGTACATAGACGTGTCCGTTCCACGACCTTCTTCTTCTCCTCAGTTTTGATATCCTCGTTAATAGACAATCCAATTGTACAGGCTTGCATACGTTCTTTACGGCGCTCGTACCTCAATTAACTGCGTCGCTGTGACAGGGAGCTGTGTATACTTTTATTATAATAGAGCCTCCGCGGTGTCAGAATTAAGCGAGAGATGCTAACTAAGCTCTGGACACGTCGCGAGAGCGAGCTCTGCATGTCAATCTAGATAGACATTAACCGCATCTACTGCATCACGAATCAATCAATATTCATTGTCTGCGTCATCTCTATCATCAAATAGACCCTCAAGACTGCTCCGCTGTGACCTTATGACCTTGTAATTCCAATAGGTTATAAGCCTAGGTAGCAACACCTCTTCTAACTTAAAAATCGACCCTAAAAATAACCATCTCTACCTTAACCTTAACGACACCTTTATACAATCACAAGGCCGGTAAAATCGTTATTTTTAATAGAGACAACTTTATAGACTAGGAGCGCACCTATAAGGCAGCCCTAATTATGTTAGAGGGCTGGGATTTTATTACTAGTATAAAGAACCTAAATTAAGTTAATTTAGCTAATAGAAGAAGAAGACGAGGGGAAACAAATAAGATTATCTATAATTTAATAGGAGATAACCATCAGGAAGAGATGCGTGTAATAATAAAAACGTACAATATTTAAGAAATATGGGAAGGAATAAAGAAGTTTAATAAGGCTAATAATAAGGTCTATATCTCTAGACTCTGTAGAGAGTTCTATAGTACTATATTTAACCCTATAAAGATGCGAATTGTTAAGTTCCTCTAAATACTTAATTAATTTAAGATTAATCTAGCCTTAACACCTTAAGCACTTACTAATAATAATATTAAAGAGCAGCTTCTCTTGGCCCTCCTAAGCGATATTATATAGTAGAATGCAAAGACCTAGTATCTATAAGATAAACAAGACCTTAAGAGCTGTATTACCCTTCTTTAGAAGCAAGAGACTGCTCTCTTTACATAAGTACAAAATGCAGCACTTGTATACGAGAGGAAAGACAAACCTAGGGGGAGAAGAGGAAACCGAGGTTAAGGTTAAATAAGGGGTAGAGGCCGTGCTAGTAGATTTAATCATTCCTTATTATATTATTGCTATAGCTCGTCGTCTTAAGTAAGCAAAGAGCTAAGACGACTAGAAAGAGATAAGTGCAGAGTATACTATTAGAAAGGTTACTACTAGAAAGACTATCCCCTACTTAAGCAATTCCAATTTAATAACGCTAGGAAGACAGATTAAGGTGCTCCTAAAGCAGAGGAAGTAGGGAATATAGTAATAGCTAAGAAAGAATTTAATAGCAATTTAATTTACCTTAACCCTAACCCTAAATGTGCTATGCTTATAATAACATCTCTAGCTTGGGCTCTTAACTTAGGAGCAACTAAGTATTTTACTAGTAACCAATCAGACCTAACATACTTAAAGAAATAGAATACGCCACAATAGGTCCATACTACAAATAGGACCGTTATCCCTGCTATAGGCTACGGTTAAGTTTAAATCGGTACCCTAAAGCTAAAAGATGTCTAGCTTATACCTTTATTTAAGTTAATTAAGCTAATCTTAGTAAGGACTCTTACTTAGGAAGGCTACTCGATTATATTTAACCTAGACGATCGAGCTACTGGCAAGTATAAATTAGGTATGACGTTTAAGGCTACTATAAGGAACAACCTCTACGTGCTATAAGAGCATTAGGAAGCATTTAATATAATAGTAGAAGTACACAATTTATAACTAAATGTTAATAAAACAGATGCTAAGCTATGGCACTGCCGAACTAGATATATAAACTATAGTAACCTATTTAAGCTATAGCACTCCTTACTAGGCATAAAGCTTAAGAAGAGAGCAGTACTAGTTAGTAAGAGTATATACGAAGCTTGTCTAGTTGGGAAGATATAAGAAATACTAAGTAAGAAGATAATTAAGCGCAAGAAGATACCTAGTTAAGGGCTATACCTAGATACTATAAGACGAGTTAGTATATTAATTAGAGGTTATAACTACTACCTCCTAGCCCTAGACAATGCTATATACTATACTTAGGTTATTCCTCTTAAAACCCTCTAAACTAAAGAGGTACTGCCACATATTAAAAAGATTATTATAAGGGTAGAGAGGTTCACTGGTAATAAAGCTATATAGATTTAAGCGGATAATAGAAAGAGGGAGTTTAGCTATAGATTTTAAGACGAACTAATACCCTAGGGTATTAACTTTAAACCTTGTCCGCTATATAAGCACTTATATAATGGCGCAATCGAGCGCGCGATCTATACAGTTAACTGCAAGACAAGGTCACTTCTATTTTAAGGAAATATACCAGTTAAACTCTAGTGCTACGCAGTTAAGCATACTGTTTGGATTAAGAATTGAGTACCCACCTTAGCACTTCCATTTAATAACAAGTATAGTGGTGCTATTATACCCTATAAGGTATACACCTAATAAGTTCCTAACTTAGAGAATCTAGTTGTTTTTAGGTGTTACGCCAATCCAATTAATACGCTTAAGAAACACCCTAGGAAGTATAATTTAAGAATAAAACCTAACTACGTTTTTATGGGGTTAAAAGGGAGTAGTTAATTTAAAATAATAAACCTATATACGCAAGCAATTAAGCTATTTAGAGATGCTAAAGTAAACGAGTATAGGTTCCCTTATAGAGCACCTTAGGTATAAGCTATAAGATATAGTAACTAAGTAAGCCGCTTAGATTAAGTAGGAAGCCTAGGTTAAGATTAAGTAGAACACTTAAATCACGCTATAAGCCAAGCTATGAACTAACCTATACCTCCCCCTACTACCTTAAACGCGCCGATAGAGACTTTAGTTGTAAGAACTATAAGTAGGCCAGATAGTAACTAAGTAGGCCGCTCTAAATAAGTAGGAAGCCTAGGTTAAGACCAAGTAGGCTACTCTAATTAAGTGGGAAGCCTAGGTTAAGATTAAGTAGGACGCTTAAATTAAGGTAATGCTAAGGGTGGGACGCCTGTATAAAGTATATTAATATATATTCCTTATACGCAGAGAATAAGGTCTGGAAGGTTACTAAATATAAGGGTTTTTAATAATATAGTGGTTTAGTTAGTAATAGCTATAAAAGCTATTTACTTAGAAGCTGAGAATACTACCTCTATAGGAGCACCTATAGCACCTTTTAACACTATTAAGTTAGATTAGGCCTTAAGGGAGGATACTCCTAGCTAGATAAAAGCTATTTTTAAAGAATTCCTCTTACTTAAGAGGATGCACACCTATACTATTATAAGGGGGAGAGTACTAGAAGGAAGGTTGTTACTTCTAAGCAAGCTAGTTCTAAAGCATAAGTATAATGCCAAGGGAGAAGTAATTCGTAAGAAGGCAAGACTGTGCATTTAGGGAGATAAGCAAACCCCCAATATTAATTATTTTAAGATATTTGCGTCTGTTGTATAATATAACACCTTTAGGTTCCTGATGGTAAAGGTGGCAGCTAAGGACCTTAAGCTTGACTATATTAATGTTAAAACTGCATTCTTGAACCCGCTGTTATAAGAATAGATTTATATACAGATTTCTAACCTATTAAGAGACTTCAAACCTAAGCTTAAGGGCGTAAAAGACGTCTACTTAAAGCTAAATAAGTTACTTTATGGCCTAAAGTAGGCACTAAGAGAATGGTTTTAGATGGTTAAGAAGTTCTTTAAAAGTATAGGTTTAAAAGCAGCTAATACTAACCCCAATCTCTTTATAGGAAATAAAGTATATATCTTACTATTTATTAACAATATGCTGATTACAGGAAAGCGCTAATACCTTAATATTATAAAGATAAGAATCTTAAGAGAATAAAGATACAAAGACCTAAGTCTTATAGAAGTATTTATAGGCTTTTAAATTAAGCGAGATCGTATAAACCGAACCCTTAAGCTATATTAGACGATGTATACTAAGAAGCTACTTAAACGGCTAAAAATAGATAACTGTAATCTGGCTAAGCTACTAATACTAGCAAGTACTGTCCTGAAGCCCGATATTAAAAGCCTCCTTAAGTATAATAATGCGACAGTGTACTGGCAGATTATTGGCTCTATAATCTACCTCTTAAACTATATACGTCCTAATACCAGCTACGCTGTTGGTTAGTTAGCTAGGTTTATGGCAGCACTAGGAGAATTACATTACTGCTTAAGTAAGTAGCTACTATGATATCTAAACAGCACTCTTAACGCAGGAATTACCTACTTAAGTTAAGCAGTCTACCTTCCTTTATGCAAGCTTATATTACCTACTGGTTATAATATCTTTACCAATGCTACGTGGGGAACAGAACACGATCGGATATCATTCTAAGGCATAGCAGTTATACGCTATGGGGGAGCAGTGATCTAGATAGCTTAAAGGTAAAAGTCAACGGCATTAAGCTTAATAGAAGTAGAGATTATGGCGGCATTAGAAGGAGCAAGGTTAGCAGTATAGCTTAAGAAGCTAACAAGAGATCTGGAAAAGAGAGACAACGACAACCCTTTTATCCCTACGCTCTACTGTGACAATAAGGGTACAGTTGACCTTTTGTACGATATAAAACACCACTAAAAAGCCAAGTATATCAAGACTTAATACCTCTTCGTACGAAACAATATGGTTTAGCGAGGTTAACTTAAAGTGGTATATATACCAGGCAAAGATTAGCTGGGAGATATACTTATAAAATAGCTACCAATCGACTAATTTACAAAGCACTGTGCAACGCTAGGAATCGGTAACTGATAGAGACGGTAATGGACGGAGACGGAGCAAGTTACGGAGGTTTTTCGCCTACTATAGGTTTTCCCTCTATACGTAGGCCAAATGGCACTTGTAAGGTATTTGGGAATAGCTTTATAATTGCCTATTTGGGACAGATAAGGAGAGCGTTGTTAGCATAGGGGAGTGTTAGAATTAAGCGAGAGATGCTAACTAAGCTCTGGACACGTCGCGAGAGTAAGCTCTGCATGTTAATCTAGATAGACATTAACTGTATCTACTGCATCACGAATTAATTAATATTTATTGTCTGCGTTATCTCTATCATTAAATAGACCCTTAAGACTGCTCTGCTGTGACCTTATGACCTTGTAATTCCAACACGCGGCGCCTATAAGTATAATATATAATTATCTTAAAGACGCTAAGGGCAATAGGACGTTAAGCTAGTCCTTACTCTCCCTAATATAGGCAGCTCCCTTATACTACCCCCTATAACTAAGCTTATATACTAGAATATGTTGGTGAAGCTAGCTCCCCTAAATATAATAGAGAGTAGGCTAATATTAATAAGTTCTTAACTAATCTACCAGACTTTAAAGCGTCGCGTTTTTTAGATCTAGGACTACTAGCTCTAGTAAGAGCTATTAATCCTTTAGGTTTGCTATATTAAGGTATTATCTGCGTCTTAAACGGTATAAGACAATAGATATCGACTAATATATGCGTGTAGACGGCGAAGGTAGTCTTGGCACTATTCCTCCGTAGATACTATAGAGTTACCAGCCCGGCTAGGAAGGGGCTGACTAGGCTATAGGCGTTAAGGAGATAAACTTAGCTATAGATAGGTTGTTTAATGGAAGCAGTCTAGGTAGGTATGTTAATGGCATTACGGCTCTTATTTACTAATTAATAATAGAATTTCCTTTAGTTCTAGAGAATAATATAGCTGGAGTAAGCTATAGTATAGGGGATATCTAATCTAGTAGCGAGTTGCTAGAATATTAGGATAACGGTTTAAACGTAGCTAGCGTATACGCCCCCTCTATAGAGAATACTAGAGGTATATATAACGGTAAGTAATCTTCCTACAGACTTATAGAGTCCCCATTTTAACGTGTTTAAAGATAGTCTATTAGAGCGGGACGAACCTCTCTATAAGGATCTAGGTATAATGAGTCGGCCGTCTATAATATATAAGCAGAAACGTACTTTATCCGCTAATACGGCTATCTTCTTTATAGAAGTGCTGGACTTAACCTTAGAACTAGCTATAAAAGACTCTTATTTAGCAAAGTAGTAGAGGTTAGCCTAGCTATAGGCAGAAAGCCTTATATTTAGTCCTATATATATACTAAAGTTAACGCCGCCGCCGGGCCGCGGTAGCCCGATTTCGCCTCTTAAAACCAGTAATAATTTAAATACTAATAACCTAGATGGTAGTAATAAAGACAATAACGCTAATATCCCAGACTTACCTTAAAGCGATATCCTTAATTTAGTAAATAGCGGGGATAGTAAATACTAAGGGTATAGGCTAGATACGGAGCCACTAGAGCCCTTAAGACAATTAGTCTCTCTATATAGACGAACAGAGGGCGATTAATATATTAGTGAAGATATATATATAAGTAAAAATAAAAGCAATGGCAGTGATGGTAAGGTTAGGGAGAGCGGTAAGGACGACCCTAATGGCGACCAGAAGGTGTCCCGTAGGGCTAGTATAGTAACTTTACAGCGATATAAATATAGTAATCGCCTATTCTAAAATAAGTGACGCGGTCTAATAGGAACGAGTTTTAAACGGCTTAATAAGAGTATAAGGCCTATAAGAACATTATAATATCTAAAGTTATTACTAGCACGCCACCACTCTAGATCTAAAGCAGATATTATAACTTAGTCTACCTCCCTTTAAACATCCTCTCTAGAAGTAAAGGTAGTATATAACTGCACTATTAACTATAGATAGAGCAACTATGCGGACTATTGGCTAATTAATATTACCCTTTACTAGGTGCCAGAATGCATAATATTAGTAACGGTGATTGTCTATTAAAATAAGATAACGTTAAAGTTGTCTTTAAAACCGTTAATAATTATACGCGATTTACTTAGTAATGTAGGGCAACTTATCCGTATAACGCAGTTAACGTCGGATTTATAGCTATTAGTAGGCTGTTGGTATAACGATGCGCTAAATATATATACTAGTCTGAGCTTAATATAATAAAGTAGTAACTATACCGCTAGTAAAACTAGTACGCGTAGTCCGCACGGCAAAGGTACTAACAATAATGCTATTAATCCAGTAGATGACGAGGACGATAATAATAGAAATAATAATTTTAGAAATGGTAGCCAAAGCTTAAGCAGCGAAAGCTTAGGTGGTAGTAATTCTAATACTAGCGCCGCCGCCAACGACGGGCGGCTCTATAGAGAGTATAGGCGCGTATAAGTCCGAACACGTCAGCTATGGCTAAAGTTGGATAATCGGCGCTTACTTGCATATAAGAATAAAATAGGTATAAAGTAGGACGATATATTTAGTCGCTTCCTAGATTAGATACTAGATGTAGTATGGGCGTACTAGTATATATTATAAGGGAAGTAATTTATTAAGGCCGCTGCGATATCCTTAGAATCTTCTAAAACGTTCTTATGGAGTAAGGTTTATTATAACCATAGCACTTTATCCTATTTGCTGCTAGATTCCCTTACTATTTCGTTTATAAAATTATATATACTATACCAATATTGAGAAATAATTCCAATCTTCCTAAAGAAGTTAGTCTCTAAAATTTTCTCTTTCTCTTTATTATCTAATTTCGTCTAGAGCAGCGAAGTTTTATAATATTATAAAAAATTTAGAGACCTGGCCTGTAATCTTCTTAATATACTTATCCTATTTTTTTTATACGTGGCTAGTTAGAACGGAGTATAGGGAGTTAAAAAAAATTAAAAGTATTTAGATTGAAAATAACAGCCTTAATACCAATTAGACACTAGCTCTGCTTAATAGAAGTTTCCCTCCTACTCTAAAAATACTAAAGAAAAGCCTAGGCTTAGAAGACTATTAACCTAGATTGCTAACACTAGCCTTTCTATATACCGATATTGTAGTACCTTAAAGAGGGGATATATGTTATCTTTATTTATTTAGTACTCCTTTAGGAATAGTTTTAATGTTCCCTACTGCAAAGCAAGACATATACTAAGCCGGGACACATAAGGGGTACTTTGACTTTTACTAACTTAATCTCTTTATATATATTAATATTTGCTACAGTTCTATATATACTTTATATTATAGCTATTTATAAACGTCAAAAACCTCTCCTACCTGAAAATTACGATTATATCGTTGCTATTATGCTTAAGTTATAGAGACCGTTCTTATCGCGTAAAATAGTGTTCCTTTGCTATAGGACTACTTATAAGCTCTAAACACTTAAAATATATAGAGAGTGTGTTACCTAAACCAGAGAGTCTAAAAACAACGTAGCAAGCTATTATTAGCCTAGTATCTGCTATTGTGCGTAAATTTATACAAGGTTGCTACACTAGTTGGTACTTCTAGTTAGACCTATTAGGGATCCCAGGCCAAGCTAATACCGTAACTAAATATATATAAGCAAGCTGAGGTTAACCTATAGCTTTTGCCTATAGCTTACGGTATATATAGCTAGTATTTTTTATAACCTTAAGGCTAAGCCCTATGCGGTTTAAGGACATCTGGCCCAACGCTATCAAGCTTAAAGAATGCTGTAGGCTATTTAGTATGCTACCCTAAGTTTTAAGGCAGCGTTAACAGAGTCTTAGTAAAGCCTCCTATCCTTTAACCGTATAAACACGAAGCCGAAGCCTAGAGCCACCTCCGCCGCCGCCTCTGAGTATCTCTAATAACGCGTTCAATCTGCGACTTCTTAAGGCGCGACTTGTGGTAGACCCTATTGGCTATAACGAACTGCTTATAGCATTTAATAAACCACATCATCTCCTAACCACGTCCGTCCTATCTTTAAGCTCGCTGCCATCTACCCTATTCTATAATCACGCCTCCCTATTACGGACTAACGTGCTTTACTACCTTCTTTAAGCCACTTTGCCGCTATAACTATATTCCCTAACACGGTTTTAGTAATAATATCCCTCTCTTAACCCTTTTATAGAAGAATTATACCCTCTAGTAACAAATAGCTGCTTGTATAAGCTATATAAGCTATATTAACTTAGGACCGCCCCTACTCCTCTACTATATAACTAAAAGATAACCGTTATTAGATTCCTAACTAGGTTTAATATAACAAACTACCTTAGCTCCGGACTTATAAGCATAGTATACCTAAACTCCTCCTCTAACACTGTCGTTAAATATCCTCACTAAGTAGAAGAAAAGCCCGCTATTAAAGTTAAGAGACAAATCTATAAGTGGTTCTAGTAATATGGCTAGTATAAAGGTCTGCTAAAGTTTTATAGTACCTTTAAATCCGGTATCTGGCTAAGATATATAAGTAAGAATGGACTCCGCTAATATATCTAAACCTATAAGATTTATACCAAGTAATGCCTTTAATAGGCTTAATAAGTTACTAGTACGCTTACCTTTGTTTATTTAATAAATATTATTTATACGGATCTAACGTGCGGTAACATTTTTTTAGATAATAGCCTATACGCAAAGCTCCTTAACTTTAGTAGCTCCTTATTAGATGGCTCTAAGCCATCCATTGTGGTGACTGTAAGCTATAAATGTCCTAGAGCCGACCTAAAAGCAATTTAGGTAGACCTATTTGCCCTTAGCTCTACCCTATATAAAATCTAGATAGGTAAACCTCTATACTTTAAGCTTAAGCTTAAAGAGATAGAAATTACCAATTTGTTTAAATAATCTAAATTTCCTAAGATAAAAAGTCTAGAACTAATGGGCGATATTATTATAGGGTGCTAGCAAGGTAGGTTTATAAGTATAGATAATATTCTTAAAGGTATACCACTTATTAATCTCCCTTAACTGTTATATACTAACGCCATTTAGCTATTAACTTCTATAATAGAACTTATCCCTTCGCTCCTCCCCTTCTTAAGATAACTATTATAGTTTTAGTTCTTAGCTTACTTGTGTTCCTTACCCATAGATTAGCAAGGCGATAATAAATTAAGAGCACGGGGCTATATAATAAGCACAAAGCGAGTATTTCCTAGGCTTTTTAGAACTGCTAAAGGTAATTATTTATCTATTTACCCCTTTAGCCAGTGTAGGATTATTATAAGGGCTAGTTACCGCACTACCATCCTAGTAATAATTGTATAATTGTTTAGGGAAGGGGTGGTTCTGCTTATATTCAGAGTATAAGTAGGGATTGTCAATATAGGTACACATTTTGCTTAAGTTAAGGTACGTCTCTATACTTAGGGACGGACGTTAGATAAGCTAAGTTAGCCATTTTATACCTAAGAGCATTGGCTATAATAACACACCCCTAGCTAGCTCTTAACGCTAATAACATAGAGCGCCTATATTAGTTAGCTGGGATATAGTATACATCAAGTATCTATAGGTCGCTAGATTTTGGAGATGCGATTACTATATATATTAGTAGCTGCCCAAAAAACCCCACTAGTTAACGTACGTTGATAGCGCGTTTTCAAATAAGGGTAGGAGGGCATAGTTAGATTTTATTAATTGTATAATAAGCTAGTGCGTTAGATTAGGCCGCTCTAAGTGCACTTTATAGTCCTATTAACCCTTCTCCTATAAGTGCACTTAGCTTATTACCTGCGCGCTACTAATAAGGCCATTACTAACTTTCTATAGCTGTTAGGGCTATAGCGTTACGGAACCTTTCCCCCCTTTAGACGCTCGGAATATATAAAATCTACTTTAGCAATTGTAACTAATAAAAACTAGTAACTACTAGACACGCCTCTAAAATTCCTATATAATCTATATAACTCCTAGCATAAAATACCTGTACTTTAACAATACTATTCTGTAACGGGACTAGCCCAGTTATAGTAGGAATGTCTCGGTGAAACACTCGACAGATAAATTCCGACGCTTTAACCAAATTCTGCCGAATTCTGCCAGCTTGATCGACTTCTGCCAAGTTCTGCTTAATCAATCGAATTCTACTAAAGTCCGTCGAAAACCACGTGCGCACGTGCGCACGCATCGACCACCAAGACCCCTGACTATTTAATTATATAATTCTCTCGTTATTCCTTTCTCTTCTTTATACAACGTCTTGTTCTCTATAAGAGCTATATACCCTTAGGTTTGGGTGGGGTTTGTGTTGTTCCTTTGGGTCTTCCCCAAAGCCTCTTCGTACCCTTACATTACGTTACATTAAAAACAACTACTATTAAAATAGCAAACGACCTTAAATCCCACACATTAACCACAAGCATTATAACCCTAGTTAGGGAACAGTTAACTGCAATGCAAGAAGCCTTTATAAATACTTTAGCTTAGTAGCGGGCTACACTGGAAGCCCAGCATCAGCAATTAATAGAAGCACTTTGCAAAGAACTTTATAATATTAAACCACTTACGTTAAAGACCCCAATACCGCCTATAAATAAAATCAAAATAACTATATCTAAGCCTAACCCCTCAAATACAAACCTTAAACTAGTAATAGTAACTCAACCCATATTTATAACAAATTTGATACCTATTATAAAATTCAAAAAGCTCCCTAATCCTTTAATATTTAATAGAAATTAAAATAACCTACATCCCTTCGTAACCAAGCTCCATCTTAAACTTTTAACAAACTACAACCAATACCCCACTAAAGCTAGCAAGGTTAGCTATAAAATGTCTTATTTAAGCAAAGACGCTGCATAAACCATAGATCTATTCTTCCGTAACGGTACCTTTATTAATTTTAAAATCTTTATCTCTCTACTAGAACGAACGTATAATGACGCTAGCCGTAAATATACAGCTGTTACTAAACTTAAAAACCTATAATAATGGAACCGAGACTTCACCAGCTTCTTCTTAGAGTTTTTAGGCCTTATTAGCGAACTAGATTAGAATAAAGCCGCTAGAGTCGCTGCTCTTTAATAAGCTATTTTAGACGAGATTAGAGCCTAGTTAGTAGGCAGAGAACTGCTAAAAAACCTATCCAAATTTGCTATAATATGTCAATAAATTAATAAGGACCTTTAATATAACAAGCAGACTCATTCTCTAAAGCCAACTACACCTCACGTTTAAAACTCCATAAACCCGGTATATGCTCTAAAACGCGATCCTTCTCTAAAACCCAAAAGCCCTATATACAACCCTATAGACCTCAATGCCACTTAATCCTATACACCCTTAGGAACCAATAAATAAAGAACTTAAGCCACAAATAGAGAATGCTTTAGATGCGGTAAAAAAGGACATATTTAAAGGAATTGCCAAACTCACCCCTTTAAAAAGGTCCGCCGTAGTTCCTCCCAATCCTCAAATCATACTCATTCCATAAACCATACTTAGTTGCCACAAAGTATCTTACCCTTAGTTAACTTGGAAAACAAATCATCCTAGGGCCAAGTTACGCCTTAGGATAAGAAGTAGAAGAGCATAAGTATTTAGGCTCTTCCAGCGCTAATACATAACATAACTCCCTTAATGTACTTAGCAAAATTTAAACACTTAGAAAATAAAAGGAAGTATAAATCCTTATAGACAGCGGAGCTACTAGTATAGGCTTTATTAATACAAACTACGCGAAAACTTAACACCTAAATTTAAAGAAACTTAATAAGCCCTAAGGCCTACAAGGCTTTAACGGCAAACCCTTAATATATAGCAAACTAACGCACTACGCTCTTATAAAATTATAAATAGGCGAACACCTTAAATACATTTCCTTATTTATAACACCCTTAAAGCATTATAAGATAATACTTAGACACAGATAGCTAAAATAATATAACCCTTTAATTAGCTGGGTTAAAGAAACACTAAAGTTCTATATAACTTACTGCTAAAGTCATTGCTTAAAAAACTATGTGCCTTATAAATATACACACAACTATTTAAATTTAATATAATATAAATTACCCTTACCACAAACCTTAAACCAAGACGACAAAACCACAACTGCCAATTATAGCAAAGAATGCGAAGACGATTCGTTAAAACCTCTTAAAATTCATATAATATAGGCCACGCCCTTTATCTTATTAATAAAAAGACAAGATTATAAAATCTTTACTATAACTATAGAAGATATTAAAAAAGCACTAGAACTAAAATAGTATATTAATCCTTAACCTCTTATACCTAAAAAGTACCATAATTTAATTAACAAATTTAAAAAACAATTTATAGACTAACTAGCCCCACACCAAGATAAGCACAATTTTAAAATAGAACTTAAGCCTAGTATAACACTAAAGTTCAGTCCACTATACGGTATGTTATAAGAAGAACTACTTATAATGCAATAATACCTTAATAAGCATTTAGAAAAAGAATTTATTCGCCCTAGTTAATCTCTATTTACCTTACCTATACTATTTATTAAAAAGCCAAAAGGAGGCTTAAGATTCTATATTAATTACCAAGCTCTAAACACAATTATAATTTAAAACTAATATCCAATTCCCCTAATTTAAGAAATGCTTAACTGTTTAGCGAAGGCACGGTACTTTATAAAGCTTAATATAGTTGCCGCCTTTAATAAAATCCGTATATATAAAGGAGATGAGAAGTATATAGCTTTTTATATACAATAGGGACTCTTTAAATACCTAATAATGCCGTTTAGCGTAAAAATCAGTCCCAGTATATTTTAGCAATATATTAACAATACGCTTTATAAATTCCTTAATATATTTATTACTATGTATATTAACAATATCTTAATCTACTCGTCCTCGCTTTCTAAATATTGAAAATATATTAGAATGGTCCTTAAATACCTATAAGATACGGGCCTATAATGCGACATTAAGAAATGCAAGTTCTACGCGTTAGAGGTTATATACTTAGGCTTAATAATATCCCGCGACGGAATCAAAATGGACCCTAAAAAAGTCGCTGTAATTATAAACTAGGAAAGCCCTAGCAACGTATAAAACATTTAAGGATTTCTAAAATTCACAAACTTCTACTATTAATTTATTAACCACTTCTTAGAAATTTCCTAGCTGTTAGTAGACCTAATAAGGAAAAACATAAAATTTAAATAGACCGCTAAATGCAAATAAGCTTTTAATGACTTAAAACGTCACTTTACGACTACTCTAATTCTCGCTCACTTCAACCCTAACCTTAAATGTATTATTAAAACAGACTCGTCCGATCATGCGCTAGGGGGAGTATTGTCGCAATACAATAAGAAAGGCGAGCTATGCCCAATAGCCTTTCTCTTCCAGAAACTCGCCCTACTAAATTAAACTACGAGATATATAATAAGGAGCTGCTTATAATTATTAGATGCTTTAAATAATGGCGTCCTAAGCTTAAAGGATTGTTGTTCCCAATATATATATTAACGGACCATAAGAACCTATAGTACTTTATAACTATAAAGCAATTAACGCAGCGCCAAATTCGTTAGGCTAAATACCTCTTATAATTCAACTTTAAGATTATATACTAACCGGGCAAACTTAATCAGAAGCCTAACGCATTAATATAACAATTATAGGACCTACCTGTAAACGCTATAGACAAACGGATCACAAATTAATTATGGATTTTATTACCTCCTAAACGTTTTAAAAAACTATATCCTATATTCCTAGATACGGAACTTAATAGAAATAAATTAGAAGTTAATAAATAGGAAATAGAAATTAACAAGCTAATGGAATATAAATATAAAAACGACGCATAAATAATAGATATAATAAAAGCAATTTAAACAGAAAAATGACAGTATAAGGATATTACACTTGCTGAATACGAGATTTAAAATAACCGATTGTACTATTAATAGAAGATAGTAGTTCCGAATTCCAAACCTTTATAATTTAAGATACTTAAATTTGTACACGACTTCCCTATAGTAGGGCATCCTGGCCGTGCGAAGACTTATAAAATTGTTCAATAAGTATACTACTGGCCTACAATACACGACTATGTACGAAAATACGTTTGAGCATATAGGATGTATGTGTATAGAAAGACCTCTTATATAAAGAAGCAAGGAGTACTTTAACCACTACCAATTCCAATACAAAGATGGCGCGATATCTTAATTAACTTTATAGTTAACTTGCCTAATAGTAATGGATTTATAAATATTATAGTAGTTGTTAACCGCCTTATAAAAATGCGACATATAATTCCCATGGACTTAATTAATACGATATTAGTAGCCGAATATTTTATTAAGTACATTTTTAAGCTACACAGACTTCCTAACTTAATAATATCCAACTGTAAAAGCTAGTTCATTTTAGATTTCTAGCAAGCTCTATGTAAACAATTAAGTATTTAAATATAACTCTTAACTGCATTTTATTTAGAGATAGATAGTTAAACTAAAATTGCAAATGCGATTATGGAACAATATCTATAAATATACTACTCCTACCTGCAAGACAATTGGGAAAAATAGCTGCCTTTAGCTAAGTTTACTGCAAACAATATAATAAACATATTAATAGGCGTGACGCCGTTCTACGCGACCTACAGATAGGACCCTTAACTTAGATTTAAACTATAACCCAAAATCAACATAATAGGACCTATAATTAAACGGATCCAGTTAATTAACGCTTATAACTTCGCTAATTAAATAAAGCAATTAATGGAACTATTATAAAGTAAATTAACATACGCTTAAACGGTACAGGAATGGCATATAAATAAAGAATAAGCCCCCGCATGGGACTTTAAGGAAGGTAACATAGTTTACCTAAATATATAAAACTTACGGACTTAACAGCCCTTAAAGAAACTCAATTGGAAGTTTATAGGCCCGTACTAAATTAAGAAGAAACCAAGCCTATACGCCTATAAGCTTAAACTGCTAACTATGATGAAAATACACCTAATATTTTATATAAGCTTATTGCAACCTTTAAAAGATAATCCTATAACTTGCAAAATCCCGCCGCTACCTCCTATAATTGTTAACAACGGTAATGGTTCTTACTTTATTAACTTAATTAATAATATACAATGGAAAATATAATCTAAACAATTTAAACTTCTTATTAAGTGGGAAGGATATAAAATACAAACCTAGGAAACCTATAACTAGATTAAGGCTAACGCGCCTTCCTTAGTAAAAGAATTTCATAAAGACTATCCTTTGCGGCCTACTTTAGCTGGATGGATATAATATAAAGGCAAATAACTGCTACCTAATATAAAAACATAAAACACAATAGCAGGAAGCTTGAATTTAAAAAGAACTTAAAATATACCCTAATGTTTGTAATACGGTCACGTAACATATAAGATGTTAAGGAACTTTAACCAGCGGTTAAAGTTGTCTAATTGGTCAGATTTGCCTTGCTAAGACCTACTGCAAAGATATTAGTTCTGCTTACCGCCCTAACTAAGCTAATAGCAATTTTCCATCCCAGGGATAGAAAATCCTAATTAGTCTATTTAACAATTAGAACCGGTAAAACTCTATATTACTACCTAACGCAAATACACAAAACGCGATAAGTTATAAGTCTCAACCAAATTAAATTGTTTTGGACCTTCGGCTAAAGGGGAGGGGGGGGGTACTATAACAGGACTAGCCCAGTTACAGTAGGAATGTCTCAGTGAAACACTTAACAGATAAATTCCAACGCTTTAATCAAATTCTGCCGAATTCTACTAGCTTGATTGACTTCTGCCAAGTTCTACTTAATCAATTGAATTCCACCAAAGTCCGTTAAAAACCGCGTGCGTATATATACACGTATCGACCACCAAGACCCCTAACTATTTAATTATATAATTCTCTCGTTATTCCTTTCTCTTCTTTACGCAACGTCTTGTTCTCTGTAAGAGCTATATACCCTTAGATTTAGATAGAATTTATATTGTTCCTTTAAATCTTCCTCGAAGCCTCTTCGTACCCTTACATATTCTAATATATCCGTACTACTAGGGCTCTCTAAGGCTTCGGCTTTGGCTCCAGCTCTAGCTTTAGCTCTAGCTCTGGCTCTAGTATTAACGTTAGCTCCTTATTATATACTCCATTTCTGGCTTAATCTATTTATGGCGCATTTCCTGTTATATAAAGGCTAAACAAAAAGGTCCGCAAAAGTATTACTTTTTAAGGGCGGTAAGCAAGAGCCATTTATATTACCGCTTACAACGCTATAGACAATAGAGAATGCAAGGCTAAAACTATATTTACGACTTAGCCAGCCAATTTAAATTACGTAATACGGCTGAAACTAAATGGCAATCCAAATAATATAAATTCGGGCGTTAATTAATTAACTTATGTATATGACGTAAAGGCGCATAAACTAACTGCAGTTAATTTGACTTTTAAATAAGAATAAGCCATAAGAATCCAGTCCTTAGGTTAGTAGAAGGGCTATAGAGCGGGTAAGGCGTCCGCTATAATGCGTATTTTAGCTATATATTGGCCGTAATTTAGGGGATTAGGTCACTAGATATATACTACTTAGCTAGTAGCCTCGTTATATACGTAACAGTTTATACTAGAAAGTTTTTAATAGTGGGGCTAAGTGGGGCTAGGTAGGGTAAATCCGGCCATAGCCTAGCCCGAAAGAGGTAGCCGCTTAGCGATTCTTTTATATAAACTTTCTATTGGGTGCTAACGGCTAAGCAGCCATGTACTTATTAACTTTAGTAATATATTTATATTCCCTTATAGCCTTCCTTTAACTCTCCTTCGCTAATAGCTTATAACGTAGTTTAGTAAAGTCGCTCTATATTTAAGCCTATAATCTACCTCTTTTTGCGCTTCTTGTCTACTTTATTTATAACTACCCAGAAGTTGCATTCTTGTAGTTATTAAGGTAAATATTAACTAAGCTATACTATTCTTAGTTACTAATAGGTATCTTTACGCGAATTATAGCCTTCCTTTTCCTAGCTAACTCCTTAGTATACCTACTTCGCCTATGCCCCTCGCCCTGACTTTTAAGATCCTCTTTTAATTTTAAAACTTAAAGCTCGCCTTTTTTAACTTAAAAGAATATATATGGCTTAGTGGAGTTCTATTAACATCTGGTCAGTCTACCCTTAATATATAACACACTATTATAAATCTTTAATTATGTACTGGGAGGTATGTATATTTATTTAAAATACTTTATATATCTCTTTAAAGCTAATTTATAGCTATATTTAGGCTGGAGTTAAAGCACTTAAGGGAGAGGAGGAATATATAGACGGCATAATTTTTAAGGGAGTAGATTACGCTAGAAAGATAATAGGGAGAGGTAAGTTGATTTAAATTTATAATCCCAAAGAAGATATAAGCTCCCTACTATACTAGAAATACAAAGACAACTCTAAAAATAGGGAAAAGGTTGTTCCTGCTAGATATAAAGTTCGTATAATAGGAGCTACTGTAAAATTTATACTTGTCTTAAGTTGAATTTCTTAACCAGCTCCATCCCCTCCTCGTAACTAACTATTAAAGTAATGGATATATCTTGGCTCTGGTCCTTAGGCGCTAATATATTTATATAGTCTGTCGTCAATCTTCCTTTTAGGTTATATTCCTATTTCTATTAATAGCTGCTCTAGATAGTATTAGATATAAGGTTGCCTAAAAGTAATATCTAACTAATTAGTGCTTCTAAATATCTGTATTTGATTTCTATAGCAAATATTCTTAGTAGTGCCTTACGCATAATAAAAGATTCTTACTTATGCCTTTCTGCGAGTATTGCGCCTATATCTAGCCTATGGGCTTAAATATTAACAATTAGCCTTTTTCTATAATATAGTGGTAAGGCTTAATATACCTAGCGCTAAGTGTTTAGCTTATTAAGCGTCTTCTTTAATACGTCTTTGTTTCCTTAGTCGTATTAAAATAGCTTCTAGGCTTAATTAACTATTAAAAACTAGCAAATAATTAACTTCTTACTAATATTCACTTTGAATCCATCCAACCTTTAAGAAATATATAATATTCTTAAAACTATATAAATGATTCTTTAACTCCAAAGATATATAGTATCTCTCCTATCTTTGGAGGCTATACCTATACTTTATTAGGCTCTAACTCCTTAATAAGATAGTTGAATATATAATTCTATATATAGCCTACTGTCTAAATAGAAGGTATAAAGGCTACTACCTAAGAAATCAACCTATTAGGATTTAACTTTTAAATGAGCTTATATCTTATGCGCGTCTGCTTATTCCTTAATGTAATTTATCTAAGATTAAGGGCAGAGTCTTTTAGGCCTTTAAATATTAATGCAATATTTTTCCTAAATACTGTTATGCTTCTAAGTTATTTATTTTTAATTATGCTTTCCCTAGTTGCCTGTAACGGGACTAGCCCAGTTACAGTAGGAATGTCTCGGTGAAACACTTGATAGATAAATTCCAACGCTTTGATCAAATTCTGCCAAGTTCTGCCAAGTCAATTAAATTCTACCAAATTCTGCTAAAGTTAATTAAATTCCGCCAAATTCCGCTAACTCAATTAAATTCCACCAAATTCCACTAATGTAATGGAATTTGGTTGAAACCTGTTGAAATCCGTATGGGCTTATGCTCATGCGTCTGCTGCTAAGACCTTAAATATTTAGTTATAAGTTTCCTATATTCCTTTCTCTTCTTTATATAACGTCTTATACTCTACAAGAGCTATATACCTATAGACTTAGATAGAATTTATATTATTCCTTTAAATCTTCCCTAAAGCCTCTTCGCGCCCTTATACTATATTGCGTTAAAATAACTACTATTAAAATAGCAAACGAACCTAAATCCCTTTTAATAACTATAAGTATTATAACCCTAGTTAGGGAACAGTTAACCATAATGCAATAGGCCTTTATAAATGCCTTAGCTTAGCAGCGGGCTGCACTGGAAGCCTAGCACCAGCAATTAATAGAAGCACTCTGTAAAGAACTCTATAATGTTAAAGCATTTACATTACAGACCCTAATAGCAACACCGACAAATAAAATTAAAATAATAGTACCTAAACCTAACCGGTTAAATGCGAATACTAAACTAGTAATAGTAGCTTAACCTACACCTATAGCGAACCTAGTACCTACTATAAAATCTAAAAAGCCCCCTAATCCTCTAATATTTAATAGAAACTAAAATAACCTACATCCCTTTATAACCAAGCTCCGTCTTAAACTCTTAATAAACTATAATTAATACCCCACTAAGGCTAGTAAGGTTAGCTATGGAATATCCTATTTAAGTAAGGACGCTACACAAACCATAGATCCATTCTTTTATAATAGCACCTTTATTAATTTTAAAACCTTTATCTCTCTGCTAGAATGAATATATAATAACGCCAGCCGCGAATATATAGCTGTTACTAAACTTGAAAACCTATAATAATGGAACTAAGATTTCACCAGCTTCTTTTTGGAATTTTTAGGCCTTATTAGCAAACTGGATTGGAATAAAGCCGCTAGAGTTGCTGCCGTTTAATAAGCCATCTTAGATAAAATTAGAGCCTAGTTAGTAGGCAGGGAACTACTAAAAAACCTATCTAAATTTGCTATAATATGTTAACAAATTAATGAGGACCTTTAATACAATAAATAGACTTATTCTCTAAAGTTAACTACACCTCGCGTTTAAAATACTATAAAACCAGTATATACCCTAAAGCGCGATCTGTCTCCAAAACCCAAAAGCCCTATATATAACCCTATGGAACTTAATGCCGCTTAATCCTATACACCCTTAGGAACTAATAAACAAAGAACTCAAGCCACAAATAGAGAATGCTTTAAATGCGGTAAAAAAGTTTATATTTAAAAGCATTGCTGAACTCACCCCTTTAAAAAGGTCCGCCGTAGTTCCTTTTAATCCTCAAGCCATGCCCAGTCCTTAAATTATACCCAATCTATAAATCATACTTAGATGCTATAAAGTACCTTGCCTTTAGTTAACTTAGAAAACAAATCATCCTAAGGCCAAGTCGCGTCTTAGGATAAAAAGTAGAAGAGTATAAGTGTCTAGGCTCTTCTAGCGCTAATATACAACATAATTCCCTTAATGTACTTAGCAAAATTTAAATACTTAGAAAATAGAAGGAAGTATAAATCCTTATAGACAGCGGAGCTACTAGCATAGGCTTTATTAATATAAACTATATAAAAACTTAATGCCTAAATTTAAAGAAACTTAATAAGCCCTAAGGCCTATAAGGCTTTAATAGCAAACCCTTAATATATGGCGAAATAACGCACTACGCTCTTATAAAGTTGCGGATAGGTAAACACCTTAAATATATTTCCCTATTTGTAACACCCTTAAAGCACTATAAGATAATACTTAGATATAGATAGTTAAAATAACACAACCCTTTAATTAGCTAGGTAAAAGAAATACTAAAGTTCCATATAATATACTACTAAAGTTATTACTTAAAAAACCATTTGCCCTATAAATATGCACACAACTATTTAAACTTAATATAATATAAATTACCCTTGCCATAAACCTTAACCCAACACAACAAATCTATAACTGTTAATTATAGTAAAGAATGCAAAGATGTTATATTAAAATCTCTTAAAATTTGTATAATACAGGCCGCGCCTTTTATTTTATTAGCAAAAAGATAAGATTATAAAATCTTTACTATAACTATAGAAGATATTAAGAAAGTACTAGAACCAAAATAGTATCCTAATCCCTAACCTTTTATACCTAAAGAGTACCACGACCTAATTAACAAATTTAAGAAATAATTTATAGACCAACTAGCTCCATACTAAGAGAAGCATAATTTTAAGATAGAACTTAAGCCTGGCATAACACTAAAGTTCGGTCCGCTATACAGTATATTATAAGAAGAACTGCTTATAATGCGATAATACCTTAACAAGCATCTAGAAAAAGAATTTATTTATCCTAGTTAATCTCTATTTACCTTACCTATACTATTTATTAAAAAGCTAGAAGGAGGCTTAAGATTCTATATTAATTATTAAGCTCTAAACGCAATTATAATTTAAAACCAATATCTAATTCCCTTAATTTAAGAGACGCTTAACTAATTAGTAAAGGCACGGTACTTTATAAAGCTTAATATAATTACTGCCTTTAATAAAATTTGTATATATAAAGGAGATAAGAAGTATATAGCTTTTTATATATAATAGGGACTCTTTAAATACCTAGTAATACCATTTAGCATAAAGAACAGTCCTAGTACGTTTTAGCGATATATTAATAATACACTTTATAAATTCCTTAATATATTTATTACCGCATATATTAATAATATCTTAATCTACTTATCCTTGCTAATAAACTGCGATATTCCTCTTATATCTGGAAGAATTCAAGGAGCTCTTGCTGCACCCGGCCCAAAAAGACCAAAACCAACCAAAAAGAACCCCGAAAAACACCCAGAGAATCCCCCTAAGATGCCTGCATCGCAGGGGAGGCACACGTCGAACGACAGTGGTTCGCACTCGCGCGTGACCGCCAGAACCACGCCTAGCAATGGCCCTCCATAACAAGAACGGGCGAATACCACACCATAAAGCGGAAATACCTCTATTAAGAAGGTATCTAACAAAATATAAAGCCTATTAGACGCATCTAGTATCCGCAATTATAGGGGAGTAACCGTTAGCTATAACAAACTAATGCAGCTAGTAGAATGGCTCCGCCAGTCTAGCGTCCCTTAGGCGCCCCTCTAGCAATCCCTTAATTAAATCCTCCAATAGCTAAGCAAAATTAAAAATAAATAAAACCCCTTTTTACCGGCGAACTGTACCTAGGCCGCTATAGCTGCGCTTTTATAGTACAGGGAACCTAACCCCCTTAAGACAATAACTGGGTATATAATTATAATATAACTAAATATAGAAAAAGCAGAGGGGCTTAGGGGATAATTAGAAACAGAAGTCCTTATAAAGATTTACAAGGAAGTCTATAACGCCATTATAGTCCAATACCTAAGGAGCAGAGACATTAGAGTTACCCTAAAGGACTAATAGGCAAAGGAACAAGCCATAAGGGTAGGGGACAGGCTAGGAGAATATATTAGCATAAAAGTGCTCCGTAAAGACTACCTAGTTAAAGTCCTAGCGGTTCCTATAAGCCTTAGGGTAGAAAAGGGACGCTAGGCAAATAACACAGCAACTATATAGGAGATAGTAAAATATACGGAACGCCTTATACTGGGACTTGAGATTACCCAAATCTAATAGCTTTAATAGGAAAATGCAATCTAAGTATATAATAAAAACAATAAGAGGATATAAAAGTTGCCAGAGACTTACTAGGGAGACACTAGTTAAATATATGGCTCCCTTATCGTTAGTATATATACACTAGGAATGCAAAAACTCCTTATCTAAAAAGGAATAATTATAAATGGCCTTATATACAATATAAGGCTCTATAACCACAAACTACGCCTAGAATGATACTATTGCTATATATAATAGGGATATACCTAATCCACATACGCAGTATAGGTGTGCTGCGGCCACTGTGCGGGCCCCTATAATATAAGACACTGCTTAAATTAAGACTAAATAAAATGCGTAAACTGTTACCAAAGCACACATAAGGCGTAGGAGAGAGTAGACTATATTAAATATAGGAGACAGAAGGCAAGGGCTTAATAGCTATAGGAACAACTACACGCTAGGTTATATAAATAGAAACAACAGGCGATAAGCTAGGAGGACGTAGATGCCTTCCCGGCGTTCCCTACCTTTAATACTGGGGGGCTAGGTCAGCCATCCCAAGCCTTAACGGGCCAGAAGCGACGCTGCGCGATATTACTAAACCAAACAGGGACACAAGGGTTATAGGGGATATAAGGGAGAGGATGCCCTATAGGAAGACCCCCATAGACAGCTATAGTAAGCTTAAGACTAGGACAATTAAGAATTAAACTAAATACGGTAAATCTAACATTTGCAGCCGACCTATAAAGGGCATAAAGCCGACCAGTAAGACTAGGGGAAGAACCAGAGATAATAACAGATTTGGATATAGAAGCGCTAGTAGGAACATAAAATATGGGAATAGAAAGCCCTATATAAAATAAGTAGCAACCAAGGTGTAGATATAAGAGATAGAAGTTCTAAAAATTCTAAAGAAAGTGGAAATAGAGGAAGCGAAGAATAAAGGAGAGTTAAATAACCCTTACTAGGGGTCCGCCACCTATCCATTATATAGTATAACTGCGGCAATATAAACTATCGCCTTATAAGGCCCCTACTAGACAGTCTAGACTTAGAGAAACACTATATCCTTGCTATATAAGAGCCGTATTACAATACCTATATATAATTAATATACTGCCCCTAAGAATCCCAGCTCCTATACAAACTAAAAGCAGCTATATGTGTGTGCTTTATAATTAGCAAGGCTATTAGCCTGTCCTTATAGTTATAGCAAGCAGTTAACCCAGATATTACAATTATAATAATCCAGATATATAGGGGACCGGTATAAATTATTAATGTGTATAACCCTAGGGTTAAAGGGGTCCTATAAACAGAGAATATTATATTGGCAATAAGCTTACTGGAAACCGAAGGCATAGAGTTTATCCTATTAGGAGACATAAACCTCTACTACCTATAATAGGGGGGTATCTATGTCGCTGCTAAATGATAGGTAGAGTGCCTACTAAGAGCTATAGATATCTGGGGCCTTAAGCTAGCCACTCCCCTAGGAGTAATTACGTGGCAATAAGGCACCGCTAGAAGTACAATTAACCTTACATTTATAGACAATGGCCTATACTAGAGACTCAAAAGGTGCATCCCTAAAGAAGAATGGGTACTTACCTTAGACTATATCCCCATTTAGATATAGCTAGATTTGGATATTAAGGCGCAACTAAATAGTAAAAGATATGTAATAAGGAAGCTTAAGACAGACAGTTTCCTTAATATAGTTAAACAATAACTTTAAGACCTAGAAGAAATCTACCCAATACTAAATAAGCAAGGCTTATTAGCTACCCCTAAGGAAATTAACTAAAGACTAGAAAGGATCCAGGCAGCAATTAAAAATGGGCTAGAAGAGCATTGCCTAGTCTTAAAACTAGGCCCCTACGCGCGACACGCATAGTCCGTATAATGCGTGGTTCTTGTGGCTAGCTAACAATAAGTAAGAAGGAAATATACAAGTAGCTATAACCCTAAAGACGAGAGACGATACAAAGACACAAGAAACCAGCTAAAGAATACCCTAAAAAAAGAAGTAAGAAATAACTGGAGACGGGTTATAAACAAATATACTACTAACCCGAGCATCCCCTATAATAAGGGCCTTTAGACTATAGCAAGATAGGTAAAAAAAAAAAAAGGCAGGATGCCTAGCAGAAGACCTACACCTACTACCCCTATAAAGAGCAGGCGAACCACAGGCCACAAGCAATAATAATAAGAAGGCGAAGATCCTTATAGAAAGATTTTTCCCCTAACCAGCTCCAGTAGACCTTAGTGATATTACTAGTAAAACACTGGTTATTTGCCTAAGGGTTAACAGCGATATAATAACCAAAGAAATGGCTAGAACTATTAGTTGCCTCTTAAATAATATAGTACTAGGACTAGATGGGATCCTAAACGAAGCCTTAAAGACCTATAGTCCACTTATAGCACCTTAGCTTGCAGATATAGCCAGAGCATGCTTTATAATAGGCTACTATGTATAACTTGGAAGATCTATAACAACGGTTATTTTATAAAAAGAAGGTAAAGTAGACTACTTAATCCCAGGAAGCTACCGCCCTATTGCCTTAAAAAACACCCTAAGCAAGATCTTAGAAAAGGTTATAGCGGACTATATAGTAGACACGGCAGAGAAACACGCTCTACTACTATAAAGCTAAATAGGGGCAAGAAAGAATCACTTAATACTATTAATACTTACACTACTTGCTGCTACTATTAAAACTATATGGGCTATGCGTAAGGACTTTATAGTGTTAATGCTTAGCCTAGACATTAGTGGCGCCTATAATAATATACCCTATAAGCACCTCCTATATATTCTTAGGGTAAAGGGCTTCCCAAAATGGATTATATAATTTGTTTAAGGGTTTATAGGCTAGAAAGAGATATTACTAATCTTTAGCGGATACCAGAGCCCCCCTATCGCAGTTATAATAGGTATACTATAAGGATTACCTCTTTTGTCCTTACTTTTCCTTTTCTTTATAAGCAACTTACTCAATACCTTTAAGGAAGGGGCGACTTAGGGGATAGGCTTTATTAATAACACAAACCTAATTACATATAGGCCAATAGCCGCAGAGAACTATAGAACACTAGAGAAAGCCTATAATACCTATATAGAATAGGTAAGACAATATAGAGTCTAATTTTTACTAGAGAAATACCAGCTAATCTATTTTATAAGAAAACGCAACTAATCTGCAGATCTCTAGCATATAATCCATATCTAAGGCTTTGGGGGTTAACCAGTTTAGGGCCTAAGGGTATTAAGAGTATGGGTAGATAGTAAGCTCTAGTGGAGCGCATATACGGTGCAAGCGGCCTATAAGGGCTAAGTACAGTACATTACATTATCTAGGATTGTTAATTCTATATAGGGTCCATACTTCCAGAGGTTACACCTACTATATATAGCAGTTATCCGGCTAACTATAACATATAGATCCAGTATTTGGGCCATTAAAGAAACTGAGAAGGGCCCCCCTAAATTACTCCTTAAACCACTCCAAAAGGTCTAAACAGCCTGCCTTTAGAGTATAACAGGCGGGTATAAGCGAACGGCCACAGCACTGCTTAAGAAGGAAGCTAATATTCCCCCCCTACAACTATATATTAAAGCCGCTGTAATATAAAGGGCGCAAAGTAAACGCAACTCTAATATTATAAAGTATATTAAGACACGCCTAAATAAACTATAGAGGGACCCTAGGGCGCCTTATAGGAGAATAAACCAACAACCCTAAAGTAGGGAAGAGATATTGGAGAAACAGGTAAAGAAAGTAGAAGAAAAATAGTACTGCGTTAGGGCCCAGGTCTATATAGAGGAGGAAGGGAGACGTGCAAGAGGCAGTAAAGACAATAGTAAGAAAGAGAAAGGAGCTAAAGTAGAGCATAAAAGAATACTAGGAAACCATCTTCCGCAATATAATACTGGTTGGACCAACGCTAGAGAGGCGCATAGGAGTTAAAGGTACAGAGGCTAACTTAGGCAAGAGAAACCTAAGCCATAGCATGGTTAACGCTATAGGGGGTAAACACTTAAGAGCTCTAAGAAGGCCTAACAAAGGTAGAAAATATAATAGCAACACTCTTAAGAATAGGGATAATAGGACTAAAAGATTGGCTTTACTAGGTAGGTGTTTTAGTAGGCAGCCCAAGATGCGAATATAGCTGGCCAAGACAGACACTAAAATATGTAATACTGTTATACCCCCTACATACCAACTAAGAAGCTATACTCTTAGTAGCTGGTATAGAGAACTATAACATACTACTCTTAATATAAAAAGGTCTTAAGGTGGTTACCTGGTGGCTTATTAGCTAAAATATGCTAGACCAGTTTTAGGTTACAAAGGAAATAGTAATAGAAGGCAAAGGGGCGAGCAATAGGCGCCCCCTAATGACTCTATAGTAGTAGAGCAAAGTTTGCGATACTAGTGCGTCTATAGGCTTGTTACGGCAGCAGTAGTTCCCAAGGAGGTCAAAAAGTAAAGTAGTAGAGCACTATAGGTGACTCGTAGGCGCCTTATAGGCGAGTTCTAAAAGGTAGGGAGATGGATCACGGGGTTTTCTCAAAAGAGTTTTCTCCCTATATGTATATAAGGAGTAGTCCGCGTGGGCCCAATAGGGATCCGAATCGGACGTTAAGCAATAAATAATAATAAATACTTATCCTTGCTTTCTAAATATTAGAAATATATTAGAATAGCCCTTAAACACTTATAAGATATAGGCTTACAATATAATATTAAGAAATACAAGTTCCACACATCTAAGGTTATATATTTAGGCTTAATTATATCCCATAACAGAATTAAAATAGACCCTAAGAAAGTTGCTGTAATTATAAACTAAGAAAGCCCTAGCAATGTATAGGATATTTAAGGGTTTCTAGAATTCGGAAATTTCTATTAATGGTTTATTAACCACTTCTTGGAAATTACTTAGCTGTTAGTAAACTTAATAAAGAAGAACATAAAATTTAAATAGACTGCTAGATATAAATAAGCTTTTAAAAACTTAAAATATTGCTTTATAACTACTCTAATCTTTACTTACTTTAACTCTAACCGTAAATATACCGTTAAAACTGACTTGTCTGATTATGCGCTAGGGGGAGTGTTATTATAATATAATAAAAATGGCGAACTATATCTAGTAGCCTTTCTCTCCTAAAAACTCGCCCCTACTAAATTAAACTATAAGATATACAATAAGGAACTGCTTATAATTGTTAGATGCTTTAAACAATGGCGTCTTAACCTAGAAAGATTATTGTTTCTAATATATATATTAACGGACCATAAGAACCTGCAATACTTTATAACTATAAAACAATTAATATAGCGCCAAATTCGTTAGGCCGAATACCTCTTATAATTTAACTTTAAAATTATATATTAACTAGGCAAACTTAATTAAAAGCCTAATATATTAACACGACAATTACAGGACTTACCTATAAATACTTTAGATAAACGGATTATAAATTAATTATAGATCTTACTGCCCCCTAAATATTTTAAAAAACTATGCCCTATGTTCCTAAATATAGAACTTAAAAGAAATAAATTAGAAATTAATAAATAGGAAATAGAAATTAATAAGCTAATGGAATACAAATATAAGAATAATATATAGATAATTAATATAATGAAAGCGATTTAAATGGGAAAATGATAGTATAAGGATATCACACTCGCTAAATGTAATATTTAAAATAATTAATTATACTATTAATAGAAGATAGTAGTTCTGAATTCCAAACCTTTACAATTTAAGATACTTGAATTTGTATATAACTCCCCTATAGCAGGACATTCTGGCTATATAAAGACTTATAAGATTGTTTAATAAGTATATTACTAGCCTATAATGCACAACTATGTATAAAAATATGTTTAAGTATGCAGAATATGCGTGTATAGAAAGACCTCTTATATAAAGAAGTAAGGAGTACTTTAACCGCTACCAGTTCTAATATAAAGATAGCGTAATATCTTAATTAACTTTATAGTTAACTTGCCTAGCAGTAACAGGTTTATAAATATTATGGTAGTAGTTAACCGTCTTATAAAAATGCGATATATAATTCCTATGGACTTAATTAATATAATATTAGTAGCTAAATGTTTTATTAAGCACATCTTTAAGCTACATAGACTTCCTAATATAATAATATCTAACTATAAAAGCCAGTTTGTTTTGGACTTCTAGTAAGCTTTATATAAACAATTAAGCATTTAAATATAACCTTTAACTACATTTTATCTAGAGATAGATGGCTAAACTAAAATTGCAAATGTAATTATAGAATAATACTTATAAATATACTACTCCTACCTGTAAGATGACTAGGAAAAATAGCCATCTTTAGCTAAGTTTACTGCAAATAATATAATAAATGTATTAATAGGCGTAACGCTGTTCTACGCAACCTATAGATAAAACCCTTAACTTGGATTTAAACTATGACCTAAAATTAATATAATAGGACCTATAATTAAACGGATCTAGTTAATTAACGCGTATAACTTTGCTAATTAAATAAAGTAGTTAATGGAACTATTATAAAGTAAATTAATATATGCTTAAATGTTATCGGAATGGTATACAAATAAAGGATGAGCTCCCGCATAGGACTTTAAGGAAGGTAATATAGCCTACCTAAATACACAAAACCTAAAGACTTAACGGCCCTTAAAGAAACTTAATTGGAAGTTTATAGGCTCGTACTAAATTAAGAAGAAACTAAGCCTATATACCTATAGGCTTAAACTACTAACTAAGATAAAAATATACCTAACGTTTTACGTAAGCCTATTACAACCTTTAAAAGATAATCCTATAACTTATAAAGTGCCGCTGCTATCTCCTATAATTGTTAATAATAGTAACGGTTCTTACTTTATTAACTTAATTAATAATATGCAATAAAAAATATAATCTAAACAATTTAAACAATTTAAACTTCTTATTAAGTGGAAAGGATATAAAATATAAACCTAGGAAACCTATAAACAGATTAAGGCTAATGCGCCTTTTCTAGTAAAAGAATTCCATAAAGACCATCCTTTGCGGCCTGCTCTGGCTAGATAGACATAACATAAAGGTAAATAACTGCCACCTGATATAAAGACACAAAACATAATAGCAGGAAACTTAAAATTAAAAAGAACTTAAAGTATATTACAACGCTTATAACGCGATAAGTTATAAATTCTTAACCAATTTAAATTGTTTTAGACCTTTAGCTAAAAGGGGGGGTACTATAACAGGACTAGCCCAGTTATAGTAGGAATGTCTTAGTGAAACACTCAATAGATAAATTCTGACGCTTTAATTAAATTCCGCTAAATTCTGCCGACTCGATTAAATTCCACCAAATTCCACTAACGTAATGGAATTTGGTCGAAACCTGTCAAAATCCGCGTGGGCTCGTGCCCACGCGTCTGCTGCCAAGACCTTGAATATTTAGTTACAAGTTTTCTATATTCCTTTCTCTTCTTTACGCAACGTCTTATACTCTACAAGAGCTATATACCCATAGATTTAGATAGAATTTATATTGTTCCTTCAAATCTTCCCCGAAGCCTCTTCGCGCCCTCACATTGCCTTAGCTTATATTAGGAATTTCCTGCCTTCCTTATAAATTTGTTCTACACGTCATTCCTTTAGGCGTTCAATTTGTCCTACAACTTTCGCTGCAGCCTCTTAAAGCCTATTATTTAAAGCTTTAAGACTGCAGTACTATTCCTTGGATTAGCAGGCTTAAATACTATAGATACTTTTTGTTATTAACTTGGCTTTTTAGATAAGAGATTCCAGACAAGATATAATAGTAGATATTGTTAATATTATAGTAAGCCTAAAACTTTAAGGGGTTAAGAATTTTAAAAGGTGCTTATAATCTCAAGGGCTTGCGTGGTTTAAGAGTGTAGGCTAACTTAGTGCCAAGCCTAGGATATATAAGGCTGATTTATTAGGTGGCAACTTTAAAACTTATAAACTGGGGTTATATAGCCACTTTTATAAGATTTATACTTTTCTAAAGCACCTACTAAAGGAATTTTTCTGTATTACCCTCGCCTTCTATTAATTAAAGATGTCTATCTGGCTCCTATATATTAACTAAGACCAGAACTAAGACCCTACTATACACGGCCTCTCTATTTCCATAGCTATAGTAGGAGCGTACCTTAAGCCTATTACTGGGCTTAATCTCCACTATGCCGTAAGATATTAGTATTATCTAGCGTTCACTCTAATGCTTACCACTAGGATTTCGTATCTAAACTATTAGCGATGTTTTAATAAGCAGCCCCCCTTTCTATAGCTATACCGAGTAGAGCCTTCTATTGCGTTAGAATAATGCCAATATCTATCTAGCGTCTCCTAGGGTTAATAAAGAAAGGCCGTAAAGCTAGAGGAGTATAGTGAATATCTATAGCACAGCTGCGTCGCTAGGTATAAAAGAAGGCGGATCTTTTAAAGAAACGATACCATCTATACTTAGCTCCTTATTCTAATTTTCCTCTAAAGACTAGTACTATTAACCTTTAGCTATTTCTCTAATCTTATACTTTAAATCAGCTCTACCCTTTAGGTAATATATAGACTATATTAAAGACCCTAAACACTCCTTTAGGCAGCCCTACTTTATTACTAGCTCAGCAGACCCTTACTATATAGTATACTCTGCAATCCCTAGAGCTGCTAAAGGTAGCTATAGTAACAAATACGTTGTCTACCTCTACCTCTACCCTAGGAGGCCTAGTTGTCGAGCTACTAGCCCCAAAAGACCCTAAAACTAAAGCGATATCGCAAGCCTCTAGGTTGGAGTATAAGACGGTAAATAAAGTATATATTTTTATAGGTGTGCATATATAGCGCTACTAACACTATTTCTTTATAGTTGGGATAAGAAAGCTTATTAGTACAAAATTGCTAAGCCAGTGACCCTAATAGGAGAGGTTAATAAACTAGACTAATACGTGTTTATTAATCGTATTTAAATTAGTGGGCATAATATTCTTTATAAGTGTTTTTAATTACTAAAGATAAATTATAGATAAGAAAACCAAAGGCTCTACGTCTTACATTGATGTTAAGTTTAAGGGGTTGCGAGATGTTCTAAGGAAGGTCTTTAAAGATATCCGTAAGATCTACCTAAGAAAGGACAAGCCTTTGGTGCGGAAAACCTCTACTATTAAAACTTACCGGCTTATATCGTGTATAGGTCGAACAGAACCTTCTATATAAATTTCTCCCAGAACTAAAATTATATTAAAGTAGTATAAATGTCAACTCTAAAAATAAAGTGTATTTAAAATATCTAGACCTCTTAATTAGCTTTATTAAAACCACCTATACGTCTATAACTAAACGCCTCAAACCCCTTCTTAAGAACCGTGAAATTATATATAATCTACTCTAGGCTCTCTTTAAGCCGAACTTAAAGGTTTATACTACCTATCCCGGTACTGGCGAACCGAGATATGTTATATTTAATTATAGTAAGGAGAAAGTAAGACCAAGCGGAGCCAAGTACTTCTATCTAAACTGTCGCTACTTCAATTTTAATAGGAAAGTGTTTAGGGAAGCCGCCCTTAGGCTTACTATTAAGAAGTTTTATGGAATAAAACGGATAGACTTCCTCTAGGTATTTCCTTTAGAGTATTACCGAAAATCAAGCAAGATCAGAGCACGGCTAATTAAGTATAGTCGAACGTTTAATGACTTAAGAGATGTCTACTACCGCTAGTACTAAGGGACTACCTTTTATAAGGATAAAGACGGCAATAAGATTAAAGTCTTTATTAAGAGCTGAATTATAGTTAATATGGCGTATTTCCGGCAAATTAACCCTAATTACGCTAGACCACAAATTAACAAGTCGCCGGAAATATTGGACTTATTAGCTATCTTTAATTTTACGGGGGGCTTAATCAAAAGGAAAGACTAAATTAAGAGAACAGATTTAGATCTAATTAAAATAAAGGATTAAGATTTTCTAGTTAGCAGCCTAACTGTGCTAGGTTTTAGTTTGGGTGATAAGTTCTGGTGTATGTTATCTTTACTTATATATAAGCGGCATTTGCTAACGCGTTATAGTTAAATTCGCAGTTGCTAATATTAGTAATATTACATGGAACCCTTCTTCCTTTAATAACCTTAGGATTCCTACCTAGTAAAAGGAGATTATCTAAGTTCTTAGTAATACCTACTTATCTTAAAACTCTCACCCTATCTTAGATAACTTTATATTAGGTAAATGGCGTGGACTTATTACCCTTCTATAGTATATTACTAAGCCCTCTCTTATAAAATCAGTTATACTATTATCTACTAAGATAAGTAAATTAGTGGGCTACCTAGTGTTGGTAAGACCTTAATAGTAGAGGCGATATTAGAATACCTTAGGAGACCACTTTATATTATATATCTTTATTCTCTTATAATTACAGCTCTTTCTAACCGAGCAGATCTCTGCTCGAGAATTAGGTACGACCGCAGATATACTTAAGGAGAAGCTTTTTTTTATTTTTAAGATAGTAACTTACTAGAAAGCCATTCTGCTCCTTAATAAGGCGGACGTATTTATAGAACAGCGTACTACTAATAATATTTATCGCAATGCCCTTGTTTTTATGTTCTCGTGTAAGCTTAAATACTATAAAGGAATCTTATTTTTTATAACTAACTAGGTAAAGACAATTAATAAAGCCATTGTAAGCAGAATATACCTCGCGCTCTAATACGGCCCATTAAATTGGAACTCTTAAGAGGCAGTCTAGAGAAGTTTCCTCAACAAGGCAAGCACGATAAAAGAAGCCGCAGATTTCAGGGAAAAGGACCTTAATATTCTAGTAGGGAAGGATCTTAATAGCTAAGAGGTAAGAGCCTTTGCGCCTATAGTAAAGCTAAGCTAATTAATTTTCTAATCTAGATTAAAAATGCTGTTTTTATAGCTTAAGCATTAGCTAGCTATAAAGAGACGTAAGTGTCCTTATTATATCTAGAATTTGCTATTAATATAAACGTAGAATTTTAGCGTGATTTTATAAGAGGAGGTAAGTTTAATAATATATAGTTCTACGCTTAGCTCTCTTAAATTTACTAGGGTATTGGGGGTCTATAAAATACATGCCTTTTTGGCGCGTAGGTAGATATATATTTAGGATTTAGCTATCTTTTTCTTTTTTTCTTTATGTTTTTTCCTATTTATACTTACTAATAATTAGAGACAGTATATTACTTAACTATACTATTTACTAGCTAGTAATATATATATATATATATCCCAATAACTTTGTGTTATATAGTTTTAATATAATATAGATGCATAGCCTTAATCCTAAAATATGGAATCTAATATTACCGGATAGAGTTATATAAGCGGGTTTCTATAGCAAAAAGCGAATTACTTAAAGGGAGCGTAAATGGCTTTTATTCCTATACGGGGCATAAGCCTATATACTTACTTACTCCTATAATAATAAGGCTTATACAGTAGGCTATAGCGCGGGGGAATTGCTAATAGATCTAGGAATAGGAGAACGGAAGCCATAGGGCATTAGTTCCCGTACGGGAGAGGAAAACGTGGCTATTAGCTTCCGTAGGGGAGTAAAAGCCGTACGGGAATATAAGCCGCAGGGGATTGGTTCCTATAAGGCGGTGAAATATATAGGCATTAGCACCCGTAGGGGATTTATTAGCGTAGGAGATTTATTACTATAGGGGAATTGTTGCCGTAGGGGAGTGGATTCTATAGGGGAGTGGATCCTATAGGGGATTTATTAGAGTAGGGGATTGGATCCCGTAGGGGATTATTAAAAGTAGGGGATTGGTTCCTATAAGGCGGCGAAATATATAGGCATTAGCTCCTATAGGGGATTTGTTTAAATAGGGGACTTATTTAAATAGGGGATTAGCTAGAGTAAGGGATTAATTCTTTTATAGCCTCTATTTAGGCAGTATAAGGCGGCTTTTAATAGGCTAGGGAGTAGATTATATATTTTATGGAAATATAAAGCCTATATAGGATAGTAGAGTATAGGGACCTAATAATCTAGCAGAAGATTAGGTTATCCGCTTTCCTAGGTTTATTTAGCCCACCCTATGCTGTTTTATATGCGTTTTAACTAAGGCAGCGTGTTTTATAGAAATATAAAGCCTATATAAAATAGTAGGGTATAGGGACTTGGCGATCTAGCGGAAGATTAGATTATCTACTTTCCTAAGTTTATTTAGCTTAGGCGACTCGCCCAATGCTATTTTATATGCATTTTAACTAAAGGTTACTACCTAGCCTTAGCCGTCTAAATCTCCGCGAAACTTTATTTATACAATAGAAGAGTAATAAAATATTATTCTATCTACTCTACTAGCACCTTTAGATTCTTCCTTACCTCCTAAAGCACCTCCTTTATTTAAGAAGGAAGTTTTTTATTTTTTCCCTTTCGCCTTCTACCGCCTAAAAATACTACCTTTTGCAATCTATTGACCTAAGGGATTAGTGGCTAATAGTATAGGAAAAAGTTATTACTTATAGTCTTAAGAAAATCCTCTTTATTAGCCACTGTACCCTTTTTCATTTTAGCTAGTTCTTTTATATCTAAGAATTCCACCTATTAAACCTGTTAATAATGTTGCCTAATTAGGACCCAGTTTTTAGTCCTGTTTTTATAGGGTTTCGCCTAGTTCTAGGCCCCTTAAGGCTGCTAGGCTCTAAGTTCTGGCCCCTAAGTCTTAAGTAAACTTGCCCTTTATTATAACTAAAGATAATAGCTTGTTAGGGTTTCCGGTGCTTGCACTACCCGCCCTATTATAAATGGTTGGCGCCGCACGGTCCTTATAGTTCTTGGCAAGCCTTATAAAACTTCATACTATACTTTTTACGATCTCTTCTAGGACCCTATATTAGTTATTAGCCTAAAGTGCGAAAATCTACTATAGTATACATAAAAATCAGAGTCCGATTTGCAAGCAATTATATAATAAAAAACTTAGAATTCTAATCTCTTTTAAATAGGGTAGTTCCTTTAGAACTTATAGCTAGTCCGGCTATACTAGCCCTCCTAATAGGGGGCATGGACCAATATATAGCTATATAGCGTTATATTATCACTCCACTTTACTTTACGTACGTACCTACTTTACCTCACTTTATCTACCTTACTTTACTTTACTTACTTTTCTTCTCCCTGCTATTTAAGCCTTTCTATAGATGGCTCTATGGCTTCTACCCCTACGCTTATAGACTACACTAGCCTTATCGCCGTGCTTAACAATAAAATTTAAAGGGTTTTAAGCGGATTCTCCCCTCTAGAAGATCTTAAGAAAAATAGGCTATTAAAGGTAGTAGCTATTATATAACAGTTCACTAGCACTACGCTGAGACACAGGATCGTCGCCTGAGAGGCTCCGAGACAGGATCGACCCTACCCTTATATATCTCGGATATGGTTAAATATTAAGTTATAGACTTCGGAGTTCGAGGTCTACTTTTATATATTTAGTTCACTTGATTTCCATAGATTTAGAATTAAGTCGCTTATTTAATTCTCCTATACCGCAAGCTTATAGTTATAAGTCCGGATCGTACTACCTACTAAACCAATCAATCTACTACCTTATTTAAGAAGTCACTACTTCTACCACCTTTGCAAGTGTCTTGAGCTTCTTCATCTACCAAACAAACGGACGGTTAAGCCTGACCAACGAACGTACCTAACTAATAATTAAACCAACGAATTAAAACAAAAGCTTGGAATGTTAAAATAAGATTTCGCCAAGACGCTAACCCAGGACCCTACTTAACCTGCTAAATTCTAAAAATAATAACCAATACAGACGGACCTTATTTAAAATTTAACCTTATCCTTAACAAGCTATCTAATTGGATGCAATGGTTCTTTATTATTTAAGATACTGCCAAAACTAATAAGGTATGGTAGTATATTAACCTATTAAAGAAGAAAACCAAGCTTCTAAAGCTGGAATTACCTAGATAACCTATACTAAGAAACGTGCTTTCTACTGCTACGTTAATAGCCAAGCTAGATCTAAACCAACTTATTATCTATAATTAACTCTATGCTGAGTACAAGGACGATATCTGTATATATTAGAAGCAAGAGCAAGCTATAAACGATATCAGCAATTACGTTGTTCGTATAACATCAGTATCCTACCTTCTACTTATTAACGGCCTTAACACGGTACACGAACGGCTTTAAGTACTTAAGAAAACACTAGCCCCTACCACCTTAGGTTAAAAGTATAACGTCCTTAATTAATATACGGCTCTAAAAGCCTATAATAAAAAGCAGAGCATTAAAAAATGGTTAAATAACTGGAGGAACGTCTATAAGCTGGCAGAAGAGTTAAAGCTACTAGACGTATAAGGTTTTAGGCCACACTACAATTTTGTATAAGTAATTAAACCTATCTCTTCTAGCTTTGTAGGAGCACTTAAAGTAGACCTTATTAGAAAAGAACGGAAGGACAAAGAGGCCCTATCTATTATTGACCTTATTAAGGAATTTAAGAAGCATTACCGCATACAGCAAGCATCGTCTACCTCAACTGCTAATAACTCTGCATTTGCAACCCTTTAAAATAATTCCAATTCCAATTTAGACTCCAACAGTAATTTAAATTTAAATTTAAGATAGAACAAGGAATGCATATACGGCATTGTATATTGGTTTAACAATTGCTATTATATTACTAAGTATAAGCGCCCTTAAGGATAGAGACTAGGGGTAGACGACTAGAAGAAAGTAGATAAAGCTATCTTATCTATACCTTGGATTAAATGCATTATTAACCAAATCTAAAAAAAGAATAGGAAGTAAAGGAGAATAATTAGAATATAGAATCTACAATTAATTTTAATTCTAAAACCCCACCTTCTACTAAACCGACTAGCCATATTGCCGTGTTTAGTACTAGTTAAACTCCTTTTAAACTCTAGAACACCTGGATACTTAACCCTAACGCAAATATCTACGTCTATAATAATAAAGAAGACTTTACCTTCTCCTACCTAGCTGTAAAAGACGACTACCTAATTACTAGCGGAAATTTTAAAAAAAATATAAGCTTACGGAATAGTAACTATTACTGTTAATATACCTACTGGGAAGTTAAAAATAAAGCTATCCTATGTAGCACTAGTACCCACCATATTTATAAATATTGTAGCACTCTTAAGAGCTACTAATAATGATGTCCATTTTGACTTAGGACGAAATGTGCTATACCGTCTAGCAACTGGTAAAATAGTCTGCTATGCGAAAAGACTAGGGAGCTACTGGGCACTGATGCACAGAGAGCCTACGAGTACCCTAGATTTAACTTAATTAACATTTTTAACCTCTAAGAGGTACTAGTTAAGCCGTATGGCCTATAAACTAATTAGAGCCACAGCTACAAGATGGCATAAAATACTCGGCCATATAGGACCTAATGCTATTGCGCAGCTTCCTAAGCATATTATTAGCCTAGAGCTGACCGAATTAACTACCGAATGAGCACCGCTTAAAATTGAATGTAAAACTTACTTATTAGCAAAGCATACACAGCAGATCTCTTAAAGACGAGAATATAAATTTCTAGCCACTCGACCATTTAAACGGCTAGTATTTAATATTATCTACCTTAGAGTACCAGGATATAACGGCGATAGATATATTATACATTTCTATTGCACGTATTCTAAATTTAACTTTATGTTTACCTCTAAGAATAAGGACAAAGCTACCATCCTACCTACTATTTATAAGACTTACCATTTAATTAAAACATGATTCTACTAAGACATTATCTTCTTCTAGGGTAATAATAAATAAGCATTTAGACAAATGGAAGACACCCTAGAGACGTAATATGCAGACAAAGGCATTACCTTTAAATGCTAAGTACTATATACTAAAGAACAAAATAGTGGAGCAGAATAATCTAGACGAACCTTTATGGAATAATTAAGATCTATGCAGCTGGAAGCATTTTTACCCCTATCTTTAGGACCAGAAGCTTTCCTTACTGCTGGCTATGCCCTTAATTAAACGTCGAATAAACAACTAGGGTAGAAAACTCCGTACGAGACCGCCTACGGTAAGCTGCTATTACTTACCTATATGTATAAATACGGTTGCAAGACCTATACGCTAAATAAATAAGTTAGAAAGGGAGACAAGCTAGCTCCTTATACATTAATTGGACACCTAGTCGGCTATAATTTAATAAATATCTACCAAATTTAGATTCTAAGTCTTTATAAAGTTATCCGAACTAGAGATGTTATATTTAATAAGACCTCGTTCTACAACCCTAAAGGCTAAAACGTTAACTACCTGCTAAGGGAAGCATTAGAAGACACTATCTAGATAATTAGTTTACTAGAACCTCTCTATAAGGATAAATCTAAGGACGAATCTATCTTATATAGACCTACCTTAAATATAGATTAAATAACTACATCGAACGATTTAGCAGAGCTTCCTATAAAGGACACTAAACAGCTACTAACTCCTAGCAGAACGGTATCTCCAGACCTACCAGAAACAAATACCTCACCACAAGGACTTCAAGACAATATCTTGGATATAATTAAAGCAATTCCTACTCAGCTAGGTTCGCTAGAACTGTCTAATATAACTCTACGAGCTAACGAAGTCTTGGCCAATTCTTCTGCCGACCTTATCTAACTAAAAGGTTCTAAACGAATTTGACGTTAAGTGTATACAATAGCACTAGCCAATTTACCTACCCTATTTGGTTACTACGCTGGATTTGCTATAGGACTAGTAAAGGACATTAACCGAACTAGATCCTCCCTATATTAAGATAACCTTCCACCTAAACTAAGGAACCTTAAAGAGCTAAGAAAGCACCCTTTAACTACCGGCTTTTAAAAGGCTATGGAAAAAGAATATAATAACCTAAAACGCTAAGGGACATTTAAGACTGTATTAAAGGAAGAAGCAAGCAACGACTAGATCCTTTTATTAAAATAGGTCTTTAAATACAAGTTCGACAGCGATAGTTACCTTTAAAAGCTAAAAGCTTAACTATATGTCCGTGGAGACCTACAGATCACCAAAGAGGAGACCTATGCAGCAACCCTAGCTACTCAAATATTCCGTGCCCTTATGGCTATAGCAGCCGCATTCAATTTGGAGATTTGATAGTATAACGCTGTAAACGCATTTATAAATGCTAGACTAGATAAGCTAGTCTACTACTGCCTAGAAGGATTTAATCAAAACGGACATATCTTAAAGCTACTTATGGCGCTATACGGATTAAAAGTCTTACTACTACTTTAGTACAAAGAGCTTACTAGTACACTGGCCAAATTTGGATTAAAGCCTATCTTAGGTACTAACTGCCTTTACACCAATAGACGACTTATTGTCTTTTATATAGACAATATTGCCGTTCTATTTGCCAAAAAGGACCTTTAAAGACTAGAAGAATTTGAAGCTAAACTTCTACATTAATACAAGATCTGTGCACTAGGAGATCTATAATAGTTCCTAGGAATTTAAATCGAACGAGATTATACAAGTAGAAAGCTCTAGCTCTGCCAAGATTCCTATATTAAAAAGATAGCCAGTTAATTTAATATTTAACCAGGAAGATTTCCTAAGTCACTACTTCCTACTAAAGAACTGATTCCGTCCAACCAGTAGATAAACCCTTAAAGAACACTAGCCTACTAGCAACGGGTTAGTTCTCTTACGTACCTTACCGTATTTAGAAGACCTAATATTGCAAAGACGCATTTAAAGCTAGCCGAATTTCTTACTAATCTAAATTAAAAGCACCTTAATGCATTAAACTAAGCTATTGCCTATTGCCTTAGAACAAAATCTATAGCCATTAAATACTCTGGCAAAGTATTTAGAGCATATATCTACTTTAGAAACCCTAAAGGAGAAGATGTTACCTTTTACGGAGCATCTAACGCAGCATTTGCAGACTATAAAGAGACTAGATAGAGCTCTTAAGGATATCTATTTATCCTATTTAGAGGACTAATCGATTAGAAAGCAACCCTATAATAATTAGTAACTCACTTAACTACCAAAGCAGAGCTTCTCTCCCTATCTACTACCGCTGTTAAAATTATCTGGTGGCAGCGTTTCTTTAAGGCAATCGGTCTTAATTTAGAACGCGATTTTACCCTGCTATGTAACAATATACAGACTATACAACTCCTAAGACAGGATACACTAAAGCTTAACACTAAGCTACGACATATTAACATCTATTAGCACTGGCTTAGACAAGAAGTCTAAGACAAAAAGATTAACGTACAATGGGTCCCTATAGACAAGATGCCTGCCAACGGTCTTACTAAAATCCTACCCCGTTAAAGGTACGAGGCATAAGTAAAGCAATTGAATTTGGTGGACATTCGATATTAGATCACTGCTACAACTAACAAAGACTCTTAAGTATTACCCTGTACTACTCCTAAAGTTATATCTAAATTTCCTATTTTGGTATAGCTTTTATCTTTATTTTATTTTCTATAGCTTTAACTACACCGTTAAATCTAGGGGGGTGTGTAACAGTTCACCAGCACTACGCTAAGATATAAGATCGTTGCCTAAGAGACTCCGAAACAGGATCGACCCTACCCTTATATGTCTTGGATATGGTTAAATATTAAGTTATATACTTCGGAGTTCGGGGTCTACTTTTATGTATTTAGTTTACTTGATTTCCATAGATTTAGAATTAAGTCGCTTATTTAATTCTCCCACACTGCAAGTTTATATATTATCGGGGAGGACTTAGACACAATTATTAGTAATAATTACTATAAAAAATCCAGGATAATTCTTGTTAAACTCTTATCTATTTCCCTTAAAGTTTTCTTCCTATACGCTATTAGCACTACCCTAAATACGCTTAATAAACTATACTAGAACCTACGCAGCAAATAGGTACGTGCTACGACTACTAATATCTACGCCAATACTATCTCTAATTGGTGGCGCACTGTAACTAAGCTAGAGGGCCTAGCTTAGGCGATTAAGCACTACGCCGCTTAGCTCCCTACACCGCTAGACTGGCTAAAGAGCCTAGACTAGGAGACGGAATGCTATAATAATCTACCCTATAGGGCAATGCCGTAGGGAGGGGTGTCTCTAATAATGCCCCTATATAACCTACTAGATTTTTTAAAGGATAAATATATGGACGTACTAGTGTAGATTAACTGCCTATTTAATAAGTGCTCTCCACCCTCTATTAAGTTTGGACCGGCGGAATAGGGTATAAGAATAGAGTTCGGCCTGGGTATTATAAAGGAGGTTATAGAGTATGGTATATAGAGGGAGGCTACTTATATTTAGCTAGCGGAGTAAAGCTAGTAATATGTTTTATTATATTAATATAAGATAATACGTCGGCCTACCTAGTATTATACACTAGTTGCTAGCGTCCACGATAAGGAGGAAATACTTATCCTTAAAATGCTGCCCTGTCTCCATATTTTCCGTTTTAACGTTGCTATATATTTCGCCGCCTACCTATACCGCACTATTCTCGCTATATACCCTAACTACTACACCGTAGAGCTTCCGCCCCTACGGTAGGCCCTTTTAAAGAGAGGAAAACCGATCTATCCTAACCTCCTAGTCCCTAAGCATTATAGGGTTAGTAGATAGGAACTAGCATACCAATTATTAGTGCTCTTGTAAGGGGGAGGGGTGTATAGGGAATAGGGGTTTAAGATAAGACTTACCTTATTTTAGATTAGCTGCTAAAGTGCTGTATTATCCTATATAACATTATTCATAATTAGCGTCTTTCTATCTATACTAGGATATAGAAGTAAATCTTATTAATAGAGTCTTAATAGCCGCCGCTGCAGGTCTATAGCCCTAAATTAACTTGGTTGGTTAGTAGTATTTTATATATAGAGGTAAACCCCAAAGCAACTACAACCCTATAAAGATTAGAAGTTTTAGATATAGTTTTACTAGTAAGACGGACACTTTTTAAGAAGTTCTAATGGAAAGGTAACTACTTATATAGCTGCCTATAGCAAACTTTTACTCTGCTAAGTAGGGCGATATATATACTAAATAGGCGCAATGCTAAAGGTATAATTAGGTTAGTTAGGTAAAGTAAAGTGGAGTAGAGTAAAGTAGAGTGTAGGAGAAGGAAAGTAGTAGCGTAAGGAAAAGGAGGGGGCATATACTGTACTATAGAGGATAGAAGAAGTAAAGTAAAGTAAAGTAGAGTAAAAGTAAAGTAAGGTGGGGACCTATATTATTAACGAATTAGTAATATCCGGCTTTAGCCTTGTATATTCCGGCTATAATAATAGGCTAAAAAGCCAGCTAGCGAAGGCCCTAAGGATTTAAAAATCCTTCTCTACTAGGTAGATCCTAAATCGTTAAGCTTAAACCCTACCTTTTATAATACCTAGGGCAGGGTATATCCCTAGTATTAGCTTACCTTACTTTAGTAAAAGGTAAGACCACCGCAATATACTAAAGATACTATATATAGACGTTCTATATTTTATACCTGCTAGAGGAAGTAAGATTAAATAGTTGTAATTTAGCTATCTCTACGTTACGGAATCGATAGGAAGGGGTTTTATAATTAGCAGTTATATTTAAAAAGGTATATATTTTCTACAGCATTTTAAAACTTAATCCTTTATCGGAGTCTGCTATAAGCACCCTATCTATTATTAAATATTAAACCGCGCCTTTACGTCCCTTATACCCGCAAATACTCTTACTAGGCTAGTATTTAGCAACATCTATAACGCCCTTATGTCTTGGCGCTAGAATAACTAGGTAGATAGCGCTTAAGCTACCCTCCGCCGTATACTTGTTAAGCCCAAGTAGATATATAATAATAAGATAGTTCGCCTTTAACGTAAGATAGAACGTACTAAGTATAATACTAATGGTAAAGCGAGCGATACCCTTATGGAGCCAGATACTAATACTAAGGAGTAGCTTTAAAAGCTTAGTATAGTCTAGGTTAGCTATTATCTACTAGGGCTATAGTCTTCGCTAGCTATACCGGAGAGGGGATAGGCGGCGGAAAAGGGCCTCTTAGAAAATATACCTATTAACCTACTCCTCTACACTAGGTCTTTTATAAAGTCGTATAATATTAACCTTTAGAACCCCTATATGCGGTTTAACTTCTTTCCTAAAAGTAAGGGCCTCTATATTATAGGCTGCTCTAGGTCTCCGTTAGCGTAGTTAATAGTTAATAGTAATGCAGCTACGCGGCAGCCGTATTACTTAAACCAGTATAGTATAAAGATACTGCTTAATAAGCTTAAATACCACTTCTAGTAGATGGAATTTGCTGCTAAAGATAACTTTAAGGAAGCGCGTAGACGCTATATAGCTCGCGCTCTTGGCGGGCCGGCGGCTATTAATATTAATATTAAGATGCCAACCCCACTCCCTAATAAGAGAATAATGGGTAAGTAGACACTATAAGATACTCTAGGTGCGGGCAGTTATAGAAGAGTATTTTTTACCTTAAATTAGTTAGCTAACGTGGCCGCTATTAAAGTGGTAGAGCGGACTTGCCAAAATTATTATAGTATAAATAAAGAGATTAAGATACTTTAGGAAGTAACTAATCTTGTATAGAAGTTAAAGCTAATAACGCCCTAGACCTTTAGTAACTTAGTGGGGACTTAAAGTAAAGGGTAAGCCTCTTATATTCTTAAAATTATAGTTTAAGAGAATGCAGCTAACATATAAGCTTAATAGAGGGTGTAAGGGCATAATAATAAAGGCGGCGATTGTATTCCGCGCCGCACTGCTAGGTATTAAAGTTATATATAATAGACGCTGGCTATACTATAACCTAAAGCCGACTAATATCGGCCTTATTGGCAAGCCGCTCCGTTCTATCCTACTAAACGTTAGTATATCTAGGTATATCTAGGCAGGTGGGTCGTTACAGCCTAAGCTAGGTATAGTTAGTATAATCAGCTATCTCGCTCCTAAGCTTAAGCTAGAGGACTATAACCACTCTATTAATATTTAGTTTATAGGCATTATCTTATTTAAGCTAACGTATAACTACTACCCGTAGAAGTTCTCTATTAACTTATAATACGACGGTAAGAATAACAAGAAGCTATACCCTTTCTTTTAGAAGAGTTATTAGAATACTATTAATAAAATGGCTAGGGATTATAAGAGTGCGTACACGTTGCTAGCTAGAGGCTATATATATTATAAGTGTTCCACGTTGTAGAGCTTTAATAGCTTCTAGTAGTAGACAGGCTAATCTTATAAGGCTATTGCCTAGGTGTACGGTAGGGAGCAGGTAAGCCGAGCATGAGTTATAAGGAGAGTCGATGGAAGAGGACGATATGGTAAAGAGTAGGTATGGCAATACCTTGTACGGAGACGAACCGATAAGGAGGGAAGGGCTGTAAGCCTAAGGGAGCTTATAAGGAGGTGCCAAGAGCTAGCCGAAGGCTAGCCTTGGCAGCCGCCAAAAGATCCCTTACAAATCTAAACTTATAGTTAGCGGTCTCTTTATTAAGATAGTAAGATACTAGTAGATAGTAAGCAACTATACACAGCGCCCTAATATTGACGAGGTTCTCTAGTACTTAGCTTAGGGCCCGCGCTACCCAAATCTCCATAGGCAAAGAGATGACGGTTAAAGTATAGCCTTAAAAATAGGAAGGTATAAGCGAGTATTATTTAGAAGGCCGTCTAGCTAGCATATTATAGTTATATAAGAGAGAGACTGGTAGCACTAGTGTATATACCGTATCTAGTGCTTATAGCAATTAAATTCCCATTTCTTTTAATAATAATGCCGCTGCCCTATATTTTATTGCTTCTAACTATGATTAGGCCTAGGGTTCGTGCCACCCCCTTATCGTGCCCTATATATTAGATTATATAATAACGCTTCCTTACCGCGCCCGTACTAACTTATGGATTATTTAAAGGCTTACCTCCCTACCTTTTTAACCTCTACCTAAAATAGCCTAACTTATAACGTCCCTGCATACAGCCATTACTAGCTATAATATCGCGGCTAGACAGCCTACCTACTACTACGGCTAGCTAAGATCTGCTTATTATAAGCCTATATCCTTTTAATTTAGTTTTGCATTACGGCCTATTAAACTAATAGTAGCGTAAACTTGCAGAACTGCTTTAATATTATTACTACTTAAGGTGCCTACCTTATTTCTTGAGCGGGTACACCAGTATCCTAGGAAGCCTACAATAACCAATTCGCTACCGCACTTAAATAGCATCTTAATATGGTTATCACCAAACAGATATATAGAAGTGTTATATATTATAGCGCCGCTAATAAATAGCCTATGGGGTATAAGCCACTAAAGGTTAAAGAGAAGCGTAAGGCTAAATTAAAGGCGCAGGAAGAGCTTAAGGGGGCCACCTTTAACGATGGCAGCAATAATAACAATAATAATAAAGATAAAGGCGGTAATAATATTAACGCTAGAGTTGGTCTAGGAAAACTAGTAGTAGTACTAGTGTGGGAGGGTACGACCTCTCTTAGATAGGAAGTTACGGTATAGTTAATCTGTCAGTTAGTCGTAATCAGCCAGTAGGAAATCAGTCAGTAAGAAAGGAGGAAAAGAGTGTATTAAAGGAAAAGTATATGTCTGTTAGTCCTGTTTAAGTTGTTTAAGACTCTAGGGCTCTAGACCAATCTATATAAAATATATAGAAAGCCTAGACTCTCTTAAAGCTATGCCTAATCTAGATACTAAACCCAGGAGGCTAAATTACCCTACCATATACCTCCCCTACCTAAGTCGTTGTCCCCTAACGACTTCTAAAACCTTATGTTCCTACCTATCTTTAAAATAAAGATGCAGCAGGTAACCGTATACGCTCTTTACCCTTACTATAAACCTAAGATGGTAAACAAGGAGACTCCGTTCTGGTTAAATAAGACCGCTCTTGTCTACCTAGCTGGATAGCATAAGAGGTATTAGACTAACGGCTCTTAGATAATATAGCTCTCTTATATCCTTTCACTTGCTTAGTTCTGTCCTACAATTTCTTAGGCAACTCCGCATAACTCTATCCTTCTGCAACGATAGAAGGCACAATACTTAGATTAACCGCAATAGTTAAAAAATCGATTCCATAGTCAACGTAGTAGAAGTACAAGCAGCTATTAAAACGTTCCATCTTAGTTATATATATAAGCTGGAACGCATCCTTGTAGTTCTTAACAGCCCTAAAATAGTAGGAATGTATCTATTTCCTAACTTCGTTCCTATTACCAGTAAGAAAAAGGTTACAATCTTAAATTACTGCCAAAGAATCCTATTATTGTCTACTAAGAAGGGCGTTAGATAAGGTACTGGCAGTAGTAAGCTTAACTATAGTAGGGAAACGGTATGGGATTGCGCCGTAAAGATTAGCATATCTAGATGGCGTGTAAGGCGGCGCCTTTAAGTCTTAGTAAGCATCTGCTAGCTCTGCCCAGGTTCCTCCTTCTATAACCTTAAGGTTATTATAATCATCTTAAATACTAATAAACTATAGTAGTATTATTCGCCGGGTTCTAGTTAAAGGTCCTTTTGCTCCATAAGGAAGGTGAGGCATAGTTATATATATATCTCCTTTCTTACACGGCTAAGCCACCTAGTCGGTTAGATACTTTTCTACGTCCTTAGTGGTCCAGTCTTAATTAGAGATCTTATATATAAATCTATTACCCTTAGTTAATCCTTATGCTTTAAGATCTGCCCACCATAATTCTAAGTGGTAATGTATGCTAGGTAGGATAATTATGTAGTTATCTTTAATTTTACTATCTAGAGAAACGCTCCCTTGGATTATATTAGCGCCACATCCACTCTCTAGAAGAGAGGGAATATTAACGTTAATATAGCGGAAAGCTATAGGGTCTCCTTTAACCGCAAATTTTGCATAATAAGGGTAGGAGATAAGTTGCCACTAGCTATTAGGCCTAAAAGCGTAATAGAGATAGTAGTACTAAGGATCTTGTTTTATTAGCTACTAGCAGAGACCGTAGACCATTGTTCTTAACTAGCTGTAATTTGGCCGTCCATTAATTAGACGCTAGTAATAATGGTATATCCGCATTTCCTTATTAATTATTGCTAAAATGCTAGAATCCTACTACTATCTAAACAGGTTTAAAACCATGGAACTATCTTGCTGCTATATATTTTAGTTGTCTAGTAATAGTATCTAATTAAGCAAAGCCGCTCTGTTGTAGGAAAACTTTAGTGCTAAGTTATAAATAAACTTATACGGTTCTAAGGAGTTAGACGGGACTAGAGATTTATAAGCCTTTCTAAACTAGGAGTACGTAGTAGGATCTATCTTTATAGTACTAAGATAATTATAAGTGTGGTATATTAAACGGAGTCTATGGTACAGTACGGTATGGTTTAGACCCTTTATCGCCAAACCTATACGTCCTTTTATGGCTTGCGTATGCATCTAGCAGACCTTGTATATCTCTAGGTTGGAACCAGCCGCCCTATACTAACTACGCAAGAGCTTTATAACCTTAGTTAGTTTAATTTAGGGACGCTTTAAGATAAGCTAGTATATTATCTTTATAGTTACACCCTTGTTTTAAACGGAGTATTGCTATAGTATCTATAGTCTCCTTAATATACTCCTTATTATCTCTAGGCTTAATAATGTTTTGATTAAATATTAATTATACTCCTAGCCCTCCTACTTCTGGGTAAGTAACCATTAGCCCTCTCCTTGGATTCCTTCTTAAAGAGGATACTGGTAGCTATAGGGGCGAGCCAATAGGCGTTCTAGCTGTAAGAATACCCCTGTTTATGGAAGATAAAGGTAAGTTAACTAATATAGGTAATCCTTATTAAGATGGGCTTGGCATAATACTAACGCCTCCTCCTTAAATAGGTGTTAACGGCTAAGAGGCTAATAGATTTATTATATTAAAAGTATATTAAGAATATATTTATAGTATAAAAGCTAAGCTCTCTCCTACTTGCTTAATTCCAACATTAGTGACCTCTGGTTCCATAGTAGTCAGTCTTTTACTTCTTAGTGGTAGGTCCTTATTTAGAACAAGAAAGCTAGTTAAGTATCTTCCTAAACTATACTTATTTACTACCTTATCTAATATTGCCTATCCTAATATCTTAGGCATAAGCGCGAAATCGGTTAGCTGTAGTTAAGTAGTATTCTTAATACCGCGTTCTGGATAATTAAGCCTCTTAATTAGGGCCTTATTAACTCGCGCCGTTACTTTATAAAGTGGGTAGACGGTAAGCTTTTAGATAGTAGAAAGGAAGTAGTAGGAAACTGCATGTTTAAGCGGTCCATTAAAAACACCTTATCCTTAGGTTTTTCGGATGGTTTCTTTAGCCTTATTATACTGATTTCTTTAATCCTTTGCCATCTTACTAACGTTAGAGATGTTCTTAAAGATTAATAAGAACGCGTCCCTTTCTAGAGATGCTTATAGCCTATTATCCTAGTTAATGAAATTAACTACTATACTAGTAGCATCTATATAGTTCTCTTTTAAGAGCAGAATCTTATTATAGATTTGGATAAGTATAGCCTAATACTAATTAACTGCGAAACCTCTAACTTCTATAAGGACGTCGCCGATCTATTGCTTAGCTCCTTTATATAGTACTAGTGGTCTGCTTAATAAAGACATAACAAGTATACTATTATTAATTCTGCTTGGTTTATTCTTTAGTTAATTATAACTATCTTTAAGGTCTATTAAGGGCGAAAAGGTAAAGTTCTTAATAGGGGTTCTTAATCTAAATGGTCTACTAAATCTAGTGGCGGTATGGGGTTCTACTAGCTCTAATTACTAAACGGACCAATTATAATTTTCTATCCCCAGGATGGAAAATTGCTATTAGCTTAGTAAAGGCAGTAAGTAAAACTAATATCTTTGCAGTGAATAAACCTAGATGGTTATACGCAAATATCCTTCTACCCCTACCTTACTATTAATATATAACAGATTCCTATAACTAAGAAAGCAAATAAAAAAGCATAATAGAAAGAGCTTTAGGAAATACAGCAAATAAATAAATAGATTACATAGCTGTTATTTATATCCCCTCCCCCACCTTAGAACTTAACTGTCCCCTAGTTAAATATTTTATACTTAGTTCTATTAAACAATCCTTCTAGAATATACACTTCTTAAACTATATAGCGTTGCGATACTGGTAGATTTTATATAATATCTTCCTTAGGCTCTAGCTCTGCTATTATTTCTTATAGCATAGTTTCGCCTAACTGGTTAAGCTAGTCCTTCTAGCGGACCTTAGATACCTATTATTAATAGAACTTCTTTAATCTATTCCCTAGAGTTTAGTTGCGGAACAGCGTACTATTAAGATCTTTAATTAAGTACCATCCCTTATGCAGGTAACTCTTATATATATAGAACGGTCCTAGCCATTTTAGATCTAACTTATAACTGCTAGAATAATCTTACTTAAGCTGCGTGTTATAAAGCATAATTATATCTCCAACCTTAAATCCGTCTTGGTGAATGCGATGGGTATTATTAAAATACTCCTTATTTACTACTCTTAACCGTCTTATACGCGTAACAGCCTCTTATATATCTATATCTCTTTGGTTAAACTGCTTTACGTAAAGCGCCAATAGCTTTATAGTGGTTCGGACTATTTCCCAAGGCAATATCTGCCAGGTAAGTACGTAGAGTTTAATAAAAAGAACATGCTTATATCCGTATATAACTCTTGCTAGCGTTATTCCTATAGACCGCTTAATAGTTATTCTATCTACCTATAAGACTATATAAAGATTGTCTAGCTATAAGCTATCTATCTTCGCTAAAGCGTCTATTATAGGCTTATAGCCCCGCTCTATTAAACCTTGCCCCTGTGGGTAATATGCGGAAGCTATAACCCTTTTAATATTATAGAGCTCTACAAGCGTAGTAGTAATATTAGCATTCTCTCCTCTACTATCTATAGAGAGCTGTCTAAACACTCCCTATTAGCAGATAACATTTTTATAGAGAAACTTTGCTATGCTTTTTATATCTTTCTTTTAAAGGGCCTAAGCCTCTACCTATCTAGATATATATTCTTAAGTAATAGCTAGGTACTAGAATCTAAGATGGTTTAGTGGCATAAATATAATATCCACTGTTACTTATTGCCATAAGGTAGACTCTTATATAGGGTATATTACTTCTTCCTCCTATCCCAACTGTTATTCCTAGCACTGTAGGTATAACTTAATATGCTATAATATCTGATCCTATAGTCCTGGCCACCAATATTAATTCAAAACCCTCTGGTACGTTCCCTCCCGTCTATAATATCTACTCTAGTTATAAAGGCTTTTAATAATTTCTTACTAAGTAGTCTCGTTATTAACTGTTATAGGACACCTCCGTAACACCTTATACACGTCCACCTATGTCCACCTGTTTCTACCGACGCAGCAAGAAGAGACTAACCGCAAAACAGCAATCTAATGGCAATCTGCCGGCAATCTACGGCAATCTGACGGCAATTTGCCGCATTCTACCATATTCTGCCAAGTCCACTAAGTTCTGCCAAGTTCTGCCAGGACCGCTCCTTAAATCCTATTCTACTCTATACATGTGTCGACCAAGCAACCAAACTAACGATATATACCCTTTTCTTCCCATTTCCTTACCTTTTCTCCTTACGCAACGTCTTAACCTTATTATACAGTTCATATACATAGCTTAATAATATCTACTTCGCTATATATTATCACTACTTATACTCACTCCGTGACACTACGTTGCGTTAAAAACCTATACTCTACCCTGCCCTGCCCAGTCCAAAATACAGAACAACCTTAAAGCCCCTACAACAACCGCTAATATTATATCCGCACTCTGAGAACAATTGGCAAATATACAGAAGTCTTTTATAGACGCCCTCACACAGAACCAGGCCGCTATAGCTAAATAACAAGCCAAATAAGAAGCATAGCACTAGGAATTAATTGAAGCACTTTAAGAAGAAGTCCGTACCTTTAAGGCACTCGCGTTAGGGACCTAAGACTAAATACCAGCCCAAGAGGCTGCTAACATGCCATCCACAGATAAGATAAAAGTAACTAAATCTGGACCTGGCTTATCAGGTGTAAACCTTAAGCCAGCTGCGGATGTTCATCCTATAAATCCATCTACTGCACCGCAACGATCCAAAAAATTACCAGACCCTCCAGTATTTACCGGTAAATAACGAGAACTTTGATTATTCTTAAGCCGGCTTAAGAATAAGCTAACCAGTAATACTAACCGTTACCTAACTGAGGCTAACCAACTCTACTACGCCTTAAGTTAACTAGGAGGAGATACAGCTGACCTTATTAAACCTCTCTAGCCGAACTTAGTATAAAGCCTAGTTATGCTTCTTAAAGCTATATATAGTGACCTAAACTATTAAGCTACCACTTAAAGGAAGATAAACTATATAACTTAAGAAAAGAAAAGCTTCCTAGTATACTTCTTTAAATTTAACTGTTACGTAAAAGAAATAGGCTAGAACGACTCCACACTAGTTAATAGCCTTATTAAATCCCTAAGTCCTAAATTAAAAGCCTCCCTAATAGGTATAGACCTACCAGAAGCCCTTAACGCCTGCGTAAATATTATTAATAAATGGTATAATAATATACTACGCCTAACACTAAAGTCCACTCCTTAATATAATATAACAGCTCTACAAACGTCTACTAAGTCATTATCTTAGCCTAAGCACCCTAACGCTATAGATATTAACATAGGGACCCTAGGATACGCTCTACTAGGGTCCCCTAAATAAGAATAACGCATTAAGCTAGGCCTTTGCTTTAAATACGGAAGTAAAGATTATATCTTAAGATACTGCTCCGTCCCTATACCCTAACACAACTTATAAACGGCTAACACTAATAACCGTTTACCGCATTAATCCTCCAGTTACTATCCCTAATTATTACCTAGTTCTAGCCCTATATCTAGTAAGCACCACTTATAAGGATAAAGCCATAACTAATGTTCTACAAGAACCCCTTCCCGCTTACTACTAAAAGGTATATCCTAGAGTTATATTGCTCTCTAGGACAGCTATATTACAGGATCTTATTAAATGTATTAGATATTATAAAACCTAACTCTTAGGATTATAGTATAACTATTAACTGCCGTCTTTAACAGAAAGGTTAATAGGCTAATACTTAAGTCCTAATTAATACAGGAGCTAGCGGTATAGGATTTATTAATAAAATCTTTGCGTAAGACAATAGGTTTACCCTAATACCCCTTAACCGGCATATTAACGTATTTGGATTTAATGGTAAACGTACTATTTTAAGCCGTATTACTTATATAGCGGCCCTAAAACTCCAATACCTAAACCACAAAGAATTAATTAAACTCTTTGTAACTACCCTAGGTCACCTAGTAATCCTTAAATAACTCTGGATAAAGCTATATAAGGTAACCATTAATTAGAACAACCTTAAGCTTCTATTTACCGCCTCCTATTGCAAGTAAAAGTGCTTTATAACTTGCTACTTAAGCCCTAAACTAAAATCTGAAAAATCTACCAGGATCTATTAGTTGAAAATTTCCACTAATATTCACCCTATACCCAAAAAGTCCACCTAATTCCACCAACCTAAGAATTCCACTAAATTCTACTAACCTGAGAATTCTACTAAATTCCACTAATATAAGATTTCCACCAACGTCCACTAAGAACCTAGAAGTTACACTAAACTATATAAACCAATCCTAACTACTCCATCGCCCCAAACTAAGTAGAAGTCTAAGCTTAATATATAAAGGTACCAGAAGAACTGGTATTCTACTATAAAAAGGATACTTAAAGAACCCAAACCTAAATCTAATACTAACTTTGTACCTAATACTAAACCTAAACCTAAATAAGAAACTATATAAGAAACTAAGGATAATCTAAACTCGCTTAACACCTTAGATATCTATATAATTAGAGCTACCCTGTTAGTACAACTTGCTAGGAAACCTAAATATACAATCTTCGCCGTTATAATAGCTAATATTAAAAAAGCCCTAGTACTAAAGAAGCACACTAACCCTGCCATAAAAGTACTAGTATGCCACTATAAACACCTGGAGGTATTCTTATAAAAGGAAGCTGATAAGTTAGCAGAGTACCAACTATATAACTACAAGATTATACTTAAAGAAGGAAAACAGCCAGGATTTGGACCACTATATGGAATGTCCTAAAATAAACTATAAGTGCTGCGGAAGTACTTAGACGAACACCTTAGTAAAGGATTTATTAGAGTAAGCTCTTCGCCCGTAGCTGCACCTATAATCTTTATTAAGAAACCTAGCGGTAGTCTGCGCTTTTATATAGACTACCAAGCTCTTAATGCTATTACTATTAAGAATCGGTACCCGCTCCCATTAATTTAAAAGACATTAAACCAGTTAAGTAAGGCTTGCTACTATATAAAACTTAACCTTATCTACGCATTTAACCACCTCTATATCGCAAAAGGAGATAAATAGCTTACCGCATTCCGCACTAGATATAGACTATTTAAATACTTAGTAACGCTATTTGGCCTTATAAATGCCCTAAGTTTATTCTAATACTTTGTAAATAATACCTTATAACCTTACCTAGACGTTTTCTGCACTGCTTATCTTAATAACATCCTAGTATATAGCAATAACCTAGCTAAATATAAGAAACATATTAACCTTGTCCTAGAAGCCCTATATAAAGCTAGCCTATAATTAGATATAGATAAATGCGAGTTTTATAAAACGGAAGTTCTATACCTTAGACTTATTATTTCTATAGATGGTATATAAATAGACCCAAAGAAGATTAAAGTAATTGTAAACTAGTAAGAACCCAAGAATGTTAAAGATGTAAGAGCCTTTATAGAATTTGCTAATTTCTACTAACGGTTTATTAATAACTTCTCCGCCCTAGTTTTACCCCTTATAGCTCTAACCTAAAAGGATAAAGCCTTTATCTTTAATAAGGAATATAAGAAGGCCTTTACCTATCTAAAAGTTATATTCACTACTGCACCTATACTTTAATACTTTAACCCGAACCAAAAGAGTGTTATAGAAGCTGACTTATCCAACTACGTTACTAAAGGCATTCTGTCTTAGTATAATAAGGAAGGAGTACTGCACCCTATAGTATACTTCTTAAAATAACTAAGTCTAGCTAAATATAACTACAAGATCTATAATAAGGAATTATTAGCTATTATTAGATGTTTTAAACAATAGTAACCTAAACTGGAAGGCGCTAGATTTCTAATTAAGGTCTTTAGCAACTATAAGAATCTACAGTACTCCACAACCATAAAATAGCTAAGTTATTATTAGGCCTGCTAGTTAGAATATCTATCTTATTTCTAATTCTCAATTACGTACTACCTAGGCGTTTAAGGTTAGAAACCTAATGCCCTAACCTGACGTTTATAAGACATGCCAGTATAAGAAGAAGCGCGTGCCTACCGCAATTAAACCCTGCTTCGCCCTAAGCTATTTAACTCTCCTATTAAAGACGTTATAATGCATGTCCTTAAAATGACTAATTAACTAATTAAACAGATAATAGTTAACAAATACCTAAATAATAAGTTTATCTAAGAGATACTTAAGCTAATTTAAGATGGCGTTAGACACTCTAAAAAGATCTCCCTAAGTAAATGTGAAGCTTATAGAGACTGCTTATACTACTAGAACCGTCTAGTTATACCTAACCATAATGAACTTAAGCTTAAGCTCCTTAAACATGCACACAATCTACCAGTAGCCGGCTACTTAGGCTAAGGAAAACCCCTAGAACTCCTTTAATAAGAATACTATTAGCCGAATATGTATAATATAATAAGAAGGTATATCTCTAGTTGCCATACTTGCTAATAAGCCAAAGCTTTGTATAAGATGTATAACGGTTTTCTAAAGCTACTACCTGTTCCAGACTGAAGATGGAAGGATATCTTAATTAACTTTATTATTAAACTCCCTGTAAGTAAAGGCTGTATAAACATTATAGTAGTTATAGACTAACTATCTAAGATGAAATATTTAATCGCCTACCCTAATATATTAGCGCCTACTATTGCCTAACTGTTCCTGGATTATGTATGGAAACTCCACAGACTTCCCAAAACAATTATCTCTAATAGAGGCAGATAGTTTATCTTTATATTTTAAAAAGAACTAACTACCTAACTCTATATTAAAGCACTATTATCTACAGCATACTACTTAGAGATGGATGGTTAAATAGAATATATAAATGCTATAATAGAACAATATATTTGGATATATACGTTGTATTTACAAGATAACTAGATGGACTGGCTTGCATTTACTAAGTTTACTGCAAATAACTCCATCTTAGAAACTATAAAGGTCTCCCCATTTCTGGCTAACTACGGCCAGTATCCGCAAATAGGTTTTGAACCCTTTAGTAATGTTCTTTACCTAGCTTATTAGGCCTTATAAGTTACAAAAGTAAACGAATTTATAAAGAAAATAGAAGAACTATAAGAGTTCCTTATTAATAAAATAACATAGGCCTAATCTATCTATAAAGCTATAGTAAATAAGAACCGAACCCTAGCACCGGCCTACTAAATTAGTAACTTTGTTTAGCTAGATATAAGAAATCTGAATATAAAATAACCTACTAAGAAACTTAATTGGAAGAACGCCGGCTATTATAAGGTGTAAAAAGTTGTCTTTCCTTATGCCTATTAACTGAAGCTCCCTGATACGGTTAAAATCCACCCTATATTCCATACGCCAGTCCTCTGCCCTGCCGCCCCTATATTAGACGCCCTGCCTAGACAGATCTAAGACCCTCCCCTACCAGTTAAAGTAAATAGTAAGGATAAGTACCTTATTAAAAGAGTTAACAATATTAAGTACGATAAATAGAAACGCAAATATATATACCTTATAAAATGGAGAGGCTTTACTAAGTCCTTATAGGAACCCGTTAACTCTATAGGACTTACACAAGCCGTAAAAGACTTTTACGAACTCCACCCAGAACTACCATAGCTCCATCTTATAGAAGCTTAAGTTTAAAAGGGGGGTACTATTATGGGACACCTCCGTGACACCTTATATACGTCTACCTATATCTACCTGTTTCCACTAACGTAGCAAGAAGAGACTAACCGTGAAATAGCAATCTGCCGGCAATCTGCCGGCAATCTACGGCAATCTAACGGCAATCTGCCGCATTCTGCTATATTCTACTAAGTCTACTAAGTTCTGCCAAGTTCTGCTAGGACCGCTCCTTAAATCCTATTCTGCTCTATATATGTGTTAACTAAGCAACTAAACTAACGATATATACCCTTTTCTTCCCATTTCCTTACCTTTTCTCCTTACGCAACGTCTTAACCTTATTACACAGTTTATATACATAGCTTAATAATATCTACTTCGCTATATATTATCACCACTTGTACTTACTCCGTGACATTAACTACCCTCTATATTAGCACGTTCTTAGACTATTAACAGAAGAGCTATTAATTACGCACTAAAAACTTTAGTGTATGCCATTTAAACTTTTTAAATTTTTTAGTATTTATTTCTTCTAGACGTTATAAGGTCACTAGCTATTTTATAATCTTCTAAGATTCCTTTAAATATAAGTTATCCAGTGGTAGATCTGCTTCCATTTTAAGAGGGCTAGTCATATATTCTAAGGCACTTAGCTTATAGTTAATAAACTCTTTAATATCCTTAGTTAACTTATTAGGTCGTTTACTATTAGGCAGCTATTACAAAAGTCTATTAGCTAGGCTATTCTTCTTCCCTAGTATGTGTCTAATATTAAAGTCCTATAGCTAAATCCATACTAGCTATCTTATTATTAAGGCTCTAGGTAAATTAGTAGCGGCACAATTTAATTATACAACTAATATATTTATGTCTGTCTCTACTATAAAGTGAACGCCGTATAGGTATACACAACACTTCTTTAACGTATATAGCAACGCCTAACATTTAAGCTTTTCTAAGTTATATTTCTGTTCCGCTTAAGACTAAATGCCGCTCTTATATTAACACGGGTAATAACGACCTTACACGTCTAGTTATATAAGGCCGCACCCCTATCCATTCTTATATCCGTTAACGGTAAGAACAATTAGCCCTACCCCCTTACTATAATCCAGTTAAACTAGTGTAGGTGTAGTAGTAATTATATACTTTAGAGTCTTTATAGAGGCAATCTGCTCTATGCCTTATATAAACGGAATATTTACTTATAGTAGTTAAATGATCGGCTCTGCCTTAACTGCGAAGTCTTTTACCTATATTTGGTAATATATAACGACCCCTAGGAAAGCTCGGGCAGATATAACATCTTTATAGTCTCTCTAGTAAATAATCTTTATGACTTTTAACTCTTCCAGATATTATCCTTTTCCATTATAGCGGTAACTAACTACTATAATTTTATCCTTATAGAAGTGAGACTTTATACCTAAAATTATATACCTAGCTCTTTCTAAATCTGCAAGCACTCCATCTAGCTATATAATATGTTCCAGAATGTATCTGCGCACGCTTAAAGGACTCTCCTCTCTATTATATACTATCTATAAACCTTTTACTATAATATTATCCAGAAATGGCAAGGTATAGTATAGGATGTATTATTCTAGGATCTTGGTAATTATTCTTATAAACTAGGCTACTAAATTCGTGCCTTTTATAAGTACTATTATTTATTATAAAAGTCCCAGAGGTGTTATAAAAGCTATTAGGTTTCTACTTTTAATATTAAGCTCTAACTAGTTATAGCCAGAGAAGAAGTCTACTAGAGATATAACCTTGTACCCTATAAACTCCTTAGAAAACTTATTAGTATATAACAGTAAATTTGCATTCCTAATAGTTATTCGGTTAATATTTATTGCTATTTTTATTAGTTGGTACTTCTTATATTCCTTCTTGCTTATAAAAAACCATAGATTCCTATATAGGCTTTTACAATACTCTAGAGTCCCTTAAGCTAGTTATTCTTATAATATACTTATTACTTCTCCTTGTAGGGCCCTTGGTATAGAAAAGTTTAGTACTTGCTATACCTTATATAACACAGTCTTAATTTTTAGTAGTAGAGTTATATCGCTACTAACGCGGCCTATTTTAGAGAATTCCCATACCAAAGCCTCTTCTTGGTTAAATAATATAGCCTTAAGGATCTCTTATTCTCTTAGCTAAATATCTTCTATAATTATACGCTCTAATCGTTCTAGCTTTAGTTGTGCACTATAAGCCAGCTTGGTATATCATGGTTTAAGGAAATAGTTATATAGACTAAGAGGCAACCCTTAAATAGACGCTTTTTGTTAACATAAGGCCACCTCTTGCCATTCCACTATACCTCCTATAACCATTCTATCTAGTGCCGACAAATTAACCAGGTGGACTTTGTCTACCTTTTATTTATACGTAGTTACTACGTTTATAGCGTTTTATTAGGCCTTACTCTAGTAGCCTTCCGTTTATATTATAAACAAATCCATTATCTTTAATATTTAATATATAAGGGACCTAGCCTTTACCTTAAATACTAGCTTCCGATTCTTTCTTAAGTGTTTCTCTAGGACTTCCCTTAACGTCTTACTATTAAGCTCTTTCTATCTAATATTATATTCCTCTTCTTGCTAATAGCTCTGCCTAGCGGATATCTAAAACGGTAAGTGTCCGTATTAGAGCCGCACCTTTTTCCCCTCCTTTTTGATCTTAATGTCCTCCTTATTCTAATACGCCAGGTTATAAGTAACCCTAGATATAATCCTAGTAGTCACACTAGTTATACGTTTCCCAACCTATTATTTATATTAATGCCTTTATCTAGTTTAAAGAATATCGCATCTTTATAGGATGTTAAGAACCTTATTTTAACTCTGCCATCTTCTAATTAAATAATGCAAGATACCTAACCTATTACAGTTTATTTTATTGCCAGTCTAGCCCTTACTAACTATAGTTTACTAAGTATCACCTTATATAACATTTCCCCTATAGTAATAAACGTTATAGATATTAAGACGTTACCTATTACTATAGGGACCGTATATACTAATCTAATAAACTTAGACTAAGTCCTATTAGTAAACATTAGACGTGCACCCTATAATTATAGGGGTAGACTTAATATTGGTAAACCATGCTATAAAGCCACGCTTTTCTTAATAAGGTTAAGCTCCACTCTAGAATTAATTAAGCACTTAGCCCTTCTATCTTCTATCTACGCTTCTACCTTTAGGCACCGTCTTTAAAACTAGATAAATTCTGCTTCTCATTTAATCTAATCCACTTTAGTAGTTATTAAGCCGGCTTAATTAATATAGAACGTTAGGTGTGCTAACAATATGAATACTTTAACATCCTCTTGCTTCTATTAGTAAGGCTCCATAAGAGGTAGTAGGAGAGGCTTAAAGAATAGCCTTATGACCTTAGGTATATATATAAGGCAGTTACCAATAGTAACCTTAATGGTTTTTAATAAAACCTTATCCGCTATTACTATTAGACTTAGAATGTTTCCCTTTAGTATATCTATTATCCTAACTGGCTTTAGTTGTGGTACTTTAGCTATTGCTATTATATCCACTATCTACTCCGTCTGTCTTGGCTATTTAGTATAGTCCATTTTATTAATCTTATTATTGCTTAATGGTGGTTAAGGAGCCTGCTATTGGGGCTATAGGGTAATTTAGATATATCCTCCTGGTTATATATTTTAAACTACTACTAGTTGCTAACCAGATAGTTTTAAAGGCGGCTTTATTACTTTTACTTCCCCTTACGGTCTGTTAAGATTATATAATTATGGCGTAGGCTATAACTGGGTTACAGCTTCTACCAAATTGACGTATATTAACTCCACTTAGTATATATCCTCCTAGGACTTACCAAGTTCCTTTTTACTTTTAGCGTTGCTTTTATCTACAAACTTTACCAAAGCTACCTTTAGTTGGATACCTGTCCCTAAAGCGTTAGGATTAATATTCACGTTCTACCTTAGCTAGTCCTTAAGGAACTAAATCTAATTATTACTTAGCAAATATAAAATTATATTTCCTAGACGCTTACATATTCTAGAGCAGATTCGGTTATTCTTATTTATATATATAAAACCAAAATAAACTAATTTCTGGGGCTATAAACACTAATTAATAAAATAGTAGAAACCCCTATATCTATAATACGTTTAAGTTTATATTAGGTATATGCCAAAGTTTTTTAGCCCTTTATACCTTCCTAGACCCGGCTTACATTATTCTTATAGCGCTCCCTTATAAGGCGGTTGTGGTCTGTTATTTAGCGCTGGTCTTAGGCCTATTTATTCTTAATATACTAACGCCCTATTTAGGAGCTATATATACCATATTAGATCTTAGCGAATCCTATCTAGGAACGGCATTAAAGACGCAATACCTGCCAATTTAACTATCTTAAGATTAAGCTTCTAGAGCTAATTAGTAAGTTTCTCTAGTTTAGGATCTGCTTTTTAAGTTATTTAATAGGTGCTTACTAACTTACTTAGCTAGGAGACTATAGGCAGTTAAAGAGCAGTATCTCTTTAGTTAGTTATAGCTGGTTATTAATTATAGAATTGTCTAACTAGCTAACAAAGGCCTTACTTCTTAGGATTTATTATTAATAACTAATTTATGCCCTTATATAAACTAAGTCTGTCTTCTATAGCTCTCTTTATTAGATGGAAGTTAAAGAATTCTTATCTATCTAGGTCGGCTCCTATTTTAGTTATAGCATGCCTTTAATACTTAAATAGGAGTCCCCTTGCGAACTAGTACCCTTATTTACGGTTTTCTAAATTGCCAGCCTTAGTAACCTTGTAGGAGATTAACATAAACTGCCTATAGTATTTACGTATACTGCTAGGTAGATTGTTCCTGTATTATAGTATATAAGCCTCCAAGAACTCTACCGTTTTAACTTATTAAAAGTAGTTACTTCCTTTATAGTCTATCCTAAGCTTCTTTATAAGTTCTATCCAGTTTCTGATTATAAACTTAGGTAGGCTATGGATCTATATCCCTATCTAATAGTTATAATACTCTGGAAGTCCTTAATACTCCTTGTTATCCGTAATATAATATCGGATATATAGTCGCTTATACTGTTTAATAAATTGCGATATATTTTGTCTTATAAAGTAAGGGGTCCCGGGAGTTCCTAGAGCTAGTATAGGCTGGGCTATAACATATACCTTATCTCGTTCCATTAGTAGTCTAGTAGAAGGCGGCGGATCTATAGTTTCTCTAGAGATAGATAGGTGGATATTATAATTCTTATCCTTAGTCCGTTAAGAGTTGTCGGTCCCTAACGTTATAGGAGTTAGAGTTGGTATTATATGCCCTTATTTAGGAGAGCTTCGCGGTTTAATAGGCTGCTTGCTTTCCTTTCCCTTTTTAGCGCCTTTGCTGTTATTATAGAATAGACCTAATATTCCTAACAATCCTTTTACTGGTACTGTTGCCATTGTTGCTATAAATTTAAAGGTAGCTCCTATAAATGCGAAAATAATTGTATAGGCTGTTGCAAATATAGTAAACAAAATGTAGAAGACTTTTCTCTACCTTTTCTAATATACTATAGTCTTCCCTTTTATCCTCCATCTTGTAGTACTACGTACTTGCCTTCCTATTGCTATTTGCTGACTACCATTCCTATATGGAGAGCTTAGCATGTATCGTTAATTTATTCCTATAGAGGTGGCTATACACTGGCTACTAATATGTTTGTGCTTCTTCGTCTTCCTTTTTATATGTCCTTTTGTTCCGCAGTTCTAGATCGTTCTAGATCGTTCCTATGCATCTCCTGTGTATAGAATTGTGTATAGAGTACTAGACCTCTAATTTAAAGAGCTTGCCATCGTCCCCATATAGAATGCCATAAAATATATAGGAGGGTACGACCTCTCTCAGATAGGAAGTCACTGTATGGTCAGTCTGTTAGTTAGTTGTAATCAGCCAGGAGGAAATCAGTCAGTAAGAAAGGAGGAAAAGAGTATATTAAAGGAAAAGTATGTGTCTGTTGGTCCTGTCTAAGTTGTTTAAGACTCTAGGGCTCTAGACTGATCTATATAAAATATATAGAAAGCCTAGACTCTTTTAAAGCTATGCCTAATCTAGATGCTAAATCTAGGAGGCCAAATTACCCTACTATACTAGACTGGCCCTAGAGGCCGTAGAGGCCACGCTAAGTAGACTAACTCTTAATACTACCACTGTCCGCTAAAAGCCCTCCGGCTATACTATATAGAAGGAAGTGGCGGAGGATATCCGGGGAAGATAAGGAGGAGAAAGAGCGCCCTACTAAGAAGTATGTTAGATTTACCTAAGAAGTTTCCGCCGCTATAGAAGATGCTGTACCTAACACAGCACGGTAGAAGGGCCAGAAGTGGCGACGGACTCTTGACGTAGGCGATAAAGAGGAGGGGGACAAGAAACGGCTGAGTAAGGTACGAGTCACCACTACTCGCCCTAGCAGTATATAGCTGTAGAGACTATAACCACGGCCAAGATAACCAGCTGGTTAACGAAAAGGCATTGCTCCTACTATAAGGACTGTTTGCTTGACTTAAGCTCTTAGGGCCGAGACCGGAAGCATTTTAGAGTAGCTAGTGCCAGTAAGGTTACGGAGTGTCTTTGCGAGAAAGTAAGGAGGGATTTCCTTAAAGGATATAGAGGCCTTTTATATCCTACTTCTCTCTACTGCTTGGCTAATAGGAGAGCTAACGGTAGGCTCCGCTTCGACTATACCTTAAAAGTTAAGCCGATTTACTAACTTAGGGATACTAGCACAGTATTATAAATGTACTATAATATAGCCATAATAGGAGTATAATCCTTCCCTATCCATACCCTACTTTACTATGCCTCTATAGGAGGGTTATATTAAATAATAAGGGCTAATATTAACCCCTTTCTTCTAATTATTCCAAGATGGCGATATAGAGGTCGCCGGTTAAGTGTTGTTTTGCATAGCAATACCTATCTAGTTATGTGGCTTTATTTAAGCCCTATTACGCGCCTTAATGTAACTTTCTATTACCTTAATAAATTAATAGCTAACGAGCCTGGCCTAAGGTTAAGATAAGGTAAATAGGCAACTTAGCTTTTAAATAGCCCTAATAGTATAGGGTTTAGAGGCGTTTGTATAAAGTTATAAACTAGAACCAGAAGCCAATAATAACCCCCTAATAACGCCTTACCTAGTAGGAATAGCATTATATAATTTACTTCTAACGCCCACCCTTTATAGAGCCGGATACTACTTAAGTAGTAGACTTATCTTAACCAGTTAACCTTATATATTTACTCCCCATCTATAGTAAAGGAGCTATTAGTGCGTTATAGGGTGGTTTAATTGGCATTCTAGCTAAGCCCTTTATAAGCGCTCCCCCTTATATAGGCGGTATAACAACTCCTATTAATCCACCTTGCGTTAAGGGAGGACTCTATATATTATATATAGCGGTTATTCGTCTATTCTAGTGTAGTAGGATAGGGTAGTTAGATTACGCAAGGGGGCTTAGACTTATAGCTACGCTTATAAAGCTGTTTACCAGATCTAGTTTTTAGGATTATAATTTAAGCCGAAACTTAGAATTGGGATATAGTCTTTAGAATTGGATCTAGTTCTTAGAATAAATCTTGTTTTTAGTTAAAACTTAGGCCAATATTAAGGGGTAGATCCTATATTTATTCTTAATATTCCTACTCTATTAATATAAAATTTAGAGTTAACTTGCACCCTAGAATGGGAGGACATCTAGATTTAGAAGGCGGTAAGCTAAGGCGGTTAATTTTTTAGCGGTAAAGACTTTTAAAACACACCTTTATACTATAAGTGAGTCTCTCTAACTTTAATCTAATATGTAAAAACTTATTTCTTTATATGTAAACGATAACGAGATATTCTTAATATAGAAGCAACTAGATAGAAATAAAATACTAAGCTAAAGAAATCCTAATTAACGCCTTAATTCTTAATAAATGCTAAAAGATAAAAATGTAATTATAAATATCTTTCCCTATAAGAAATCTCTTATACCTTAGACCCTTTAGAATCTCTATCTACGGTAGGATCTACCTTTCTCTTATATACCCTTCTCCTTAATATCTCTTCTAATAAATCCTCTAATGCCTTTCCTAGTTAATCTCCTTGCTTATATGGGTTGCTCCTCTTAGCTATCTCTATTATAATATCTTTAAGTAGTTTATATATCTTAGCATAACGGCGAAAAATATGGGGGTTCTTAGCATAGTATAATATAAGTCTCTTTAGTGGTATATCCACGGCTAAAACTTAGGCAGGATACTAGTATATTACTGCGATAGGGCCGAATATAGATACGAATAATTTATGACTAGGGCTTTAGAGACGTCTTAAGTCCTTTTTTATATAATAAGAAGGCAACCACAAGACGAGATACTTTAGTTGTCTATGCGAAATTATGGTATCGGAAATCGTTAATACTTTAAATAGGGGAGATACGACTCTAAAAAACGTTGTAAGATTAGCTAAGCTATTTTCTGCTTACTTATTAGTGTTGCTAAATAAATATAGGGGTCTTATAAATATACCTTAAGTTACCGGCAAAACGTGTTTAAAAACCGCAACTATATCTACTAATTAAGGCGAGTCTATCTTAGCCTCACTATAGTCCTTTATTAGCTTAGGTAAGCCTATCTTAGCTTTACCATGGCCTTTTAAGTCCCTAAAGTAATTAAGGTATATTTTTTATATACCTCCCTAAATTATATCCTCTTGTGTATCGCCCTTTATATTATTATTATTTTTGTAAGGATTGACTTTATTAGGTGTTTAAGCAGGCGTATAAGGTATATATTTCTACATAGGGTTAGAAAGCTACAATTATTTCTCCTCCCTACTACTAGATACTGTGTCTTTATTATTAATACAATTTTGGGATAATTTAAGGTTTCCAGTAGGTTAATAATTAGGTATGTTACCCTTGGGGTAGTAGTATATAGTGTCACGGGACTCCTCCATGACACCTTATACACGTCCACCTGTTTCCACCTATTTCCACCTACGCAGCAAGAAGAGACCGACCACGAGACGGCAATCTAATGGTAATCTACGGCAATCTAACGGCAATCTGCCGTATTCTGCTATATTCTGCCAAGTCCACCAAATCCTGCCAAGTTCTGCTAGGACCGCTACTCAAATCCTATTCTACTCTGTGTACGTGTTGACCAAGCAACTAAACTAGCAATATATACCCTTTCTTCCCATTTCCTTACCTTCTCTCCTTACGCAACGTCTTAACTTCATTACATAGTTTATATATATAGCTTAATAATATCTACTTCGCTATATATTATTACCACTTATACTCACTCCATGACACTACATTATGTTAAAACCTACACTCCGCCCTGCTTTATTTAAAATACAGAACAACCTCAAAGCCCCTATAACGGCCGCCGACATTATATCCGCACTCCAAGAACAACTGGCAGATATGTAAAAGTTCTTTATAGACGCCCTCGCATAAAACCAAGCTGCTATAGCTTAACAGCAAGCCAAACAAGAAGCACGGTACTAGAAAACAATTAAGGCCCTCTAAAAAGAAATCCGTACCCTTAAGACGCCTACGCTAAGCCCTTAAGACTAGTTGCTATTATTAGAAGCTAATACGCGGAACGCAAGCCCTAAACCAGTAATAGTTATCCTACTAGTAGAACCAACTACTGCGCCGTAATAATCTAAACGATTACTAGACCCCCCAATATTCACTAGTAAATAATAAGAACTCCGATTATTCCTAAGCCGGCTTAAAAATAAGCTAACTAGTAACGCTAACCGCTACCTAACTAAAGCCAACCGACTCTATTATGCCTTAAGTTAACTAGGAGGAGATGTAGCTAACCTTATTAAACCTCTTTAACCAAACTTAGTACTAAGCCTAATTATACTTCTTAAAGCTATATATAGTGACCTAAACCGCCAAGCTACTATTTAGAGAAAGATAAACTATATAACTTAAGAAATAAAAAGCTTTCTAGTATACTTCTCCAAATTCAACCGTTATGTAAAAGAAATAGGCTAGAATAACTCCGCACTAATTAACAGCCTTATTAAATCCCTAAATCCTAAACTAAAAACCTCCCTAATAGGTGTAGACCTACTAGGAGCCCTTAACGCCAACATAAACGTTATCAATAAACGGTATAATAATATACTACGCCTAACACCGAAGTTCACTCCTTAATACAATATAACAGCTCCGTAAACGTCTACTAAGTTATTGTCCCAGCCTAAGCACCCTAACACCATAGATATTAATATAGGGACCCTAGGATACGCTCCGCTAGGGTCCCCTAAATAAGAACAACGTATTAAGCTAGGCCTTTACTTTAAATACGGAAGTAAAGATTATATCTTAAGATACTGCTCTATCCCTATACCCCAATATAACTTATAAACGGCCAACACTAATAATTGTTTACTATATTAATCCCCTAGTCACCGTCCCCAATCTTCACCTGGTTCTAGCCCCGCATCTAATAAGCACCACTTATAAGGACGAAGTTACAACTAATATTCTATAGGAACCCCTTCCCGCTCGCCACTAAAAGGTATATCCTGGAGTTAAGTTGCTCTCCGGGACAGCTATATTACAGGATCTCGTTAAATATATTAGATGTTATAAACCCTAACTCTTAGAATCATAGTATAACCATTAACTGCCGTCTTTGGCAGAAAGGTTAATAGGCTAACACTTAAGTCCTAATTAACATAGGGGCTAGCGGCATAGGATTTATCAATAAAACCTTTATATAAGATAATAAGTTTACCCTAACACCCCTCGACCGGCATATTAATGTATTTGGATTTAATAGCAAACGAACTATCTTAGGCTGTATTACTTATATAGCGGCCCTAAGACTCTAATACCTAAACCACAAAGAATTAATTAAGCTCTTTGTAACTACCCTAGGTTACCTAGTAATCCTTAGACAACCCTAAATAAAGCTATATAAGGTAACTATTAATTGGGACAACCTTAAGCTTCTATTTACCGCCTCCTATTATAAGTAGAAGTGCCTTATAACTTACTGCTTAGACCCCAAACTAAAATCTAAAAAATCCACCAGAATCTACTAGTCTAAAATTTCTACTAACATCTACCCTATACCTAAAAAGTCCACCTAATTCCACTAACCTGAGAATTCCACCGAATTCCACTAATATAAGAATTCCACCGATGTCCACTAAGAACCTAGAAATTATACTAAACCACATAAACTAACTCTAACCGCTGCACCCCGAACTAAGCAGAAGCTTAAGCTTAACATATAAAGGTACCAGAAGAACTGGTATTCCACTATAAAAAGGATACTTAAAGAACCCAAACCTAAATCTAATACCGACTCTATACCCGACACTAAACCTAAAACTATGTAAGAAACTAAGGATAATCTAAGCCCACTTAACACCTTAGATATCTACATAATTAGAGCTACCCTATTAATACAACTTGCTAGGAAACCTGAACACACGATCTTCGCCATTACAATGACTGATATTAAGAAGGCCTTAGCACTAAAGAAGTATACTAACCCCACCATAAAAGTACTAGTAGAATACCATAATTATCTAGATATATTCTTATAAAAGAAAGCTAATAAGCTACCAAAACGCCATCCATATAATTATAAGATTATAGTTGAAGAAGGAAAACATCCCGGATTTAGACCCTTATACGGAATGTCCCAAAACGAACTCTAGGTATTACAGAAGTACTTAGACGAATATCTGGACAAAGGATTTATTAGAGCAAGTTCTTTACCTATAGCCATACTAGTAATCTTTATTAAGAAACCTGGCGGCGGTCTATGCTTTTGCGTAGACTACTAAGCTCTTAACGCTGTTACTGTTAAGAACTAATACCTAATCCCATTAATCTAAGAGACACTGAACCGATTAAGTAAGGCTCGGTACTATACAAAGCTTAATATTATCCACGTATTTAACCGTCTCTATATCACAAAAGGAGATGAATAGCTTACTGCATTTCATACTCAATACGGATTATTTGAATACTTAGTAATACTATTTGGCCTTATAAACACCCTAAGTTTATTCTAATACTTCGTGGATAATACCCTGCGTCTATACCTGGACGTCTTTTATACTGCTTATATCGACAATATCTTGATATATAGCAATAATCTAGCTAAATACCGAAAATATGTTGAACTGGTCTTGCAAGCCTTGCGTAAAGCCGGCCTATAATTAGATGTAGACAAATGCAAGTTCCACAAAACGGAAGTCTTATACCTTGGACTTATTATTTCTATAGACGGCGTACAAATAGACCCTAAGAAAGTTAAAGTAATTGTAAACTGGCAAGAACCTAAGAACGTTAAGGACATAAGGGCCTTTATAGGCTTCGCCAACTTCTACTAATGGTTTATTAATAACTTCTCCGCCTTAGTTTTACCCCTTATGGCCTTAACCTAAAAGGACAAAGCCTTTATCTTTAATAAAGAATATAAGAAGGCCTTTGCTTATCTAAAGGTTATATTTACTACTACACCTATGCTCTAACACTTTAACCTAGACTAAATAAGTGTTATAGAAGCTGACTTATCCAATTACGTTACTGGAGGTATTCTGTCTCAATATAATAAGGAAGGAGTATTGCACCCTATAGTATACTTCTTGAAATGACTAAGCCTAGCCAAATATAATTACAAAATCTATGATAAGGAATTGCTGGCTATTATTAGATACTTTAAGTAATGGCGACTAGAACTAGAAGAAACTGGATTCCTAATTAAAGTTTTTAGCAATTATAAGAACCTATAGTACTTCACAACTATAAAATAGCTGAGCCACTATTAAGCCCACTGGTTAGAATATCTGTCTTAATTCCGATTCTTAATCACGTACCGCCTAGGCGTTTAAGGCTAGAAGCCCAATACTCTAACCTAATATTTGCAAGATATACCAGCTTAAGAAAAAGCGCGTTCCTACCATAATTAAACTCTACTCCGTCCTAAGCTATTTAATCCCCTTATTAAAGACCTTATGGTATACGTCCTTAAAATAACTAATTAATTAATTAAATAGATTATAATTAATAAATACCCAAATAATGAGTTTATCTAAGAGACACTTAAGCTAATTTAAGATAGCGTTAGACGCTCTAAAAAGGTCTTTTTAAGTAAATGTGAAGCTTGTAAAGACTGCTTATACTACCGGAACCGCCTAGTTATACCTAACTACGATGAACTTAAGCTTAAGCTTCTCGAACACGTATATAACCTACTAGTAGCCGGCCACCTAGGCTAAGGAAAAACCCTAGAACTACTCTAACGGGAGTACTACTAGCTAAATATGCATAATATGATACGAAAGTACGTCTCTAGCTGCTATACCTGCCGACGAGCCAAAGCTTCGCATAAGACGTACAACGGCTTCCTAAAGCTACTACCTATTCCGGACTGAAGATGGAAGGACATTTTAATTAACTTTATTGTTAACCTCCCCATAAGTAAAGGCTGTACGAACATTATAGTAGTTATAGACTAACTATCTAAAATAAGACACCTAATCGCCTGTCCTAATATATTAATACCTACTGTCGCCTAACTGTTCCTGGATTACATGTGGAAACTCTATAGACTCCCTAAAACGATTATCTCTAATAGAGGCCGCTAGTTTATCTTTATATTTTAGAAAAAACTAACTACCCAACTCTATATTAAAGTACTATTGTCTACGGTATACTATCCGGAAACGGATGGTTAAACGGAATATGTAAATGCCATAATAGAACAATATATTTGGATATACACGTCGTATCTGTAGGATGACTGGATAGACTGGCTTGCATTCGCCAAGTTTACTGCAAATAACTCCGTCTTGGAAACTATAAAGGTCTCCCTATTCCTGGCCAACTACGGCTAGCATCCACGAATGGGTTTTAAACCCTTTAGTAATATTCCTCGCCTAGCTTATTAAGCCTTATAAGTTGCAGAAGCAAACGAGTTTATAAAGAAGATGGAAGAACTATAAGAGTTCCTTACTAATAAAATAATATAGGCCTAGTCTGTCTATAAAGCTGTAGCAAATAAGAACCAAACCCTAGCACCGGCTTACTAAATTAGTAACTTTGTCTGGCTAGACGCAAGAAATCTGAACACGAAATAACCTACTAAGAAACTTAACTGGAAGAACGCCGGCCCTTATAAGGTTAAAAAAGTTGTCTCTCCTTATGCCTACCGACTAAAGCTCCCTAATACGGTTAAAATCTACCCCGTATTCTATACGTTAGTCCTCTACCCTGCCGCCCCTGTATTAGACGCCCTGCCTGGACAGATCTAAGACCCTCCCCTACCAGTTAAAGTGGATGGTGAGGATAAATACCTCGTTAAAAGAGTTGACAACATTAAGTATAATAAACAGAAACGCAAATATATATACCTTATAAAATGGAGAGGCTTTACTGAGCCCTTATAGGAACCCGTTAACTCTATAGGACTTATATAAGCCGCAGAAGACTTTCACAAACTCCACCCAGAACTACCTTAGCCCCATCTCGCAGAAGCTCGAGTTTAAAGGGGGGGTACTGTCACGGGACTCCTCCGTAACACCTTACATACGTCCACCTGTTTCCACCTGTTTCCACCTACGCAGCAAGAAGAGACCAACCACGAGATGGCAATCTAATGGTAATCTACGGCAATCTGACGGCAATTTGCCGCATTCTGCTATATTCTGCCAAGTCCACTAAATCCTGCCAAGTTCTGCCAGGACCGCTACTCAAATCCTATTCTGCTCCGTGCACGTGTTGACCAAGTAACCAAACTAGCGATATATACCCTTTCTTCCCGTTTCCTTACCTTCTCTCCTTACGCAACGTCTTGACTTCATTATACAGTTTATGTACATAGCTTAATAATATCTACTTCGCTATATATTATCACCACTTGTACTCACTCCGTGACATATAGTAATATTTCTATAAGGACTGGTTAAGGACCTATAGGTTATATTAGTAACGTATTTAAGCTTAGTTAATATAATATATATAATATCTGGTATTCCTATAAAGATTATAAGGGGGATATAATTAAGAGGTTAGGTTTAAAGGTAAGTTAATTTAATAGTATATAAGAACTAAAAGCATAACGTTTATATTCCGTTTCTCTCTTAGACGGAGTTAGGACAGAAGGTAGAAGGGAAAGGCAAAGTATACCAGCTACCCTTTTCTACCCTATATAGTGTCTATGGTATAATATTTAGTGGCTATAATTACTCTTAGCTTATATATCGTCTGCGCCCGAGACTATAGGCGCCTAGAGTAATCCATAAGTAAGGCATTGTTAGGAGTAGTTATTGGCTAAGCTATTACTAAATTTAAATGGCTAACGATCCCTAACGGACGCTATATGCCTTAGTAGGGTTTAGAAGCGTTTGTATAAAGTTGTAAACTAGAACTAGAAGTTAACAATAATCCCTAATAACGTCTCTTTTAGTAGAAATAGTATTATATAATCCACTTCTAACGCCTATCCTTCCTAGGGCAAGATATTGCCTAAGTAGTAAACTTATCCTAGCTAGTTAATTTTATATATTAACCCCCTATTTATGGTAAAGGAGCTGTTAGTACCTATAGGGTGGTTTAATTAGCATTTTAGCTAAGCTCTTTATAAGCGCTCCGCCTTATATAGGCGGCAATTAACTCCTATTAATCTGCCTTACGTTAGGAGAGATCTTTTACTTAAGGCGTTAAGTAGCCAGTACTTAGAGGTCTATAGGCTTATTCTATATTCTAATAATATTAACTATAATTTCTCTTTAGGTGGTATTTAGTAACCTTAAGTACCTATAAGCGCAGCGTCCCTAAATTGTTAGCTAGTAAATAGGCGTTTATAGATAGAGAAACTGTGACGGGTTCGTATAATTGCTTCTAAACCGAAGCTTGTAGATTGCTACTATATAAGAATACTAAGCTAAGGAGAAGAAGGAGAAGAAGACTGTTGGTGACTAATGAGATATAAGGGGTCGCCAAGGCGCTAGTGGTAGACAAGCCAATAGTAGGCGAGCTAACAGTAAGGAATAGTAAGAGATAGTACTAGACAGTATCAGATAGTATATAACAATATAATAGGTGGCAGAATATAGCAGAATTTGGCAGAATTTGGCAGGTAACGCGCCCTAGCACTGTTATATCACCCTCCCCTCCCAAAAAAGCCTGCCCTTAGGCTTTATCTAAGTTCTTTATTATCGTCTAAATTATTATAGTTATCTAACCCCTCTTCCTAGCATTTAATCCAGTTATCTAGCTTACGTAGTGGTTTAGGGAGGTCTGGGTAGGCTAGGTGGAAATCTTATAGCTTATAGGGAGAGTACTTAAAATCGGATACGGGGTATTACTCTGGATCTTTATTATGGCCTACCTAGCTCGCACAGTATTTTAAGGTACTACGGTCCTTTTTAACTGCTAAGATCTCTTTAACTTCCTATTCCTCGTCCTTTGCGATCTAAATTAGCGGTGGGGGGTCGTTGTACTATTTAGGTAATGGGTTGTCCGCGGCCTTCCACAGTTGGTTTAGAGAGAAGATAGGGTAGATCTTTATTAACTCTAGTAGCTTAACCTTAAAAGAGTGCCCTACCTTCTTAGGGATCTTATAGGGGCCAGCTATTTAGTGGTCTAGCTTATAGCTCGGCCTCTAGGTCTTCCAGTTCTTTATTAACACCTATACCTTATCTCCTATATAGAAGTCTACTTCGCAACAATATTGGTTTATATTAGCCTCTTTCTTCTCTTATACCTTTTTTATAATTGCTTAGGCAGTCTTCTAGGCTTTATATATTCTCTTAGTAAATATCTAGGCCTCTTTATAGCTAAGGCGTTTACGGGCCGTTATAGGTCCTATAGGTCTATCCTAATTAAAGGGTATTTGTGGCCTATATCTATAGAGTAACTTAAATAGCGATATTCCTATACTATTATAAGGGAGCATAAGCTGTGCGTAGTCTATTATAGGCAGTAGTTCTAACTAGTTATCCTAGTAGTAGTTAATAAAGGGACGAAGTTACTGGTTAAGGTATTAGTTTATAATCTCGGTTTAGCTATTAGTTTAAGGGTAGAACGCAGTAAAGAGCTTAATCTTAATTCTAAGAATGCGGTAAAATTTATCCTAGAAGTCTAATATAAATTAGGGCCTATAGTTAGAGATAATTAACTTAGGAGCGCCATAGATCCGGTAAATGTTGTTAATATATATATGGGCTATATCCTTTATAGTTATAGTTTTAAAGTAGGGGAGGGAAATAGCTTACTTACTTAGTTGGTCGACTACTATAAAGGCCATGTTATAGCCATATTTGTCCTTTAGGAAGGATTTAAAGTCTGTTATAATATGCTACTAAGGGCGTTTAGGAACTAGCAGTAGTCGTAACTATCTAGGGGTTTGGTCCCTAGGGGCATCTGCCTGTTTATAAGTATAATAATTCCTAATAAATCATTTTATATTAAACAGGAGTTCTTACTAGTAGTAGCAAGGCGCTAGTAGTTAGTAGGTTTTATTTTGGCCAAAGTGCGCCGTAGAGATTTAATAGTAGGCTTTACGGATTAGCTCCGTTTGTAGGTTTTTAACGTCTAGAACTATAAGCCGTTCTTAGTATAAGAGCAGTCCGTTTTCTATTTCTAAATTAGGGTTGCCTTTTATAGCTTAATTGCGGAGGGCTTTTAGGGATTTAGCTATATAGTTTATAATTAGGATGCGGTTAATTAGTCCTATTAGTTTATCTAGGATCTCTCCTCCTATAGGCGCCAGCTTGTTCTATTTAGGGTTTAGTTCCTTAAGGATACGTAGGTTAAGCTGTTTGGGATAGAGGAGGGCATATATCTAGTGTTAAGCCTTTAGCTTATCCTATGGTTTTATGTCCTATTCTCTCCAGGTAAGAGTATTAGCTTTAGAATTTTGCCTACTAGGGCGGTATATAATTATAAAGAAGAACTAGGAGAGTATTTTAGCCCACCTGGCCTGTTAACTAGTAAGCTGCTTTATTATTATAAAATACTTAAGGGCTTTATAATTAGTATAGACTTTAATCTAAGAGTCTATGCTTCTAAGCTCTACGCGCCACTAGGATAATAATTGTATAATAGCTAGCATTTCCTTATTATATACCTTATAGTTATACTTAGCTGGGGCCATTATTTTTAAGAAAAATGTAATAGGGTACTACTTGCTATCTAAGTATAACTATAAGAGAACTCCCGCTATTACTCTATTAGAGGCGTCTATTTTTAGCATTAATTTAAGGTCTAGGTTATAGTGACGGAGAATTAGGGAGGAGGTAAGTCAGTCCTTTAATTCCTTAAAAGCTTTTATATAATTATTATTAAAAATAAAAGGCGTGTTGTTCTTTATTAGTTGTATAAAAGGCTTAGCTATAACCCTATAGTTATAAATAAACTAGCAGTAAAAGTTATAGAAGCTAAGAAAGGACTAGATACCTTTTATAGTGTAAAGGGGTTTTTAGTTATATATTGCCTTAACCTTTTTAGGGTTAACTTTAATTCCTTCTATACTAACGATAAACCTAAGGTACTTAGTTCGTTTTACTCTAAATTTATATTTCTTAATATTGACTTATAGGCCTATATTCCGCAGCCTCTCTAGGACCTTTTTAATATAAACTTAGTGCTTAAGTTTATTGTCTAAGTATATAAGAATGTTGTCTAGGTATACTATGCAGAATTTATTAAGGTGGTTAAAAAGAACATTATTTATATACTATTAGTACGTGGCCGGCCTATTCGTTAGTCTAAAAGGAAGAACTTTATGTTTATAAGAACTGTAGCGGGTATAGAACGTTATTAGGTCCTCTAATATAGGGTTTATTCTAATTTAGTAGAAAGCCTAGCGGATATTAAGCTTAGTAAAGATTTTGGCTTAGCTTAGACGTGTAAGGGTCTTATTAATTAGGGGGAGGGGGTAGTAATTCTTTTAAGTAATAGCATTTAGTTTCTGATAGTTAATGTAAAAGTAAAAGCCCTTATTAGGTTTCTTTATAAATAAAATAGGGGAAGTAAAAGAGGCCTAACTTGGTTTAATAAACCCTTTATAGAGATTATTAATTAAGTACTACTTAGTTACTTTTAGTTTCTCTATAGTTTGCTAGTAAAGGGGGCTATAGTCTAAAGAGTTATTGGCCTTTAGTTAAATCTTATAGTTATAGGTTTAGTGGGGGGGCAGTATATCTAAGGCTACTTTTAAGAACGCGTCTCTATAGTCTAAGAGGTATATAGGGAGGAGGTATTTAACTAGTTCCTTATTAGTTTCCTCTACTAGCCCTTCTTCCTTCTTATTAATAATCTAGTTAATTTTATATAAGCTAGTTATAAGGACCTTATTATCCTTTTAATATATATTAAAGTAGAAACCTATAGCACTAATTACCGCGATATCTACTATAGGGGGGTTGTGTAATAGTAGGGGTGTCTATGGCCTAGGGGGCCTTTAGCCTATTAGTATTGTCTTACTCCCCTTAGCTCTTATTACATCTTCCAAAGGTTATCCTCTATATTCTATTAATATGTCCTCTCTCTTATTAGCTAGATCTTTACAATTTAGAATTGTTTATATTACTATCCATTCCACTTTTATAAGTAGAGTTCTTCTTAACTATAGTCCTTTAGGGAAGTATCCTTATTAGTAGAGGGTTCTTACCAGCCTTATAGTGGGCGTCTTCTTAAGTAAAGGCTAGGTTATAGTCCCTAATATCTTACTAGTAGATAGGGTCGGCCTTTACGGCTAACGTCTTATAGTTAATATAGATTTCTCTTATAAAGGAGGGTAACTTTGGTCTATTCTTTAGCTAGATAACCTGTTTTTATTAAACGTTTAGCTAAATATTAAAGTAGGATATCTATTTTTGGCTAAGAATTATATTATAGGACCCTAGGTCTAGGATATAAAAGGGGATACTAAATTGGTGTCGTCCATTAATAGCAATATATAGCTTTAAGATATGGGTAACTAGCTTACCAGCTTAGCCATTATAGCCTTTTACTTAAATAGGCTTCTCTAGTCAGGTAGTATTTATATTTAAGAACTTAGCAACGTTATTTATATAAGTAGTATTTATAAAGGCAAAGCTATTTGCTCTAGTGTTAATAAGGGCAGTTATATTAACTCCATATCCATTTTAAGATACTATATATGGAACTGTAAAGTGTTTTCCATCTATTAGCTAACTTAGATTAATTTCCTTAAGATTAATAGGATACCCTAGGGGGGAGTCTTTCCCTAGGGTTCTTTTTTTTTCTAACTTATTAGATATTTCTTCTTTCTCTATCTCCTTAATATTACCCATATCCTTTGGCTCTAGGCAGGACGTGGTAAAGTAACTATCCTTTCCGCAATTAAAGCATGTAACCGTGGGAGGGTTAATTAGGGTATTATAATAAGCATTAGCTAAAGGTATAGTACGTAGCGATTCAGACAAGGCTCTTAGGTAGGTAGTTATGGCCATTTTTAGTGTAAGGGTGGTTGTGGTTTGTCTTCTAACGCCAGCTCCCATTAGCGTAGTAGATAGGTTTTAGTTACTATAGGACTTCTTTAGTTAGTTAGAACAAGCATTAATTCGTTTTAGTTCTAAATCTAGCAATAAATATTAGGCTGTAAGTCTTTAGTAGGTTAGTAGGTTGTTTAAGGCTATCGTAATTTTCTCTTATAGTTAGACCATTAGCTTATTATATAAGTCTAAACAATAGTTTCTAGAAGGAACCTAGCTTTTACCAGCTAGGTATAAGAACTAAGTTTAAAACTTAGTAAAGGATTAGTTCGGTTTTATTATTAGGCGATTATAGTTATAATAGGCATCCTGTACTTTATTTAGGTTAATATAGATAGCAGCTAGATACTATATTATCTTATTAGCAGATATAAACCAAATAGGTAACTCATTCTTAAACTTGGCCTAGAGGTGTTGCTAGGCGTCCCTAATAGTTTGACCAAAGAGGTAAAGTATTTTAGCTTCTTTAGAGGGAAAATAGTTATAGTTAACATAAAGCTCTCCTTACACCTAAATTCTCCAGTTTTTAAAGGTCGGGTCTGTGCCGTCTAATAATAGTAGGGGGTTAGGGAGCTTAACGGACTTTAATTATTTTGTTATTGTATCTATACTCTCTGGTGTATTATATTTGGTTAAGTAAATAGGTTAACTAAGGCTTTATAAAGGAGAGGCTAGACTATTTTATAAGGCAGTAAGGCTTTCTAGGATCTCCTTTAGAGTCTCTTATATACTTTAGGCTTAAAGACAATTAACCTTCTAATTAGCTATAAGGGTATAAATCTACCCGTGTATATCTATAACGTTATTATTGTCTTTAATTTCTGATCCTAACTGGATCTTATATTCCTTTTGGGTAGAGGCAGGTTTTTTAGATAGGTTTGCTTTAGGTGCCATTATCGGCTTCCTAAGGTTTATTAAAATTGTATAATTTGGTTTTAATTCCGGGGTTCTTTTTAGGGGTGTAGGTTAAGTATAGTCTGGCCTATAAAGTAGGATATTGTTAGGGCCTTCTTAGGCGTAGTAGTATAAGTTTTTTGCTGTCTAAGTATAATGTATTAACGCGTCGTTACAGACGAAGGTTTTTTTTAGGGTGGGATATTATTAAGGCCTTCCTAGGCAATATAGGGAGAGCTTAGTATAATATGACGGGCTTATACAATTGCTTCTAAACCGAAGCTTGTAGATTGCTACTATATAAGAATACTAAGCTAAGGAGAAGAAGGAGAAGAAGACTGTTAATAACTAACGAGATATAAGGGGTCGCTAAGGCGCTAGTGGTAGACAAGCCAATAGTAGGCAAGCTAACAGTAAGGAACAGTAAGAGATAGTACCAGATAGTATTAGATAGTATACGACAATATAACAGGTGGCAGAATATGGCAGAATATGGCAGAATTTGGCAGGTGACGCGCCCTAGCACCGTCACAGAAACCGACTTTAGAGATAACAACGGCAATATAGAGGCGTTAGCTAGTTAGGAAAGTGACTTAAAATAGGATATAGAGACATTATATAACGGAGAAAATGGTTTAAATACTAAAGATTAAAAAAATAGGGGCAGATAGTAATAGAGAGATGTTAAGCAATAAGGCTATATAGGCGACGGTTGGATATAGTGGCCTTAACTTTATAGTCTTAAATCTATAAGTAAAGGATAAAAATATAAAGAAGAGTTCTAATAAAAGTTAGTAAAAGGGTTAAAACTTTAGCCTCTCTTTGTTTAGCCTATTGTAAAACAAAACAATATTTTACTATTCCCACTAGAGTCTTTGCCCGCTTGACTTATAGCGAGCTATAAAGTATTCGCGATAATCTATGCTTTTACTTAGATGAATTTATTTACTACCTTAAAAGCAACAATAAAAAGTAAATCTATGCTGATAACCTAGGATTTTTTGATTTTCTTATAGACCTAGAACGCATGCTATACTAGCAACTATTAGTTATATTTAATACTACGGTACTTATAGATTTATATCTTAAGGATATAAATATATTATTTTATAGTGTTTTCCTTTTATTTAAATTATTTCTCTATTTATAGTATATAGCGGTTATTTATCTATTCTAGTGCGGTAGGGAGAGGTAGTTGGGTTATAGAAGGGGGCTTAAACTTATAGCTACGCTTATAGGGCTATTTATATAGGAACTTCTCCAAGTATATATAAGGGGGCTTTAAGTTATTATAAAGTTTATAGAAGTCTTTATATAGGAACTTCTTTAATATTTCTAGATCTAGGACTTATGTATTTTCTTTTTTTATAGTTCTAATATTTTCCTAACATTTACTTCCCGTTAGGCGTTAATAGAGGGCGCTAGGTTAGTTACCCTACTTATATAATTACCCTACTTGCACAATTACCCCGCTTGTATAATTACCCTACTTGTATAATCGCCCAGCTCGTATAATTGCCTAGCTCGCGCGATCGCCTAGCTCGCGTAATTACCCCGCTTGTATAATTACCCTACTTGCAGGATTGCCTAGCTCCTACGAGTACTATACTTGCACGATTACCTAGCTTGTAGGATCGGCCAGCTCCTATAAGCGCTATGCTTGCATAATTACCTAGCTTGTAGAATCGGTCAGCTTCTATAAGTATCTAGCTTATATAATTACCTAGCTTGCAGAATTAAAGCCGCTAAAGTTATTAAACCTATTAATACCCTATTTATACGCTAGGCATTAATTAGAGGGCGCTAGGTCAGACTACTCTACTTATATAATTACCTAGCTTGTAGGATCCCCAGCTCCTACGAGCTCTTAGCTCCTATAACCTCCTAACTTATAGAACTAAAGCCGCAGCCGCTAAATCCATTAAAGATCCTAGCTATATATTTGGAGGACGCTACGCCTAACTACCTAGCTCACTCTTTTTATAGAATTTCTTAATTAATTAATAGTACCTATTTGGAAAATATGTCCCGTTGTCTTTCCATAATATAAATCTCTTATTACGCAATTCCACGAGGAGATCCTCTTTCTTAACTGTCTATACCGGCTCTTTAGCGCAAAGAATATTGCTATAATGGCGCTGATATGCACCCACTATTCTCTACAGGGCTTTTGCAACATTATCCTATAATAAAGCTATAAGTAACACCTAGGGAGCTAGCTCTATAAGGATTTACTCTTCGCGGGGTATTTATATAGTTTAAGACTAGGGCTCCCGCAAGGCTTTATTTGCAATAATAATCTTTAGCAAAGCTATTAAAAGTTGCATTTAAGAAAAGAAACTAACCGGCGATATACGCCAAAACTCTATATCTAGGTTATAGGGTTATAAGAGATTCTATATATTATTTAACCTAGCAAATATAAGTAACATATAGCCTTAGTAGGATAAGGTATAAGATATATAGGATTAGGTATATCTCCGAAATTTAAGCTAGCGAATGCGGCACCTATTTAGTAATATTTATAAATAGAAACCTGTTCTGCCTTAAAAAGTATATAATAGCTTTCTCTTTATTTATCTATTTACCACTTGCTCTGGTATTAAGAAAAAGGCTATAATATTTCTGCTTATAACCTAATATTGATCTGTTAAGCTTAGACAAAATACTATCCTAACTATTACTATCCTTAAAAATCGTGTTTATTAACTTAAATTTGTGCTTAATTAACTAAGACTTATATACGGATACTAAGGGCTCGTTGTTTGTATAAGGGCTAGTCAAGTTATACTTTATAAAGTGTTAGTGGAGTCTTACTAGGGAAAGGCTAATAGTGTAAACTAATAGTCTAGGTGGTTTTTAAAGAGCTAAGTTAATTAATATTAAGCGGGTAATCGGTGCTAGTAGCTCTGGATTGGCTATTATTAGTAAAACCCTCGCTAGACGCTAGAATAATCGCTCTCCTTAATTTATTAGAAATATCTATAAAGTAAACTTTATTATCTAAATTAATAGATTTTATTAACCTTAAAAGTAATGGTAATGGATTATATTACTAGAGTAATTAATTAGAGTGTATCTTATATTAAAGCTATAAGAGGTATAGTAGGAGCGTTAGTAGTAATTAGGAGGATATTTAGCGGAATATATCCATTTAATAGAGCACTAGGCGGCTAATAAATGCAATACTGCTACTGGCACGATTCCCCCTTAATACACAAGCGCTGCAATTTTAAGAATTTTAGACGTATGTATGTAAATTCATATTATGGTACAAGTAGATTTATTTAAAGACTAGAGGATTAATTTTAATTATATGCCTAAATCTCAACTTTAAGCTAGATATAAATAACTACCATTAAAGGTCTATAACATTAATAAGTAGATATAGCTTTTATAAAAGAGCACTATATACACCTTTCTCTTTAATATGGCCCTATAAGTCTTAGAGAATCTCCTAGATTATAGTCTATAATTTAATTAGAATAGATACTTGTAGGAGATATTAAATATACTTAGACTTATAATGCGTTAGAGCAATTATGCATTAACTTGAAGAAAGTAGATATATAGATAATATCTTATACTTTTCGCTCTCTAGTTCTTTTATAAAGAATACTAAGGAAATTTTATAGAGGCTTAGGGAACGAATAAATTATTCTATAAGAGAGTATATCCACAGTCCTCTTATAAGTCGGAGTCTTATCTATCGGAGTCTTATTTAGGTAAGTGCTAAGAATTTTACTTAATATTATATTATCAAGTGTCTAGGAGACTTGTTAGTATTGTATATATATAGGATCTACTAGACCCCCAAATGCCCTTTCCTGGTTATTTAGGCCCGTAGTAATTTGATTATATAATAGACTAGTACCAGGACGCTTAAAATTGTCTAATTTAGAAGGTGTTGTTTCCTAGCTTTGCGAACTCTCTATAGGCCAACTAATTCTAGTAATAGAAGACGCCTTTTCTAGATCTACTTTAATAGATTGCGGAGTATTTGCTCGTTAATAAAGCTTAGTAATTAATACACCGTATCTAGAATCTCGATCCTAACTACAAGTGGCCATTAAAGTGCTAATAATTGATATAAGAGGCAGCCAAATATAACGTATTAAGAAATTAATGGTCGGCGTGATCTAGCGAGTTGCGGCTTTAATAAGCAAGCCAATAGTTAAATAAGTATCCATATTAAAGAGTAAAGAGCGGCCGTAAATAGTTAGCGGAAATAGGATAAGCTAGGGAATGGTTTAAAAGGAGTGGTAAAAATAGTAAAGCAGGGTAGTAATAAATAAAAGATATAGAAGACGCGTTAAGGCAACCGGTAGAGCGGATAATAAAGGTAATTGTGTATCCCTAGTATAATAGGGCGGAAATTAGCTTTATATATTAGGTATTTCCATACCCTTTTCTTTAAATATTATCCTTAGATCTATTAAGGCGTCTTACTCTTTAGCTCCTTAAGGAAGAAATTGTTACGAATTATATATCCTACGCGTTAGTTAGAAAAGGAATTTTTTAATAGTATTAAGGCTTACGGCCTTCTGCGACAGAACAAGCTATATTACTAAATATTTTACATTATACGCCCAATTAAGTTTGCGACTTATATCGCCTCCTATCTTAGCTAGAAGAGATATCCAATTTTTGACTATATATTATAAGTAAAAACGATACAGTTTGGAGGTTAATAATCGCTACTATGTTAGCGCAGTTCTGATAAGGGCCTTATACCAATTATATCGCTTTAATTAAATATTGCGCACTTAATTAAAGTGATATAGTTTAAAGGCTAATAATCGCCACTATATTAGCGCAGCTCTGACAAAGGCCTTATATCCATTACATCGCTTTAATCGAATATTGCGCACTTAATTAAAGCGATATATTGGCGTAAGACTCTTCTAAGTCTTAGGGGCTAGAGGTACGCTAGCAGTCTATTAGGGAATTAAAAGCGGAGGGTACCCTACTACTCTTTTATTTTAATATAAACTATATAATTTATAAACCACTATTATAAACTTTAGTATTATAGCAGCCTTATATCTTATCTATAATGCCTCTAATAAGTAGCTTTAACCTTATCTCCTTAATATTATATATACTATTTAAAGGCTCCAGAAGCTTCCTATTAATACCTTTTAACATTCTTCGCCTCTTTTAAAGAATAAACGCGGCCATTATAATTCGCTCTATGCCCCTCTAGGAAGTAAGGATATCTAGCCTTCTCTAGGGAATAGGGATATTGTTTAGGCTTTTTTAAGAAGTAAGGATGGCTAGCTTTTTCTAGGGAATAAGGATAATATTATTTAACCTTCTTTAGGGAGTGTTTAGCCTTTTTTAGGGAATAAGGATCTTGTCTAGTTTTCTCTAGGGAGTGTCTAACCTTCTTTAGGGAATAAGGTTGCTTCTCTACCTCCTCTTTTATCTAGATGTATAAACCTACTTAACGCATTATTAATAAACCTCCCTAAGATCAAGAAATTTATTAATATATCCATAGAAAAAGATCTAAAGGTTGTGATTAATAAACTAAAGTGGTTAAATAAATATCCCCTTATTAAGGATCTTATTGCTACTAATAGCGATTTATTAGATAACGCTATTTTTTAAAAACTTCTTAGCCAATAGACGCTTATAGATTCTTTTAAGAAATGGTAATTAAAGTCTATAGGTGTGTCGAGGATTAAATACTTAGTTAAAAGTTAAGCCGCTTCTATAAAAGGAGTTAGCCATATTAAATTATTTATAAGAAGTATAGGATGTCACGACGTTACTAAGGCGGCTTTAGCTATTAGATATAGAATTAAGCTTTATATTATATAAAGACTTAAAGTGGCAAGGCTATTAATTTTTTTAGCCTTTACCTATAATACCTACTGGAGATTAAATTTACTTAACATTAATAACTTTTTTATAGCTTTATAGCATCTGAATTATTTTATATTATTCGAAATTACGCAAAGATGCTTAATTTGGATAGGAAAGTATTAAGAGCTCTATTCTAGTTAGATGATTTCTCTTAAACTACCATATCTTAGCACTACTAACCCGTCCTAGCCGAGCTTAAAAAAGCGAATTTCCTCCCCTTATCTACTAATTGGCAAACGCCTTTATATAGAAGTTACTAAACCTAGGGATCCTATATTAGCGCATAATTACCAATATACAGATCTAATGATATTACACTCTCCTTAACTACCAATAACGGCCTTAACGAGTAATACAGCTGCATTATAGTCTGTTATAGAGGCGGAGAGCGTATTTATTAAGATCTTTAGTAGTAATTCTAATTAGCATTAAGACCCTCCGTAAATTTCTATAGAGCTCTATAGGGCCGATCCTAATATATATTAGGGTCCTCTACAAATTCCCTAGGAGCACTTTTATAGCAATTCCAATATATACTAGGGTCCTCCGTTAATACCCTCTAAGCTATTTAACAGCTATTCTAATATCTATTAGGGGCCTCTACTAATTACCATATTAAGTAGGGGCGAGTCTTTTAGTTTTTGCATTACTCTAGCTAGTACTACAACAATAAATAACGGACTTAATTACTATACTACGGCTCCTTATATATAGTATACTAGCTATCGCAGCCTACAAGGCCCATTATACTCTAATATTCTTAATATAGTATCTCTTATATGTCAATCTAACGCTATTATAGCTGCTATAAGGTAGTAGCTGTTCTGGTCTATATAGATATATAAGCAAGTCCACCTCTATACCATTTAAAGATTTAAGGTGTATTGTATAGGGCACTTAGCGTCTTACTACTTTAGAGTTAAAAGGATTGATAGTCCTTTAATACTTTAAACCTTAGTAATCTATTGTCCATGTCTAACAATCTAATAACTAATATTACCACAGCCTTTCCCAAACTCTTTGCGGGTATATGCGGAAGGGGGTTCCGTAGGTTATTATATAGTATTAACCAGTTTCACCACTGAACCCGACACACCACCGAACCCGACAGCGCGAAATACACCAAAAAACCTAAATTTTAATCTTATATAACTCAATAACCACTTTATAATATTTTTTAAAAATCCAAATATAAGCTTATATATGCCTCTTTTAGCGTTTATTATAATATTAGAGCGTATAATATAGTAGTTGTTAAGATATAAAGCCCAGGGGCTAAAAATAGAGACGTTTTTAAATATCTTAATAACTACTAGACTGCACGCTCTAATATTTTAAAAAGCACAAATATAGGTATATATGAGCATATATTTAAATTTTTAGAAAATATTATAAAGTGGTTGTTGAGTTATGTAAGATTAGAATTTAGGGTTTTCGCGCTGTCAGGTTCGGTGGTGAAACTGGTTAGATATAACTGTTTAAGAGATACTATGTTAGGAGTTATATTTAGGATTTTAGTAGCGATGGCTTTGGCTATTTAGTTATAATTATTAATAAAGCGTTATATATATTTTAGCGTTTAGCACTCACCTTTAAGTATAGAGTAATGTATTTCTCTATTATAGTAGTGGCGGGTAAAGTAAAGAAGGGTATATTAAACGTCTGTAAAGAATACCCTTAGCTCTATATTGCTAGATAGGCTTTTAAATTATCTATATCTTTACTATTAATGCTAGGAGCTATCTATAGTATAGATATAATTAAGTTTAAGAAGGAAGTTATAATTAAGGGACTTTATTAGTAAAAGATAATAAAGGCGATTTGGGGCTGGATTTTTAGTAGGGCTAAAATCTTAGAGGGGCTGATTTTCGGTCTAGTAGGACCTATGTAATATATTAATAATAAAGCCTAAATATCTAATATGCCTTAGTCCGAGAGGTTTAGGCAATATATAAGAGTTAACTATTACTTACCTTAATATTTATTAGCGAGGTTGTACTATAGGCTATAAATTAAGATGTCTTTCTATATCTATATAAAGATCTACTTCTATCCTCTTATTAACTTAAACTTTCCTTACTATTATCTACCTATAATTATCTGTATATCTAAGTAACCTTATAAGAACAACTGGTCTTAGTATTACTATAGAGATGGTTTAAAAGGACCCCTAGTTTTAGAGAGATAAATATACCTATATCTACGCTTAGGATATAGACTAGGCTCTATTTACCTACTATAATAGTTATAAACTTGAGAAAATTAAGGTAAAAGCTAGGGGGAAATTTTTTTTACGCAACCTAATAGCTTTATAGATTTTTAACATAATAGCTATCTACTATACTTTTGCCTATTACTAATACCATGGCTAGAAAACCGTCTTTGGGGAATTTATTTACTATAGGAATTATTATAAAGTTCTTATATTCTCGGGTACAGTTAAGAAGATAAATAGTAAAAAAGAAATCCTGTAATAGATAGAGTGTACAATATAAGATAATAAAAATCGCAATATAAGGTATGGCATAAAAGAGGACGGGGATAATAATAGGGATGCGTATAATAAGGACGTAAATGGGAAGGATATAGTTGCCGGGATTAAGGCTTTGGGGATTGATTAAAAGAAGAATATATCTCTCCGCTAGCAACTATTTCTTCTATAAATAGCATAGCGAAGGCTATTATATAACGTTTTCGTATTTTTACGCATAATTATAGCGTACTAATTTACACCTCCCCCTATGCTACGCAATTGCACTTATAGCCGGCCGAGCTAGGATTCTCTACTTATAATAGGTTAGCCTCCTATATTCTGCAAGTACACTTAGTCTTACCCTTTACCGATCTTTTACTACCTATAGCAAGGCTAGAACAGGCGTCTTCTTATATTTATGCTGTCTAGTAAGTCACATTTAGGCCTGCCTTTATATATTCCATGCCATTTGCAGCCTAACTTAAATTTATACACTTCCTTATTGCTCCAGTAAGAACTGCCGTGCAGTTTAACCTTACTAACACACATGCACTGTCTCTGCTAGGGTTTTACTGATTAATATATAAATAAATCTCTAAGACCTTTAAAGACCTTTAAAGACCGGCGATAACTTACCTGCTAAAGTAGGCAGTACGTAACCCGCCCCTTCTATATCTTTAGTAATCTAATCGCTACTTTTAGGTACCTATTATTGTAATAGATATATCCAATATAGGTTAAGGGTCGGCCTATTAGGTTCCAAAGTTAGGAGAAAAGATTTTTAAGAAGGATAAAAAACGAGATATTACCTTTATTAGATAGGAAAAAGGCAAATTATATAAAGTAAGGGTAAGTAATTGCCTATATTATAAGCGAGCAGGTCCCCAAAATCTTAAAGATTTATAAGATTATTAGCATTCTATATATTCCACCCAATATTCGCTAGGCTACGGTTTCTATACGTAATACAATTATTAAAATATCCTTAGCCGTACTAGGCTACTGTGGTAGTATATTAGCTATAACGGCACTTAATTATAATAGAGAAGCGATAACGTCTAATTGCCTTTCTGGCGATATACGGTTTATAGAAGGTGGAAAGGAAGCTTTAGAGTAATTAGATAAAAAGGTTTAGGAACTTAATAAAGCCAACTAGGTTACTAGGCCCCCCTTATAGTTAAATTAGTGTCCTAGGCTCTGCCAATACTTACGGCAGCTATAGTACTTCCGTATAGGAAATGATTTAAGTTTATATAGAGGAACCACGCTGCTTAAATTGCTTAATTTCGTTTAGAGAATATAAGATCTCGTGCGGCTTACATAATGGTCTAGCGATTTGCTATCATTCTATAACTAAGCCTAAAGCCCTTCCTGCCTTATGCTTTTACGTTCGCCTATACTTATAATCCCCATTAAAATTAAACCCCCTCTCTACGCTCTCTTCTCCTAGCCTTACCAAAATACCTAGTGTAAATATACTTCTTTTATTTAAATGACGTTATGGACCAAAACTATAGGAAGGCAATAATAGATCTAATATATTGAAAAGTAGATAGGTGACAAGCTATAATATACACGAACCCCCAGATAGGGGAGAAATAGATGCGAAATAGGTGCGAAACACTTACCAGATAGGGCACCTAGACGATAACGTTTAACATCTTTTATAATAAAGATAGAGAGGCTGTATAGAATTAGTCTTTTAAAACCCGATGCTTAATTTTATAAACTGTGTAAGCATGGCTGATCTTGCGAGCTGGGTAATCGTGCAGGTTGGGAAATTGTGCGAGCTAGGTGACAGTGATAAGTTCCGGGGGATGGTTAGATAAGCGATTAGCGGTGCGACCTACGTATAGCTGTTAGAGCAGGCACTTATAATATTATTAGGTCAGTATAGGGGTGTATATAAAAGATAGGCCGGTATATAGGATGTATTAGCATATAGTTAGGGAAAGAGTGGAATAGTGTAATTGGCGGGCCGGTATACAGGAACATAATACTATTTAACTTTACTTGATGTGGCTTGGAGGAGTGTAGAGCCTTAACCTAAGCCATGGAAACACGTCCTTTAACTAAGCCTCTATCACATGACCACTAGCTGTTCCAAGCGCTGCGGCCGCGTACCCCGCCACTCACCCTTCCTAGAACACCTAATTGATCGTCCCTTTTTAAGTTGATTGAGGTGCTTACGGTAGAGATGTCTCTTTAGAATGGCCCAGCTGTAGAACTGGTGCACACGTTCTTCTATTGGCTTCGCTTCATCCCCGAGACAAAATACTTAAAGCCCGAGATCCCCTTAGAGAAATATAAACGCGTTTAACCTCCATTATTACTATTATATAATAGTAATCTAATAGTAATCTAATGGTAATTTACTAGTACTATAATATTCTATTTTAGAGTTACTTATTTAGTTTAGGGACTAAACCTTCTAGAGGAGGGAAGTACTGTTACGGCACTGACCTATCGTATACTGTTTCATACTATCTCGTACTGTTTCCCGCTGTTGGCTAGCCCACCACTAGCTCCTTAGCGGCTGGCCCTACTATTTGTATACAATACCCCTTTCGACCTTCTTCTCCCCTTTATACCACAACGTAGTTATTTAGTCTACTTCATTGCAGCACCGTGACATCCCGGCTGGCGGGCCGAAGTGTAGGATAGTGTTGGCGTTAATATGGTAGCCTAAGTAGGTCTTATCAATAATTATTGTGGGCACCTTGCGACGGCTAGCACCACGCGCTCATTGTGGTCGAGGCTGTTTCACAGATGTGCTTGATGGATAAACAGCGAATGAATTATTACTCTTGAAGTGCGGACTAGATCACATGCGTAGTAAACGGGCCTTTCTATGGCTCGTGGACCATCGCCCAGAAAGACCCTCCTCCTAATACGGTCCCTTAAAGCAAAATTTACTACAACTCAAGGTAGGTTTTGGCGGGAAGAGACGAGCTCACCAACTTGCATAAGAGAATCGTTGTACTAGGAGCCGCGTGCAGGCCGGCTGCGGGTTTAGCACCTCGCAAATTAATCAGAGCACCCCGCGATGCAGAGAAGGAGGAAACCGAATGCAGTCTTGCATCTACTAATGGTTAGGATTTGGGTCTATATAACCCGGCAAGTCAACTGGCAAAGAGAGACGCAAGTCCTACTCACATCATTAAAAGATCAATGACGAACATGCCATAGTAAGGATGGCCTGTTAAAGCCTCATTCTCCTCAATGTCCGACAACGATGTGTTTAAAAATTGTCCTTGCCCCTTCAAAATATCTGGCCGTGACACGGGGTTGAGGCTTAGCGGGATAACCATCGCAATGTACATAAGCATGTTGATGAACAACACAACAAAGGTAACGGCTTGTCTATTGGCTCCTCCGTCTCCCCCAGGGATGACGCATAAGCAGCAGCAATTGCAACAGGCGAGGACGAGACTAAATGTAGACTGGGTATCAGGAGCTTAGTAGGCTAGATCGACTGTACACATGAATAATGAATGGAAACACACCACAACCAGGTGAGCAATGCCAATCTTGCTTTGGCGGTCTTGCGCGACGACCGCCGCGGCAAGGCCCAAATCGATTGTCGAGAAAATAAACATCATAAATAAACCAACTCCGGCGAAAGTGGCTCCAAATGATGCTCCTTTAGCCATTTTCGAAGTAGTGATGGCTTGGTAACGACAGAGAGCTCAGAGTAATATGCTTTTTGGAAAAAAATAGTCAATCAAAACCTCCTACGCCCTGCGCGATGAATATATATACCTAGTATTAGCCTTACCCGTCCTCCCAAGCAACAGCGGAACTGCTTAAATGCAGATGATTCTTAGGGGAATCTGACGGGCTACTTGCAGCGTAGCACAGCGCCATCACTGATAACCGCTCCCTAAGCGATTGGTTGATGCTCTTTGCTAAGGGGTGTTGGGGTCTCCAACCTGGTCAGCTGGACTCGGCGTCCAAATGCAACGGGCCTAACCGAAGTAAACCTGCGCTTCTTGCCCGCGCCGGTCGAATGTGGATGCAGGTCGGTCTTACCACGCTAAAGGGTGGGTCTATAAGGGGGGCGGGCTGCCCTCCCTGTCAGTTTCAGGGGCATTATAGTCGTACCCGCACTATCTTCGTAGGACTTTACTATATTGCCAGCAAAACTGACAGGGAGGGCGGCCAGCCCGCTTAGGTAGCCCCCTTGTACCATAAGCGCTAATGCACGATCCCTGCACGGGGCAGCCTCAGCTGAAAATATACGGAGGCAGCGGTCAAAAGTTCCTGGCCCCCCTGCGCCACAAATGCGCCACCAATAAGCCACAAAACCGCTTTCTTGGCGTTCCAGATTAAGAAGGGTCATGACGGACCTTCTTAATAACTCCTCGCATCTTAGCAGACGTACGTTTGTTGGGCGACCTAATCAAGGTGCATCTCTAAGGTAGATATTAAGAATTGTGCGGCTTTTGGCCGCGATTCCACGCTTCTTGGATGGCCGATTTAATGCGGGAGACGCTCATTCCAGTGGCGGCTTGAATATCGGCATTTATGCTACTATAAATCTTTAGAGTAAGGGCCTAAGCCCTAGTATAGATATTATATAAATTACTTATTACAAACAGTAAGATATAATAAGGATTTAATATATTTTAAAAGCTTATAGAGTATATTATTTAGGGGAGAGTTATAACCCCGCGGTATGCGCTAAGCATTACTTATGCCATACCAAGCCATTAAAGGCTAGCGCACGCCACTATGATAGGAGAGAGAGCTAGGAACTTTTAGGGGTATAGCTGAGCGTAGTCTAGAAAAAGTTAAACATGGTTACTAATAGGGTTGGCGAAAGCTAAGCGTGGTTATTGTGACGGTGCTAGAGCGCGTCACCCGCTACTTTGCCGTTTCCTAGGCAATTTGCCGTTTTCTAGGCAATCTGCTATTAGCTCGCTTACTACTAGCGCCTTAACGACCTTTTATATCTTATTAGTCTCTACTAGTCTTCTTCTTCTCCTTAGCTTAGTATTCTTATATAGTAGTAATCTACATGCTTTGGTTTAGAAGCATTTATATAAGCCCGTTATATTATACTAAGCTCTCCCTATATTACCTAGGAAGGCCTTAATAATATCCCACCCTAAAAGAAGACCTTTGTCTGCAATAATGCGTTAATGCGTTATACTTAGACACTAAAAAAAAACTTATACTACTACGCCTAAGAAGGCCCTAACAATATCCCACTTTATAGGCCAGACTGTACTTAACCTATATCCCTAAAAGAACTCTGGAATTAAAACTAAATTATATAATTCTAATAAACCTTAGAAAGCTAATAATGGTACCTAAAGCAAGCTTATCTAAAAGACCTATCTTTACTTAGGAGGAATATAAGATCCAGTTAGGATTAGAAATTAAAGATAATAATAACGTTATAAATATGCATAAGCAGATTTATGCCCTTATAGCCAATTAGAAGGTTAATTATCTTTAAGCCTAAAGTATATAAGAAACTCTAAAGAAGATCCTAGAAAGCCTTACTGCCTTATAAAATAGGCTAGCCTCCCCTTTATAAAGCCTTAGTTAACCTATTCGCTTAACCAAATATAATATACTAAAGAGTACGGACATAATAATACAGTAATTAAAGTCTATTAAGCTCCCTAACCCCCTACTATTATTAAATGGCATAGACCTAACCTTTAAGAATTAGAGGATCTAAGTATAAGGAAAGCTCTGTATTAACTATAACTATTTCCCCTCTAAAGAAGCTAAAATACTCTACCTCTTTAGTTAAACTATTAGGGATACCTAGTAATACCTTTAGGCTAAGTTTAAGGACAAGTTACCTATTTAATTTATATCTATTAATAAGATAATATAGTATCTAGCTATTATTTATGTTAATCCAAATAAAGTACGGGATGCCTATTATAACTATAACCGCCTAATAATAAAATTAAACTAATTCTTTATTAAGTTTTAGACCTAATTCTTATACCTAGTAGGCAAAGGCCAGGTTCCCCCTAAAAACTACCGTTTGGGCCTATATAATAAACTAATAGTCTAACTATAGAAGATTATAGTAGCTTTAGATAACCTACTAACCTACTAAAGACTTACAGCCTAATATTTGTTATTAGATTTAGAACTAAAATAAATTAATACTTATTTTAACCAATTAAAGAAGTCCTATAGCGATTAAAATCTATCCGCTATGCTAATGGGAGCTAACGTTAGAAGATAAACCACAACTGCCCTTATACTAAAAGCGGTTACAACTACCTACTTATAAGCCTTATCTAAATTGCTACGTACTATGCCTTTAGCTAATGCTTATTGCAATACCCTAATTAACCCTACTATAGTTATATGCTTTAATTATGGAAAGGATGGTTACTTTACTATGTCCTACCCAGAGCTAAAAAATATAGGTAATATTAAGAAGATAGAGGAAGAAGAAACGTCTAATAAGTTAAAAAAAGAAGAACCCTAAAGAAAGACTCCCCCCTAGGGTATCCTATTAATCTTAAAGAGATTAATTTAAGTTAGCTAATAGGTGGAAAATACTTTATGGTTCTATATATAGTATCTTAAAATGGATATAGAGTTAATATAACTACCCTTATTAACACTAGAGTAAATAGCTTTACCTTTATAAATACTGCTTATATAAATAACATTGCTAAGTTCTTAAATGTAAATGCTACCTAACTAAAGAAGCCTATTTAAGTAAAAGGCTATAATAGCTAAGCTAGTAAGCTAGTTACCTATATCTTAAAGCTATATATCGCCATTAATAGATAACGCTAGTTTAGTATCCCCTTCTATATCCTAGACCTAGGGTCCTATAATATAATCCTTAGCTAAAAATAGGTGTCCTACTTTAATATTTGGCTAAACGTTTAATAAAGACAGTTTGTTTAGCTGGAGAATAGACCAAAATTACCCTCCTTTATTAGAGAAATCTATACTAACCGTAAGATATTAGCCGCAAAGGCTAACCCTATCTACTAGTAGGATATTAGGGACTATAACCTAGCCTTTACTTAAGAAGATGCCCGCTATAAGGCTAGTAAGAACCCTATACTAATAAGAATACTTCCCTAAAGGACTATAGTTAAGGAGGATTCTACTTACGGAAGTGGAACGGATAGTAATATAAACAACTTCTAAATTGCGGAGATCCGGCTAATAGGGAAGAGGACATACTAATAGGACATAAAGGATAATGTTTAGAAGATATAATAAGAGCTAAAAGGAATAAAGATAATACTAATACGCTAAAGGCCCCTAAGGCTGCGGACACCCCTACTATTATATAACCCCCCTATAGTAGACATTACGGCAATTAGTGCTATAGGTTTCTACTATAATATATATTAAAAGGATAATAAGGTCTTTATAACCAGCTTATATAAAATTAACTGGATTATTAATAAAAAGGAAAAGGGGCTAGTAGAGGAAACTAACAAGGAGCTAGTTAAGCGCCTCCTCCTTATATATCTCTTAGACTATAGAGACGCGTTCTTAAAAGCAGTCTTAGATATACTACCCCCCTACTAAACCTATAATTATAAGATTTAACTAGAGGTTAATAACTCTCTAGGCTATAGCCCCCTTTACTAGCAAACTATAAAGTAACTAAAAGTAACTAAGTAGTACTTAATTAATAACCTCTATAAGGGGTTTATTAAGCTAAGTTAGGCCCCTTTTATTTCCCCTATTTTATTTATAAAGAAACCTAATAAAGGCCTCCGCTTCTATATTAACTATTAAAAACTAAACGCTATTACTTAAAAAGATTATTACCCTTTCCCCCCTAATTAATAAGACCCTTATATATCTAAGCTAAGCCAAAATCTTTACTAAGCTTAATATCTACTAAGCTTTCTACTAAATTAGAATAGACCTTACATTAAAGAATTTAATAATATTCTATACTCGCTATAGTTCTTATAAATATAAAGTTCTTTCTTTTAGACTAATAAATGGGCCAGCTACATACCAATAGTATATAAATAATATTCTTTTTAACTACCTTAATAAATTCTACACAGTATACCTAGACAACATTTTTATATACTTAGATAATAAACTTAAGCACTAAGTTTATATTAAAAAGGTCCTAAAGAGACTACGGAATATAGGCCTATAAGTTAATATTAAGAAATATAAATTTGGAGTAAAACAAATAAAGTACCTTAGGTTTATTGTTAGTATAGAAGGAATTAAAGTTAACTCTAAAAAGGTAGAGGCAATATATAACTGGAAACCCCCTTATACTATAAAAGGCATTTAGTCCTTTCTCGGCTTCTATAATTTCTACTATTAGTTTATCTGTAATTATAGGGTTATAGCTAAGCCTTTTATATAACTAACTAAGAATAATACGCCTTTTGTTTTTAACGATAGCTATATAGAAGCCTTTAAGCAGTTAAAGAACCAACTTATCTCCTCTCTAATCCTCTATTACTATAACCTAGACCTAGAATTAATGCTAGAAACGGACGCGTCTAATAGAGTAGTAGTAGGTGTTCTCTTATAGCTACACCTAAATAGTAAATAGTACCCTATTACATTCTTCTTAAAGATAATAGCCCTAGCTAAGTATAACTATAAGGTATATAATAAGGAAATACTAGCTATTATATAATTGTTATCCCAGTAGCGCGCAGAGCTTAAAAGCATAGACTCTTGGATTAAAGTCTATATTAATTATAAAGCCCTTAAGTATTTTATAATAACAAAGCAGCTTACTAGTTAATAGGCCAGGTAGGCTAAAATACTCTCCTAATTCTTCTTTACAATTATATACCACTTTAGTAGGTAAAATTCTAAAGCTAATGCCTTTACCTAGAGAGAATAAGATATAGAACTATAGGATAAGCTAAAGGCTCAGCATTAGATACGTGCCCTCCTCCGCCCCAAATAGCTTAACCTATATATCCTTAAGGAACTAAGCTCTAAATAGAATAAGCTGGCGCCTATAGAAGGAGAGATCCTAGATAAACTAATAGGACTAATTAACCGCATCCTAATTATAAACCGTACAGCCAAATCCCTAAAAGCCTTCCGCAACTAAGCTATAAAAGGTAACCCTAATTTAGAAATAGAAGACGGACTACTTTTATACTAAGAACGGCTTATAGTTCTAGACGTTAACAACCTATAAACGGAGCTAATCCGTAAAGCCTACTATTAAGTCTCTACGGCGTACCCTGGTTAAGACAAAACCTACTAACTATTAGCGCCTCGCTACTACTAGTAAGGACTTCTGTCCGACATAGAACAATTTATTAAAAATTGTTATCCTTATAAACGGGCAGATACCCCTAGGAATTAAACCCCTAAATGGTTATAACTACTACTAGTTCCTAAACGCTCTTAGTAGTATATTATAATAGACTTTAAATTATTTCTAAAGAACAAATATTGCTATAATATAGCCTTTGTAGTAGTTGACTAACTAAATAAATAAGCTATTTCCTTCCCCTGCTTTAAGACTACCACTATAAAAGATATAGCCCGTATATATATTAATAACATTTACCAGATCCATAGCGCTCCTAAGTTAATTATCTCTAACTATAAACCCTAATTTATATTAGACCTCTGGGACAAATTTTACTACATCTTTAGGATTAAGATTAAGCTCTCTACTATATTCTACCCTTAGACTAACAGCTAAACTAAGATTATAAACTAATACCTTAACCAGTGACTTCGCCCCTTTATTAATTACTATTAGGATAACTAATTAGAACTACTGCCTATAATAGACTACATACAGCTTACGCTCCCTTATAATAGTATAGGAATATTACTATTTAAGTTACTCTATAGATATAAGCCACGAACATCCTTTAATTGGGATAGACCTATAGGACCTATAATAGCCTACGAACGCCTTAGCTATAAAGAGGCCTAGATATTCGCTAAGAGAATATATAGAGCCTAGGAGACTGTCTAAGCAATTATAAAAAAGGTATAAGAGAAGAAAGAGGCCAATATAAACTAATATTATTGCAAGGTAGACTTCTATATAGGAGATAAAGTATAGGTGTTAATAAAAAAACTAGAAGGCCTAAAGGCCGAGCCATAAGCTAGACTACTAAATAGCTGGCCCCTACAAGATCCCTAAGAAGGTAGGGCACTTTTTTAAGGTTAAGCTACCAGAGTTAATAAAAATCTACCCTATCTTCTCTCTAGACCAACTGCGGAAGGCCGCGGATAACCTATTACCTAGATAGTATAACAACCCCCTATTACCAATCTATATTGCAGAGAATAAGAAATGGGAAGTTAAAGAGATCTTAGCAGTTAAGAAGGACCGTAGTACCTTAAAATACTATATAAGCTAGGTAGGTTATAACAAAGATCTAGAATAGTACCCCGTATCTGATTTTAAATACTCTCCCTATAAGCTATAAGATTTCCACCTAGCCTACCTAGACCTCCCTAGACCACTACGTAAATTAAATAGCTAGATTAAATGCTAGGAAGAGGGGTTAGATAACTATAATAATTTAGATAATAATAAAGAACTTAGACAAAGCCTAAGGGCAGGCTTTTTTAGGAGGGGGGGTGATATAATGGTGCTAGAGCGCGTTACCCGCTACTTTGCCGTTTCCTAGGCAATCTACGGCAATTTGCGGCAATTTGCCGTTTTCTAGGCAATTTGCTGTTTTTTAGGTAATCTGCCAAATCCTGCTATATTCTACTAAGTTACTATTAGCTTGCTTACTACTAGCGCCTTAATAACCTTTTGTATTTTGCTAGTCTCTACTAATCTTCTTCTTCTCCTTAGCTTAGCATTCTTATATAGTAGCAATCTACAAGCTTTGGTTTAGAAGTATTTATACAAGCCTATTATAGTTATTAATAGAGCCACTAGAAAAAGGTTAATGGTATCTAACTTTTACCTATATAGAACGCGCTTTAGTAGCTATATTTAACTTAAGTAACTATATAAACTAAAATATCTAGAGTATATACTATATATATATATAGATATATATACCTTATAATACTATTAAAGTTTCTTAGCGTTTGTATAAAATAGCCTATCTTATAAAATATGAAAGAAAATTTCTAAGACTACTTACCGTAATTAATCCTTAGTGTTAAAACTGAAATTGCACTATTTATAAAGTAAATCTATGTTCTAAATAGTTACAGCGCTCTATAAGACCGTACCGTATATATTATCGGCATATTGTTGTAGGTGCATCTTGTACGCCAAAACTGTAAGGGCGTGAAGAGGCTTTAGGGAAGATTTAAAGGAACAAATATAAATTCTATCTAATCTAAGGGTATATAGCTCTTGCAGAGTATAAGACGTTATATAAAGAAGAGAAAGGAATATAGGAAACTTATAACTAAATATTTAGGGTCTTAGCAGTAGACGCGTAGGCATAAGCCCACGCGGATTTTAATAAGTTTCGACCAAATTCCATCACATTAGTAGAATTTGGTGGAATTTAATTAAGTTAGTAGAACTTAGTAGAAAACAGTAAATTACAGCGGATAATTATAGATAGTTGTAAATAGTTATAGATAGTTACAAACAGTTATAAATAGTTATAAATAGTTTTATACAGTTATCTGTTAAGTGTTTTACTAAGACATTCCTACTATAACTAGGCTAGTCCTATTATAGTACCCCCCCTTTTTGGCCGAAGGTCTAAAACAATTTTAATTTAGTTAAAAATTCATAACTTATCGCATTATAAGCATCGTAATATATTTTAAGTTCTCTTTAATTTCGAGTTTCCTGCTATTATATTTTATATCTTTATGTTAGGTAGTAGTTATTTACCTTTATATTATATCTATCTAGCTAAAGTAGGCCGCAAAGGATGGTCCTTATATGTAAGGGGACTTTGTAGACAGGGGGCTATAAGGACACGATTGTGGAACAGGATAGATTGGTGAAAGAGACGAATCCTTGAGGAGGTAAGGCCTCTAGGATCATGGAGACTATATACTACGGGCACGTGCCTCCGGCACGTGACCGGCGACCATCCAAGGGGCGTCCGGAGGTTGTCCTAAAGGCAACCCGAGATATCCGCAATAATATCCCTTACATTGCCCCCCCCCTTCTTGCGGTCGGCCCCCGATCGCCATTACCTTGCAGTAGGGAGATTATAAGGGCTCATCCCAAAAGGGGTTTAGAGAGATGTTAGTAAGCCACTATATATCATCTATCTATCTAACCCCTACTTTAAACTCCTGAAAACCTTAATAAGGAAAAAATATAACTAGAGAAAAAATATAAGGATTGCTAGGAGACCCCTTAAAAGCCTACCGGAAACATGTTAGTAACTACCTAGGCTAACCTAAGGATTTTTATATAACTCTACTTCTAAGCCTTTATGCCGGTCTGCAATTAATTGCAAGTGTTATAGGTAATTTAGTGTTCTTAATATGGTTCCATAGGACCTTTTAGTATAGGATTTAACGTATAGAGCCTTAGCTTGCCATTATCTTTAACCTTTAAGATATTAATCTATAATCCTTTCTCGTTGGTTCTATACTATATATTTAGCGTAGCTCTACTGCCTAGTAAATAGAAGGGACACTTTGCAATAGCGCCTCTAGCTATTATACGATTTGTTAAGAACGTCTATAACATTATTCTTTAATACCATAGTATTGTTTAGGTATAATTTTACCTATATACGTCTATAATTAACGTCTTAATTGCCTTCCCTAGCCGCGTAATTAGTTTTTATAAGGAAGTGATAACTAAATAGCTTATACACGTGTTTCCTTCCTTCTAAATTACGCTATTATAACGGAGTTATATTAGCAAGGTTGCGGCTATTCACTAAAAGGGTATTGGGAGGTAAAGTATAGAGACACCTTGCTTATTAAGCTACTCCTTTTCTTTAACACCTTACTTCCCATTATCGCCCTTTGTCCAAATTTGGACGTATCTTTAATATATTATTAAGATTTTCTTTTTTTCTATTATTAATTTAATATGCCTCTTTGTTCTTTTGCTAACTGCTCTTTTAATCCAATTCCATAGCGTATTCTAGCCCTACCGCTATATATAGAACCCTAACCTCCACTAACCTATAACTAGTGCTAGTCCTACCTAAATAACTTTATATACACGTCCTTAAAAAACCAGAAGTCTAATAAGAAGATTCTGGATGCTTATAACAAGACCCACTATATAAGGTCCAATACCTTTAGTCCTTATAATTAATGCATACATACCAAGAGCGGTAGTTACGTTAAGGTAAGCTTTCCTATCCTTAATAGGTTTCCATTGCTAACTTTAGGCTTCAATATAGCCTAGGCCTAAATAGTAATAATCCTTTAATATCCTTAACTACTACATCGCCCGGGCTCTTTCTTATTCCAGCACTAATACTAAACATCTGGGTCGAATTTAAGACTATGCTATAGCCATTTATACCGCCTATAATTCCTAGCAAGCCAGCCAGTAATGCCTAATAAGGGAGCAAGGTTGGTATACTAAGAATAGGGTAAGGAATAGGGGTAATAAAAAGAAGGTCGCTATTTACTATAAGAAGGAGTTTGTATATACGCATTAAGTTTTAAAAGAGCACAATATAATATAGTATTAGGTAGGTTACCCTTTGGGTACCTAGCGAATAGGTAACTAATAATTGCTATAGCAAGGTCTTAGTGGTTTTAGTTTTTACCAGCCAGCCAACATCTCTATTTATTCTGGACTTAAGCGTGTCTTTATTAACTATAAGCTTATGCCTTAAGAACTTCGTTGGTACTAGTTTGGGCCTAATATTAGTATTAAGCGTTTAAGGATCTCTGCTCTATCTACACCTCATTGGCCTGCCCCCGTTTTTATACCTACCTATACTCCTACTAAGGGATCTAGATCTGGATCTCATTCCCATTAGCTATTACTTAGTAGGCTAATAGATACTAATTCTGCACCTAGAGATAAGGCATAGTAGCTTTTAATTTAGGCATTTAGGATTAATTCTTATATATAGTAGCAATTAGGAAGGCCTTATAAAGTATTTAGGAAGGTATAGAAACACTATTCCTAATATAGACTAATAAATAAAAATGCAATTCTAGCAAAATACCCTATCAATTCTATACTATATATATAAAAAGGCTAAGGACCTGTCCTGCCTTAGGCCATAGCCTTAATTAATCCTTATGGTTTCTGGAGCTTGTCCGTTCCATATCTAATTTAACCTATTTACTCTTTAGGGCCTCTCTTAGCCTACTATAAGCTTTCTTTATAGGTTGCAATAACACCGTAGTATTAGAGCGCTTTCTGTAATTTATAGATTATAGACCTTGGTCCTAATATTCTTTTAGAATATCTTTATAATAATTAAGGTAATCCTCTAGTTCCTATATAAAGTCCTTAGCGGGCTAGCCTAGCTATTTAACTTTATATTAAAGCTTATTCTTAATAGACTTATAGCATAGTATAGCTTTAACCTTATACCGCTCGCCTACCACTTTAGGGTGTTTAATTGGGCCTAGATAGAAGTTCTTTTCTGGTGGTAGTCTATGCTATAGCTCCAGTAGATTTATATGAAATACTAAATGCATATAGGCCATAAATAGGGGTAGCTAGAGACAGTAGGCTAGCTTACCAATTCGTTCCTTAATTTAAAAGGGACCTAGGTATCTTGCATTAAGCTTCTTTAATAGTCAACAGGTCTTGATATTTGTTAAATATAATAAAACCTTATTACCTACGCTGAAATGCTTATCCTAGTGTTTATAGTTATACTAAAGTCTCTGCTACTCTTGCGCATCTTACAGGCTCTACTTTATATACTTCTATTACTCCTCCCATTCCTTAAGGTATCCTTATACTCTTTAGTAGATGTCCTTAGACTTCCCGGTAGAATCCCATAATTAATCATACGGCCTTAGCCAGTAATTGTTGGGTATACCATCAAATCCTAATAATCAGACGCTATAGGTAATCTAGATTAGTGCAAACTAATACAATGTATATTATTTTGAGTTATAAGCGTACTCCGCGTATAGAAGTAGCTCGCACTAATTGTCTTACTAGTAGTTTAAATATATTTATAGATATAACTTTAGTTTCTAGTTCTAGCGTTCCATTTGCCTATCTATCTATAGGTGGAAAGCCGTACTATAACAGTGGTCTATCTTTAAATAAAAGCATAGATCTAACCAGTACTGGCTTATAAAGACGCTGCCCCTATTAGTAATAATAGAGTGTAATTAATCTACTTTAAGAAAGCATTTCTCCTTAATTAGGTTTATAAGCGCTTATATATTAATTGTCTTGTTAATAGGAAGGTATTAAACGTACTTCAAAAACCTATTAATAAGTACTAGGACTGAATTGTATATTCATCCTTACCTATCTTTTAAGGGCGGGAGATCCATAATAAAGTCTATAGCATAATATTACTATGGTTTACTAGCGGGGGGAACTAATTTAAGTAAACCCCATGGCTTATACCTTTAGATTTTGTATACTTAACACTTCTTATAGTGGCTAATATACTTCTTTGCTTCCTGCTTAAGCTTTAGCCAGTAGTATTTACGTTAAAGTAATTCCACTGTCTTAACTTAACTATAGTAGCCGCCTAAAGGATTATTGTAATTCCTTATAAGGATCTTTTATTATAGATTTGCTTCTTATAGTACCCAAACCTTGCCATTTCTACGCAGTAGGCCCATTGGGTCCAGTTCCCAATTTTAGCGCCTTTTAGCTTCCTTTCCGTCACGTTTCCGGTCTACTTCCGCATTGAAGATGGCATAGGAGGCGTCCCTCCGTTGCACCTTATGGATGAGATCCGTTAACCTTTCGGATAGTTCCTAGGTAAAAGCTGTTTCGCCTTATACTACTCTAAGTACAAGACTAGATAGTACTATAGATCTTATAACTTCTTAGTACACGTGCGTTAGGAAGGCCACTATAAGGTTAAAGTCCTTTAGTTATTATAGGGCTCTAGGTTCCAATTACTCTATAGCTTTACTTTTAGTTTAAGGGGATAGCTTAGTAATTAAGGGTAGTGTATTACTAGGTTCCGAACTTATATTAGGGACGTCCTATCTAGGTATTTTTGGACCCTTATTAGCAACGGACTGGGTACTAGCCAGAACGTTAGTAAAGACCAATAGGGTTTACACCGCCTAAGACTTAGTATATAGAGCTATAGGTACTTAAGCATTCTACACCTAGAGCTTGTTCTGTAATATAGGGAGTAAAATATCTATTATCTGTTTTCCTTCTCCTATTTTAAAGCCTTTAGTATAGTCTGGCCGTCGTGACGGTCTATTAGCAGGGTTATTTTCCCCTAGCTTATATTTAATCTTAAAGTTAAATTGTATAAGCTCCTCTGCCCATCTAGCTTATTAAGGTATAAGCTCCTTTATAGTTATAAAGTAGCGTAGATTATAATAATCTAAGAGTATATAAGTGGTATAGCTCACGTGCTTAAGGTAGTGTCGCCACTATTTAAAGTAGTTAACTATAGCAAGTAGTTCCTTGTTGTGGGTATAATACCTAACTTTAGGTCCCTAGAATTTTCTACTATAGAATGCTACCGGTCTCTAGTGGAGCTAGGTAGCGTCCAGATACCTATTAGGTTGCAGTAGGATACTAATAAGGGCAAAATTTAATATATTAATAACTATCATTAGTGGCTAATCTAGGTTAAAATGCCGTAATAGTAGAGCTTCTGTAAACTTTATGCGTAGTTTTTAAAAGGCTTCCTGGACCTTTCTAGGCTATATCTATAGTTTATACTATTTGGTTAGTCCCTTTTTAGTTTTCTTCCTTCTTACCTTTAAGCTTTTTACTCCTTAGGCCGGGTCTTAGGAAGCTTTAATAATGTGGTTAAATAGGTATTAGGCAATATCTAAGTAGTCATAGATAAAGCGCCTATAAAAATTGGTAAAGCCTAAAAACACTTAAACATCCTAGTAGCTCTCTAGCTCTGGCTACTCTTAAATTATTTACACTTATACTAGGTCCATAACTACACCTATAGGCGTTATAATATAACCTAGGAACTTAACCTACTTAGTATTAAAGACACACTTTAACGCCTTAATATAGAGGCCCTAATTATCTAAGTGTTCCAGCACTTCACGGATATATTGCTTGTGTTAATCCTTATCTTTTAAGTAGATTAAAATGTTATTTAGGTAGATAATATATATACGGTTAACTAGTCCCCCTAAGGCTCTATAAATATATAATTAAAATATTATAGGCGCATTGGCCAGCCTAAAAGGCATTACTATATACTTAAAGTAGCTATATTAGGTTTTAAAAGCGGTCTTCCACTTATCCCCTTCTTTAATACGGAGCCTATAATAGGCGTCTTATAGGTCCAGCTTTATAAAGATCTTCGCCCTAGATAGTTAGTCCAGTATTTTACTAACTAGTGGTAGTGGGTAATAGTTCTTAGTTATAATCTTATTAAGACCGCGATAGTCTATATATAGCCTTATAGTCCCATCTGGTTTTAGGATAAAGAGGATTAGCACGCCTACTGGCGACTTACTAGGCCGTATCTATCCCTTTTCCAGTAAGCTGTTAAGGTACTCCTATAGGATCTTAAGCTCTTTATAAGAGAGGTTATAGATAGGAAGGTTTAGCGGTTATTTACCTTCTTCTAGATTAATTATATAATTGTATTCTAAGTTCTGCTAAAGGACTTTTACTCACCTGCCCAAAAATACCCTTAGTAAGTCCCTTAGGCCTACTAGGATATTCGACAAATTAGGGTCGCGTTTATCCTCCGCGTCATTATTAGGTAGGTCCCAGAGGTCCCTTAGGACGCTCATGGGCAGCGTCGCGCGCTATAGTAGCTGTTTATATATAGTTGCCACTGTACATTAGACAGTTTTATGTAGTAGCTAGTGGAGGGTAGGGAACTCTTTAACATAGCGTTTAAGGTGTCGTAGCATACTCTCTATATATTGCTTAAGCTAGAGTAACCTATAGCGGTAGAAGTATCTTATAGGATCTTCAAGATCGCCGCCTCCCTACAGTATCTCCGCGACCTGTCTAGTAGTTCCCCGTAGGGTATCCGTTACAGAAGGGTTATCGCCTATACTAGGCTCTATACCCATCTTGCTATAGAATAGGGGTTGGATCCGATACTCCTTTAGGTATAAAGCGTATACTGTTTCTCCTAGAGCTACATCTTCTAGGATGTCTTTTAAGCTTATTAGTAAAATACGCCCTTCCAATTCTTCATCGTTCCACCATTTAAAGGCTCCTATCTTAAAGCGTATTTTAGGATCTGCTTCTACAAGCCAAGGATATCTAAGAATAAGGTTATAGCCTACAAAGTTAGCCACCCAGAAGGGTTGCGGGCCAACCACCTTAGTGCGGTTATATATATTGGCCACTAACACTATAAGCTTATAGGCATTATATAGTTTAATCTAATACTTATCTAGGAACCCTATAATAGGTTTCCGCCACTTTAGCAACAGGATAAGCTTATGCTCTTTTACCAAATTATATTATATAAGATTAATTTCGGCGCCGCTATTATATAGTGCTTAGAACTGACGTATCTCGCCTATAGGGAGTACTATTTCTAGCTTAACAGTAATATAAAGAGTCTCTTCTTCCGTATCTTGCCCTAGTTATAGCTGGGAGAGGTCCACAACTAGGGCTTTTCTTTTTTTAGATTATTAGTGCGGTTATTACCCTACTTATTTTTCTAATTAGGTTTACCTCCGGAGAAGTTTTCTCTTAACTTTTTAAAGTATTCCCGTAAGGGTGCCAGACAGGTGTTAGGTTGGCCCTAGGAGTCTTTCCCATTACTTAAGGTCCCTAACTTTAACCCTTCTAGATTTCTCTTTAAGAACGGCTTTTTTAAAGTTTGGGTCTACCCTATATTGCTACTAGAGTGCCCGCGTTTCTAGTTACTCCCTAGCTTCTTGCTAGAAGAGGTCTAGTTCCTTACCGCATCCTTAGCATTTAGAACCGCTTATTCAAAATCTGTATATATAGTAATCCGTAATAGGGCTCCCACACGCTTTATTTTATCATAAATTGCTAGCTTAATTCTAGCCTAGATAAATCCAATTTTCTCCTTCTTATAGATGCTACCGTTCTTGTTTTTAAAGGGCTCTAAATCTATTAGTTAAGCACGAGTTTCTATAAAGTTTATAAACTGGCGGAAATTATAGCGGTTAAGCTATATCCCATTCCAGAATAGTTCTATATAATTGTATTATATAATATACGGATCTTAAGTCCACTTCTTTAGGAAGGTTTGCAGCTGCGGCTATATAGTAATTTGCTCTTTATTAAGCTAATTTAGTGCGATCTAGTTTAGGGATTAATCTTTAATCTTACTAATAATCCAATAGGTACGCTCTTTAGTATTATCTTATATTATTAGTATCTTAAAGAAGTTATCTATTTCACAAACCCAATTATCTAACTATTGGGCGTTGGGTCTCTAGCAAAGTTCTAGACTACTAAAGGCCTTAGCCAGTCAGTCTATATCCTTTTTCTATTTACTGTGTAGATACCTCTCTAAGTCTTCCACACCTCCTTAGGTAGGTACTGGGTATCCCCTAGGAGGCCCTTAGCCTTAGCCAGGTTATAAAAGATTTTATCCAGCTTAGATTAAGCTCTGCCAGATCTAGACCTACCCCTAGAGGTTTTTAATATATTTATTAGTAGTTCCTTCCCGCATGGCTTCTAAGAGCCTTATGGCAGCTTCCTAATATCCTCCTTAAAGAAAATCAGTATAGGGCTCTTAACTTTCTAACCTTAGGCCTAGGGAAGCTCCGGCTATAGAGGTAGTATTAGTACTAGTAGCTAATACGGGTTTCCCTACGAGGCTTAAGTCTTAAGTTAGTAGTTAGGTTAGATTGCCTAAAGGGGTAGGCCTACTTAGCTTATAAGCAGTCTATACACCGCCACTATGCTAATTATGGGCCGGTGGTCTTCTGGGAGGGTTCCGGTTAGGTCCCTAATTAGGCGTATTAGTATATTCCTCTGGCATTTCTGGTTTAGGGGAAGATTTTAGGGTTATATCTAGCGCTTAGTCTTCTAATTGGCCTAAGTGGGGCCAAAGGGGTTCCAGCTGCTTTTTAGCAGTGTTATAACCATCATAGAGGGTGTTTGCGTTTTCCTTAGCGTTACCAATAACCGTAGGTGTGCGAGAGTCTTTAAGCTCTTAGTACATCTGGGTATTAGGGCTTGTTCAGCCATCTTACCTAGAGGTTTATATTGTCGCAATCTCTTACTATTAGAGGGACCTTCCTGCCTTAGCGCAACGGCTGTCTATAAGGTATTCATAGAGTTTCCGTTTAGGTTATTACGAGATTTTAAGGGAGAATGGTAGATGTAAATAAAAGATATAAACAAATAATCTAGTCCTCAAAGCCAGCTGCCCTTCTGGATGGAGTAGGAAGGATTTAAATGTGAGGGGACTTTATAGATAGGGGGCTATAAGGACACGATTGTGGAACAGGATAGATTAGTAAGAGAGACAAATCCTTAAGAAGGTAAGGCCTCTAGGATCGTGGAGACTATATACTACAGGCACGTGCCTCCGGCACGTAACCAGCAACCATCTGAGGGGCGTCCGGAGGTTGTCCTAAAGGCAACCCAAGGTGTCCGCAATAATATCCCTTACATTATGGAACTCTTTTACTAAAGAAGGCGCGTTAGCCTTAATCTAGTTATAGGTTTCTTAGGTTTATATTTTATATCCTTCCCACTTAATAAGAAGTTTAAATTGTTTAAATTATATTTTCTATTATATATTATTAATTAAGTTAATAAAGTAAGAACCGTTACCATTATTAATAATTATAGGAGGTGGCGGTGGTACTTTATAAGTTATAGGATTATTTCTTAAAGGTTGCAGCAAGCTTATATAAAATATTAGGTATATTTTTATTTTAGTTAGCAGTTTAAGCTTATAGGCGTATAGGCTTAGTTTCTTCTTAATTTAATATAGGCCCGCAAACTTCTAATTAAGTTTCTTTAAAGGCTGTTAAGTCTTTAGGTTTTATATACTTAGGTAAGCTATATTACCTTCCTTAAAGTCCCATATAGGAGCTTGTCCTTTATTTACATGCCATTCCTATAATGTTTAAGCGTATGTTAACTCACTTTATAATAGTTCCGTTAACTGCTTTATTTAATTAGCAAAGTTGTGCATATTAATTAACTAGATCTGTTTAATTGTGGGTCCTATTATATTAGTATTAGGTTATAGCTTAAATCTAAGTTAAGGGTTTTGTCCGTAGGTCGCGTAAAATAGTATTACGCCTATTAATATATTTATTATATTATTCGCAGTAAACTTAGCTAAAGGTAGCCATTTTTCCCAGTCATCTTATAGGTAGGAGTAGTATATTTATAAATATTGTTCCATAATTATGTTTACAATTTTAGTTTAACTATCTGTCTCTAGATAAAACGCAGTTAAGAATTATATTTAAATACTTAATTATTTATATAGAGCTTGCTAGAAGTCTAAAATAAACTGGCTTCTATAGTTAGATATTATTATATTAGGAAGTCTGTGTAGCTTAAAGACATGCTTAATAAAACATTTGGCTACTAATATTGTATTAATTAAGTCTATAGGAATTATATATCGCATTTTTATAAGACGGTTAACTATTACTATAATATTTATAAACCTGTTACTACTAGGTAAGTTAACTATAAAGTTAATTAAGATATCGCGCCATCTTTATATTAGAATTGGTAGCGGTTAAAGTACTCCTTACTTCTTTATATAAGAGGTTTTTCCACGTACGTATATCCTATATACTTGAATGTATTTCCGTATATAGTCGTGCATTATAGGCTAGTAATATGCTTATTAAATGATCTTATAGGTCTTTGCACGGCCAAGATATCCTACTATAGGGGAGTTGTATATAAATTTAAGTATCTTAAATTGTAAAGGTTTGGAATTCGAAACTACTATTTTCTATTAATAGTACAATCAATTATTTCAAATTTTATATTTAGTGAGTGTGATATCCTTATACTATTATTTTCCAGTTTAGATCGCCTTTATTATATCTACTATCTATATATCGTTCTTATATTTATATTCCATTAGCTTACCAATTTCTATTTCCCATTTATTAACTTCTGATTTATTTCTATTAAGTTCCATATCTAGAAATATAGGATATAGTTTTTTAAAATATTTAAGGGGCAGTAAGATCCGTAATTAATTTATAATCCATTTATCTAAGGCGTTTATAGGTAAATCCTATAATTGTTATATTAATGCGTTAGGCTTTTAATTAAGTTTGACCAGTTAATACATAATCTTAAAGTTAAATTGTAAGAGGTATTTGGCCCAACGAATTTAGCGCTGTATCAATTGTTTTATAGTTATAAAGTATTGCAGGTTCTTATGGTCCGTTAATATATATATTAGAAATAACAATCCTTTTAGCTTAGGACGCATTATTTAAAGCATCTAATAATTGCAAGTAGTTCCTTATTGTATATCTTATAGTTTAATTTAGTAGGGGCGAGTTTCTAAAAGAGAAAGGCCACTAGACGTAGTTTATCATTTTTATTATATTGCGATAATACTCCCCCTAGCGTATAATTAGACGAGTTAGTTTTAATAGTATATTTAAGGTTAGGGTTAAAGTAAGTAAGAATTAAAGTAGTTGTAAAGCGATATTTTAAATTATTAAAAGCTTATTTATATCTAGTGGTCTATTTAATTTTTATATTCTTCCTTATTAGGTTTACTAATAGCTAGGCAATTTCTAAGAAGTAGTTAATAAATTAATAATAGAAATTTGCGAATCCTAAAAATCCTTAAATGTTTTATATATTGCTAGGGTTTTCCTAGTTTATAATTTTAGCGACTTTTTTAAGATCTATTTTAATTCCATTACGGGATATAATTAAGCCTAAGTATATAACCTTAGACGCGTGGAACTTGCATTTCTTAATATCGCATTATAAGCCCGCGTCTTATAAGTGTTTAAAAACCATTCTAATATATTTTCAATATTTAGAAAGCAAGGACGAGTAAATTAAGATATTATTAATATACACGGTAATAAATATATTAAGGAATTTACGAAGTGTATTATTAATATATTGCTAAAATATACTAGGACCGTTCTTTACGCTAAATAGTATTACTAGGTATTTAAAGAGTCCCTATTATATATAAAAAGCTATATACTTCTTATCTCCTTTATATATACGGATTTTATTAAAGGCGGCAACTATATTAAGTTTTATAAAGTACTATACCTTTGCTAAATAGTTAAGCGTTTCTTAAATTAAAGGAATTAGATATTAGTTTTAAATTATAATTATATTTAAAGCTTAATAATTAATATAAAATCTTAAGCCTCCTCCTAGCTTTTTAACGAATAGTATAGGTAAGGTAAATAGAGATTAGCTAAGGCAAATAAATTCTTTTTCTAAATGCTTGTTAAGGTATTATTGTATTATAAGCAGTTCTTCTTATAATATACCATATAGTGGACCGAACTTTAGTGTTATACTAGGCTTAAGTTCTATCTTAAAATTGTGTTTCTCTTAATACGGGGCTAGTTAGTCTATAAATTATTTTTTAAACTTATTAATTAGGTTATAGTACTCTTTAGGCATAAAAGGTTAAGGATTAGGATATTATTTTGGTTCTAGTGCTTTCTTAATGTCTTTTATAGTTATAGTAAAGATTTTATAATCTCGTCTTTTTACTAATAAGATAAAAGGCGCGGCCTATATTATATAAATTTTAAGAGGTTTTAACATAACATCTTCGCATTCTTTATCACAATTAGCAGTTATAGATTTATTATGTTAGCTTAAGGTTTATAGCAAGGGTAATTTATATTATATTAAATTTAAATAGTTATATGCATATTTATAGGGCAAATGGTTTTTTAAGCAATGACTTTAGTAGTAGGTTATATAGAACTTTAGTGTTTTTTTAACCCAGCTAATTAAAGGGTTGTGTTGTTTCAGCTATCTATATCTAAGTATTATCTTATAGTGCTTTAAGGGTATTATAAACAGGGAAATGTATTTAAGGTATTTACCTATTCACAATTTTATAAAAGCGTAGTGCATTAGTTCGCTATATATTAAGGGTTTGCCGTTAAAGCCTTACAGGCCTTAGGGCTCGTTAAGTTTCTTTAAATTTAGGTATTAAGTTTTTGTATAGTTTGTGTTAATAAAGCCTATACTAGTAGCTCCGCTGTTTATTAGGATTTATACTTCCTTCTATTTTTTAAGTATTTAAATTTTGCCGAGTATATTAAGAGAGTTATGTTATATATTAGCGCTAAAAGAGCCTAAACACTTATACTCTTCCACCTTTTATTCTAAGGCGTGACTTGGCCTTAGGATAATTTGTTTTCTAAGTTAACTAAAGGCAAGGTGCTTTATAGCGTCCAAGTACCTTTTATAGAGTGAGTATAATTTAAGAATTAGAAGGAGCTACGGCGGACTTTTTTAAAAGGGTGAGTTTGGCAATGCTTTTAAATATATCCTTTTTTACCACATCTAAAGCATTCTTTATTTGTGGCTTAAGTTCTTTGTTTATCGGTTCCCAAGGGTGTATAGGATTAAGCGGCATTGAGGTCTATAGGGTTATATATAAGACTTTTAGGTTTTAGAGATGGATCGCGCTTTAGGGTATATACCAGTTTTATAGAGTTTTAAACGCGAGGTATAGTTGGCTTTAGAAAATAAGTTTATTTATTATATTAAAGGTCCTTATTAATTTGTTAATATATTATAGTAAATTTGGATAGGTTCTTTAGCAGTTCTCTACTTACTAACTAGGCTCTAATCTTATCTAAAATAGCTTATTAAAGAGCAGTAACTCTAGCGGCTTTATTCTAATCTAGCTCGCTAATAAAACCTAAAAAATCCAAAAAGAAGCTAGTAAAGTCTTAATTCCATTATTATAGGTTTTTAAGTTTGGTAACAGCTATATATTCGCGGCTGGTGTTATTATATGTTCATTCTAGCAGAGAGATAAAAGTTTTAAAATTAATAAAAGTGCTATTGCGGAAGAATGGATCTATAGTTTATATAGCGTCCTTACTTAAACAAGACATTCCGTAGCTAACCTTACTAGCTTTAGTAGGGTATTAATTATAGTTTATTAAGAGTTTAAGACGGAGCTTAGTTATAAAGGGATATAGGTTATTTTGGTTTCTATTAAACATTAAAGAATTAGAAAGCTTTTTGGATTTTATAATAAGTACTAGGTTCGCTATAGGTGTAGGTTAAGCTACTGTTACTAATTTAGTGTTCGTATTTAACATATTAGGTTTAGGTACCATTATTTTAATCTTATTTATAGGTATTACTGTTGGGGTTTATAACATAAATGCCTTAATATTATAGAGTTCTTTGTGGAGTGCTTCTATTAATTGCTAGTACTGGGCTTTTAGTACAGCCTACTGCTAAGCTAAGGCGTCTATAAAGGCCTATTGTATTATAGTTAACTGTTCCCTAACTAGGGTTATAATACTCATGGTTATTAAAAGGGATTTAGGTTCGTTTACCATTTTAATAGTAGTTATTTTAATGTAACGTAATATAAGGGCGTGAAGAGGCTTTAGGGAAGATTTAAAGGAACAAATATAAATTCTATCTAATCTAAGGGTATATAGCTCTTGCAGAGTATAAGATGTTGCGTAAAGAAGAGAAAGGAATATAGGAAACTTATAACTAAATATTTAGGGTCTTAGTAGTAGACGCGTAGGCATAAGCCCACGTGGATTTTAACAAGTTTCGACTAAATTCTATTATATTAGTGGAATTTAGTGGAATTTAATCGAGTCGGCGGAACTTAGTAGAAAATAGTAGATTACAGCGGACAATTGCGGACAGTTATAGACAGTTATAGATAGTTGCAGACAGTTATAAACAGTTATAAACAGTTTTATATAGTTATCTGTTAAGTATTTCACTAAGACATTCCTACTATAACTGGGCTAGTCCTGTTACAAAAACAACCTAATAGAGGTTGCATTAGATCTTTTCCCCTTCCCTAATATTTGCAAGGTGCTTCCGCTTAAAGTATTTACTAAAATTACCTAGGGTATAAAACGAATATATGCGCTATTTAATTGATAGGTTTTTGTTACCTAGATAAAGAAAATATATCTTTAGCCTCTTCTTACTATATATTAACACTTTAGCTGCTTTTAAGGCTTTAAATTAAGAGTTAATCTTGGCCTTATCCATTATCTTAACTAGTATTATATGACTACTAGATTATTTGTAAAGTTTGGAAGCGGTAGGGTATATTTTACCTTCCTTAACCTTATAGTATTATATAACCGCATAAATGGCCCTATCGCGTTAATAAATTTCCTCTTTAAATATGGTATCTAGTAGGCTAACGACTGCATTAACTAATTCCTTCTGTTTTAATAATATGCCCTTATAGAGATCCGTTATTACCCTAGCCTCTATATTAACTTAAACGCTGGCAAGCTGCAGTTTAATATTATGTACTGGTTGCTTCTATTTCTAGATCTCCTTAATATCTTTAAGAAGTATATACCGCTAGCATTACCTTTCCCTATTAATTTCGCCGTTAAGCGCCTTATACTTTGGATATTTCGTAGCTTTGCCTTTAAAATAGTATTTAAGTTGCTCTCTTTGCTTAAGCAGAGAATAGATAGTAGGATAATTGTTAACTAATAAAGATTATTCTGTTATAAGCTGCCGCGGTTATTAAGGATTAATTAAACGGCTTATAGTACAAGCGGCTCGTATTAATATATCTTGGGGTTAGAGGCCTTAGATAATCGCCTATATGTCTACTATAATATATCGCAATAGGTAGTGCCTTAAGAACGTTTATATATTGGTATACTGCATTATTAGGTTTTATATAGCCTTGCTAATATTGCCTATATTTCTCTTTAGTGCTTCTAATAAAAAGGCCGGTCGTAATAAAGCTTACTATTTTTGTTAAATGCCTTTCCGGCACTATATCTAAGTAAATATAGGTAAGAGACCTAAGTAAATCTAGTAATCTACCCGAGCCCTTTGGTCTAGGGTATAAGGGTAGAGTATAAAAGAGGTTTATTAGGAGAAATGGTCCAGCTATTTAAAGTCCTTACTAACTGGCAGAATACGGGAATATTATCTAGTTTCCAATTTACCTATAATAGTAGCTTATTATAACCTGGCTTAATATAGAGCTTGCTTAGCTTCTTAAGAGATATAAGGTTGTATACTATAAACGCCTAATTAGCGAAAAGGAGACCAAGAAGGAAAATATAGGGGCTAAAGCTAAGGGATAGGTTATAGATAATTTTAGGGATATGGAAGGTATTTCTAGTTAGCAGGTAAGTATTAGTACTTATTTTATAACGTTATAAATAGTAGCAACTAAAAGGAAAGAATAGAACTTTAAGAACCTATATATCTTTTACACCAAGGTACTCCTTTATAAATTTAAATATAAATTCTAGTAAAATACGGTGGGGCTTACCCTCTAGGTCTTAGAGTAGCGTAACCCTAATATACTAATAGTAGAGATTAAGGAGGGCTTAGGGCTGATTTGCAGTAAAACTACCTAGTTGTAAATATAGCTGGAGTAGTATCCTATAGCGCCTATAGGAGTACCTCTTTTTAGTTGTTATTAGGTTTATCCACAGCACTTCTATAAGGTCCTTTATATATATACAGGGCTTCTCTGGCCCCATCTTTTTTAAGCTATACTTCTTAGCTAGCTTTTTAAGTACCTAACCCCTAAAATTAGTTACGTCCAAAGCCTAGGGTATATAACATCTTAAAGCAGCTAGGATGCGCTCACCTTATATATATTCCTATTTAACTAACCATTAAGCTTCGCACTAGTCGCTCTTTCGTATACAAGGCGGTAGACCTTCTAGTATATCCCAAGGGAGCTTAATACCTTAATCCCACATGTCACGGAGTAGGCACGAGCTGGAATACAATGTACTAAACGGGATAGTAATTGAAGAAGGCTACGTACGCGTAACTATGCGTGTTGATACAAAGATATCTGGATAAAGAAGAAGAGTCTTCGTGTGCTAGGTACAAGGTATAAATAGGGGTTATAGGGGAACGTGCGTAGGTGTCTCGGGACGAACGTGAGCACGGGTCAAGAACGTCAAAGACGCGCAGAGGCGTGAGAACGAGTGAGTCCCGTGACACCACAGCGCCTCCTTCCTCTTTTCTCTCGGCGTTAATTAAGTAGCTGGTTAAAAAAATCCGTGGAGACTGCAAAGAGAGACGGTTATATAGGCCTTTTAAGGGTCCTTTTCTAAGTATACCCAGAACCTATACTACATATTAGCGCCATTGGGGTGGTATAATATGGTAGGGAAATGGAAAGAGACGGGCTGCTTACTATTACTACTACTCTTTAATGCGGTTAAGTAGACAGGTACTACTAGGTTTATAATCCTCCTTTGCATATTCTGCTTTATTAAATATGTTAAGCTATTTAAGGTAGTACTTAGGTAGGTAGTCTTTGTTAGCAAGGAGCCATACCCAATTATTATCATTATTATTACTACCGGTATTAACATTAGTTAAGTCTATGCTAGAACTAGCTTCATCGGTTTTCAAATCTATATATTTACTCTTCTTAGACGAAGAGTATTTGTCTAACAGGTATTGTTATATATTATATTATTATTGGCAAATCTGTTAAAGAAAGGAGGGTTAATGCAATACTGCTATTAATAAATGCTTAAAGACGAGCGAGGTGGACGGTAAGTAGAATAGGCAGGTCTAGCGAGAGAAGAGAAGATGGGTAGCTATTTATGGTTAATAAGCAAGGGCGAAGCCATCTTAAGCATACTAGCTAGCCAAATTTAGAGGGGCCCATTTTGGCGCCTAATAGTAATAGAAGCGAAGTATATAAGTATACGGCATACCTAGGGTACCTTGGCGCTAATAAAGGCCAGGGATGCCTTGCTCTATTTACACCTACGCTAGGCCAATACAGGCAATCCGGATAACCTTAGTGCTTGGGCCACCAGCCATAGGTTTTAGGGAGGTTTTAGGCAAATCGACCTTAGAAAAAGGCGTTATAAACCGCTAAAAACGGCGGCCAAGTCGCCGTATAATTGTTTAAAGAAGGTAAAAATAAAAAAAATACTCTATAAAATATAATAATAAGCTTAAATATACTTTTAATAACTTTTTATAGATATAGTAAAGAATATTCACTATATAAATTATAATATTAAAAACTAGACCTAGTTAAATATTAATATAATTTACTTAATAATATAGCTAGAAAGTTCTAAGTATACCTTAAATCTTTATTTATATAATATATAGTTATATAATAGGCTTACTATTATTATTATTAAAAAATCAGCTTAAGTTTAAAAAAGTACTATTTTAAACTTAATTTTTAGTATATATATATTATAAATTTATATAAAAGATATCAGAACGATCCAATCTTGGAGCTCTTGCTATACCTAGCCTAAAGGACTAAAACCAACTAAAAGATCCCTAAAAAATACCTAGAGAATCCTCCTAAGATATATATATCGCAGGGAAGGCACACGTTAAATAATAGTGGTTCGCACTTACGTGCGACCGCCAGAACCACTCCTAGCAATAGCCCTCTATAATAAAGACGGGTGAATACCATACTATAAAGCGGAAATACCTCTATTAAGAAGGCATCTAACAAAATATAAAGCCTACTAGACACGTCTAGTATCCAGAATTAAGGGGGAGTAACCATTAGCCATAACAAACTAACGCAGCTAGTAGAATAGCTTCATTAGTCTAGCAAACCTTAGGCGCCCCTTTAGTAAACCCTTAATTAAATCCTCTAACAGCTAAATAAAATTAAATATAAATATAACCCCCCTTTATTGGCGAACCGCACCTAGGCTATTATAGCTATGCTTCTACAGTATAGGGAACCCACCCCCCTTAAGATAATAACCGGGTATATAATTATAATATAACTAAATATAGAAAAAGCAGAGGGGCTTAGGGGATAATTAAAAATAGAAGTCCTTATAAAAATCTACAAAGCGGTCTATAACGCTGTTATAGTCTAATACCTTAAAAGCGGAGACATTAGAGTTACCCTAAAGAACTAATAGTTAAAGGAATAAGCTGTAAGGGTAGGGGACAGGATAGAAGAATATATTAGCATAAAAGTACTCTATAAGGATTACCTAGTTAAAGTCCTAGCGGTTCCTATAAGCCTTAGGGTAGAAAAGGGACGCTAGGTAGATAATATAGTAATTATATAGGAGATAGTAAAACAAACGGAACGCCTTATACCAGGACTTAAAATCACCTAAATCCAATAGCTTTAATAAGAAAATGCAAACTAAGTAAATAATAAGAATAATAAGAGGATATAAGGGTTGCTAGATACTTGCTAGGGAGACGCTAGTTAAACACATAGCTCTCTTATTATTAGCACACTTACACTAAGAATACAAAAACTTCTTATCTAAAAAGGAATAATTATAAATAGCCTTATATATAACACAAGGCTCTATAACTATAGACTACGCCTAAAATAATACTATTACTATATATAATAGGGACACACCTAATCCACATACGCAGTATAGGTATGCTACGGCTACTATACAGGCCCCTATAATATAAGATATTACTTAAATTAAAACTAAATAAAATGCGTAAACTGCCACTAAAGCACATATAAGGCGTAGGAGAGAGAAAACTATATTAAATACAGGAGATAGAAGGCAAGGGCTTAACAGCTATAGAAATAACTGCACGCTAGGTTATATAAATAGAAATAATAGGCGATAAGCTAGGGGGATATAAGTACCTTCCTAGCGTTTCCTACCTTTAATACTAGGGGGCTAGGCTAGCTATCCCAAGCCTTAACGGGCCAGAAGCGACGCCGCGCAATATTACTAGACTAAATAGGGATATAAGGGTTATAGGGGACATAAGGGAGAGATGCCCTATAGAAAAAACCCTATAGACAGCTATAGTAAGCTTAAGACCAGGACAATTAAGAATTAGACTTAATGCGGTAAATATAATATTTATAGCTAACCTATAAAGGGTATATAGCCGACCAGTAAGATTAGGGGAAGAACTGGAGATAATAATAGATTTAGATATAGAAGTGCTAGTAAAAACACAAGATATAGGAATAAAAGGCTCTATATAAAATAAGTAGCAACTAGGGTGTAAATATAAAAAATAGAAGCTCTAAAAATCCTAGAGAAAGTAGAAATAAAAGAAGCGAGGAATAAAGGAAAGATAAAGGACCCTTGCTAGGGGTCCGCTACCTATCTATTATATAGTATAACTGCGGTAATATAAACCACTATCTTGTAAGGCCCCTACTAGATAGTCTAGACCTAGAGAAATACTATATCCTTACTATATAAGAGCTGTATTATAATGCCTATATATAATTAATATATATAACCCTAGGGTTAAAAGGGTCCTATAAATAGAGAATATTATATTAGTTATTATAGATACTCCTAAGTTCTTACTTAACCCTATGCCAAGACTCATGATATTAAGCCAATGCGATCGGTTTGGACTAGATTAAACTACATCAAGCCAATCCAAGCCAAACCACTGACATTATCAAACGCCCCATCCGTTTGGTTTGGATTGATTGCGCTTTCTCATGCCCTACGCTGAACGTTACTGCGAAATTAGTAGCTAGAAATTAATTTTGACCTGAAATGTGTAGAGGAACAGGGGATTAAGAAATTACGTGAAGGTTTGGATATTCTCTTTATATATTGCCAAGCCTTGACCTCTATGAGGGGAAGAAGTACACAATAAAACTAGATTTTACGTTTTAAAGCCAACTATGCTGACTTCTATCCTCCAGTAATACCTCCGCTAGCACTAATGTATTGTCCAGTAACCCAACGACTCAAAGGTGAAGTAAGGAAAAGCACCACGTCTGCAACTTCTCTGGATAATCCCATACGACTTTCCAGCCTAGTCAAGCCCACAAGCATTTGCACAAGTGGATTGTCTGGTGAGGGCACCTTGTCGGTAGCAACAGGCCCAGGCGCGACACTGTTAACGGTTATGCCGTATTTCTTTCCAAACTGACCAGATGAATTAGCTTGACGTCAACACTAGTTTTCAAATTACCTGAGAAGCTACAGAGATAGATTTTTGACAAATAAGGAGATTTCGCGAACCTCTGCAGCCCATATGTAGGTCAAGCTGTCCAGAGCTGCCTTCGTGGCACAGTAGAGAGGCATCGCTTCCAATCCCAACTTTGACCCTACAGATGAAGTGTTGATAATTCGACCTCCAGGAGGCATATGGGGTACCACGGCTTGTGTCACGTATATAGGCCCATAGACATTGGAACGGAATAGATCCTCAATTTCCTCGGTGGTAGAGTCAAGTGTAGGAGTAGCCGCTCCGTTACCGGCATTGTTGACTGCACACATGGAAATTGAGTGGTCAACTAAGTAGTCCATATATTTCAAGTGCACCTAGAGATCTGCTTGCTTACCGAGTATGTCTATTTTGTCCGTCTTGAACGCTTCCATTGTCTTCTCAACCAAATATTTTGCTGCTTTCGGATCTGTGAGGTCGGCCTGAATTGCAGTGGCTTTACTCCCAGACTTGTTGATTTTGTTGGCAACTTCCGCGGCTCTATCAGCAGTGGAGTTGGAGAAGTAATGGACTGTGACAGCAGCACCCCTTTCCGCTAGAACATGAGCAATTGCAGCTCCGATTCCGTTCTCACGGCCGGAGCCAGTGACAACAGCGACTTTTCCAGCAAGGGAGAGCGTATCACTGCTCATATTGGCTTCTGAGTGTGACATGATATCGTGCTTGCTAGTATTAATTTGGAAAAAGGTGCTGATACTGAAGTTAGATGAGAACAGAGGAGTTGTTTTCTTGCCCAACAATCATTCAGCTTATCCACTATTTATATCCGGCGGAAGCTCCCGACAGTACAAGCTTTAATTAAATCAACCAGGATTTCAAAGCCTGTAGCTTTTAATCCTTGAAACACCTGAAGAAAATGATAGGACCGCATGTTCGAACCTTCTGAACAGTCTAGGGTTTATGTCGACCTGAATCAGGTTATCTTACCCCGACTCAGCTACTTACTCATTAACTCGGTCACCGACTCGGTCATCGACTCGGTCATCGACTCGGTCATCGACTCGGTCACCTACCCTGAGTTTCATTGACTCCCCTTACCCCCCTTGTCTTTCCTTTCCTATACCTTTCCTACATGTATATATAGAGGTCTTAGAACCACATTTCAATAGACAGAGTCCTCATTCAATTCTTATAATCGGTGCACGGATATCTAGTCAACAGTTATAAGCCCGGGTTACTTACCGTATTGCCCCTATTCAACTAATTAATTTAATTAATCTATTTAATTAATTCTACCCCTTATTAAATTGCTGTTTATTATTAAATCCTTTACCCTTCCTATAAGCACCTTTTAATATAACTTCTTAACCTACCCAGACTATTACCACAACAGTAATATTATTAAGTTAAGCTAACTGGGACGAATGGATTAACCTTATTAGGCTTTAAGCTTAAACAGGAGACGTATAGGAATACGTTAACCCCTTATCCAAAAAGGATGCGTTACCCTAACTAATTAAACTAGCCTTTCCTAGGCCTTAAAATGTAAAGGTAGGAACAACCTCCTATATAAATCTCTCTAAGGACAAGAAGGACGAGCTTTAAATTCTCCATAAGAGATATAAGACAGTAGAGAAGGAATACAAGAAGAAGAAGATAGCTTTGACCTCTCTATAAAGTTATATTACCAATATAGTGGCTAGAAACCTTAATACCTATATACTAGGTATTGACTTAGTATATAACACCCTAGTGGCTTTTAAGGAAAGAGTTGCCCCTACTAATATAGCATATTAGCTCTACCTATCTACTTAATATGCTAAGGTCAAAAAGGGCCTAAAGAACCAGAACTTTAAGGCCTGGCTACAGCAGTAGGAGAAGACGTATAATGACTATAAAAAGATTAAGCTGCTAGACGTATAAGGCGACTAAGTAATTAGAGACTTTCTAATGGCGGTAGAGCCAGTATTACTAAATTAGGCCTTAACGTGGAGGGTTAAATTTAACAAATACAACTAGGCCAATAACCACGTAATATTTATATATTAACTAGTCAAAATCTATTAGAACTATTAAAGATTAAAGACTGCCTAGTAGAAGAATAAAGTACAGTTTAATGCTAATGCAGTAAGCTTTTAGGGCAAGCCAATTAATAAGACTTCTAAGGATAAGGTTCCTAAGGACAAGGCCCCTACTACTACCCCTTCCAGGACAGCATAGAAGAAAGATACCCTAATATACTACTGCGGAGCTATCTACTAGTTCCAAGATTGTCCTTATATTAACAAGTTAGTTTAGTTAAAGGGCTAGAAATTAGATAAAGCTACGGCCAAGAAGGTTAAGAAAAACATTACTAACGCCTTAGATTAGACCAAGTTAAAAATTAAGAAGATAAGGCAGCAGGCTTTAGGCAAGGAAGCTCTAGAAAAGAAAGCTGTATAGAGCCCAGATTAAAATCAGAAGGACAACCTTGGTACCTTTGCTATATATTAAATAGGCGCCTATAAAGCAAGCACTAACTATAAGCTGCGCAATAGCATAATTCTTAATAGCGGAACTACTGTATACGTTATTAATAATTAATTAAGATTTATTAATAAGCTTTAACTAAGTAATAACTTTATATATACCAGAATGGGTATAGATCCAATTAAGGGTATAGAGACGGCAGTAGTTACTATCTAGACACCATTAGGTCCTAGAGAGCTCTTTTTAGCTAATACAGCATATATACCAGCCTTTTATACAAATTTAGCCTGCCTAAAGAAGTTTAATAAGAAGAATATATAGTAGGACAATAAAAAGAACCTACTATATTACAAGAACAATTATAAGACGTTCGCCTTTTATAAGAGCCATTATAACTAATTAATGCTTAAGTATAATAAACTACGACTAAGGACCCCAAGTAAGGCCTTATTTACAATTTAATCATAAGACCCCCTTCCTAATTAGGAAATATTAGGCGAACTCTAGCATAAGAGACTGGGCTATATAAGACCTAACACAATTAAGCATTTACCCTAAGAAGCAGGAGGTGCGAAACTTTAAGGTCTAGCAAAAATTAATTATAAGACCTATGCTGTCAGCAAGGCTTATAAAATTATATTAAGAAGAATACCTACTAGCAAGGCAACCAGGCCCTTCTACTAAGTATATATTGACTTATTTCCAGAGATTATGGCGTATAATAGTCACATCTAGATAATATATTTTTATAATAAATATCTGCGTATAAATAAGGTAGAGACCTTTACCTATAAGTCGTTAATAATATACGCAATTATATAATATTTAAATAGGGTAGAGCGTTAATATGACCTAAAAATCATAATAATTTAAATTAATGGCGAAACGTCTCTAGGTAGCAAATTTAACGCTTAAAGGACTTAAAAAGGAATATTACTAGAGAAATTGGCCCTATATATAAAGTCTTAGAACGGTTCTGCTAAACGTTCTAGGGGGGTAATTATTATTAAGTCTTAGTGTATGCGAATTAAAGCTTAACTACTAAAAAAGCTATAGCCAGAGGTTACTAGAGCTGCAGCGTATTTAATTAATTAGACACCAAACGCCTAGCTTGGCTAGATAACACCTTTTAAGAAGCTTAGTCAGCACTAGGGTTCTTGCCATTAAAGCCAAATATAGCTTACCTATAAGTATATGGCTGTAGAGTTTACCTACTTAAATACAATATCCTATATATATAAAAGCTTAAGCTAAGGGCTTATATTAGATACCTAGTTAGGTACTAGTTAACAAACATCTATAGGGTCTATATACCTAGCGAAAAGAAGGTAATTTAAATAAGAGATATAACATTTAATAAGCAATTGCTCTACAATAACAGTTAGCTAGATCTTACAAATCTGCTCCAAAAACATGCTAATTAAATTTTGGAGGTAATTAATATATTAAATAGTAATAGAACGCTTTAGAAAGAGCTTAATAAGATGTTAAATAAGGAGGATAAGACGTCAGATAAGGAGGACAAGGTAGATAGTAGTGGAAGTCAATAGGTAGATGCTAATAAAAATCAAGATAATAACATAATTAACCCTCAAGCCTTAAAGGACAACTCTATACCTAGCCTCCCTACCCCAGCTAAGACGCCAGAGCCTTAATTAAGTACTACCAATATAGAGCCGTTAAGTTCCTTAGTTAATTAAAGACCCTAATTTAAACTTATTCCTAAAAAAGAAGCCCGTCTAAGATAGGAGATTATAGGCGATATAGGTAATGTTAATATTATAGAAGGCAGAAGAACTAAGAAGCTCTTAATACATCAAGCAGCTTACCTAACAGATATTAAGTAATTAGATACCCTTCCTACCCTCTATAGAGCTTTTGCTACTAAAATTAGACACTATTAGAAGCAATTACACTATAATAAACTTCCACTACTACCACGCAGCTAGAAGGAGCTTTAAGCTTACCTATATAAAGATGGCTTTACAAAAGCCACTAATAAGGAATATAATAATCTTAAGTAGCAAGGGACATTCGAGTCCGTTAAACGGATAGTATCACTTAACATTATACCCATTACCTAGGTGTTTATTTATAAGTTTAATACTAATAGATATCTAGTTAAATTTAAAGCCTATCTTTATATACAAGGTAACTTACAATAACTTAGTAAAAAGAATATATATATAGCAACCCTTGCAGCCAAAATATTTAAAGCTATAATGGCAATCGTCGCTACATTTAATTTAGAGTGTCACGGAGTAAGTATAAGTGGTAATAATATATAGCGAAGTAGATATTATTAAGCTATGTATATAAACTATATAATGAAGTCAAGACGTTGCGTAAGGAGAGAAGGTAAGGAAACGGGAAGAAAGGGTATATATTATTAGTTTAGTTGCTTAGTTAACATGTGTATAGAGCAGAATAGGATTTAAGTAGCGGTCCTGGCAGAACTTAGCAGGATTTAGTAGACTTGGCAGAATATAGCAGAATGCGGCAGATTGCCGTTAGATTGTCATCTCGCGGTCAGTCTCTTCTTGCTACGTCGGTGGAAACAGGTGGAAACAGGTGGGAATAGGTGGACGTGTATAAGGTGTTACGGAGGTGTCCCGTGACATAGAGACTTAGCAGTATAATATAGTTAACGCCTTTGCTAACAGCCTTATCAATAAAATAGTCTATATTAAGTTTCCAGATAGCTTTTAATAGAAGGGCAGATATCTACTCCTTTAAAGAGCTTTATACGGCCTCTAATAATTACTATTACTTTAGCTTAATAAGTTCTTAACTACCCTAATATCCCTAGGTCTAACGGCAGTTAATAAAGAATTATATCTATTTTATAACAACTGGCTAATCATATTCTTTTATATTAATAATATTATAGCAGCCTGCCGCACAGAAGACTTACCAAAGCTTTAACTCTTTAAGGAATAGCTAACAATAAAGTACAAGATTAAAAACCTAGGAGAACTAACCTAGTTCTTAGAAATTAGAGTCCTTTATAATTAACCTTAATAGAAGCTTTAGCTCTACTAGAATTCCTACATTAACAAGATCGCCAGCACCTTCTATTTAAAAGACTTTTATCTAGTACATACATTAATAAGTACGGAAGATCTCTTGCCTAATCCAAAATAGGCCTCCAAGTAGCAGGTCTACATATATTAAAGGAAGGTCGGATTACTACTCTACGCTACCTACATTACACAACCTGACTCCGCTTAAGCCTTAAGCAAGCTTACAGAATTCCTTTACAATCTATCACCTCTATATAAAGCCGCAGTTAATTAAGCAATTGTATACCTATATTAAATAAGAACCCTTATAATTAAGTACTTAAATAGGAATATTAAAAGTCAGATTGTTATCTATGCAAGTAATGCTATATTTAGCAATAATCCTATTAGTTAGAAAAGTACCAAAGGCTTTATATTTTTACTATTTAGGGGAGTTATTAACTAGCGCTCTACTAAGTAGAAGACTATTATAACATTAAATACTAAAGCTAAGCTTAAAGCTCTATCAAACGCAGCTACTAAATTAATTTAGTAGCAGCGCTTCTTTTAAAATATGCAACTCCATATAAATAAGGAGTATATAATTAGCTACAATAACCAATAGATAATTTAACTGCTTACTAAAAACGGACCTTAATTAAACATAAAGCTTTATTATATAGATATCTACTAGCACTAGCTTTACCAAGTTTAAAAAGGCTTAATTGTAATTAAGTGGCTTCCTATAACTAATATAATAGCTAACAGTCTTATAAAAGCCCTGTTAAGGCAGAAGCATAAAAGCTTTATTTAATAACTAAATCTAGTTAATATCAAGTCCCTATTATAGTTGGATTTAATTATACTATTTAACCTATTTGTATAATTTCCTTATTAAGTTTTCTTTTAAATGGTTTCTATTTAATTTAACACCATAGATATTTCCTATTTAGGTATATCCAGCTAATCACTACCCAGTTAATCAGCTGGGGGGGTGTGTTAACCTAAATTAGGTTATTTTACCCCAACTCAGCTACTTACTTATTAACTTAGTCACCGACTTAGTTATCAACTCAGTCATCAACTCGGTTACCTACCCTAAGTTTCATTAACTCCCCTTACCCCCCTTGTCTTTCCTTTCCTACACCTTTCCTACATGTATATATAGAGGTCTTAGAACCACATTTCAATAGACAGAGTCCTCATTCAATTCTTATAATCGGTGCACGGATATCCAGTCGACAGTTTAATTAGTAACATATCTAATTGTTTTACTTGTTGCAGAAGATAATTTTGTAAATATGATTTATAATCCCGATCGGTTCGTCAGCAGCCCAAGTCCTACACGTTTGTGTGGCCGACGTCCTATTCTTGCAGGTGTTCTGGTACATATTACCTGGAGCTGAAAGGAAGAAGGTATTCAACTAGGCTCAATCTGGTAGTAGGTGGTATCCCTGCTGCATATGTCCAATGACACGTCCGTAAGCCCCCGTCGGATAAACCTAATAGGCTCTCGTTTAGCCCTGTTACTTACTATTCCGGATGTCGCTCTAGCCAAAGTACCGTCGACTTTATCTATTCCCGAGGCCTGAAGCGACAAAGCTCGCCTGATTGACTTACGGGGGTACTAGCGGGGAGGGTAGAAGTGACTAGAAAAGAAGCGGGGTATCCGGTTATCGGAAGGCCTTTCTAAGGCAAATAGATAGGCTGCGATGGCAGTTAAGAGCCTACCATAGAACAAGCTTCATTACCAAATGCTGCTAGGACGAGTTTAGTCATCAACAGCGTGTGCAACCCATTACTAATATTGTTACTGATGGCCATAATGCTATAGTACATGTACACGCATACTGACATGGCTTAATACATTGCGAGAAACCTAGTCCAATAGAGCCGCATTCGCAGCACTTGGGAAGGGGGTATCCGCCTCCTCTTCCGCGTTCTCCTGGTCCAGCTTCTCTCCTGACTCCAGAAGGTCTTTTTCCTCAGTCTCTTCTAGTAATGCAGCCTCTACATCTTCTTCGCCTCTTCCAGCAGCCTGTTGTTGACGATGTGCTCGCCGAAGAATTAAAAAGTATCCAGCTAAGCATATACCAGTCAGAATGAAAAGCGGGATATGATTATACAGCCACTCCCCAACTGTCCAAGGAATTAAATGGAAGGTCCTTTCCCACATTCCGATGTGGCCGTAGTAATCCCACTCTGTTGATCTGAAAACAGTTCGGATTGGACTTTCTCTCCCGCAAGGACGCTTGAACTTAGTATCTTTGACCGCATCCTCACGATCAACCAGCTCTATAGTCTTGATTTTCAATCCATCCTCGAAAATTTCCCGACTAAGCCTCATCTGCACAAGCTTTTGCCCTGGCTGATCCAACGCTTTTCCGCCAGGGTTAGATCCGGTTGAAATATCAATGTGTGTGATGTCAAATTGCAATACTTCTATGTAGCGGTCTTCCAGCATTGTTGTGTGCAAATATGAGAGCTCGAAGGTGCCGTACTTAGTGCCCACGTTCCAAGACTCATCAAGCATGTTCATCTCAATTATCTTATTCATAATCGGGGCCGATAGGTTGGCGGGCGTTTGGAATGCCCAAAGCTTGAGGGGAAGAGGAGCGAGAGGAGCAATGCGTTTACCGTTTAGCAGGAGGGTGTGTGAGTCTACAGTGAAGTTAAGGAGCTATGTAGACTCGATTGTTAGATCTATATTTCTGTTCCGATACAAGAGTCTGTATACGAATCAGCGCGCTTACCAATGAATTATCCACCGGCTCCTCTGCCCACGGCTCATATGTTTGGCCCAACTTCCTCACTCTGAAGGGACACCCCAAGCACTCCATTTTAACGACATAGCTTTTCTGAAGCCCTACAGGTGTAATATTTGCCGCAATAAGTGGCGGCTTAAGCCTGTGGTCTTTATAGTAATCGGCCGTTGCTTCAGGCTCATAGCTCCAGGTATAGTCTCTCCAGTTCTCAGATGTCGCGCCGAGGTAAGAGGCCACAACGTTAACGGTGAAGAGAGAAGTCAAGGCGATAAGGGAGCGCATTTTTACAATTTTAAAGAGAGAACAGTGAAAGTAAGAGTATATAGAAAAACGAGTGAACGATAAGGGGTTTGTAAAAGAGATAGGAGGATTTGCGAGGATAAGTCCACTGTCAGTGGCAGTGCCCTTATTGCTTGGCAGGCTGATGTGGCTAGACTTTTTCTAAACTTAGATTATCAGCCTCTTATCAAAAAGCGTTCGGAACTTTAGATTTAATTCAAACGCCGGTATTACAAAATATAATTAATTTTCTCCACGGGCATTTATCAGGTCACTAAATAGACATTACAGATCACGTGGTCAGCAGCCTTGCTAATTCGGAATTAAAATTGATTGGGTAATAGCATTTAATTCACTTAGCCGATTGACTTAACTTTCACTAGTAAAGCCTTTACACAAACTGGAGTTGGACTAGTAGTGTAGCTAGGTGCTCGATTTAACGGAATACCCAGGTATCCAAGCTTTACCCTAACGTAAGTGGTGGGTTATGAAGGTGACCCTAGTTACAGTCGCTTCAGAAAGAGACGATCAAATGTCAGAAACCATGATCAAAAATAGAAATTTGCCGAATCCTCACCCTTTTTCTATACTCGCGCATGCCACCACCCATCCTCCATGCTAATATATCGCCGTCGCCTATTTTTTGAAGCTATTTAAAGCCTATATTGTTTCCTATTTTAGTTAGCGCCATAACGCACAAGAGGAGAGCCAAAGCACCTAAAAATACTGCAAAGAACACTTCTAAAGCGCCTAAAGAGGTAGACCTTACTATTAAACCTATACTACCTATACCAACGCCTTCTACTGTTATAGAACAGCCTAAAGATTATTAAACCTTTATTCTAAATATAATTATATACGCCAATACTATAAATATATTCACTAACGTTCTAGCCGTCCCGTTTGGAGCCTTTAAATACTAAGAGTTTGTTGCCTAAAATACGCATTAAGCTAATAAGTATTACGGTCTTCGTTCTTTCTAGCTTAATTAATTAACTGCCATTATTACGTTATTAAATCTAAAGGATCCTATAATACCTAAAGAGGTTAATAATGTAGACGAATGGCTTAAAGTAAAGGGAATAATAGAGGCATAGTTAAAGTACTTAAGGAGGGTATAGAGGGTTAATTTTATAGTTAAATATAAGGCCGCTACTGCACCTGTTAACGTGTTTGCTAATACTAGAGACCCTAATTTTACTATAGTTGTTAATGCGGCGCTTTAAGCAAGAGGTATTCTAGTTAAAGTAGTGGCTAATAAAGAGGCAGAGTTATCTAGCAAGAATTATAAAGGTATAGTAAAGGAAGCTACTAGTAAAAAAAAGGCGTCAACTATCACTAAAATATAGAAAGAGGCTGCTGAATGGCGTAAACATACAGAAGCTAAAGGCAAGCATCTATATACGCTACTTAAACGCCATTGCTGCCTTTAACAGCACTATAAGAATAGAAAGCATAGTACTATACACTATCTTAAATTTAACTTAAAGCACTACCTAATACTATCTTACTACTTAAACCGCTAGTCAGAAGCAATAGAATAGAAGAAAGCTATAGTTAATATACTAGATCTATCCTTACTATTAAAAATTAGGTACAGTCAGCACCTATAAAATAAGAAGGATAAAAAAAATACAAAGGCGTCTTTAGGCAGCTATAAGCACTGTTAAGGTAACTCTTATAGTACGGACGAATTAAGCTCCCCCCCCCCCTAATAACAGCGGCGATAAGAGGCTTATACCATAGTTATATAATCACCAGCTAATTCTATTTAACAACAAGATCCATTATAAACGCAATTAATGCTTTTAATAAACCAGATACAGCAATAGAGCTAGATATTACAGTAGAACTAGCTATAGAACTAGTAAACACTACAATAGTTATAGAGTGCTATATAGGCAGTACTGCCTTCTTCTATATTACTAGCTATCGCTAACAGTTATTTTATAGTAGATCCTATACTAAATATAAAACCTTCTTTAGTGCCTTCTTTATAGAGCGCTCTATCCAATTCTACTCTATCCTCTAAAATGTCTACTAGTCCTTACTATCTACTCTTAAATATACCTTCTACTAGCCTACTACCTAGCAGCCCCACCTATAGCAATATTAAACAATTAGATAGTAAGCTTAGCGCCTTTATTAAATAGCTATAAAGCTGTTATCTAGCTTTCGTCTATGCCTTTACTAAAGCGGAGTTAATTTTAGTCAACGAGTATTACACCTTTAAGATACTTAAGCATACGCTGCTTAATAACAATATAGGCTATATAAAGCTGTATAGAATTGGCTTAACATACAGGCTTATTAATTATATAGTAGATAACTTAAAGGACTTTAGAATAGATTAGTAATATTATAGTACTACAGCAGAGGCCTTGCTTAATGTCTATAACGGGACTCCCATTACAAGCGCTACGCTATACGCGTAGCTGGTTCCTTTTCTTATTCAACGACGTCGGCAGATAGTTTATCCGCCCCGACGCCCTTATATAGATTCAGCCGCAGCTGCGTTCCTATTAAGTTCTCTACACACCTTTTCTTCCAATCTTTGAACTTTTAAAATGGTCGATAAATGCGTATATTGTATGGGGCAGGGATGCCCGTTACCAATAAAGTGCAGGAGCGTGTTCTATAAAGGGAACTGCGAGTTCCATAGAGAAGAAGAGGGAGGCAGACAGAGGACACCTAAGGGACAGGTAATAAGAGAAGGAACGGTGTCGGTAGTTACGCCAACACTACTAAGATTTAGCAACCCCCCGCTAGTTACTGCTATGCCCTTAGTGCTAAGCGGCAGAAGCACTAAGGGGATGTAGTATAGAGGGAGAGAAACAAGGGCTAACCCTTAGGATGGGACAGAGGAGGAAATCTTATAGGGTTACTTTAAACCTATAAAAGATTTAAGGGCGACCCCTTACCTGGCAGGGGAGATGCCAGAATATAAAGAAGCAGATGAGGAGATCCCTTGCTAGACTATAGAAAGAACGGCCATATAGGGGACAAAGGAATAGAGAGTTAGAGGGGCAACCAAATAACAGAGGAAAAAGAAGGGCAAGCTAGGCCTAAAGTTAAAGCATGGTGACATTCTTGGAGAGCTTATCCGCAGAGAAAGCAACTCTATAAAAAAGAGAGACAAGGCCCTAATAGAATGGTCTTAAGTATTTGGCCAGAGTGTAGAGACTCTAGAAAAGAAAATAGGCCTTAAACTGGAGGCAATAGCAAGGAAAGTCCTCCAGACTATAAGTAAGGCGGTATAGGGGACTCAGAAAACCCCTAAAAAGAAAGGGGCGAAAGGTAGGAAGGGCCCAACGAACTAGAAAAAGAAGGGTGGTAGTTAAAAGACTGGAATACTAGGGATAAGCAAGGCCATACCTTATAAGGGGCGTGGCCTATAGGAAATAAATTAGGTTAAAAGAAAGACCTAGGTATAAGTGGTTAGCTAGAAGTACTAGCTAAAGAATAAATTAAAGTTGGCTAAGGCTAATAAGAAGGGACTAGTGTAGATAAAACCGGTATAGAACCTACGCGTGTTCCTTAGGTTTAGAGAGAATATTCTAGATAAAGTAGTTACAGACTAGAAGATTAGGGAAGTAATAGAAGACTCTAAAGGGATTTAAGAAGTTAGCAGAACCAATAAAGCACTAGTGGTGGCTTATAAAGGGCCCATATAGCAAAGTAGACTATTGGAAAAGAGGGAAGAAATTATCTAAGTAATAGGGTGCACTAGGATGGAAATAGCTAAGAAGTGGGATAAGTTTCTAGTTAGGAACATTCCTAAAATAAGAATAATAGACGGGCGGAGCGTGGAGATAAACGCCGCCGACGCTAAACTAGAAATAAGGCTAAGGTATAAGGAAGCACTAAAGAAGGTGCTAATAGTGCTAAGTAGAGGGAATAAGAGTACATATGGAATCATATACTACTTTAGTGAAGGAAAAGGCCCTGGCATGCACGTTAGGCTATTTAAAGGCTAGACAGAACTGGTTAAAGTGGGGGAGAGAGGGAGATTAAGGCTATATAAAAACTGCCTTATATACCACCTCGGCCTCTACCATAAGGAGAAAAAATGCATAAAGTGCGGAGGAGGGTACTATAAGGAGTACCTAAATAAGAAGAAGTGCGCTAGGTGCTTCTCTAGGAATTATAAGTGGGATAACTAGTCCTACTCACTCTAACCAAGGAAGATGGCGCAAGGATAGGAATACTATAATAGATAGACTGTAGCCGAAAGAAGGCGTTAGAATATTAAGGTAGGCAAGCAAGCAGATAAGCTTGCTTAGGAAAAAGGAGAAAAGAATGCTTAGTAATAAAGTGTACCATACTAAGCAAAAACGTGGGGAAGGGGGCGGTAGCATAGAAGTTATTACTGTAGACTAGGGAGGAGAGGAAAGCAACTGTAGTGTTTATCTAAGAATCTAGGCTATATAACCTAAGCAGGAAAATAACAAAGATGTATCTAGTGTACAACGTGTTTGAACCTATACAAGACTAGACAAAAAAGGTACCAAAAACCTTAACGTTTATTAAAAAAGATGTTATTACGCACTTAGTTGACCAGACCAATAGAGACGTAATAATAATAATGCTAAAAAACGGCCTATATATGCATAACGTGTACAAACTAGTAGAAGACGGAAGCAGTAGACCTGTAATAAGGAGGGTAACGGCAATCCCCGCAATAAGAAATTAGGTGGTAGCTAGAGACTTTAATAAGGTAGGGCTGCGGACTATAATAGAAAAAGGAGGTCTAGCCGGTTATAGTAAAATAATAGAGTGGACACTTAGCAGCCAGTTAGTGCTAAATAACATAAACGTTCTAATAAGGAAAGGGAGGACACTAAACTTTATAATATTAAGTATCCCAGGAGCAGCTATATGGGTAGACTATAAGGCTGACTACGGCTTAGATTACTTACTACTGTAGATTATAGTACCTAAACCTAAGCTAGTTAGGGAGAGGGAAGTGGATATAAGGAGGGTTAACCTGAAAAAGTTTGCGAAATCCTATAGGAAATTTGTGGCTATAGAAGGGATAACACTAGAAGTAGAGGTAAGGGAGTTCTAGGAATACCTAAGTTAAACAACTAAAGAAGCCAGGAGAAAGAAACCTAGAGGAATAGTACCAGCACCTTAGTAGAACGACGAACTTAGAGAGGCCAAGAAGGAGTATATCTACGTAAAGAAATTATAGTTGGCTAAAGTGGGACTAACTAGAGCACTTATAAACCTAAGGAAGAAGCTAAAGAGAGCTAAAAAAGAGTATTAGCTGAAGTAGATAGAAGGAGCCACTACTATAAGCGAAGTATGGAGAATCGCAGGGTAAAGGAATAAGGTGGGGTTGTTCTAAGCGCCTGGGCTAAAGGGGTATAAAGAGAAACTAGTAGAAAAGCAAATTACTAAAATAACAAGAATGCTCCTTATATATAAAAGCGACACAAGAGAAGAGGTTAAAATAGGCGACTAGAGTAGGGTATAGGAGCCACTAACGGAATAAAAGGTTGAGAGGGCAATAGTAGAGGTTAACATAATGGTACCTAGGGTAGATAGGATTACAGTACCGGTACTAAAGGCGGTGTGGGATAAGGAGGGTACTAAAATCTATAGAATGTTCAACAAAGTCCTAGTAAGAGGGGTATACCCCTTTAAGAAAGCTAAGGTGGTCCTACTATTAGTGCTAGGAAAGGGACTAGAGAGAGCCGTGGCCATAAGGCTAGGACGGCAAGGCCTTAAAGAAGGATAGTTTGAGAACCTCTAAGTAGGAGGGATCCCAGGAAGATCGGCGGTTAACTTAGTAAGGTATATTCTATACTAGGTTAACAAAGAAAGAAAACAAGGATAATATACCGCAATAGTTTTAATAGATATAAAGGGCGCCTTTAATAGAGTCTAGCTGGAAAAATTATACCAGAGTATGGTTAAGACGGGGGTACCAGGTTATGTGGCGGCCTAGGCGGTAGATATATATAGAGGGAGACTCGCCTTTCTAAGGTAAGGGCAAGACAAAGGGAACCTACTAGAAGTGGACAACGGGATCCCATAAGGATTACTAGTATTACCAGTACTGTTTATAATCCTACTAGCGTCTATATTCCAAGGACACTATAACAGGTACGGGTATATAGACGATATAGCGGTGATAGTAGGTGGCTATACAGCTAAGGAAGCCACCGCAAAAGTTAAGAAAAAAGTAAGAAAGGTAATTAAAGAGCTAGAAGACAAGGGACTTAAGGTAAAGAAAAAGAAGACCAAGTTTATTATCTTTAGGAGTAGAAGGAAACCCAAGTAAAGGGCATCTATTACTGTATAAGGCGAAAGGGTAGAAGCTATGGACACTATAAGGTATCTAGGGGTGCACTTAGATAGATAGCTTAACTTTAAAGAGCACGTTAAAACAAGATGTGTAAAGACTAGAAGCGCGTTAGCACTTATCTAAAACATAGCCAACACCCAAAACGGCTTATCTGTAAAAGGGTGTAGGTAGATTATTAAGGCAGTAGTGGAACCGTCCCTATTATATAGGTTAGAGGTCTGGTGGAAAGGTTTAACAGTAAATGGGCAACTAAGAGCTGTTAAAGGCGTGCACCTATTAAGGCACGTAGACAGAGCACTTAGGGCTATATACAAGGTAGCCTTGCTAGTGTATAAAATAACCCTAACGCCGGTAATTAAGTATGAGCTAGAAGTACTAAACGCTAAAGCTAAAGCGGAAGAACTCTAATACGCGGACTCCCTAAGAATAGGCCGATTACCAAGGAATCACCCCCTAAAAGGAAGGACGATAGTTGATTAAAGGCTAGGCCACGAAACCCAGCTAAAATAAGCATATAAGTATTTATACCCACGAAGAGAACCAGCCCCGCTAGAAGTAGTAAGGAAAGCAGATATAATAAGAAGGAAAGTTAATATAACGTTAGAGGAGTACAAGGCAAGCTACCTCTAGATAACCGAAAATGACTATAAAGGGTACGTCCTATTGGTAGAGACACTAGCAGGTATAGTAGGGACATATATAATCTAAAACTATATAGGGAGGATTGTAAAACAAGGCTCCGTATACCTAGGCCCTAGGGTAACAAGGGAAGATAGAGCAATTATAACGGAACCTTATAGCAGGAACTACGGTGGGTCCTATTATTAGGCTAGGTATATAGGTAAGAACAAATTAACAACATAATAATAACTGGTAGAGTGGTTGCCTAATAGATTAACTCTAATTATATTCTAAGATTTACTATAAGGAGAGAACTATCTACAGTAGGGACTGAGGTCCTTTAAATATACAACTATACTCCTAAGAAATCCTCTCTTGTATATAAGGTATGTGTTATACGTATTATACGCGGGCGTATACTACGTATACTTTATATACTACGTATAACATTATATAACTCGCTTACTATTCCTCGTTATATAGTTCCACTGGATCTATTTTAGACTATGCCTATACCAACTAACTAGCTTCCTGTGACTCTTCCCCAAGTAGTTATAACATTGTACTTAAAGCGTCCGTAATACTATCTCTCTCCTCTTTATCTTCGTCCTTAAAGATTCCTAACATCTCCAAGTTGTCCACTAGAGGTGTAATATCTGTCTAGTTGGTCTAGTTAATATCCTTATTTATTATACCTAAAGCTTCTTTTTCCTTATAAGTGCAATGCTGTGCTTACACCATAGCTGCCATATTGTTACTTGGTGAGATAATGTTATCTCTATATTCTTGTTATACAAAAGCGGGGTTAGTATATATTATAATAGCGAGTCCCTTGTTTTAACAACCCTTATCTTATTTAGAGTACACTAAAGCAAACGTTTAATTGTTCTGTGATATTTACTCTATCTCTAATGCTAAGTATACGCGTCCTATAACTCTTAACAGTCTTTAAGTTCCCTAAGTAACTTATTATAGGGTCTTATGTTTAATCTACCGCTGCAAAGCTTAATGGTAAGCTCTTAAGCGCCTTAGATAAGCTTCGTCGTTCACAGGAAGCAGAGTAGGAGGCTATAGCTGCTTAACAGCGTGCCCTTAAAGCCCGTCTATTGGCCTCTACCTGTCTTCTTCGTCTTAAGAAAGTGCGTAAGAAGGTCCATTCTAAGGAGTAGAAACTTGTTTAATAGGGTTTGTCTAAGCTAGGTAATAAAAGGACTGGCTCTCCTCCTATAAGGGAAACAACTCTAAGTAGCTTAGTAATTGCTCCTCTTAGGTCCCCTTTAGGTGACTTATTTTTTGGCGGTCCTTCCCTGTTAATATTACCTAACCTGCTTTCTTTTAATACTCTTATACCTTTCCTATAGCGTTTTTTAGGTTACTTAGTAGTTTTTAGGTAGTCTTACTATAGCCTATCCACTTTACTTTATACTACGTTTTGTTATCTATATCCTTATAACTAATAATCTTTAAAACTTGCTATTTATCTTTCTCTTATCCTTTATACGTATCTGCCTTATAGACTAGTGGCTTAATATTCCTATATACTAGCTCTAGCATTGCGATATATTATATAGGGTAGATCTTTATTTTGGCTAGTAGGTTTAACTTATATATAACTAATAAAATTCTTTATTTAATTTTAAAAGGTCCTAGTTTAATATAGTCCAACTTCTTGCTTAGTTATTAACTCTTAAAATTTTTGTATAGTAGCTATACTTTATCTCCCTTCTTAAGATCTGGTCCCTTAAATCTCTTAGCGTTGTAGTACCTTTTTATCCATTCTTGTACTAGTTTAGCTGTTTCTATAAGGTCTATATAAAGATTTATTAACGTCTCTATTCTTTATTTAGCTGTGCTACTTGTTTTTTTTACTTAATATGGCGATAACAACGTTCTTAGCTTATATCCGTAATTCGCCTTAAATGGTAATATCCCTATTTCTTCTTATGGTGTTATATTGTATGCAAACTGTATAACTGGTAGTAATAATACCCAATTATTTTATGCGTAATTAATATAATGCCTTAAATACTGTTCTAGTGTCTGGTTTAGTCTTTCCGTTTATCCGTCCGTCTATGGATGATATGCTATAGATATTGCTGCATAAACCCCTTATTCTGCTAGAAACACTTTTTAAAATACTGCTATAAATCTTAGATCTCTATCTAATATAATTTTATTTGGTGCTCTATATCTTGTAAATACTTCCTTTATATAGATTCTAGCGACATCTTCTACTAATATCTCTTTAGTGCATGCTATAAAGTATCCCTACTTTATTAGCTTATCTACTATTACTAAAATCACGTTGTAATCTTGTCCTATAATAGGATCTCTTAACTTTAGTAACTTAATAATAAAGTCCTATAATATAACTTCCTATAGTCTTCCTAGTACTTTAATAGGTTATAGCCCTCTATATAGCTTATACCTTATCGGTTTGTTCCTCTGGCAATCTAGATATTCCTTTATAACTTATTTTACTAGTCCCTAGATTCCTTAAATAATGTACTCCTTTTAAAGTCTTAATACTAAGCCTATAGCTCTATTATGTTTTTGTATTATTCCCTTGTGGAATTCCTTAATAAACTCTTCTATAATAAACTTAGGCATATATATTACTTCTCTATTTTTATATTGCTCTAAGTCTGGATCCTTTACCTATGCTTCTTAGATCTTCTATATTTAATTACTCTCTGGTAATTTATAGATCTGACTTTTTTTAGTTGCTGTAATCTTTAGGTAATTATACCTAATTAATCTATCTTAATCCCTTCTTAATAAAGCTCCTGATAGCTTTTTATTACTTTATAGTTTAGCCTTTCTGCTTAAAGTGTTTGCTCGTGTATTATTTATACCCTTGGTATGCTAAATTTTAAAATGGTATTTTATAAGCATTTCCACCTATCTGACCTGTCTTTGGTTGAGTTCCTTTGTTATTAGGAATCCTATAAGGTTTTTATAGTCCGTCTTAACTATAAATAGTTTCTCTATGCCTTGTAAGAATGCTCTCTATTTTTTAAGTGTTGTAACTATACCTAACAACTCCTTATTGTAGATATTATAGTTTAACTCTAGTGGTATTATTTTCCAACTATAGTATACTACTGGATGCCATACGTTCTGGTGCTTCTATAGTAAATATACTCCTAGTGTAAAGTCTAATACATCTGTCTTAACAACCGTTTCTAACTTTGGTTAATAGATCTTAAGGATTGGTTCTTAGGTAAACAACTCTTTAAGTTCCTAGAACAGCTCCTTCTATTTACTACCCTAAACCTACGGTTTCTCTTTCTTTATTAGTCTTATAAATGGCTTAATACTTTTTAACTACTATGCTATAAACCTCCTATAGTAGTTACAAAACCCTAGAAACGACCTTAACTGCGTAATATTCTTTAGTTCTTGCCAACTCACTATAGCTTTAACTTTCTTTGGGTCTATGCTGATTTTTTCTAGTTTAATAATAAATCCTATGAAATTGGTTTTTCTTGTAAAGAATTTATATTTCTTAATTACTACTAGTATCTATTCTTTTTGTAATCTCTTTAAAACCTATTTAACATATTTTCTGTGCTCTTCCTTATTCTCTAAGTAGATGATAATGTCGTTAAGGTATACTATAATAAACTTATTAAGGTGTTCTCCTAATATACTATTAATTTGCTTTTGGAACATTACTAATGCGTTTATAAGCCCGAATTGTATAACTAATGGTTTATATAGTCCTTCCTTTAACCTAAAGGCTGCCTTCTATTTGTCGCCTTCCTTAATCCTAATCTAATAGTATGCCCACCTTAGATCTATCTTTATAAAGATCTTTACGTTGCCTATCCTATCTTAGATTTCGCTAATTAAGGGTAAAGGATACCTATCCTTCTTAGTAATACTGTTTAACTATCTGTAGTCTATATATATCCTAAGTTTTCCGTTTTTCTTTGGGATAAATAGTACTAGATATCCTACTAATAACTATAACGGTTTAATATATCCCTTACGTAAGTTCTCCTAGATAAACTCCTTAAGCGCTACTAACTCTATTTTAGTAAGCTTATAGATTAGAAAGAACTTTAGACTTATTCCCTCTTCTAATTCTATCTTATGGTCCCATACTATATACTCTAATAGCTTTTTACTTTCTGGTGACTATAACTTTTTACCATACTTATAGTATCTCTTTAGTATATAACTTAAGCCTTACTTAGTCTCTTTATATATCGCTCTAACTTGGTACTATACCAACTTGGTTTACTGTCGCACTTTGCGCTATTAAGTATCCTTAATATTGACCTAATCTATAACCTAATTAATCTTTAGATTGTACTTCTATAACTAAGGCATTTCTAATATCGCCTCGTTCTGTCCTAATAGTAGGATATTAAAAGACATTCTAACTGGTCTTTCTTTAATAGTTAACTAAATAGGTCCTGTTTTAAAATTAATAATACCTCCTCTATAGGCTATCTAATCTCCTAAAATCGTTATAAGTGGATATAGGTGTTTTTTTTGTCTGTATAGTAACCCCATCCTTTCTACTGCTTTTAGTGATATGTGGTTCCTAATTACTCTACTATCTACTAATACTTTAAACTGCTGATCTTGCTATTTAGCTTGTAAATTTAGGTATTAACCTTAAATTCCTTTAAGGGTCTAAGGCTCTAATACTAGTTCCCTTTAGTTTTATACGCCTCCCCTTTTCCTAACTATTAGCTGCTTGATCCTGCTTATACTTAGTCTAACTTTAGCTAATACTTAGTTTATTTCTTTTCCTCTATGTGCTATAGATAAGTGTTCTCTAGGTACTTCTACTACTGTTGTCTATCTAGGCATTCTTCTATAAGGAATTTTCTTAGTTAAAGTGTTAAGTCTCCTTAACCTTATACTTCTACTAGGTGCTATTTATATATATACTTAGCGTTCCTAAACTACTTTTCCTCTGGTGCCTAGTATATCCTTATTAGGTACTTCCAGTTTTTATCTTTTAGTGCTCTATATATGTTATATGTGTTATCTACATAAGCTATCTATAATAGTGTATAATACGCTATATATTTTGGGTTAACTCTTAATTTATCTTTATTTTTAAGTTTAAACTTATACCTAGTTAACCTAACTACTAGTATTTCTACTGCGGGTACTAAGATTTATTGCTTACTTTTTTAGTCCCTAGATCCTTCTTCTAGGTTCCTTAACATTATAATTAATGCTCCTTTAATATAACTTATGCGTTTTTCTGTAATGGGTTAGTTTTAGACAACTTTTTTATTTAGCTATATATAAAAGTCTTCCTATTTATCATTGTGTCGTTGCCTATACCATTTTCCGTACAACTGGTTTAGTGTGTATAGCCTATCTGTTAGAAAGTACCTTATTATCACTATATTATAATATCCTTTAGTATATCTTTCTTTAAACCTAGTTAGGATATCTAGATCCTCTTCTTACTCTAGTTTATTTAACTATTTTGCCCTAGGTGTTCCTGCACTTAGCCTATTAATAACTCTTTATATGGGTGCTCTGTCCCTTATACAACCTAGTATAGCTAACCTCTTATCTAGCTTTTACTCTTACTATATAATGATTCTTGTTCTAAACTTATCCATAGTTTCTTATTTTCTGCGTTTTGCAGCTAGATCTTTATAGTTATCTTACTTTTTAATCCTAGTATTAACTGTTTAATTTTTAGGCTAAATACTATATTTACCTAGGATTACTAACGTTCTTATTTATTCTCTAAACTTATAGTTCTTAAACTTGCGTCCTATACTTATTTATTTGTTACTAAACTAAGTCGCTGCCCTTTCCTATCAGTTTTCATCCGTTGTGGGTCCTTAGGTGTGTCTTATCTTATTTTAAAAATCTTAAGCTTCTCTTATCTCTTCTTAAGAATCTTAAGCCTATGGCCTTTTACCTTTATTAAGTAATAAGCTAGCACTAGCAGTTATCTACTTACTTAGTTTCTTCTAAACGTTGCTCCTATTATCTTATAAAGCGATGGAAATTATATCTAACGGTGTTATAATATTTGTTACCAAACCCTATTTTATAATAGTCTTAGTTTCTACTTCTATTTCGACTTCTCTAAGGTCTGCATACTCCTAGTAAACTGCCTTTATTGCCTTATTATTAGTAAATGCTTTACCTATATTAAATTTATTGTCTTTAATGTCTAATCTATAAGCTAGTTTGTTAGTTCCTCTAAACTTAGATAACAATGGCTCCTATAGCTAATAGCTTACGCTATACTTAGCGTCCTTATAAATTTGGCATGCGTTGTTATAACAATATATAAAACTATTAATTAAACACTCTTTTGTTCCTTATAGTGCACTATTATCCCTCTGTATATATGTGCTGTCTGCTAGCCTAGTTCCCTTTACTGCGTAGTTACTCTAACCACCTCTATAGTCTCTGGCGAAATAACCTTGTTTTCTGTAATTTATATAAGCCCTATCTTTAAACCATTTTTCTTGCTATGGAGTCTGCCTAAATATCTTCTACTACTAAGATCCCTAGTTTAGCCTCTGCTCCTAGGTCCTTTAATTACTTAATTCTTAACCTCTAGGTTTCTATAGTTTCTTTTTCCACCTTTAGGTTTTTTTAGTACCGCTTAGGTCTATTAGCTCTGCGCCATTTTATAGTTTTTAACTCTATATCTGTTGTTGCGTACTCTACGCCTTATATAACTATGGAACTCTGTTTTGCCCTTTTTTGGCTTATTCCCTTTAATAGATTCTATTATTAATCTTTATTAACTAATCTATTAACTCCCTTAGAGTATCCGCATCTTCCATTAGGATAATTATGTTCTGGACTTTAGCCTTAAGTCCCTATTTATACTGTGCTATAAGCGCCCTATTATTCCACTTAACCTATATAGCTAGTATTTAAAACTGTATTATATACTTAATTGCTAAAGTGCGTTATACTAAATTCTAAAGCTTTTGTTCTGCTGTGGTTATAGCCTCTAGATCTCTAAATATCTGCGTTAGTTGTTCTGCAAACCTGTTCCAACTAGTAAATATATACCATACGTCCTAGTTAGTAGTTGTTATGCTATTAGCCTATATTTCCGTAAAATATAGCTTAAACCACTTAAGCGCTCTCCCTATTAGGAACAATCCTACATAGGCTACTTAATCTAATAATGTTGCTAACTTCGCTCCTTCCTATACTACCTTAAAGTGCATCTGCGTAAGAAATCCCTTAAGCTTTAACTTCTCTCCTAAGAATTATTTGATTAAAGGTAGCTTAATTTTTACTACTCTAATTCTATTAATGCGTTCTTTAAGTATCCTATTATTGTCTTATAAGTGATTAACTATTTTCTATAACTAATCTCGCGTAACCACTTGAGAATCCCTATCGTCTATACTGGTATTACCTGGCCCTAAGGTTGTGGCTGCTATTGACGCCGTTATAACTGGTGCTTTAGGTGGTATATTGTTCGATCTTATTCAATACTATAACCTAGGTAGTGAATGTGTAACGGAACCTTATAGTAGGAACTACAGTAGGTCCTATTATTAGGCTAGGTATATAGGTAAGAACAAATTAATAATATAATAATAACTGGTGGAGTGGTTGCCTAATAGATTAACTCTAATTATATTCTAAGATTCACTACAAGGAGAGAACTATTTACAGTAGGGACTGAGGTCCTTTAAATACACAACCGTACTCCTAAGAAATCCTCTCTTGTACATAAGGTACGTGTTATACGTATTATACGCGGGCGTACACTGCGTATACTTCGTATACTGCGTATAATATTATGTGACTTGCTTACTATTCCTCGTTATATAGTTCCACCGGATCCATCCTGGACCGTGCCTGTACCAACCAACTAGCTTCCTGCGACTCTTCCCCAAGTAGTCGTAACATTGTACTTAAAGCGTCCGTAACAGCAATAATAGTAATAAGGGAGGCGTATAAGAACGCCCCTAAAGGGACACAGAACTTTACGGCTCATACAAGAGACCCTAGAGCTGCGTAAGTGGGAGAAGGGAGGGCTGTCTTAACCACGAGCACTAGAGCAGCTTAAGAAGTTAGGAACTTGACCATAACAAGGTGGTAGGGGGTTAAGTACCTATAGAAGTGCCTAGACTACGCCAAGGCAGCGTGGGTGATACTGGACTGGAAAAGGAAAGACGAATGCTATACTATATAGGGGTGGCTAAAAAAGTTCGTCTTTAAAAGGAAGAAAGAGAGACTTAAATAAGAGTAGAAGGAATGAAGGCCTAGGTTCTACTAGGAATTAGAACTAGAGTTTAAAAGCCCCCACACGGTAATTAAGAATAGGGAAATTATAGGCTATCTAATAGCCCTAAGATCCGGTTATAGAAACTTTTAGGAATACTATAAAAGGTTTCGTTATAACACCTATCTCGAATGCATATGCGGTTTGAGAAAGTTAAAGAAACACCTGCTATTTTGCACGCAAGTAAATAGAAAGTTGGATAGACTTATCTAATATATTAAAAAGAGAAAGGTCGGCTTTGGTAAATTTATATATCTATATATAAGGGGCCTGAAGACTCTAGCCAAATGGCTAGAGGAAATAAAGTATCACTAAATAAGCCAAACAGGGATCTGAAGGCAAACTATAGAATAAAGATATAGGAATCTGATTTAGGTTTTAGGCGTTAGTAAAGGATAAGCAGAATGGGGATTTCTTACTCCTACTTATTGTTTAATGTTGGAAACGGGTACCGGACGAGTTGTGTTTCTCTCTAGATAAAGGGAACCTTAGGGAACCTAAATGCTTTGTGGAGAAGCAGAGTGTAGTTTAACCCAGGGCTAGCCTAAAAAGGTGTATTCCGTTATAGTACGCGGGCGCGGCCAAGGCCGCTACGTGCTACTAGGAAGGTATAGTCTAATGGCCTAGCGGCCGCCGCGGATATTAAATAAATCTCTCTCTGTTAAGTTCTCTAGCAATCCTCTTAAGTCTCTATGACAGCTGTATATAGCTATTAATTCTATAAATCTGATACTTGTTTATCTAGTGTTCGCATATAATATATCGTCATCGTGACAATGTCTTAATTAGTAGGCGCTCTATATAATAATAGACCTTGTCCTTCCCTTTATCTACTACTTAATTCCTACCTGTAAAAAATAGCCTTTTGCCCTTTTATTAAATCCTTATTACTCTACCACATGGTTTAAAAAGTCGCTAAAGTTATTCTATAGTTTAGCTTTAAATTAATAAGTACGCAGCCACTACTTTAAGTTGTAAAAAGAGGCCTTAATTGAATTAAAATTAGGTAAGTAAAAAGAAAGATATTTAAGTTTAATACTAGCAGCATTATAGAGGCGTTAAACTTCCTAGGTTTAAGTAAGTAGCAGTATTAGCGCGCCTATCCTTTATAGTTACCATATATCTTATTATAATGGATTAACATATTATCTATTACTAGAACTAAACAAGGCTATAAATAAGGCTATATATAAGTAAAAACCTTATTCTTTATCCACTAAATAAATATTAACCCGTTAATAGAGCCTTAGTGTATTAACTAACTAGGTATATAGCCCTCCTAAGTATATACTAGCAGTAAACTCCATCTTTTAGATCTCTTTAATTCTAATATTCCTTTAGTAGGCTTATTAATAGGTGCCTACCTATACTTTCTATCTATTGTCTTCTTATTATAAGCTAATTTATTAATAAAAACAAACTAATTGCGCTTATAGCTATAGGTTTAAATGATCCAGTTATCTCTTAGGCCTAGGTTGCGTTATTATACAATTATCCTTATAACCTTTCTACTCCATCTCCTTCGCTTTAATCCAGCTAACAGTATACTCTATACCACTATTATATTATATTCGTTGTATAGAAACCAGAGTATCTCTTTAAAATAGGTATCTAGGCTATATAAGAGGTATTTAAGGAGGCCCTAAGGTACGCGTTAATAAATTAATATTAATAATACCTAATATTATACATCTAGAGCCTTATCTGTAAGTAGCAGCGGCCTACTACTCGCCTTAATTGGTGGATTAATCTGGCTAAATCTCTTTAAATTCACCCTCTAGTATTAAAGAGTAGGTTAAGGAACGCGGGTCTTAACTTCTATATAGAAATTGTTATTGCCAAGGTTAATTAGAGCTTGTATAATCAACTTCTATTTAGTTAACTAGGCAGGTTTACCCATGGCTTCAAATATAAGGTAATAATAAGGTAATGGGTGGTGGCATATATAAGTACAGAAAAAGGGTTCAAACAGGTAAGGATTCGGCAAATTTCTATTTTTAATCATGGTTTCTGACATTTGATCGTCTCTTTCTAAAGCGACTGTATGAAGGTTTGCAGGTTCCGCAAACAAATTTTGTCTATGTAATCCAAATCAAGTGCATAGACAAAATTTGTTTGCGAAACCTGCAAACCTTCATAACCAGGGTCACCTTCATAACCCCCATCGCCTACGTTACGTAAAACTCAAAAGCATATGCTGTAGCCGAGTCCGTCTGGTAGGCCGTGAATGCAACACTGTTCCCTGAGCACGCGTGCGAGCACCACTCCAGATCGTTAGTGTTGTCAACTTCCCGACGAAAATCCGATGTGAATACTGCAGGAAATCGGTCTGCCCACCGTTGAACCAAAATCGTCGCTCAGAGAGGCTCTCCGGGTTCTGTGGGACATGAAAAGCCGAATGTCGCGCTGAGAAGTTAATGTTACACTGGCCTTCTCCATCACTGCATGCAGGAACCCTTGGATGAGTTGTTATTGATCTGCTTCTGTGTGCAGTATTGACTTGGCGCGCATTGGGACCTTGGTAGACGAAAACATCGCAAGGAGGCTTGACGCGTAAGGAGCCACGGCATACATGTAGCTTGTGCTTGTTTTGCACTGCTCTGATTTCACCCACTTGTACGAGAAACTAGCGTTTAGAGGCTGAGGACCTGTCACTCTCCCACAAGCCAACCAGTCGAGTTAGCGAAGTTTAGGCGAGTAGATGGGATCTGCATGCACGTCACGCAATGGGCCTGAAGCTCCATTAAACCGTTTTTTCTGGCAATCCACCTGCTACAACACCTACCCGAATGGGCAAGGTGCTTGACCTTACCCTTGCCACCCCCCTGCCCACCCCTTGTACGAGGCTTGCACAGTAAAATGAGGTGGC